>CAJDVV010000034.1_pt1 | contig 9768 bp, 6 predicted proteins | sample 7391421 | NCBI WGS metagenome assembly CAJDVV01 (sample SAMEA7055708, study PRJEB34461) | soil metagenome | biome: terrestrial ecosystem; feature: Peninsula; material: soil | place: Antarctica | collected 2016 | reverse complement strand
GCGGCAACTGTAACAGTAACGGTCGAGGTGGCGCTGCAACCATCGGTGGTGCCGGTCACCGTGTAGGTGGTCGTTGCGGATGGGTTTGCATCCACACTAGCGCCAGTGGTAGCGCTAAGGCCTGTCGCTGGGCTCCAGGCGTAGGTGGTGGCACCCGTTGCGGTAAGAGTGGTGCTGGCTCCAGCGCAGATGGTGACAGCTGCACCAGCGTCCACCACCGGTGCTGTATTGATGGCCACCTCGATCGGCTGAACGCTGAAGCAGTCCGGCGAGCCGGGTACTTGGACACGCACGTAGTAAATGCCCGAAGCGGAGACCGTGCTGCTCGGCAGCGCAGGTGTTCCTTCTTCGGCATCTTCTTGGGAAGCGTGGTAGGTAATAGTGTTCACACCGGTACCGGTAACAGCAGTGCTCAGGTTCACCGTGGCGGGACTGCACACTGCGGCCGGTGCTGTTACCGTGAATACGGGTTCATTGCAGTTCGTGTCGCAAGTGGTGACACTGACAGTGGTGGAAATGATGCATCCCGTTGTGGCACCGGTGACCGTATAGGTGGTAGGCCCGGTGGGCGTCACTGTGACACTGTTGCCGGAGGTCTGGGTGATCGCTACGGAAGGCGTCCATACATAGTTGGTGGCACCGCTGGCTGTGAGCACATAGGAGCCATTCACACAGGGACTGATGTCCACGGTGATCGGTGTGGAAGCTGCGACAGTTACCTGCACCGTATCGCTGAGCTGGCCGTTGCACTCTGGCACCAATGCGTCCGTGGCATACACGATGTACTGGTACACGCCGGGTCCTGGTGGCGTTGCGATCACGGTCACACCCGTGGTCGTGTTCAATCCGGGACCGGTCCAGGATACAGGGCCAGTGCCATTTCCGTAAACGTTCAGGGTAACGCTTCCTCCATCGCAGATGCTCCGGTCGGGTCCTGCGCTCACGTCCACCACCACACCGCTCACTGCGTTGATCTGGTAGGTGCAGTTGTCACCTGCGAAGCCATCCACCATCATGTAGTACTCCAAGCCTGGTACCAAGTTGTTCGCAATGAACTGGTTGGCGCCGGGAGGCATGGGGCTTTCGCAACCATAATCCACGATGCTGGTCGAGTTGCAAGCTGGTCCGTTCGGGTCGCCGAATACCATGAATTGTACACCATCTCCGCAAGCGGAAGTGCTGCCCGAAACGATCACCTCCAGTTCCACTGTGCTCGCACCGGCGATGAAGCTGGTGAAGGAGTTGTTCTCGATGCTTCCGCAGAAAAGGCCGTTGGTGAACAGTCCATCACCGCCGAGAGCGGTCCAGTAGTTCGCGGTGTAGCCCTGAGTACTTCCGCAGTAGCCATCGAATGTGCAGATGGGCGTGGCTCCGTCGCAGGTATTGCCTGGCGCTGGTGTCGAACCACAATCGTAGACGATGGATCCACCGCCTCCAGTGAAGGAGACCGGAGAGACCTGTGCGCAGATGTTGAAGGTGCCTTGTTGGCTCGGGTCACCACCGATACCTAGGAAACCTTGAGCATAGTAGTCCCACACGCGGATATAGACCAATGATCCAGGAACAAGTCCGGTAAGGTCCAAACGCGGCATATCGCCGTTGGCGGAACTGTTCTCATCACAAGCGATCAGTGCGAAAGGGCCTGTGCACGAAGGTGCGGAGTAGGCCGCCATGCTGGTATTGTTCAGGCTTCCTTGGCTCTGGTCGATGGTGAGCATACCATCGGCAGGCACCGGGATCACGAACCAAACGGTCTGTGCTTGGCTGTTGTCATAGCCACCGCAGCCCGGATTGGGGATGCCGGTGAAAGCGTTGGTCGCTCCGGTGTTGTTGAACTGCTGGAACTGGCAGTTCTCTCCGGGGATCAGCGGTGCGGCTTGGCAGGGGTTGTTGTTGAAGGGCTGCGCGAGGGCGGAGCCCAGTGATGCGAGCAGAACTAAGGTCAGAGCGTATCGTATTCCCATGATCAGCACGGTCACTTCAGGTTGTACAAGCGAGGATGACGTGCCATCGAAGACCCGTAGAGGTCCAGCACATGGTCATAGGCTTCATGGTTGCTATGTGAACCATCGGTAGTGATGCAGAGCAGCACCTTTCCGCCTTCGGCCACCACATCCGCAGCGAGCACATGGTCGAAATGCGCACTTACGGTGCTTACCAGATCCTCGGGAGTGGTCCAGCCCACTTCGCTGATCATCTTGAAGGCATAGCGGATAGTGACTCCTTCATAGCGCGGGAGTCCTTCGGCCAGGTTCTGTACAATGCGACGCTCAGCATCGATCGCCGGCAGGGGTTCTTGCGCTCCCGATTGCGCCGAGGTGGGTGCGGCCCACATCAGGCCTAGGATCAGCGACAGGAAAATGACCGGGTATGATCTTTGCATGGTGGGTGGCACTGCGTAAGTGAGAGGCTAGTAAGGCTGAACCGGTTGAGGGAAGTGCATAGATAGGAGGGCTCGTGGCAATATCTTGCTATCCGGGTTATTCCTCCCGGGCATACTCATCGTCATACAGACGTTTCGGCTACAGGCGAAGTTGCCTCATTATAGGATACCCAAGGAAAGACTTCGGATCGACTTATGAACCTTTCGAGGAACAGAAGGCAGCGATCACCGATGCCTGATGCGAGGTGACGGAAACGAGTGGCGCCAAGGAATGATGCTACCCGTGATGGAGCGGATGCATCAGAATTCCGGAAGCTATACTGAACGGCGACCATCATGGACAGCCAAGCTAGCTGTCACGAGTTGCCCGTCCTAGGCCTCTCAGCAAAAGAATGTCAGCGAGCGATCAACGTATCAGGGTCAAGTGACCCATGAACTCGTATCGCTCCTTGCTCACACCGTCCTGCACCGTGGCACGGAACACATACACGCCTTCGCCCGACTGTCGTCCGCTAACAGTTCCATCCCAGCCTTCTCCAACCGTGTTGGACCGGAAGATCTCCTGACCCCAACGATCGAATACGGTAAGGTCGTAGGAGCTTGGGAGTATCGCTTGTCCAAATGGAAGGAACACATCGTTGATGCCGTCTCCGTTCGGCGAGAAGGCATTGGGTAGGTAGTAGCTATGGTCCTGGGGGCGTAGGAAGGCCACGATGGTATCGGTGGTGAGGAACGCCGCATTGAGCGCTGAAGCGGTGGAGTCCAATGGTGTGTACGCGGCGTTCTTGACGGTCCAGTACAGGAAATCGTGGAACTCGGCGGGTAGCACTTCGAAGTCCACAGGTATGGCTTCCGGTACGCTCACCAGCACCGGCAGTGTGGTGTAGGTGGTGCCGTAGAAACGGATGCTCGCGGAGCCCGGCGGGAACACGTCCAGCAGGATCTCGTGGCGGGTAGGAGGGATGAAGTGTGCCACGATACTGTCCGACGCAAGTATCTCCACGGTGACCAAAGAGTCGGTCGTGGTGGGAAGGATGGTGTTGGTGCTGAATACTTCCCAATGGCTGAAGATCCAGCCCACTTCCGGTATGGGCGCCATTTCCGTGGGCACGCCACCGTAATAGATCCCGCTGAAAGGATAGGTGGGCGGTGTCAGGGAGTTGATCCGCATACTTCCGCTCAGTGGCGGATCAACGTTGAAAGTGACCGGGAATGGACCTTCAAGATCGTAGCAATCCACCAAGCCTTCCTGAATGGCGACGCAACGTTCATTGATGAAGTCGCGGATCCCTTGCACATTGCTTTCCCACTGCTGCACAGAGCCACCCCAACGTGCCACATGTCCGGGCATTTCGGGAGCTATCAATCCGACCAGACTATCCAGGAAGGAGATCATGTTGTCGCAAGTGAAAGCGCTGTTCCCCAGATCGATGTAGCGCGTAGTGTAGAAGTTGCTCACCATCTCGTTCTCGGCGATCAACTTGCTCAGGATCTCGGTATGCCCTTGGCCTCCGGGATTCGGCAGGCTCTCAGCGTTGCATGGGTCAGCATCGGGGCCCGTCTGGGGTACGCTCGTGAAGTTGACGTAGTGCCCGAAGCAGGCATCCATATCCCACAGGGTGTAACGCCAGCGTTGACCATCGCCCGCTGGGTTCGTTCCACGCCACCAACCGGTGTTCCAATTCAGCCAATCCTTGGAAACGATGTAGCTGTTCAGAACGAAATAATCGATCAGGCTCTTCCAGTTGTAGCGGCTGTCCACATAAGCGAATGCTGCAGGATCGCCCATGTTGTTGGTGGCGATGTAATTGCGCAATGCGTTCCATTCGGCCAGCGCAACACCCTGTCCGTATTCCTCCCAAGTGCCGCCCCAGGTCTTCAGGTAGAGTAGGTCGTTCTTGTCCTGATCATAGTACTCATTGGTGAAATCCGAATCGTCCACCTTCTCGCGGATCTCATACACTCCCCAGTACTGTCCGTTCATGTACAACACGCAGGGCTCGTAGGTGCGCTCATCGAGCTTCAGATCGCTCTCGTGTGAAAGTGCCTGCACGAAGGCATCACGGATGTGTGCGCCTCCATTCTCGAAAGGATAGTTGTCGCTTGCACCTGCCTTCAGGATCAGGCGCTGGAAGTTGTCTCGGTTCTTGGTCCGGAACACTTCGAAATAGAGCGCATCGTTCAGGCCGAACTCGTCGCGGCCCACATAATCGACACCGCGCTGGTCGTATGCCCAGGAGTCATTCCCGTGTTTGTTGAATTCGCCGCTGCACTCGCCTTTGAAAGTCCCGCTCTCATCGAAGAACTCGAGCGTACCGAGTGGTTCGATCTGGGTGCCGTTCAGTAGGTTGGGGATCTGGTCGCCGGTGATCGAGATCACCTTCACGGTGTGGCCCGTACCGATGAAGTAGGTGTTCGTCTCAACGAAGCTCGGCGGGATGCTGGCATCGGCGGGTATGCTTATGGCCCGCACCACCGTAGTGGCATTGATCGGGATGGCTCCGGAGTAGAGCGTGGAAGTGGCCGTGGGCGTGGTGCCGTTCACGGTGTACCTGATCTCCACGCCTGCGTCGGGGCTGGAAAGCTGCAAATTGATCCCGCCGGCATAAAGCCCAGCCGCCTGACTGAAGATCGGTGTGGTTGCGTAGTAAGCTCTTGGGTTCGTATTCGGCCCGCCGGGTGTAGCCGTAGTGAAAAGGCTCCAGCTCGGATCGCCATCACTGGTACGGCCCCAACTGTGGCCCGCCTTGGTGCGCTGCTCCAGTTTGAAGTTGCTCACGATAGTGGCATCCGGGGTGGAAAGCACAGCGCGCTCAGCTTGGGTCTGGTTCAGTTTGAAACCCGTGTGGTGGATGTTTCCCGCCGAGGTGTTGCGTCCGCTGCAGAACACCAACAAGTGTCCGTTCGCAGCAATGGTGGCACCTGCCGGGAATTGGAATTTGGTGTTGTTGTTCTGGCTATCGCTCAGGTACCAGCCTGCCAGATCAACAGCAGCGCCGGTGGTATTGAACAACTCGATATAATCCTCGAACTCCCCGAAGTTGTCCGCCTGCGTGTTCCAGTTGGAAGCGCTGACCTCATTCACAACTACCTGTCCCGAACTTTCATGACTGATCAACGCCGCCAGAAGGAGAACGGAAAGGGTAGGACGGAATAGGCCCATGTGGGAGCTTGGAAAGGATAAGGCGTGAATCTAGCGCAAAGGGGACGTCCGGAAGGTGCGAGAAGTTGCCCGATCCTTTCTCGGGACTGGATTCCCAAGCGTTCCGGAGTAGTGCTATTCGGGTTCCGGCCTGTGAGGCATCGCTCATTCTCGGCGCACAAAGCGCTTCACCCAGACCTTCTGGGAAGCCAAGGTGCTGTCCATGATCACATGTGTGCTCCTGAGTTGTTCCAATAGTTGCTGGCTTTCGGCATCCGGCGGGGCGGCATCCACTAGGATCAGAACGCCGCACTCAGGATCTCCGGGTTCCAGTTCGTTGGAATGCTTCAGCTTCGCTGGGTCACTGCGGAAAAGTTCAGGGTCCTGTGCGAAGCGGTACGTGAGACGATACCAAGCAGGCACCACCAGCACCTGTGCACATGGGTCCTTGCTGCGCAGTTCTTGCACACGCTCCACCACAAGTTCCGGAGTGTGTTTGTCTTTTGACCAAGGTGCGAAAGTGAATGCCATCGCCAATACTGCAACAGTGGCACCCATCCATGCGGATCTGCCCGGGAGCATGCCTACGCTGAAGCCGACCAAGAGCGCCCAGCCGGGTGCCGCGAATACGAGGTAGCGGTCCAGAAAGAGCGGGATCCATTGCGATACGATCCAAAGCCCGAGCAGTGGCACGAAGGACCAGATGGAAGCCCAGACCATGGCCTGGCTCCGGAAGCGATCCTTGATCAGCATGCCCACTACGAAGCCGAGGAACAGTACCGCGATCATCGGCGCATTGCTCCAACGCCAGAGCATATTGTACACTTCCTCCAAGGGTGGTGTGATCAACCAAGTGCCCTTTGAAATGCTGCTTCCGGCGCGTTGCAAGAAGATCGAGGCATAGGGGAGGTAGGCCAGCAAAAGCAAAGCGAACATGCCGCTCCAAGACTTCAGCTTCGGCCGGAAGGATGCGAAAGGAAGGATCAACATCAGCTGCAGACCGACCACCAGCCAGCCCAAGAAATGGGTGTAGATCAGCAGGATGTTGAACACCGTGAGCCAGAGAAAAGCCCGTCTCTCTCCATGCAGAAAACGATGGAGCTGCAGTACGGAGCATACCGTGAGCAATGTGAAAAGGCTGTAGGCCCTTACCTCATGCGCAAGTCCGAAGTGGTGATCGTTAAGCGTGAAGAGCAGTGCTGCGACCACAGCAGCGACAGTACCCTGCATTCGCTTGCCGATCAAGAAGAGCGGCAGCACCACCAAGGCGCTGAACACAGCAGAAGGGATGCGCAACCAAGCAGGATCCAAGGGCACTACTGCGGCCCAGCCTCGCATCAGGATGAAGTAGAGCGGCGGGTTGTTCTCGCTGCCCAGCATGGCCCGGAATTCGGCCCACGGTCGGAGCGCCCAATAGACGGTGAAGGGTTCATCGTGGGCCAAAGCATTCGTGCCCAGCCAAGAGAGCTTCAGCAGCAAGCCGAGCACCAGAAGGCTGAAGAGCAGAACGCGGTCCCGACGGTCGATGGTCCACATAGGAAGGAGGCAAGTTTACTTCTTCCTTCCGTGCGGTGTTGCGATAGGAGCGTATAGTCCGCTGCTCCGAAGCACTTGGCTACTTCGAAAGCAGTGAGCGGTGCATCAGATAATGCGGCCCTATGCCGGGCACATCGAACTCATCGCCTTCGATCACGAAACCTGCTCATCGCCTTCGATCACGAAACCTGCACGGGTATAGAAACCTACTGCGGACTTGCGCGCGTTGCACCAAAGTCGATCAACATGCTGTGCCCTCAGATGGTCCAGCGCGAAATCCATCAAGCGCTTACCAGCACCCTGCCCTTGGAAGTCCGGATGGGTGGCCATGCCGCGCAGTTGGTACTGTTTCCACCCTTGCAACAAAGAGTGCTTCTCAGGGTAGAAAGAAGCGATGGAGATGATGTGTTCGCCGATCTGCGATGCCAGATGGAAGCTACCTTCAAGCCGGTCGTTGGCCCAATGGCAATCCTCTTCCACTCCTCCCGGTCTCAATACCTGCAACCGCAGCGGATAGGTCTGATCTATGCGTACGAATCGAATGCGCATCGTAGCCCGAAGCTACACGGATCGCGAGCCCTTGTGCAAACAGACTATCGCTGACGGAAGCTGTCGAGCAATGCTGCCAGGCTTTCTGTGTGAGCCCGAGCGAACTGGACAGCTTCGCCACAGTCGCGCCCTTCGGGCCGCAATTGGGCAAGAACATGGATCTCTCCATTCCACTCAAGGATCACTTCTTCCATACTTCCGCAGCCTACCGCATGGGTGTCCATGGAGCGTATGCTCACGCTGCTGTTCGCGTCCCACGGAATGGTGGTGCTGCTGGCGGGTAGCGGAAGGCTGAGCTCTCCGAACAGTGCCGGTCTGCTTTCCAGTGTGATCCCCTCGACGTTCATCCGCGCTGTTACCGGCGGCAGTGTCAAGGCAGCGAAGAGCCCCCAGATAGCACCGATCAAAAGCCCGCTGCGTCCGGCGGCAGTGGCCATGGGTAGGGCGGCCTTGTTCAGCAAGCGTGCGATGGCGGTAGCGATCAGTGCCATCAGTATCGCCATCGCGATCGCCAGAGCTAGTGCGAGAGCAGCACGCCCACCCACGTTCATGCTCTGCACCACCCAGGTATCCGGATCGGAAAGGAGGTAGCCGTGGCCGAAGGGCTGCAAGCTCTGTTGGAGCGCGTCGCCTTGCCTGCGGGCGAGCACGGTAAGCCCGCCCAGATAGGCCAGACGCGTACCCAGGATGATACCCGCACCGAGGGTAAGGAACTGGAGCGCTTCTTGGAAATTGTCGTTCAGGCCTTTACCCATCACGGCTTATACAGGTTGTGGCCTTCGCCGCAGGCTTACTTGAAGTAGCGCATGTCCTGCCCGGCTTTCAGGCTCTTCACGGCGGCATAGATCAGTTGGATCACGTTCTCCACGTCATCCTTGTGCACCATTTCCACGGTGGTGTGCATGTAGCGCAGTGGCAGGCTGATCAATGCACTTGGTACACCGGCACCTCCGTAAGCGAAGGCATCGGTATCGGTACCCGTGGCGCGGCTTGCAGCCAGGCGCTGGAATGGGATCTTCTCCTTTTCAGCAGTGCGCACGATGTGCTTCAGCAGGTTGTTGTGTACTGCAGGGGCGTAGCTGAGCACGGGTCCGGCACCGCAAGCGATATCGCCGCTCTGAACCTTGCTCATCATCGGCGTCTGTGTGTCGTGTGTCACGTCTGTCACGATGGCCAGATCCGGCTTGATCCGCTCCACGATCATCTCCGCACCGCGCAATCCCACTTCTTCCTGCACGCTATTGGTCACGTACAGTCCGAAGGGCAGTTTCACCCCCACGAAGTTGTGTCCGTTCAGGATCATGAACTCGTCCTCGTAAGTGATCACGCAGCCCACATGGATGCCCAGTTTCTCCACTTCGGCCTTGCTGTTGCAACCGCAATCCAAGAAGATGTTCTCGGTGGTAGGAGTGACTTCGGTCTTTCCGTTGCGCACGTGGATCGCAGGCCAGCCGAACACGGCCTTCACGATCCCCTTGTCGGTGTGGATGTTCACCCGCATGCTGGGGGCGATCATGTGGTCGCTGCCACCGTTGCGCTTCACATAGATGAAGCCTTCTTTGGTGATGTAGTGGACGAACCAGCTGATCTCATCGGCATGTGCTTCGATCACCACACGGTACTTCGCTTCCGGATTGATCACGCCCACCACCGTTCCGTAGGGGTCGATGATATGCTCGTCCACATAAGGACGGATGTAATCCAGCCACAGCTTTTGTCCTTCGCTCTCGAAACCGGTAGGAGATGGATTGTTCAGGTAACGCTCCATGAATGCAGTGGAATCGGCGGTGAGCAAGCTTTTCTTAGTGGTCTTCTTGGCCATGGATGCTGTGTTGTTGGGCTTCACTCAGGCACGGTGTGCGCCAGAGCGCGACAAAGCTAGACCGCAGGGTTCGGCACTTTTCCTCATCAACCTGTCGCTTATCGACACAGCTAGGTGGATCGAAGTTCGCAGAGCACTAGGCGCTGATAGATTTGCAGCCTGCAACAGAGGCGAATGCTCAACCCCATCACGGACTTCGAACCCTTCCGCACTGGCGATGGCTCCCTCACCCTACAGAGCCCGTCGCTCCAGGAGCGTTACCACAGCAAGCACGGTGCGGTGCATGAGGGTGTGCACGTGTTCATCAGGTCGGGTATCGAAGCTTCGGGCAAGGCC
>CAJDVV010000079.1_pt1 | contig 9773 bp, 12 predicted proteins | sample 7391421 | NCBI WGS metagenome assembly CAJDVV01 (sample SAMEA7055708, study PRJEB34461) | soil metagenome | biome: terrestrial ecosystem; feature: Peninsula; material: soil | place: Antarctica | collected 2016 | reverse complement strand
CGATCCAGGAGGGTTATCTCGTGAGCGGTATGCTAATCCCTTTGGTGATGCCTGTGGATACCCCACTGTGGATGGTAGCCATCGGTGCCGCCTTTGCGGTGATAATCGGCAAGGAAGTGTTCGGTGGTACCGGCATGAACATCGTGAACGTGGCCCTTACCGCACGTGCCTTCCTGTTCTTCGCATACCCGACCATGATGAGTGGTGACAAGGTGTGGGTGAACACTTCGGTCGACGCAGGTCAGCAGGTCGTGGACGGTTTCAGCGGCGCTACCTCGCTTGGTCTCGCAGCTACCGGCCACGTTGGTAGCATCGTGCCCATGATGGATTCGTTCTGGGGTGTCGAGGCCGGTAGTATCGGAGAAACAAGCGTTTTCGCTTGCTTGATCGGTGCGGCCATCCTTCTGATCACCGGCATCGGTTCATGGAGGATCATGCTTTCGGTATTGCTGGGCGGTCTCGCAATGTCAGGCATCTTCAACATGGTGGGCCCTTCGCTGGGTAATGATTACATGCAGATCCCGGTTCTGCACCAGCTGATGCTCGGTAGCTTCTTCTTCGGTCTGGTCTTCATGGCCACCGATCCTGTTACCGCTACACAGACCAATACCGGCAAGTGGATCTACGGATTCCTCATCGGTCTGCTCGCAATCCTGATCCGGGTGGTGAACCCGGCCTACCCGGAGGGCATGATGCTCGCCATCCTGTTCATGAACGTGATGGCACCTTTGATCGATCACTATGTGGTACAGGCCAACATCAAGCGCCGTTTGGGTCGCGTGAACCTGCAAACCGCCTAACGCCTACGGAAAATGGCATTCGACAAGAACAGCAATTCGTTCACCTTCATTTTCGCCATCGTTCTGGTGGTGGTGGTGGGCACCCTTCTGGCGATGACCTACATCGGCCTGAAGCCTGAATACACTGAGAACGTCCGTCGGGAGAAGATGCAGAACATCCTCGCCGCGATGAACGTGAAGGTGTCCCGGGACGAAGCTCCCGCTAAGTACAATGATCTGATCACCGAGACCTTGGTGGTGAATGCACAGGGCAAGACCGTGGAAGGCGATGCCTTCTCCGTGGACGTGCTGAAGCAGTTCAAGGATTGGAAAGCCGGTGTGATGTCTCCTGACCAGATGTTGTACCCTGTGTACAAGGCAGAAGGCTCCGAGGGACAGGTGTACATCCTACCGATGGTCGGCACCGGCCTATGGGGTCCAGTGTGGGGCTATGTGAGCGTTAAGAACGATGGCCGTACGGTATATGGCAGCAACTTCGACCACAAGGGCGAAACCCCTGGTCTGGGAGCGGAGATCGCTACCCCGATCTTCCAGGATCAGTTCCCCGGAAAAACGATCACTGACGAGAACGGCACATACACCGGGATCAAGGTCTACAAGGGAGGAACTGGTACGCAGGATCCGCACGGTGTGGATGGTATCAGCGGAGGAACCATCACCGGCGACGGCGTTGCCGAAATGCTGATGCGCACCTTGGCCATCTACGATGTGTATCTTAAGTCGATCACGAATAGCACCGCAGCACGATGAGCACCGAAACAATTGTGGCGAAGCCTTCAGAAGGCCTCTTCAGCAAGAAGAACCGCGCGCTGATCACCGATCCATTGAACGACAATAACCCGATCACCGTGCAGGTGTTGGGTATCTGCTCAGCTCTGGCGATCACAGTGAAAATGTCCAACGCTCTGGTCATGAGCGTTAGCGTATTGGCCGTGGTAGTGGCAGGTAACATGATCATCAGCGCGCTGCGCAACGTGATCCCGAGCCGTATCCGGATCATCGCACAGCTGGTCATCGCGGCGGGATTGGTGACCTTGGTGGATATCACACTCAAGGCTTATGTCTACGACGTGGCCAAGCAGGTGGGAGTTTATGTGGGTCTGATCATCACCAACTGCATCATCATGGGCCGCTTCGAGGCATTCGCGATGGGCAACAAGGTCGGACCAAGTGCACTGGACGGTCTGGGTAACTCACTGGGTTATGCCTGGATCCTGGTAGCAGTGGCCTTCTTCCGCGAACTCTTCGGCAGCGGCTCGCTCATGGGCTTCCGCATCATACCCGAGAGCATCTACGCCAGCGAAGGAGGATTCTACTTCAACAACAACATGATGATCCTTCCTCCGATGGCTCTGATCATCGTGGGGATCATCATCTGGATCCAGCGTTCGCGCAACACCAAGCTCATCGAACAAGCCTAAGCTCGAAGTGCAATGAACATCATCAACATCTTCGTTAAGGCGATCTTCATCGAGAACATGATCTTCGCCTACTTCTTGGGTATGTGCTCATACCTGGCTGTAAGCAAGACCGTGAAGACCGGTGTAGGCCTTGGTGCTGCCGTGATCTTTGTACTCGGCGTAACCGTTCCTGTCAACTACCTTCTGGAGAACTACGTGCTGAAGCAAGGTGCGCTCAGCTGGTTGGGTGAAGGCTTCGTCGATGTGGATCTGAGCTTCCTGTCGTTCATCCTGTTCATCGCAGTGGTAGCTGCCATCGTGCAGCTCGTGGAAATGGCAGTGGAGAAGTTCGCACCGGCCCTCTATGGTGCTTTGGGCATCTTCCTTCCACTGATCGCTGTGAACTGCTCCATCCTCGGTGGCGCCCTCTTCATGCAGGAGCGCCAGTACAGCAACGTGGCCGAAGCCACAAGCTTCGCTCTGGGAAGTGGCGTGGGCTGGTTCCTGGCCATCGTGGCCATTGCCGCCATCCGCGAGAAGCTGCGCTATAGCGACATTCCGGCCCCTCTGCGTGGCCTGGGCATCACTTTCATCGTAACGGGTCTCATGGGCATGGCCTTCATGGCGTTCATGGGGATCAAGATCTGATCGAATAAAATGGGAAGTACCATCCTCATCACCGTAGCGGTCTTTTTGATCGTTATCCTGCTCCTTGTTTCATTGCTCTTGTACGCCAAGGCGAAGCTCAGCCCCGGCGGATTGGTCAAGATCGTGATCAATGGCGAGAAGACCATCGAAGTGGAGGCGGGCAGCACGCTGCTCACCACCCTCAGCGAAGCCAAGATCTTCCTGCCCAGCGCATGCGGCGGCGGTGGCACCTGTGCCATGTGCAAATGCCAAGTGACCGAAGGCGGCGGAGAGATCCTGCCGACCGAGGAGCCTTACTTCAGCCGTAAGGAGATCCAGAACGACTGGCGCTTGGGCTGTCAGGTGAAAGTGAAGAACGACATGCAGGTCAAAGTGCCTGAGGAGATCTTCGGTATCAAGAAGTGGGAGTGCGAAGTGGTGTCCAACTACAACGTAGCCAGCTTCATCAAAGAATTCGTTGTGAAGCTGCCCGAAGGCGAGCACCTGGAGTTCGAAGCCGGTGGATACATCCAGATCGATGTGCCGCAGGTAACGGTCGACTTCAAGAACATGGACATCACTGCCCACCCTGAGCTTGTTGCATTGGGAAGGGATCCCAACGACTTCAAGGCCGAGTGGGACAAGTTCAACCTCTGGCCTTTGAAGATGGTGAACCCGGAGCCGATCTTCCGTGCGTACTCCATGGCCAACCACCCTGCAGAGGGTAACATCGTGATGTTGAACATCCGTATCGCCACGCCACCTTGGGATCGTTCCAAGAACGCATGGATGGATGTGAATCCCGGTATCTGCTCCAGCTACGTGTTCAGCCTGAAGCCCGGCGACAAGGTCACTATCAGTGGTCCTTACGGTGAGTTCTTCATCAAGCCGACCGAGGCAGAGATGCTCTACATCGGCGGTGGTGCCGGTATGGCTCCGATGCGTTCCCACCTGTTCCACCTGTTCCACACGCTGAAGAGCGGTCGTAAGGTGACGTACTGGTACGGTGGTCGCAGCAAGCGCGAGCTCTTCTACTTGGACCACTTCAACGACATTGCCAAGAAGTTCCCCAACTTCAAGTTCTTCATTGTGCTCAGCGAGCCATTGCCAGAGGACAACTGGAAGGTGAAGAAGGATGTGAACGATGAAGAAGGCGACGGTTTTACCGGATTCGTTCACCAGGCGGTGATCGACCAGTACCTGAAGAAGCACGAAGCACCCGAGGACATCGAGTTCTATTTCTGTGGCCCGCCGATGATGAACGCCGCCGTTCTGAAAATGGTGGACGACTGGGGAGTTCCTCAGGAGAACGTCAGCTTCGACGACTTCGGTGGATAGTCCGAAAAGCAGGTATGATCCAACGCTCCAACAATGGAAAGCCCCGCATAGTGCGGGGCTTTTCGGTTCTTCTCCTCTGCGCTACGCTGCTGGCAAGCTGCGGTGAGAAGACAGATCTGATGGTCCTGAAGGGTGAAGCCCAAGGCAGCACCTTCACCCTGAAGTACAGGGATAGCCAGCATCGGGACCTGAGCATGCAGGTGGATAGTACGCTGAAGGCCATAGACCAAAGCCTAAGCCTCTGGGTTCCGGGAAGCACAGTGAACCAATTCAATGCTGAGGATAGCACATTCACCAGCAACGACATCCATTTCCGTACGATGATCGCACGTTCCGCGACCATCTGGTATGAGACCCAAGGCGCTTTCGATCCGACAGTACTGCCCTTGGTAAAGGCCTGGGGCTTGGGGAAGGAAGGAAGGAGCGATCTGGACACGGCTGCTGTGGACAGCTTGCTGCGCTATGTGGGCATGGATAACATCATCATGGATGACCTCTGGCGCGAGCGTGCTCAGTTCCCGCCGGTGATCACCTACACGAAGACAGCGCCCCAAGTGATGTATGATCCCAACGCCATCGCGCAAGGCTATTCGGTGGATGTGTTGGCCCAACTCTTCGAGTCATACGGTATCGAGAACTACATGCTGGAAGTGGGAGGTGAGCTCCGTGCTCGCGGCCTGAATGATCGTGGAGGCGCTTGGACCATCCAGATCGATCAGCCAGTGGAGGGAAAGGAGCATCTCGCGCACACTGTGGTGCCCTTGACCGATCGCAGCCTGGCCACAAGTGGGAACTACCGGAAGTTCATCGAGATCGATGGGCAGCGTTACGGTCATGCCATCGATCCACGCACCGGACGGCCAGCCATGAACAAGCTGCTTAGCACCACGATCATCGCGGACGATGCTGCCACGGCGGATGCGTTGGCCACAGCGATGCTGGTACTTGGTCCAGAGCACGCCCAGGAATGGCTCTCCAAGCACCCTGAAGTGCAAGCCTATCTGATCATGGATGATGGCCAAGGCGGCCATGTGACATGGACCACGGCGAACTGGCCTGTACTAGAGCCCTGATCGGCTCAGTCCTCGATAAGGATGCCCGTGCTGCTGAGCAGCCCATCAAGCCCTTCGCGCGAGAAGCGTGCCTTACGGATCCGGTTGTTGGCCGGGTCGATGGTGTAGTGCTGTGCCGTCCTGAGATCCGCGCCTTCCAGAACAGTGCGACCTGAGATCCGCGCCTTCCAGAACAGTGCGGTCGAAAACCGCTGCACCAAGGTCACAATTCTTGAAGGTCGCACCGCTAAGGTCGGCGGCGGATAGATCGGTCTCGCGCAGACGACAGGTATCGAATACTGTCTTCTTCAGCCTAAGGCCGTGGAAGTTCGCGAGGTCCAATACGGTATGTTGGAAGGACAGCTCCAGCAAGAAGGCGTGGCACTGATCGAAGCGCAGCCCCAGGAGTTTGCAATGCTCGAAGCGCACCTTACGGAACGAGGTGTGTACCACCTGAGCCAGACTGACATCGCATTTCTAGAAAACGCAGTCCTCGAAGACCTTTCCTTTCAGGTCCGCTTGCTGGAGATTGCAGGCGATGAATGTGCACCGGCTATACGTGCGATGGGAAAGTGCGTTGACGGCAAGCTCGCTTCCGTTGATGATCGAGTCTTCCAGAAGATCCATAGCCGAGCCTTGCACTGATCGCCTCGCGGTCACTTCTTAGGCCAGACTCGCGGCGTCGTCGCGCTGACACTTCTCTTCGGGAAGCGCGCCACAAAGGCCGCAGGAGGCACCTTCTTTCTGCACCAAGGGATTATTGCTGGCGCAGGTGCCGGAGAATTCTCCGCCCTTCTTCGCCCAGATCTTCACGGCGATACCAGCAAAGCCCAGACCCAGAAGGCCGATGCCCATCAATACGGTAAGGAGAGTGGTGCTCATGACGTTGGAGTTGGGTACAAAGGTAACATATCACCTAGGGGCCTTTATGGTTGGAGTGCACTGCAACAGGTGTATTTTGTGGCCGCACATCATCCACCGCATGAGCGAATTAGACTTCCGTCCACGGTTCCGTTTTCGAACGCCGCTCACGCCGGAGACGATCAAGGAACGCATTCAGGCAGCTGCGCGTTCCGCACAGCCCCAAAGCCTATCCGTTGGGGGTGTCGGCAACCACCTTACGCTCCAATTTCCCCACGCCTTGCAGCGCTCGTGGACACCACAGATGGACATCGATCTGGAAGTGGAGGAGGGCATGGAAGCCGATGGCCGCACCATGGTCCGCTGCCAGATCGGCCCTATGCCGTCGATATGGATGCTCTTTGTGGGTGGTTATCTCGCACTCTGTGTTTTCGCACTGCTCGGCATTTCCATGGGTGTCTCCCAGCAAGTAGTGGGTTCTTTCGCATGGGGCTGGTGGGTGGCGATGCCAACACCCTTCCTGGCCTTAGGGCTTTGGATACTCGCACAAGAAGGGAAGCGACGCTCTCGGGAAGAGATGCGTTTTCTCAAGCATTTTGTGGACGGCGCTTTGGGTTGCGACTGTTTCGCTCTGGCCGAAGCTGCCTGAGAAGCTTGCTCCTCCTATCTTTGCACGCTTTCACTAACCCAAAACGGATCCATAATGAACAAGCCCTCCCTTTTCAAGCGTATTCTTCTGCCTTCACTGGCCTTCATGCTCATCGCCTCTTTGGGCGTTGGATGCTCGGGCTGCAACGGTAACGAAGCTGATACCACTGGCGATGCAGTCATCAACAATGCCGATGGTACCGATGGATCCGCTGCCGGCCACGATGGAGTGAACGGAGAGGACCACACCGGCCATGATCACATGGACGGAACCGACAATAGCGGAACTACCGCCGGCGGAACCGTGATCGGCACAACTACGACTGTGGATCCATGGACCCGCACCTACGCCACGCCGATCGAGGAGCGTACCGGTACGATCCAGAACCTGAACGGTCTGCGCGCCACCTTGGTCGCTGAACTCGAGCAGGTGCGTACCCGTCTGAACGATGGTACCCGTGCTGCCGACCTCCGTAAGGCCGACACCCAGCGCGCCGCTGAACTGGCCCAAGGCCTGGAGCGTTTGGACCGTACAATCGCACAGATCAACGATGCTACCGACCTCACCTGGAACGAAATGCGCGCCAGCTCTTTGAAGTCCGCCGGCGAGTTCCGCGAGTGGATGACGAAGTACGGAATGGCCAGCTAAGCTGGATCCAACGATCATTGCCGAAGCCGGATGTACCCATAGGTGCATCCGGCTTTTGCGTTGATGCAAGTGTAGGACCAGGTCCACTTCCCTGCCGGGGAACAGCTTTCCAAAGCACCATTCCGGCGAGCATTACGCACCTTTGCACCCTCCTCCGGGTGAAGTACAGAATCTCAACGATCAGGATCGATCATGCGCATTGGAATCGTTTGCTATCCCACCTTCGGAGGCAGTGGCGTTGTAGCCACTGAACTGGGAATGGCTTTGGCAGAAAAGGGACATGTGGTGCATTTCATCACCTACGACAGGCCTGTGCGCCTACGCGACCATCCGAACGTGTTCTATCATGAGGTGCGTGTGAGCGACTACCCCTTGTTCGATTATCAGCCATACGAACTCGTGCTTACCAGCAAATTGGTGGATGTGGCCAAGTTCGAAGGGCTTGACCTATTGCACGTGCATTACGCCATCCCACATGCCTCTGCTGCATGGATGGCACAGCAGATCCTGGCATCGCAGGGGATCATGTTGCCCTTCGTGACCACCCTGCACGGCACAGATATCACCTTGGTCGGTCGCGACCCCAGCTTCGAGCCGGTGATCACATTCAGCATGGAGCGCAGCGATGCGGTCACAGCCGTGAGTGAAAGCTTGAAGCGCGATACCTACGAGCATTTCCCGCTGAAGCATGCAGCACAGGGCGGACCCGGGATCCAAGTGATCCCCAACTTCGTGTGTGTGGACCAGTATCCCAAGGTGGCCGATCCGGGAACGCGACAGCGCTACGCTCCCAACGGAGAAGCTTTGCTGGTGCACGTTTCCAACTTCCGGCCGGTGAAACGGGTTGAGGATGTGTTCCACATGTTCGAGACACTTCGCAAACGCAAGCCGGCTAAGTTGCTACTGATCGGAGATGGACCGGAGCGACAGCGCATGCAGGATCTTTGCCGCCAGGCAGGCAGTTGTGATTCGGTATATTTTCTGGGAAAGATGACCCGCCCCGAAGAGATCATGGCCAGCTGCGACCTTTTCGTGCTACCCAGTGAGAGCGAGAGCTTCGGCCTCAGCGCTCTGGAAGCCATGGCCTGTGGCGTCCCAGTGGTGAGCAGCGATACCGGAGGGATCCCCGAGGTGAACATCCACGGAGTGAGCGGACTGTTGAGCGCCGTTGGCGATACGGAGGCAATGGCGGCCAACGCCTTCACCATTCTGGAGACCGAGGAAAGTCGTGCCCGCTACCGTGCCGGTGCCCTGGAACAGGCGGCTCTTTTCGATCTTCGGCGCGTGCTTCCGATCTATGAGAAGCTTTACGAGACCGTTGTGGAAGAAGCGAAGAAGCGATGGAATTCCTGAGCGAGAGAGTGAGTGTGGACCGCAAGGACGGGCGTACCAGTGTGGTGATCAGCGCCCGCTATCCTAGGGGCAAAGAAGCCATTCTGGTTTCTTGGACCATCGCGTGGGCACTCTCCGGACTTTACATCATGTACGCCCGCACAGAGCTGGTCGATGGCGATCCGCTGCGGCAATATCTGCTCGCATTTCTGGCATTCTGGCTGTACTTCATGATCAAGGTTGGTCGCGCAACGCTCTGGCGTCTGAAAGGCTTCGAGATGTGGCGGATCAAGGATGGTGCGGTCACCATCAAGGACAGCCTCTTCGGTTACGGCAAGGCGAGCACCTATTTCGTTGACAACATCCAGAAGTTGGGCCCTATCGATATCGATCCAAGCTCTTGGAAACAGCAGTGGAGCACGAGCATCTGGGTCATTGGCGGCGAGCGCTTGGGATTCGAACACTTGGGCAAGAAGGTGGTGTTCGGCAAAGGCCTCGATGAGGTGGAGGCCAAGAAACTGGTCGTAGTGCTGAAGAACGCCTTGAAGCAGGAGCGGAAGAAGGTCTTAGAGGCTTGAACCGCGGTCCTATTCGCTGTGTATGCGGAAGACGTTCCCGCGCACACGCCGCGTATCCACTCCGTTGATGCGCTCCTCGATGATCATGGCACGCGCTGCGGGCGTATCCAGCACCTCATCCACGCGCAGCACGGCTCCAGCAGGCACATCGGCATCGATCAGGTTTCGGAGCAGCACGCTGCGATCCTGCCCCGCGATCGCAGTCTCCAAGGACAGCGCGAGCTCTGTACGCTTCACTACTCGCTGAGGATTGTGCGCGTATCGTGGGTCCAAAGGCAAGGCATTCAAGTCCAGCACAGCGCAAAGTGCACGGAACTGCACATCGCTACCCACTGCTAGGATGATCCTTCCGCCATCGGCGCAGCGGAACACTTCGCCGTAGGGTGCGATGTTAGGATGCAAGGTTCCTATTGGTGTTGGTACGTGGCCGGCCATCAGGTAATTGCTTGCTTGGTTCACCAGCCCAGCTATGGCGGACTCTTCCAAGG
>CAJDVV010000012.1_pt1 | contig 10009 bp, 9 predicted proteins | sample 7391421 | NCBI WGS metagenome assembly CAJDVV01 (sample SAMEA7055708, study PRJEB34461) | soil metagenome | biome: terrestrial ecosystem; feature: Peninsula; material: soil | place: Antarctica | collected 2016 | reverse complement strand
GTGAAGAACGCCCTGTTCGGAACGGTGAAGAAACTCTTCCTGAAGAAAGCCGACGACGAGCGCGACTACGACCCACTCGCGATGATCGAAGCACTCGGCTTACAGGATCGCACGCTGGTGGTTGACCGCTTCATCCCGAACGAGGAAGTACCCCCTTACTTCCAAGCTGCCGATACCATCGTGCTCTTCTACGAGACCGCCACACCGAGCGGCGTTGAATCCTTGAGCTACAACTTCAAGCTACCGGCCGTGGCCACGCGCGTTGGGCATTTTCCGGAGACCATCACCGATGGCTTCAACGGCTACCTCGCCGAACCGAAGAACATCGCCGATATGGTACGCGTGATGAACGCCAGTATCGACCAGCCCATTCCACGAGAGAACGTGGTGGAGGCCACCAAGGAGATGAGTTGGGCCAATTATGCGAAGGCGATCCTGAAGGCTTAGGAGCATCGAACTACCCCCAAAGCGACAAGGCATCGTACTTGGAAGTGCTTACTGAGTTGCAAGCTCTTTCAGTAGCTTTCGGCATGCAGAGCACGAAATGCCTTTCCGCACTATTGTTGCTCTTCCTGGCCAGTAGCGCACTTCACGCGCAGGACATCCAGTTCGATCAAGGCAACTGGAAAAGTCAAAGCATCGACGGCCAACAACGTTCTATCGTGGTCTTGGAGAACATGGTACGGGTCGACACGGTCTATACCGAGGATATGGCCACCGGCGAGTTGCAAATGGACGTTCAGCGTTATCCACTCGCTCGCTATGAATACCACACGGGCTACGAGCCATATCCGGCGTTGTGGCGAAGGATCGACATCCAACAACAGGAGATCTCGGATACAATCTTCTTCGAAGACATCGTCAGTGGAGAAATGAAGATGCTGATCCAAAAGCTCACCAAAGACATCCCCAACGGCGCGTACCACGAATTCTTCCCCAACGGGAACATCCGGATCAAAGGCACATTGGATGGCTACAACGCCGATGGCACACTGAAGAAGACGGGTACTTGGAAGGAATGGGACGCGAACGGCGTGGTGATCAGTGAAATGAAATACCCTTAGGCTTGCCGACCTTCTGAGTTGAGTACAGCGAATTACCTTGTCGGCATGCTGGACCTCATCAAGGCAACGCTGCAGCGCATCTATTCGCTCTACCGCGACTTTCCACGGAAGTTGTTCGAGCTTTCGGTATACGTCTCCTTCGCTTCTGTCGCATTGGGCTTGGTTTCCGGCCTCATACTGGCCTGGATCGTTTGGAAGTTCGAATTGCTTCCAGCCCAGTACTTCAACGGTGATTTTGGAGACTTCGCTCTCTATGCGTTTTTCTGGGATGGGGTTGAACGCGTCACCTCGTTCGTGCTACTGGGCTATGGTCTCTTCGCAGTTCGGCTGCGAGCTGAAGGTGAACGAGCCATTGCCGAACGATCGTTCTCATCCATCTGGGCGGGTATCACAGCGAAGAACTGGTCAACATTCCTGATCTCCTGGATCGTTCTATTCGTGCTACAGCTCGCGTTCTTCAAAGCACCCTTCGATAGTGCCGGAGACGGACTCGGAAACCTGTCATTTTCCCGGACGGATGGTGACATGGGGACAGGCGCCTTGGTACGTTATGCCGCTTGGGCGAATGCTATGATCAAACTGCTGCTGAGCTACCTTCCATATGGCCTAATTCTGTACATGCTGCTTGCCGATCGAAACGTTCCGCTCCGTGGCAACACATTCCGGAAGTACGCGAAGGTGATCGGTGCCATGTTGCTCATCGGTTTCACCATCGACGCTCTGTTCAACATGAGCTACTACTACCTCGATACCTACATCTTACCACCGTTCACGATCCCTTTCGACGCGTCCGCTCTATCGGGAGTGTTCGGCTTCATGGTCACCTTACTGATCACTGCATGGACGTTGCCGGGTGTGGCGATCTGTCTAATTGGACCACTGGAGGAACACGAACGCACCTTGACTAAAAGCGTTCTCCAAGAAGGGACTCACCAACACTGAGACATTCTTTCATAACGAGAGAAAGTCGCGGAAACCAAGAACGCAATTAGCCTGTACCAACCGTGTGAAGGCCATCTTGAAGCGTTGAACGCCATTATTCGGCCCTCCGTCTGATCCTGAATGGTTTTTCTCGAGAACCGTTACCTTTAGAGCCTCAGGTAGTTCTGCGAACTGGAACCTCGCATCAAGGAACTTCTGATAAACCTGCTCGTATAAGACTTATGTCGCTACCCCTGCTCTTCCTGTATGTATTCGCGTGGATCCTTCCCAAGATGGAAGCTGCCGCGCCTGTGGCACCAGCGGTGACCGAAGTAGCGGAAGAGAGCCTCTATGAAGCAGCCAGCCTGGCCAAGGAAGAACTGGGTTTCAAGGCTTGGGAACAAAGCCTGAAGCGCGTAGAACAGTCCAAAGAGAAAGCCCATGTGCTCGCCATTGCGGACATGTCTCAGCCCAGCACCGCGAAGCGCCTTTACGTGATCGACCTTGATCGCAGAGTGCTTCTGTTGCGCACCTATGTTGCCCATGGCCAGAATACCGGCGATCTGATGGCAGAGCATTTCAGCAACAAGAACGGTTCGCACCAGACCAGCCTTGGTCTCTATCGCGTTGGTGCAGAGATCGTGAGCCCCAAACATGGTGCGGCGCTGCTGCTTCACGGATTGGACAAAGGCGTTAACGATCAGGCCCTGCCCCGTGAAGTGATCATTCACGGCGCGGATTACGTCAGCGAGAGTTTCATTGGCCAACACGGCCGCCTTGGTCGCAGCTGGGGTTGCCCAGCAGTGACCCGCGAAAGCATGAACAGCATGATCGAGTTGCTCGCCAATGGCGGCCTGCTGTACATCTACCGTAGCTGATCGCAACCACTTGGTGGTGTGATCGTTGCCCTTCCCGAACCCATGTTCCTACAGTTCCGTCCTGCCATTGTCGGCGCCTTGCTCCTGCTCGCTGCTTGCACAAATACGCCCGAAGCTCCCTTGACATTGGCGGAGGAGGGCCTCGCGATCGCGGAGGTTTTCGAGACCGACGAGCCTTACAGCCTTCGGACCTTGGACTCCACCGATATCGCGCAGTTCTTCGAGCGTTACCCCGAACACCGTTCGGATTCCGCAGCCTTGGTGGATTTCTATCACCGTCGTCACATGCAGTTCGCGTGGATGGTAAAGGATTCCCTTAGCGCCAGTGCGGATGCCTTCATCAACCTGATGAGCGTGACCGAAAGTGGGATTCCCGAGGCTTCTACCCTGCATGAGCAGTTGCAGGACCTGTACGAACAAGGCTTCAGCGATGGCAAGCGCACCGTGCTTTGCGATAGCTGCGCAACGGACCTGGAGCTGCGTCTTACCGCACAGTTCTTCCTCTTCGCGAACAAGAAATACGGAGGCTATCTGAGCCGGGATCTGAAGGAACTGAACTGGTTCATTCCTCGTGCGAAGAAGGATATTTCGCGCTTGCTCGATTCACTCGCCAATGGCTCCACGGACCTCTCTGCCTACGAGCCGATCAATCCGCAATACCGTTTGCTGAAGGAGCGCATACACCAGTACCACGAGCTCTCCAACGAGCCATGGCCGGCGTTGGCTTTGCCCGAAGGCGTGAAGAAGCTGGTGCCCGGTGATAGTGCCACCATTCTTGCATCGATCCGCAAGCGACTTGAACTTTTGGGGGATATGCCCGCCGATAGTGTAGCAACTACGCAGTTCGATAGCACCTTGGTGCTTGGCGTGCAGCGCTTCCAGATCAGGCATGGCCTGCATCCCGATGCTGTACTCGGCCAAGGCTTCTTCAAGGCCTTGAACGTACCCATTGCCGACCGGCTCCGCACCATGCTGGTGAACATGGAGCGCCTGCGCTGGGTACCTGAGAAGCAAGCCCCGGACCTGCTCTTGGTGAACATCCCTGAGTTCCGTTTGCACGTGTATCAAGCGGACACCATACTCTGGAGCATGAGCGTAGTCGTAGGCACCACCGCTACTCGTACCGTGGTTTTCAGCGACTCCGTCTCGCAGGTGGTCTTCAGCCCAACATGGACGATCCCCGCCAGCATTACCCGTGGAGAGATACTTCCGGCCATGAGCAGGGATCCGAACTACTTGAAGCGGAAGAACATGGAGATCATCGGTGGGACTGCCTCCAAACCCATTATCCGTCAGAAGCCAGGTGCCGGCAATGCATTGGGCCGTGTGAAATTCCTGTTCCCCAACAGCTATAGCATCTACCTGCACGACACTCCTACGCAGCATGTTTTCGCAAGGGAGAATCGCGCGTTCAGCCATGGCTGCATTCGCTTGAGCGAGCCCGAGGCCTTGGCCGAATACCTGCTCCAGAACGATACCACTTGGACTCCGGAGAAGATCAAAACAGCCATGTTCGGTGGGGTTGAAACCTACGTGAAGCTGAAGCAGAAACGGCCGGTGACAATTGGCTACTTCACCGCATGGGTGGATCGCGAAGGCATGCTGAACTTCAGGGACGACGTATACGGCCACGATGCTCGCTTGGCTTCGGAGCTCTTCAATGAGGACTTGCTGATATCAGCGGATAAGCGCTGATAGGACGCCCGCCTTCCAGAGCACTTTCAACGCATCACGGAAAGCTCTTTCCATGTGAAGCCATCATGGTCATGGCTTCAGCATAGTATGAGGAGGCTCGACCGCGAGGATCTGCAAATGCTTACCGCCGAAGTACAATACGAGCGAGGTGTTCATCCAGTGTCCGGGGTCTACGGAAAGGTCCAGAACGGAAAGTGACTTTGGGGGATCTGACAACACTTCCAGATCCAATTCCGAGGCACCGCTCGCGATCGCTTCTTGCACAAGGACGTAACGTTCCAGGCACTGCGCGTCATAGCGTGCCGCCCTGCCGCTGAAGAGATCGCTGGTGACATCGCCATCATGCCTACCGAAGAAGAGGAAGAAAGCCATTACAGCCAGTAACAAAGGCCTGTAGCGTGGAGCTGCCAAGGGCAATGACCACGCCTTCGGTCGGAAAACCTGCACATCCCAGACCAAGAACGCCAGCCAGGCCAGTGGCAGGAAAATGAACAAGGTCGCATTCACCGTTCGATGCTGGCCAAGGATGCCGGTGCTCCAGTAAGGCAGTGCCATACCGATGAACATCGCGCCCAAAAGTGCCAGCAGCACGAGGCGACGATCAACGCGGGACAGCCACGAGAACATTGGATGAGTGTCCGCTCGCCTTCGCGCCCAGTCCAGGATCACTATGGTACTCAGCACGAACACCGGGGACAGCATCCAATACCCTGCAAAGCGAACGGTCTGTGCAGCTGCGTAAGCCACAGTGCGTAAAGGTTCCTTTGCATGTGCGAAATAGTCACCACGCACGGTATTGCCCGGTGCGAGGTAGACGATAAGACCGCAGATCACGGAGGTAATGAAGACGCCAAGGAATAGCAGACGCAGACGCTTTTCGCCACGGAACGACATGATCAAGGCCACAGCTGCAACGAGCACCATGTACACCATCGCCAACTCGTTCGATCCTGCAATAGCAACAACGAGAAGCATGGCCAATACGCTCCATGCTCCCGTCTCCCATTGATTCTTGGCACGAGCAAAGCGAAGCACGACCACTCCCAGGTATAGCAGGAAGATCCCGGGCAGTAAGTACGTTACAGCACCGGTGTACCAATACAAACCCTCACCCGCATGAGGCATCAGATGAATGTAGATCGCCACGCCAGCCATGGCGACGATCAAGCTGCTCATGCCGGATCTTTCCATGAGTCGCGCTGTGCGCAACAGTGACCAAGTAGCGTGGACCAGCAAGCCTATCAGCAGCACAGGCACACATCGATAAAGGATGAGGCCGAGATCCGATCCTGCGTTCAATGGACCGCGCAGCACCAGAATATTGGAGAAGTAGCGGCCGTTCCAGTTCTGGTATTCCAGCAACAGCCGATCAGCCAGAACGCTGCGCATACCGTTGTAGGCGTAGCTGAAGTCATCGCCGTAGGGGTGAACGTAGGTGGCCAGCCAGATGTGCCGGGCCAGCACGGCGAGCAGAACGAGAAAAATGGTCAGCTGTGGAACGCGGCGCATCATTGCCGATCACCTGCTCAGGTCCCGATGCGCTCCGCGACACGGTAGCGATTGCGATCCTCGCTGCTGCGGCTTACCAGTTCGGCAATGAAACCTGCGGTGAAGAGCTGAACGCCGATCACCATGACGACCATGGCCACGTAGAACAGGGCCTGATCCGAAACAAGTGGCGCGGCACGATGGAGCACATAGAGGAACCACAGCTTACTCGCTATGATCCATGCCGCTGCGCCGAATCCCAGCACGAACATCAACGTACCCAAGCCTCCGAAGAAGTGCATCGGCTTCTTACCGAAGCGGAAGATGTAGGTGATGGTGAGCAGGTCCAAGAACCCATTGATGAACCGGTTGAAACCGAATTTAGTAGTGCCGAATTGGCGGGGATGGTGTTTCACCACCTTCTCTCCTATCCTACCGAAGCCTTCCTTTTTGGCGATGAAGGGGATGTAGCGGTGCATCTCACCGAACACCTCGATGTTCTTCACCACCACTTGCTTGTAGGCCTTCAGCCCGCAATTGAAATCGTGCAACATCACACCACTTACGCGGCGAGTGGTCCAGTTGAAGAGCTTGGTGGGAATAGTCTTGGTGATGGGGTCGTAGCGTTTCTTCTTCCAACCACTCACCAGATCGTAACCCTCTTCAGTGATCATGCGGAACAGCTCCGGGATCTCCTCCGGATCGTCCTGCAGATCGGCATCCATGGTGATCACCACCTTACCCTGAGCGGCTTTGAAGCCTTCGTTCAAGGCCGGGCTCTTTCCGTAGTTGCGCCCGAAACGGATCCCTTTCACCCGCGGATCCACGCCGGACAAGCGCTGGATCTCTTCCCAGGAGCCATCGGTACTGCCATCGTCCACCAGTACGATCTCGTAGGCCACGGCCATGGCACCCATCACTCCGTGAAGCCGTTCCACCAATACAGGCAGCGACTCACGCTCGTTCACCAAAGGGATCACCACGGAAAGATCCATGGTGCAAGGATACGGGCTAAGCGGAATACGTGGATGACTTGCGCGCGATACCGGCGATGGGAACCGACCAGTAGAACCAGCCACCTTCCAGCTTGTGGGTACCATCGACGATAGTCCATCACAGCTTTGGACCGCTGTTCATACCGGCTTGTTGCCGTTCCTTTGGGCCATGCGCAACACCCTCCTCATCGCCTCAGGTCTTCTCGGCGTGCTGTTCCTCGCGACATCCGCCATTATAGGTGGCATGCAGTTCGAAGAATACAGCCATGTTCGACAATTCATGAGCGAAACCTATGCGAACGGCACAGCTTGGGGTGATGCACTGCGCTTTGGAGGATTCGTACCAGCCGGCTCGCTTTTTCTGTTGTTCGGGCTGCTTTGCGCCTATGAATTCCGGAGGAACAGGAAATTAGCACTTGGCTTCTTCGGCTTTGGTTTGTTCTACGGGCTTGGCACCATCCTAGCAGCTCTCTGGCCTTGTGAGTTCGGTTGCGATCCAGAACTGACCAGCACCAGCATTTCGCAAATGCTCCACTTTACGTTCGCGTCGCTAGCCTACATGGGCACGCCCTTCTGCTTTCTGGCGATCAGCCTACAAGCACGAAAGCACCCGGATCTCGGCCTGTCCTACGTTCCAATGATTATCGCTACCATAGTAATGGGCTTGGGCGTACTCGTCTTTTTTGCAGCATTACGCTCGGATATCGTAGGTCTGAGCCAACGCTTCATCGAAGCTTCAGCCTTGTTCTTCGTTCTTGTAGTGGTCCGTGATCAGTACAAGAAGACTCGGACTCCCATGCCGAAGGGCTGAGAAATGGCACACGAGTTTCAGATGCAGTCCAGTCCTATAGAATACGTCCTTCCTCAGGGAGTCGCCTGCCGCACCTTCATCCCGCAGGAGACCAATGGGACTCACATCATTATTGCCAGCGCCACAGGTGTATTACAGGGATACTACCGGCACTTCGCCACGTGGATGGCGGGGCGTGGCTACCATGTAAGCACCTTCGACTATCGCGGCATTGGCGCATCGCGCTCCGGCCACTTGCGGAAACATGCCGCCACTGCTACCTCTTGGGCGGAGAATGACCTTACGGCGGTGATCGAGCATGTGCATGCCACCTATCACCCCCGGAAACTCATCGGTCTGGGTCATAGCATCGGCGGGCAGTTCTTCGGCCTTTGTAAAGCACAGGACAAGATGGATGCACTGGTGTTGATCGCCTCGCAACACGGCCACTATCGCAACTGGGACCAACCGCACCAACGACGTATCGCATTCAAATGGCTGGTGATGATCCCGGTCCTCACAAAGCTCTTCGGCTATTTTCCCGGCAAACGCTTGGGCGTGATGGAGGACCTACCACCTGGAATGGTCCTGGAATGGGTGAAATGGGGACGATCGCCCGGCTACCTCTTCGACCATGTACCCAATGCCGAGGAGCGTTTTGCAAAGCTCCACGTCCCACTTCTGTGCTGGAGCTTCAGCGACGACCATGACTTGGCTCCGGAGCGCGCTGCCACCACGCTGCTGAAGCATTACAACAACTGCCGCGTGATCCACGAGCATATCCACCCGCAGGATCTAGGCGTGGATGCGATCGGTCATTTCGGCTTCTTCAAGAAAGATGGAGAAGAGAAGCTCTGGCCAGCCTTGGAGCTTCGCATGACAGAATTGCTTTGACCAAGCCCAATAACTCTTCCCGGATCGGCTCAATTCGACGCAGTCCCCGTACTTTTGACCGTGCTCCGAGCTTGCTCATTTCCTGAAGCCCTTATTGAAGGCTATCCCGTGATCGACGTGCGCTCCCCTGGGGAGTTCGCTTCCGGCCACTTACCGGGTGCCCATTCCATGCCATTGTTCAGTGACGAGGAGCGCGCTGTGGTTGGCACTCTCTACAAGCAGAAAGGACGTGATCCAGCTGTGCTCGAAGGCTTGCGAATAGTAGGCCCCAAGATGGCGCCACTTGTAGAACAGGCACGCAGCATCGCCGCCGACGGCCGCATAGCGGTGCATTGCTGGCGTGGCGGCGAACGCAGCAAGAGCGTGGCTTGGCTTCTGGATAAAGCCGGTTTTCAGGAAGTAGTTGTGATCACCGGTGGCTACAAGGCCATTCGGAACCATGTGCTGCAAAGCTTCAGCGACCTACCCGAACTGCAGGTCCTTGGCGGTTTCACCGGCACTGGGAAGACTGAGATCCTCGCACAGCTTGCCCAACTTGGAGAACAGGTCGTGGATCTGGAGCATATCGCACAGCACAAAGGATCCAGCTTCGGCATGCTTGGCCAGCAGCCCCAGCCCAGCCAAGAGCAGTTCGAGAACTTGGTTTGGAACGCTTTCCGCCATCTGGACCGCCAACGAACCGTATGGATAGAGGACGAGAGCCGCTCCATAGGCCGCAACCAGCTGCCTATGGAAGTCTACGGCTCTATCCGCAAGTCCGTTGTCCTCTTCGTTGATATGCCACGCGAATTGCGTGTGGGACGCTTGGTGACCGACTACGGTGTATTCCCCAAAGAAGATCTGGAGCAAGCGATCCAACGCATAGCCAAGCGGCTTGGTCCACAGCACGCCAAACACGCTTTGGACTCACTTGCTACCGGCGAATTGGCCACCGTGGCCAACCTTACCCTTGATTATTACGACAAGACCTATGCCTACGGTCTCTCTCAGCGCGACGCAGCGCAGGTCGTTCGTATCCCTGTTACATCAGCCGACCCTCGTGTTCTGGCTCAAGGTCTGAAGAAGCATGTCGCTACCCCTGCCACCCAGTGACGAACCCGTGCGCCTTACCCGCTACAGCCACGGTGCTGGCTGCGGTTGTAAGATCGCTCCCGCCGTTCTGGAGACCATCCTGAAGAGCGACTTCGCCACCTTTCCCGATCCGCGCCTGTTGGTAGGTTACGGCAGTCGCGATGATGCGGCCGTTTACGACATGGGTAACGGCCGTGCGCTGATCAGCACCAC
>CAJDVV010000011.1_pt1 | contig 10055 bp, 9 predicted proteins | sample 7391421 | NCBI WGS metagenome assembly CAJDVV01 (sample SAMEA7055708, study PRJEB34461) | soil metagenome | biome: terrestrial ecosystem; feature: Peninsula; material: soil | place: Antarctica | collected 2016 | reverse complement strand
TGTTGGTGGATCTGGACAAGAAGCTTCCGGATGCCGAATACGAGGATCAGTTGATCATCCTGGCGGAGAAGAACAGGATCCTTCCCATCAAGCTGAAGCTGTCCAAGAAGACCGGCCGTGTGATAGTGGGGTAGGCACGGCGATCCGCGCCCAGCCCGACCGTATCATATTCAGCGTGCGTTCCGCTTCGAAGAGCCCATGCCCTGAAGCACAAGTTCGAGGCTATGCCGAAGCTCCACTTCGGTCCTCACCGCCGGGCCATGAGCCGCCAAATGTGCAGGGTTGTTGGAGCCGGGCGTGCGTATCGCCGGATCGATGGGAAAGGCGTTCATGCCATCCGCGGGGTAGGGGCGGAGCATGGACAGAACTTCTGCGAGCGGCAGCTCCGGATCCAGCCAAGCACGCTCCTGCTCGGGCAAGAGGATCACAGGACTCCGGTGGTGTGGCAATTGTGCCAATACGCTATTCGTCACCGTGGTGATGATACTGAAGCCACGGATGGTCTTTCCACTCTCCTTGTCCACCCAATGGTCCCAGATCCCAGCGAAAGCGAAGGGTGGTTCACGGTCCGTAAGGAAGGCCAGATAGGGTCTGGCCAGCTTCTCCTTGGTGGTGCCTTCAATGAAAGCGTCGGCGGGGATCAGGCAACGCTGACTTCGTATCGCTTTGCGGAAGGCTGGTTTGTTGATGATGTCCAGTCCTCCGGTATAGCGCGTGTCGTTCTCCGCGTTGCGGTCCCCTTCGCTTCGGGCGTTGAAGAGATACATCGGCTTCTTGGCCCAGAAGGGCGTGAGACCGAAGGTGAAAAGATCCAACTGTGTGGGTGCGGCATCGGTGATCACGGGAGCCAGATCACCGATACCGATGTTCACATTCGCTTCGAACTGCAAGCCCGGTGGCGCTTTCACTCCGAAGCGCTTCTCCAGCACTTCCACTTTCTGCACAAGTACATATCGTCCGCACATCTTGTTCAGGGTAATACGGCATGTTCTCCGTATGAAGGAAAGGTACACCGTTACCTTCGCTCCATGGGCGGTTCGCATGCACACCACGGGCACTCCGGGCACTCCCACGCAAGTGCGATACACGGAGGCGCCGCCGCCCTGCGTACGGCATTCCTGATCAACCTGCTCTTCTCCGTAGTGGAGCTTGCAGGTGGGCTGTGGACAGGCAGTGTGGCTGTGCTTACCGATGCGGTACACGATGCCGGTGATTCCATTGTCCTTGGTGCGGCGTGGTACCTCCAAGTGCTCGCATCCAAGGACCGCGATGCCCGATACAGCTATGGATATGGGCGCTACAGCATGCTCGGTGGTTGGTTCACATCCTTGGTGCTGATCCTTGGCGCGCTGTTCATGTTCGCTATTTCAGTGCCCCGCCTGTGGGAGCCTGTACTGCCCAATGCCAAGGGCATGGTGCTGCTGGCCATCTTCGGACTGGCGATGAACGGATACGCGGCTTGGAGGCTACACCGTGGTAGTTCCTTGAACGAGCGTGGCGCCTATCTGCATCTTATGGAAGATGTGCTCGGCTGGGTGGCGGTGCTGGTGGGTGCGGTGGTGATCCACTTCACCAGCTGGGCGATCATCGACCCTTTGCTCAGCATGGCCATCGGTCTCTACATCCTTGTGAATGCCTTCGGTACGCTTCGGAAGGGTACTGCGATCCTTATGCAACAGGTGCCACCCGAAGTGGACATGGCCGTTATCGAGAGGGCTCTGCAGAGCATTCCTGGCGTGGTGGGCATACATGATCAGCACACGTGGTCATTGGATGGGAATTACATGATCCTTACCGCACATCTCGTTGTGGACGGCACGGAGTCGCAGCGCCACGCATCGATCAAACAGCAAGCTCGCCAGAAACTTTCCGATCTGGGTATCCATCATGCTACCTTGGAGCTGGAAAGCGATGCGGAGGAATGCTCCTTGTCGCACCAGTGAATGTTATTTCGAACACAAACCTTCATACCATGAAAGTGCAATTCTCTATCCTCCTTCCGGCTTTGCTCCTTGTAACGGTGCTGCCGTCCTGTGTGGCCAAGAAGAAATTCGTTTCGGCTACCGATCATGTCACCCAACTGCAGGGTGACAGTCTGCGCTTCACAGGTAAGATCCGCGCCATGGAAGAGAACGTCGCTGCCTTGCAGGACCAGCTTTCTTCCACGAAGGCTCGTGCTGAAAGGACCGGAGAAGAACTCGCAGGATCGAAGCAGGCATTATCGGAGAAGGAAGCAGAGATCCAGGATAAGGTGAGGCGCATGGACGACCTGAGCCGCCGCTTGGATAAGCAGACCAATGCATTGAGCAGCCTGCGTAAACGCATCTCCGACGCGCTGGTGAATTTCAAGAGCGATGAACTCACTGTGACCCAGAAGGACGGAAAGGTCTACGTTTCGCTGAGCGAGAAACTCCTCTTCAAGAGCGGTAGTGCCGAGGTGGATCCCAAGGGAAAGGAAGCCATCGGGCAGTTGGCAGCTGTGCTTCAGGCCAACCAGGACATCGGTGTGTTGGTGGAAGGTCATACCGACTCCATTCCGATCGCATCCGGGCGCTTCAAGGATAACTGGGAGTTGAGCACTGCACGTGCGACCAGCATCGTTCGCTTGCTCACCGTGGATCACAAGTTGGAGTCGAAGCGTGTTACCGCAGCTGGACGTGGCGAATTCGTGCCTGTTGCGAGCAACAAGGACGCGGAAGGCCGTGCACGGAATCGTCGTACGGAGATCATCCTTACGCCGGACCTCCGCGACCTCTTCGAGCTTATCGGTGATCAGTGATCCTTTGTAGTGTCAGCTGTTCAGGCCTAGCCTGAATAGCTGAAAGGGCTTACTGCTTGGTAGCTCTTCCGGACTGCAACAGCAGCGCGCCATTGGTGCGCATCATGTCGCCGGTATACTGCTGGTCCTGCACGAAGGCCATCGCCTTCCTGTCCCACTTCACAATGGCATAGGGGAAGTCGAGCACGTCGGTATCAACCCCGGTGTACTTGTCCACGGGCATCATGTTCAGGTCCATGCCCAAGGGTGCCACCGCGAACATCTCGGCGGGCAGTTTGGCGCGCGTGTCGATCAGTATGCTCTTGGGCTGGTAGCCTTCCTTGCTGAAGACCACCGCATATTCCTTGTTCAGCTCCAGAACGAATCCGAAGTTTCCGTTCTTGGGTGTAAGCTGCTGGCCAACGATCTCGTTGCCTTGGTGGATCACCACGCTACACCCGGCCAGCTTCTTCTCGGTGCCGCTCACCTGCCCGGAAACCTCCAGCATGATGGACTCTTTCTGGCCAAAGGCCTGACCCAGCGCCAAAGCACCTACAAGGGAGAGGCAAAGCACTGCTGCGCGTGATCGGTTCGGGTACATGGTGTTCGGTTCTGGCGCCTGTATACATCAGGATGCTTTCCAAGGTTTCGTGACGCGTCCAGAGGATATCGGGCTCCACGATACGGTAGGCAGAAGAACAGTTCGGACGCACATCCCTACAATGAAAAAGGGCCGTCCCGCAACTGCGGAACGGCCCTCCTTCGAGGTCTATGACCGAGAATTACTTCACGGTGATGCGCACGGTGCTGTTGCCATCGGCATTGGCCATGCGGAGCATGTATGTGCCAGCTGCCAAACGACCACCGAGTTGTACCTGCATCACTTCGTTGGCCACGGCGATGTGCTCGCTGGAGTAGACCAAGCGACCGCTCAGGTCAAGAAGTTCAACAGTTACCGCACCGTTCACTGCGGAACGGATCGCGAAGTCACCATTGCTCGGGTTCGGGAACACAGCCATGTCGAAACCGGCGCGATCCTGAACGGATGAGCAGATCTCCACGATGAAAGCAGCACCTGACACATCCAGGCTGGCGCAGATAGCACCACCGCCTTGGATCAACAAGCCGTTCACATCGAAACCGGTCGTAACACCGAGTTCCAAAGTGCTCAGGTCGAGTGTTGTAGGATCGTACACCAAGGTGTGGATGGTGTATACACCTATGGCATCCACGGTGAACTCGGGTGTTGAGCCTGCATCTATGATCACCAGACCTGCGCCTTCGGTGAGGGCGTATCCGGTGACGAAACCAGCTGGCACCACAGCATCGCCGTTGGCAGTAGCGACCAGGGTGGCCGCGTCGTTCTCGAAGCAAACGATCCCGCCACCGCTCAAGGTGCCAGCGTCCGCATCACAAACAACACCGCTGCCGGTGATGTTGATGGTGTAATCTTCCACCTGACCGTAGGCGTTCGTTCCGCAAGCGGTATTGTTCGGGCTATAGCCGATGTCCTGCATACGGATACGCATGCGGGTGTTGCCCAAGGCGGCGTTAGCAGGGATGTTGATCGTGGCGCTGTGTGGACCTGCACCGTTAGCAGAGGTGTAGACCAACTCACTGGCCTCGAAGCTTTCGCTCTGGTCGTAGTCGATCCAAACCAATACCTGGTCATCGGCAACACCTTCGAAAAGGGTCACCGTGATGGTCTGGCTGCTGCCTTGTGCAGCAGTGCCTACCACGTTCGTGAAGTCCTCATAGCCCGCATCGGAAGTGGAAGGGTTGTTGATGCCTGCGAAGAGCACATTGCTGATGTTCTCGAAAGTGCCATTAACAGCGGAGGCGCTGCAGTAGCCGGCAGGGCAGGCAACAGCTGAAGCGGAGATGGTGTAGTCTCCGATAGGGGTGCTGGCAGGATCCACAAGAACAGGAATGTACCATGTGCCTGCAGGGATCTCCGCGAAGGTCACCGAGCAATCGTCATAGGTGCCGGTCAGAATGCCTGCCATGAAATCCGGGCAGGTGTTGGTCAGATTGATCAGGAAGTCCGTGAACACCGAGCCGGGGAGACAATAGTTCACGGTTACGGTAGCGCAGGTGGTGGTGGTGAAAGCTTCCCACACCACAACGAAATCGGTTCCGGCCAGAAGCGTGGCTCCTGTGTTATCACCGGTATAGGTCACTGTTGAACCCACTGCGAGGTTCTGAGCAACAGCACCAGTGCAGAGGTCGTTGGGAGGCGTGGTGCCACCACCACCGCTGGTGATGTTCAGGGTGTAATCTTCAACCTGACCGTAGTTGTTGTTACCGCATGGGGTGTTGTTCGCACCGATGGTGGAATCCTGCAGGCGGATGCGCACGCGGGTCTGACCCAGAGTGGCGTTGGCCGGGATGTTGATGGTTCCGGTATGTGGACCTGCGCCAACGGCAGAGGTGTACACCAGCTCGCCTGCTTCGAAGCTATCGCTCTGATCGAAGTCGATCCAGACCAGCACCTGATCTTCAGGGTAGCCACCAGCGATCGTCACTGTGATGGCTTGGCTGCTGCCTTGTGCAGCTGTGCCAACGATCGAGGTGAAGTTCTCGTAGCCAACTGCTGCGGTAGAAGGGTTGTTGATGCCTGCGAATGACACATTACCGATGGACTCGAACGTGGCATCTCCTGCAGAAGCGCTGCAGTAACCAAGAGGACAGGCCGTAGCGGAAACCGTGATAGAGTATGGTCCAACAGGCGTTTCCACTGCGTCCACCAACACGGGAATGTACCAGGTACCTGCTGGCAGTTCGGTGAAGGTGACCTGACAGTCGTCATAGGCACCGGTCACCAATCCTGTGAGTACATCCGGACACTGGCTTGCCAAGTTGATCAGGAAGTTGTCGAACACGAAACCGGGAACGCAGTAGTTCACAACTACTGTTGCACATGTGGTTGTGGTGAAGGCCTCCCACACCACCAAGAAGTTCGTGGTCGCCAGAGCGGTAGCTCCAGTGTTGTCACCGTTGAAGGACAGCGTTGAACCAACGCTCAGGTTCTGAACAACTGCACCAGTGCAGAGGTCATTGCTCGGTGCGCCTCCACCGCGGAGATCGTTGGCAGCGTAACTGCTGACCGGGGACTTGGAAGTCATGGTCAGCTGGGACCTTGCCTGAAGGCCCGACTCTGTCTTCGGGCTTTGTGCGCTTGTTCCCAGAGAGAACATCAGCGCCAAAAGGGTAGTTCCTATCGCGTAGTTTTTAAACATTGAAAATGGGTTTGGTTGAAGTTTCCAATGGATCGGACCATTGGAAGAGGCCCAAGATAGGGGCTGGCCATCGATGATCCCGGACGGAGCGGGCTACTTTTGCAACTATCATGGAGATCCAATTGAAAGGAAAGACAGCACTGGTCACTGGCAGTACCCAAGGTATCGGACTTGCCGTGGCGCGTGAATTGGCGCTACTCGGCGCGCAGGTCGTGTTGTTGGCTCGCGATCAGAGCAAGTTGGACCACGCGCTTCTGTTGTTGGATGCTTCTGGCGGACAGGTGCACCGAACCGTGTGTGCGGACATGAGCGATACCCTGATGCTCGCGGCCAAGGTGAGCACTCTGGCCAACGAAGGTCCCATCGACATCCTGGTGAACAACACAGGTGGTCCGCCTCCCGGCCCTGCGCACGAAGCAGGGGTGGACGCGTTCGAGAGCGCTTTCCGCCTGCATCTGCTTGCCTACCAGACCATGGTTCTGGCGCTTGTGCCGGGCATGAAGCACCGCGGCGCTGGAAGAATCGTCAACATCATCAGTACCAGTGTGAAGCAGCCCTTGCACAACCTTGGGGTGAGCAACACCATCCGTGGTGCTGTCGCCAATTGGTCCAAGACCTTGGCCAATGAGCTGGGTCCGCATGGCATCTCGGTGAACAACGTGCTGCCCGGTGCCACGCGCACCGAACGCCTTGCGAGCATCATCCGCAACAAGGCCCAGAAGGGAGGAGTTACCGAGCAAGAAGCTGCACAGGAGATGATGGCCGAGGTTCCCTTGCGCCGTTTCGCCGAGCCGGAGGAAGTTGCCGCTGCCGTGGCGTTCCTCGTTGGTCCTTCAGGCGCTTACATCAACGGCATCAACCTGCCGGTGGATGGTGGGCGCACGGCTTGCCTCTGATCAGCCATTGCGCACGATGAGCGGGATCTGGTAGTACACCGGTACGATGTGGTCGCCCTGTCGGCCCGGTTCGAACTGGGGCAGACTTCGGATCACGCGTTCGATCTCTGCTTCAATTGCCGGCGGCACACGTGGCGTGCAGATCAGCCTGCCGATCTTCCCTTCCTCATCGATCTCGAAGGTGATGGTGGTCCGCACAGGACCCTTCAATCCGGGAGGTACTCGGAAACGCCGTTCCAAGTGCTTGCCGATGCGTTCTTCGGTACACGCGTCCACGTATTCCAAGCCGCGCTTCATGCAATCCACGAAGTGGGGCTTTATGCTCACTAGGTTATAATGTTCGGGCATTCCGGTAGTAGTGGTCTCGGGACCTGTAACGATGGGCTCGATCGGCCCTTCGGGTTCCGCACTCGGCCCTGCTATTTCGGTTGCGGATGGTTCGGGCTCCGCCGAAACGGGCTCCACAGTTCCCGTGATGCTGGGCGCGGATGGCCGTTTGCTGGTCTTCTTCTCTATTACCGTGGTCTTTTCGATCTCCACAGGTAGAAGGATGGCCGTGGTCCAGTCGTCCGTGTAGGGGTCGAAATGATCGTCTCTTACGGTAGGCTCACCCGCCTGCCATTCGAATGCGACCAAAGAGAGCGATAGGGCGATGAGCAGCCCGATCAATGAGCGACGGCCGACCTGCTTGGAGGCCTTTCGCCAGGAGTGTGCTTGAATGGACATGGTGTGCGCTTTACACCAAGAACCATTCTCAGCCGCTGATCATTGCCTCTTTTGGGCCAGTAGGCGGAATCCTCGGCCATGTACATTCATGATCTCCAAAGAGGGGTCGTCGCGCAGGTACTTGCGCAGTTTGGCGATGTACACGTCCATGCTGCGGCCACTGAAGTAGCTGTCATTTCCCCACACTTCCTTCAGGGCAATGCTGCGTTCCAATATGTCGCCCTCGTGGTTGCATAGAAGGCGCAATAGATCGGATTCTTTGGTCGTCAATCTGCGCTCGCCTTCTGGTGTGGTAAGGATCTGCTTGCGTGGATCGAAGGTGGAATCGCCGAAGGTGAAGTATTCCGGCTCTTCGGCAGTGGGTTGAACGCCGCGCGCCCTGCGCAGCACGGCGTGGATCCGCATCAGCAGTTCTTCCATGCTGAAGGGCTTGGTCATATAATCGTCCGCACCGTGCGATAGACCTTCCAAGGTGTCCTCCTTCATGCTCTTTGCGGTAAGGAAGATCACAGGAGTCGCTTGGTCCTTCACGCGTATCTCCTTGGCCAAGGTGAAGCCGTCCTTCACGGGCATCATCACATCAAGCACCAGCAGATCGTATCCACCTTTCGCGTAAGCATCCCAGCCTTGTTGGCCATCGGTGCGCAGGTCGGCATCGAAGCCTTTGGCACGGAGGTATTCCACCAACAGGCCGCCCAGGTTCGGGTCGTCCTCAACGAGAAGTAGGCGTATCTGATCGGACATGGTCGAAAGGTAGATCGATGTGGAAGGTGCTGCCTTTGCCGGGTTGGCTTTCCACTCGGATCCTGCCCCCGTGCCGCTCCACTACGTTCTTCACATAGCTCAGACCAAGGCCGAATCCTTTGGTGTTGTGGATGTTCCCGGTAGGCACGCGGTACAACCGGTCGAAGATCTTGCGCTGCTCCGAACTCGGGATCCCGATGCCGTTGTCGGTAACACTCACAGTCACGCGTTCATCGTTGCTGATCGTGCGTATCCGGATCCTGGGCTCCTGCTCGGTGTACTTGATCGCGTTGTCGATCAGGTTGTAGAGCAGGTTGGTCAGGTGGATGCGGTCGCCGGTGATGTTGTGCAGTTCGGCGTTCAGCTCCAGCTCCACGTTGCCGTTGCGTCGTGTTACCTGCATGCTGCTGCTGCGAACCACATCGCGTATCAGATTGTGCAGGTCGAGGTCCACACGCTTTATCAGCATCTGCCCATCCTCCAGCACAGCGCTCTGCAACACGTTCTCCACCAAGGATCCCAAGCGCTTGTTCTCGTCGCGGATCATGTTCGTGAAGCGTTTGACTTGCTCATCAGTACGAGGTAGTGATGGATCCGAGAGTGCTTCACAGGCCAGGCCGATGGTGCTGATCGGTGTCTTCAGTTCGTGGGTCAGGTTGTTCACCAGATCGGTACGGATCCGTCCGATGCGTTTCTGTTTCAGGATGGTGCGCACGGTATGCGCGAAGGCTCCGAGGATCACGAGCAGGAACAACGCGGTAATGCCGAGCATCGGTGCCACTCCGCTCAGTACGGAGCTGTCACCTGCCGGAACAAGCACGTGCAGAAAATAGGCCTGGCCGATCATGTCGTGGCGGAAGAGACGCACGCGGTAAGGCGATGTGGCTAGCTCGGGGCGGTCATTCTCGGAACCTCCGGACAGCGGAACCGGCTGCTGTGTGGCGGTGAAGATGCCGAAAGGGTGCGCACCGGAAAGGCCGATGTTCGCTAGTTCGTGTGTGAGCAAAGAATCCAGCAGCGCCGGGTCTATTCGCTCATGCAATGGCTGTTGGATCTCGCTCCCTAGAATGGACCGTACCACGTCCGTCACAAGCGATTCGTACTCATCCTGGGCAACGGTGTTCAGCAGGTCATCGTGTTCCACACTATCGAAGCCAAGGGCTGAAAGATGCTGTTCTTCTAGGGTGGCCGAGCGCGAAGTGTTCATGCCTTGGCTGGAGAAGGTCGATGCTTGGCGCAAGGTGTCCAAACGGTCCAGCAGTGCTCTGCCGCGTTCGTTGTTGCGGAGGCCACCGAGCCTGTCCACGCGTTCGAGGCGATCGCTCACCGCAAGGAGTGCGTTGTCCACGTTCTGGTTGAACTGGGCCTCCTTCAGCTCCAAGGTGGTGCGCAACCAATGCACCTGTATGCCGATAAGTCCCGCAAGAGCAAGGCTTATCGCGGCGAACAGACCAAGGATCCAGCGCTTTTCCACAGCTGCGAAACTACGCTGGAGCGAGGGCGCGTATCGCGATCAACGATCCTTAACGTTCGTTCGCAGTTCCTTAACACGGAAGGCTCTGGGCCGGAAGTAGTTTTGTTCTCGGAGCTGCTCATCACAGTTCCGGTTTTGGTGACCGGGAGCCGCCTTCAGCGGTTGGTTTTCGGACAAGGGAGCGGTAGACACGGAGGTCTGACCTTCAGTGGTACCGC
>CAJDVV010000088.1_pt2 | contig 10126 bp, 7 predicted proteins | sample 7391421 | NCBI WGS metagenome assembly CAJDVV01 (sample SAMEA7055708, study PRJEB34461) | soil metagenome | biome: terrestrial ecosystem; feature: Peninsula; material: soil | place: Antarctica | collected 2016 | reverse complement strand
ATGTAGAAGTGCCGGCGGGACAAGGGATCTATGTCTGGAACGACTACAACGGCGATGGGATCAGGGACCTGAACGAGTTCGAGCTGGCCAACTTCGGCTACGAGGCCGATTACCTCCGCGTATTCGTACCCAGCAACCAGTTCGTACGGGCCTTGAGCAACCAGTTCAGCGCCTCGATGGACCTACGCCCTTCGGTACGCTGGGCACAGGCAGAGGGATTCAAGAAATTCGTGGCCCGTTTCTCGGATCAGTCCTCTTGGCGTGTGGACCGGAAGACCAGTGCGGAAGACCTCATTTCGGCATTGGACCCTTTCGTTGGAGAGGATGCGGATACAGCACTCACCTCGTACCAATCCTCCGCGCGCAACACCATCTACTTCGATCGTACCAGCAGAGTTTGGAGCGTGGACCATACCTGGCAGAACGACCGAAACCGGACATTGCTACTGAACGGCTTCGAGGGACGCTTCCGCCAGTTCAACACCTTCCGCGTACGCTGGAACACCACAAGGCAGTGGACCGTGGATGTGGAAGCCGAGGACGGGCGCGTGGGCAACTCCAGCGACCTGCTTGCCGGACGCACCTTCGCCATCGATCAACAAGGGCTTCGCCCGCGGGTGACCTGGCAGCCGAACACCTCCGTGCGTGCGATGCTCTCCTTCCGTTACACGGACAAGAACAACCGCGAGGAGTTCGGTGGCGAAAGGGCCTTGATCCAGGACCTGGGTGCCGAACTGCGCTACAACACGGCAGGCAAGGGCAGCATTCTGCTGACCGCCAACTTGGTGGCCATCACGTACGAAGGAGAAGTGAACTCCTCCTTGGGCAACGAGATGTTGAGCGGATTGAAGCCGGGCACCAATGGTACTTGGAGCCTGAGCATTCAACGCAACCTGAGCAGCAACCTGCAGGTGGACATCACCTACAACGGTAGGCGCAGCGAAGGAGTGCCTGTGATCCACGTGGGTGGAGCACAGGTAAGGGCCTTCTTCTAAGCTTACTTCAGATCGAAGTTCGTCTTGGACACCAGGGCACCACCCTCGTAGATCTCTACGATGTACTTGCCCGTGCGCAGCTCTTCGGTTCCGGTCCAGAAGACGCAGACGTCCACCGGCTGGTTCTGGTAGTTCACTTCGCGACGTGCGCTGAACTCACCTTCCACACCATTGAACTTGAAGCGGTTGTTACTTTCGGTGGAAGGCAACACTTTGCCATCGGGGCTGATCACGCGCATGTAGAGCACTTTATCGCCCGAGGTGGCCACTGTATTCAGTCCAAGGGTGAAGCAGCACTTCACCATTTCGCCACGCTTGGCGCGGTCGGTCTCCACCTGCTTGCCGTTGTTGCGCATGTACAGGGCTCCGGCGCTGATGGCCGTGGTGTGCAGCACACTACCCTTGGCCACCTTGGATTCCAATTCCTGGGCTTTGATGGTTATGGCGTCCTTCTGCCCTTTCACCTCTCCAAGTTCCTGGTTCAGATTCACGTTCTGCGCTTGAAGAGCTTGGTTGGCTTGGTTCAATGAGTCGATGGTGACCACGTAACCCTTCATGATCTTTCGCAGGGTCTCGGCCTCCTTCTTGGCTTTGGAGAGGTCGTAGTTACCGCGCTTCACTTGATCCAGAAGGCGCTCCACTTGAGCTTTCTGAGCCTCCATCTCCACAGTGATCTGCTCGTTCTCGGTCTCCAAGGTGTCGTAGGAAGCGAGCATGTTCTCCAGAAGGAGGGTCACATTATCCTTCTCGCTGGTCAGCGTTTCCACGCGCTGCTCGCCAAGGTCCACCTCTTTGTTGCGTTGCATCAGCATCCACAGCATGACCACGTTGCTGATGAGCAACACGACGACCAGCAGGAGCAGGCCGGCGTTGGAACGATTCTTCGGGGTGGGAGTGGTAGCTTGGTCCATAGGGTATGTGCGCAATAGGGCGCTAAATTACAGCCGCTCAAGAGGGAGGCCTTGACACTGAACGTACTGCTTATCAACAAAGTATTGAACCCAAAACGCAGCGGCTTCGGTCTTTGGGCACGCGATCTCGCAGCCTTGTTCCTGCCAAGGCGCTGTGCGACTGTGTTTGGCCTGCTTGGACGACCTGCCCCGAGCACGTTTCCATGATGACCCCAAGAACCGCGTGGAGCAGCTCTTCTGGGGCAAGGCGCAGTTGCACGCGGCGAGTTCTTTCCTGCTGTTCACCCCCGGTGGAATGGTACAGAGCATGCTGCACCGCTTGAAGTACGGCTACGACCGGGAGATCGGCATGTTGCTAGGCCGGGCCATGGCCGAAGAGCTGATGAACAGCGCACGCTTCCGCGATGTGCAGGTATTGATCCCCGTACCGCTGCACCCCAGCAAGAAAAGAAAACGAGGCTACAACCAGTGCGATGTGATCGTGGACGGCATGCGGCAGGTGTGGCCAATACCACCCACAGCGCAGGAACTGATGAGGATCGTGAAGACCCCGACCCAGACCCGGAAAGGCCGCTTGGACCGCTGGCGCAACGTGGCCAATGCTTTCCAGGTGCACGATCCGGAAGCGCTGCGCGGCAAACATGTGCTGCTGGTGGACGATGTGGTCACAACCGGCGCCACCTTGGAAGGATGCATACGGGCTTTGGAGGTGATCCCAGATGTGCGTATCAGCGTTTGTACCGTGGCTTGTGCGTAGCAGGATACCTTTGGACACTACCATGGACACTACCATCCACCTGCCCGACACCACCGATAGACGTACGTTGTACGACGCCCTCTATCCACAGCTGGAAGCCCTATTGCAAGGAGAGCCCGACATGCAAGCCAATATGGCCAACGTGGCTGCTGCATTGCACAGCACCTTCGCATGGCATTGGACCGGCTTCTACCGGGTGGTGGGTAAGGAATTGGTACTGAGCCCGTTCCAAGGTCCGGTGGCATGCACCCGCATTCCATATGGCAAGGGCGTCTGCGGCACGGCTTGGAGCGAGGACAAGAGCCTCATCGTAGAAGATGTGGAGCAATTCCCCGGACACATAGCTTGCAGTGCTTTTTCCAGATCGGAGATCGTGGTGCCTGTGCGCGACCAGTACGGCGTAATTGTGGCCGTGTTGGATGTTGACAGCGCTGAACTGAGCGACTTCAACGCGATCGATCAGCAGGGACTTGAACGCATCTGCAAGCTTCTGTCCCGATCGGCAAAATGAGATGGCATGCGGTGGTGATCGGAGTCTGGATGTTGGTCGCAGCATGCGCCCAAGTGCGCCAGATAGAAGGTGGAGAAAAGGATCTGGATGCACCACGAGCGCTGTCAGCAAACCCTCCGAACTTGAGCACCGGCTTCACGGGTCAACGCATCGTTCTGCAGTTCGATGAGAAGATCCAACTGGACCGCGTTCGCGATCGCTTGCTGATCTCTCCTCCTTTGGAAAAGATGCCGAATGTGCGCATCGCGAAAGCCACTCAAGTGGTGATCGACCTTCAGGAGCCATTGGCCGAGAACACCACCTACACCTTCGCGATCGGCGAGGCTGTGAAGGACCTTACCGAAGGCAATCAAGCAGCCGGCCTCACCTACGTGATCTCCACCGGCCAGGCCTTGGACAGCATGGCTGTACAAGGGCGTGTGGTGAATGCCTTCAGCGGCGCAGCGGAAAAGAGTGTACTGGTGAGCCTCCATGCTCTGAGCGATACCCTCACCATAAGGAATGGCAGGCCCAGCTATGTGACCCGCACCGATGCCGAGGGACGTTTCACCATGTACCACCTGCGCAACGGCCGCTATGCCATGCACGCATTGGACGACAAGAACGCCAACTACCGTTACGATCTGCCCAACGAGTCCATCGCTTTTCTGGACAGTGCCGTGGTCCCCGAAAACCTCGACAGCGTGATGAACTCGTACACCTTGCGTCTGTTCATGGCGGAAAGCCCGGTACAGAGCATTCGCGAAGCGCGCGTGACACCGGATGGCGCGCTGCGTCTTGTATTCGCACGCCGTGCGGACGGGATCTCTGTCCGTGATGTGGCACGCGAAAGAGGCAGCCTGAACTGGCAACAGGAATGGGGTGCAAAGCGTGATACCGTGCTGCTTTGGCCTTCCGACACCACAGCGCTGGCCGAAGGCCGTTACGAAGTACGCAATGACAGCATTGTGTTCGACACCTTGCGCTACCGACCCGCGAGCCGTATGCCCTTCGTACTGGGTGTGCGCACCACGGTGCGAGAGCTACCGGAAGGACCACGCGTGGAGATCACCACGGCGCGTCCTTTGGCCAGTTTGGACAGCACTTTGATCCGCCTTGAACGGGACAGCTTGCCCCTCGCCTACCGCCTTGAACGCGACTCTTTGAACCCGCGCCGGATCCACTTGTACACGGACCTCCCACCCGGCAGCTCCGCCACGTTGAGCATGTTACCGAAAGCCTTGAAGGACATCTACGGCGGAGTGAACGACAGCTTGAGTGTGGGCTTGGGCCGGGCCGCCGAACAGAGCACCGGCACCCTTCGCCTTCGCTTGGATGGCTTCTCGACTCGCAAGGGCGAGTGGTACGTTCCAGCACGCTTGCACCCGGCGAACGCAGCATGACCTGGGAGCGATTGACTCCGGGTAATCATAGCCTGCGGATGATCCTGGACCGCAATGGCAATGGCCGCTGGGATAGCGGTGATCTGGATGTTGGGGTGCAGCCTGAAGTGGTGATCGCCCATGGAGAAACGATCAACGTACGGGCCGCTTGGGACCTGGCGATCGACCTGAAATTGGAGTAGATATCCATTCCGGAACCTGATACCCAGCGGAACCTTGCCGCTCTGGAACCCGTAGGAGGCCCGCTACCCGGCTTGTACTGCCGGTTTCGGACCCATGGTAAAAACACACTTTCGACTCCGCGCCCAGTTCGTTCGGCACCTGCTCCTACTGGCAGTGATGGCCGCGCTACTTAGCCCTGAACTGCAAGCACAACAAGGCCAGCGCCTGCCCACCCGCGGTAAGGTGTTCTGGACCGGCTTCATGCAGAACGGATTCGGCGCGCAAAGTCTGAAGGTCCACATCTTGGGTACCACGGCCACCAGCGGCACTGTAAGCGTACCCGGCACTGGCTGGAGCGCACCTTTCACCGTGGCGCTCAATGGCGTCGCCATTGTGAACGTGCCGACCAATGCAGAGAACAGCGGATCCGAGACCGTACAGAACAAAGGCGTATTGATCCAAGCACAGGACAGTGTGAACGTGCTGATCAGCAGCTTCCAGAACTTCACGCATGACATGTCCCAGATCCTTCCAACGCCCAGCCTTGGAAGCAGCTATCGCGTTGACAGCTATCAGGGATTGCCCAACTTCAACAACCTGCACAAGAGCGAACTGCTCATCATAGCCACCGAGGACGGCACCCAAGTAAGCATCACACCTACCGTGGCCACTGCGGGAGGAAGGCCCGCCGGAGTGCCATTCAACGTGAGCCTGAACAGTGGGCAGACCTACCAAGTGCAGTCCGCCATGGACAACACCGATCTTACAGGAACCTTGGTGGAAGCCACCGCCCTGAGCGGCAACTGTAGGCCCTTCGCGGTGATCGGAGGCTCCATGTGTGCTACGGTACCGGGCTCGTGTTCCGCATGTGATGCCATCTTCGAACAGCTTGTTCCACGCAGTGCTTGGGGCACCCGCTATTTCACGGTCCCTGTTCAGGGTGTAACCGGCACCACCTACCGCATCATGGCCGATGAGAACGGTACTACTGTCACTATCGGCGGGGGCACGCCTTTCACACTCAATGCCGGTCAGCGCCACGAAGTGAACGGAAGCACTAACCCTGTTTGCATCAACGCCAGCAAGCCCGTGAGTGTGGTGCAGTTGCTGGAAGGATACAGTTGCGCAGGCAATGGAGATCCGTCCTTGATCCTGCTCTCGCCAGTGGATCGCACATCCACCAACGTGTTGCTCCACACGCCTACTTCAAGCCAGATCAACCAGCACAGCATAAGTGTGGTGGTGCAACAAGCAGCTGTAGGCCAGCTAACTCTGAACGGCACCGTGGTGAACCCATCGCTTTTCACTCCATACCAAGGATGCAGTGATCGCCTCTATGCCCGATTCCCGGTTGCGGCAGGCGTACACCGTTTGCAGGCCTCCACTGGATTCCAAGTGTACAGTTTCGGCCTTGGCTATGGCGAAAGCTATGCGGCCAACGTGCATGATATCGCCGCAGTTTCCGTACCACAGGACTCCGTGGTATGTGGTATCGGTCCAGTTACGTTGAACAGCCCGGAACCCTTGTCCAACATCACTTGGATCGCACAGAGCGACCCGTCCACCGTATTGGGCACCGGCAACACATTCACCATTACGCCTTTGTCCAGCGACAGCTATACCGTAACCGGTAATGCTTCGGCCAGTGGCTGCCCACGCAGTTTCACCTACCACGTCGGCGTGCCACTCACCATACCGACCATGTTGAGCGTCAACGAGGGAGCGAGCGCGAGCATCTGCCAGTTCGAAAGTGTGCAGCTCGGTCTCGTACCACCACCGGACCCCGCATGGTTCGATGTGACCTGGACTCCCAGCAGCACACTGAACAACGCCAACATCTCGAACCCGATCGCCACACCTCAGCAGACCACTTGGTACACCGTGTCCGTCAATAGTCCCACAGGTTGCAGCGCCATGACGGACAGCATCCTAGTGCAAGTGGCACCCGCCCAAGTGCTGGCGCTGGACGTTGCGACGAACCGTGATGCGATCTGCTTGGGAGAACAGATCTCCTTGAGCAGCAGCACCCTGCGGATGATCGCGCAGGACCGCTTCGAAAGTGGCGGCAACCCCATGTGGAGCACCATTCAAGGTGGAACACTCAGTGCCGCATGCGGAAGCGTGGCAGGCAATGCCTTGTACTTCAATGGCAACGGACAACGCGTGGCGCAGACCATCGGGCTCAACACCGTTGGCGGTGGCCAGGTGCGCTTACACCTGAAGATCGCCGATGGCGTAGCGCCTTGTCAGAACGCCGATCCCGGCGAGGATGTGGTGCTGGAATACTCCACCAACAACGGCTTCTCGTGGGTTCTCCTGAGCACCTTCGCAGAGAATGCCTACCCGAATTTCACTGCTATTGAACGCGCCATTCCTGCGGCAGCACAATCGACTAGCACGTACTTCCGCTTGCGCCAATTGAGCAACTCGGGTGCCGGTCAGGATAACTGGGCCGTGGACGAATTCATAGTGGCTCGTTTCGACAACTCTTGGCTGAGCACGAACTGGCAACCAAGCACTGTAGCCTCGCCGACTGCAACCTCAACCAGTGCAACACCTACCGCGAGTGGATGGTACGTGCTACATGGAAGCGACCCGACGGCAGGCTGCGTGTACAGCGATTCGGTCTATGTGCATGTGGATCCGGCATTCAACCTTACGGTGACGAACGACACCACTTTGTGCGATGTGGCCGGACTACAGCTGCACGCGGAGCCCAGCTTCCAGACCACGGTGAACTACATCTGGGGACCCGCAAGCGGAAGCCTGAGCGCCACTAATGTGCAATCGCCTACAGCAAGCCCGCAGCAGACCACCACCTACACTGTTCAAGCCACTACCGCCAATGGTTGCGTGGCCAACGAAACGGTCACTGTACAGGTGGGCCAACTGATCGGACTGAACGTGAGCGCAAGCGAGCTGGTGCTATGCCAAGGCCAGAGCGCGCAACTCAGTGCAATTGGAACCGGTGGACCGGGCTTGACCTATGCATGGACCGGTGCCGGACTCAGCAGCAACACAAGCGCAACACCCACGGCCTCACCCACTCAGACCACTACCTACCACGTAACGGTCACCGAACCGAACGCCGGCTGCTTCCTGAGCGATAGCATCACCATAACGGTGAACACCGGATACACGATAGACCTAGGTCCGGACATTACGCTGTGCAGCGCACTCGGACATGTGCTCACCGCACAACACAACGTACCGGGCGCCATCTATGCATGGACACCCGCCGCCAACCTCAACGCAGCGAACATCCAATCGCCTTCGATCCTTGCCGATGTTACAGCTACCTACGGTCTTACTGTGACCGATGTGAACGGTTGTTCGGTAAGCGATGCGATCACCATCACCAGACCCTTCCTGAACCTGCCCGCGCAGAGCAATGCGAGCGCCTGTGCCGATGCACCACCTACCCTGACAAGTCCACAGACAGGAAGTAGCTACCTCTGGAGCACCGGTGCCACCACAGCGAGCATCGTACCCACCCAGAGCGGTCCGCATACGCTTACCATCACTGATGGGAACGGCTGCCAAGGCATCACCACCTTCAACGTAACGTTGAATGCATTGCCTGTGGTGGAACTTGGTCCAGCGGTCTCCTTGTGCGGTGCCACATCGCACACCCTGAATGCCAACTCGCCGGGCAATACCGTTCTGTGGAGCACAGGCGGCACTGGACAGCAGCTCACAGTGAACAGCACCGGAACCTATGGTGTAACCGTGACCACACCGAATGGATGTACTGCATCGGATAATGTCCCTGTAGCATTCAATGCATTGCCGACGGATGTGCTTGTGGATCAGAGCGCGTGCATCACCGCACCTCCAACACTGAATGCTGGTAACCCAGGGAGTAGCTTCCTCTGGAATACAGGTGCCAGTTCGCAGAGCATCACAGCAAGTAGTGGCGGCACCTACAGCGTTACCGTTACCACAGCTGCCAACTGCAGCGCCACCTTCGATGCACAGGTGACACTGGCGCCCGAAGTGAGTGTGGAACTGGCCCCAGACACGAGCATATGCCCAGGCACCACATTGGTGATGGACATCGGCAGCAACCCTGGAACTGTGCTCTGGAGCACAGGTGAAAGCAGTACGAGCATAAGCGTTCAGCAAGCTGGCACCTACAGCGTTACCGTAAGCAATGGACTGTGCAGCGCGAGCGATAGCCGAATGGTGAGCATCTTCGACGGGCCGGTCAACAGCCTTCAGGACGCCAGCAGTTGCAGCGATACGCCGGTAGTGCTGAATGCAGCAAATCCGGGCAGCACCTACCTCTGGAGCACAGGCAGCACGGCACAGAACGTGAGCATCGCGAACAATGGAATCTACAGCGTGCTGGTGACCTTGGCCAACGGATGCAGCGCAGAGTTCAGCGCGAACGTGGCCTTCATCGCGCCACCGATCGTCGCACTGGGAGCCGACACTGTGTTGTGTGAAGGACAGGTGCTAGCACTGGATGGTGGAAACCCTGGAAGCAACTATCTGTGGAGCACAGGGGAGACCACCCGTCAATTGAGTGTTCGCGACGCGGGGACCTACTCCGTAACAGTGAGCAACAGCCACTGCACACGCAGCGCGTCCATCAACGTGTTCTTCAACCCTGCTCCATCACGCATGGCCAGCCGCCAGCACTTCGCTTGCTTGGACGATGCTCCACGCTTGGTGCTGATCGACGCCGGAAACCCGGGCTCACGGTTCTTATGGAGCACCGGCGACAGTACTCAGATGATCGCAGCCTACGACTATGGTTGGTACTCGCTGGAGATCACCAACAGCTATGGATGTGCCATCAGCGATTCGGCACTTGTGAGCGAATACTTCTTCGATCGCTGGGGAACTCTGCTCTTCGAAAGCAACGACCCCAGCATGGGCTGGGACGGTAGGTACCGCAACGAGGTGGTGAAGAACGACATGTACATGTGGCGCTTGAACTACCGCTTCTACGAGGATGAGACCGGCACACTGGGCCACGAGAAAGAGCTGATGGGCCATATCCAAGTGTTGAACTAGCACCTCGCACTTAGCACTTAGCTGAAGCAGAACGCCAAAAGTTGGCGTAGCGAAGAGCTCAGATGCTCAACGCTCCTTCCACACCACCTCCTGCACCGTCTGACCCACGGCCTTCAGGGTCTCCCGATCGATCACGTCCATGTTGTCATCATGGGTGTGCCAATATGGCCCAAAGGCTTGCGTGGCCGGGTCGTACTGGATGATGTCGATGCTGGGGATGCGCAGCACTTTGTTGATCGGCACATGGTCATCTGTGCCCACGAAGTACTTGGTCTCCTGCACGAAACGATCGGCGTAGCCGATGCCAGCCGCGGTCTTCCACACCTTGTTCACGATGGCCGGTGCATACTGCATGCTGATGGCTTCACGGTAGAACTTGGCGTCGC
>CAJDVV010000010.1_pt1 | contig 10150 bp, 6 predicted proteins | sample 7391421 | NCBI WGS metagenome assembly CAJDVV01 (sample SAMEA7055708, study PRJEB34461) | soil metagenome | biome: terrestrial ecosystem; feature: Peninsula; material: soil | place: Antarctica | collected 2016 | reverse complement strand
TCATCCGTGGACTGGATGCATACCCTTCCAACACCTTCGTGGTATTCAACCGCTGGGGTAACGTGGTGTACGATCGCCTCAACTACCGCAACGACTGGAGTGGCGAGGGCGTTCAAGGCCCCCTACCCAACGGCACCTACTTCGTGATCCTCACCGTGAACAATGGCGAACGCACACTGCAAGGCTATGTGGACCTACGCCGATAGTCACATCCGGAAAATGATCACATCCAACAAAGGCACTACGCACATGATGCACCTTCGAACGATCATCCTCGTCGTGCTCGTCACCGCCCTCGGCAGTGCGAGCAATGCACAACAGGAAGTGATGGTGAGCCAGTACATGTTCAACGGGCTCTTCCTCAACCCTGCATACGCCGGCAGCCACGGCTACCTCAGCACCAGCCTGCTGCATCGCGCACAGTGGGTGCAGATGGAAGGTGCACCCCGCACCAGCATGCTCGCTCTTGACGGAACCGTGATGAACGGAAAGATGGGACTCGGATTCAGCATGGTACACGACCAGATCGGCGTAAGCCGGGATCTGGATATGGCCGGCCACTATGCCTACCACTTGAAGATCAACGACGAGAGTCGCCTATCGTTCGGACTGCGTGCGGGACTCTCCGTATACAGCGCCCGCCTTACTGACCTGCTTTACTGGGACACCAGCGACCAGGTATTCCAGGGCGACATCAAGAATCAGGCAGTAGGAAAATTCGGTTTCGGGGTGTACTGGTACGATCGCAGTGCCTTCGTCGGCCTGTCTGTTCCCACGATCTATGCCGCCGATGGAAAAGTGAGCACCGATGTGGGCAGCGCACTGGACCACTACTTCACACAGCACTTCTACCTCCATGCCGGCAAGGTGTGGCCGCTGAACGAAGTGTTCGACATCAAGCCGAGCGTGCTTGTGAAATACCTGCCGAACGCACCGGTGCAGGCCGATGTGAACTGCAACCTGCTCTACAAGGAGCGCATCTGGTTCGGCGCGGGTTACCGCACGGGCGATGCCATTGTGGCCATGGTGGAATACCAAGTGACCCCACAGATGCGCATCGGCTATGCCTATGACATGAACACTTCACGTCTGCGGACCTACAACACCGGCAGCCACGAGATCATGCTGGGCATGGACTTCGGCCGCGAACTGGTGAAGATCAAGACTCCTCGCTACTTCTGATGCCAATGACCATGAAGAAGATCCTACTGATCATAGCACCCGTTCTGTTGCTCAGCGCTTGTGCGCAACACCAGCTCGCCACTGCGGACAAGGACCATGCACGCTTGGCCTATGCCAAGGCAGCGATAGGCTACGAGAAAGCATTGTCCAAGATCGAGGACCGTGATGCTGCATTGCGTGCCGCCGATTCGTATCAGCGCATGAACATGGCCGCGAAGTCGGCGGAGTGGTATGCCTACGCGGAAAAGATGGCTCCTCTCTCTGCTGATGAAGCACTGCGTTATGGCCAAGTGCTCCAGAGCCTTGACCGCACTCCACAAGCACTGGCACAGTTCGACCGCGTGCTCGCCGAAAAGCCGGATGACGCCATGGCCAAGACCTTGCGTGATGCCACTGCGGAACGCAACGTATTCTTCGTGGACACCACGCTGTTCACCGTGACTCCGGTACATATCGGTGGCATGGCCAGCATCTTCTCGGCCACCATCTACAAGAACGGACTGGTGTTCGCAGGCGAGACCGAAGCGCCGCTGGAGAAGCGGAATCCTTGGACAGGCCTGTCTTTCCTGGACCTGTACAGCACCGTTCCCAGTGCCAACGGCACCTGGGAAATGCCCAAGCCTTTGCCAGGCCAAGTGAATGGTCGGTTCCATGAAGGGCCTGCCGTTTTCAGCGCCGATGGACGCAGCATGTACTTCACCCGCAGCGATTACTACAAGTTCCGCTTGAACAAGGATGGCAGCTCCATGAGCCACCTGAAACTGTTCCGCGCAGAACTCGACGAGAACAATGAGTGGGGCAATATCCACGACTTCGCACACAACGGCGATGATCACTCCACGGGCCACGCGGCCTTGAGCGCCGACGGTGCTATGCTCTACTTCATCAGCGATCGCCCAGGAGGTTTCGGCGGAACCGATATCTACCGCTGCACTAAGACCGGAGATGGCTGGAGCACACCGGAGAACCTCGGCGCCACAGTGAATACCGCCGGCAACGAGATGTTTCCTACTCAGTTCGGAGACTCGCTGTTCTTCTCAAGCAACGGACACCGCACCTTGGGAGGTCTGGACCTGTTCGTGACTACGTCAATTAATGGCGAATGGAGCGAACCGGAGAACCTTCGTTATCCGATCAATACTCCGCACGACGATTTCTCCCTTGTGCTGTTGCCGGATGCGCGCAGCGGCTACCTCAGCAGCGATCGCAGTGGAAGCGACCGCATCCACATGTTCGAAGTGAACGACCCGACCTTGGTGGTACAAGGCACATTCACCGATGAGGAGCACTTCCTGCCCATGGTCGACGTGGAGGTGAAACTCATCGACCTGATCACAGGAGAGGAGCTTACCGTGTTCACCGGACCCGACGGCACTTACCGCTTCGATCTGAAGCGTGAAGGGACGTACCGCATCTCTGGCACCAAGAACGGCATGTTCACCGAAACCCGCCAGCTCAGCACAGGCGATCAACGCATCAGCCGCACCTGGACCGAGGACTTCAACCTGAAGGAAGTGATCGTGGACAAGCCGATCCTGGTGGAGAACATCTACTACGACTACGATCGTTGGGACATTCGTGAGGATGCTGCACTGGAGCTGAACAAGCTGGCGAAGATCTTCATGGACAACCCTAGCTTGAGTTTCGAACTGAGTTCCCACACCGACTGTCGCTCTTCACAGACCTACAACCTGATGTTGAGCGAAGCACGTGCAAAGAGCGCAGTGGACTACTTGATCCGCAGTGGTGTGGATCCGAACCGCATCTCCGCTCGTGGCTACGGAGAATCTCGCTTGGTGAACCACTGCAAGGATGATGTGGAATGCAGCGAAGAGGAGCATCAGGAAAACCGACGCACCGAATTCAAGGTGACCAAAGTGAACTATGCGACACCTTGACCAAGGGAGATCCCTCAGACCACTTTAGCGCGAACGACCTCGCTGAAGCTCTTGCCTTGGATGTGCGAATCCACCCAGGATAGCACATCGAAATACCTGAGCATAAGGTTCGCGTTCGGGTCCTTGAAATGCTCGGTGAACTCGTTGCGTAGTTCCGTGAACAACTCGACCTTGAGTGCAGGATCGGTGGCACGAGCAAGGCGCTTGATCTGTTCCACAAGCGTGGTCTCCACCTGATAGGCCCTGTGATGCTTGTTAAGGAAACGTTGGGTGGAGCGCACGATGTATTCCAGCAGATCGTAGTTGCCAAGCTCGTAGTGCACCACCAGGTTGAACAGGCGGGCATAGGTGAAGATGTCCTGACGTAAGGTCGGCTCATTATCGTTGAGCACCTTGTTCAGCCAGAACAACGCCTTGTTCATATGGCCCGCACCGAATTGGACACACGCAATGGCGAGGAAGAACTCGAGTTCGTGTTCTTTCTGAAGCCCCAAGCCTTTGTCCTCCAACCCTTCCAGAACCTCATCCACAAGCGTCAGTGCTTTCTCGTGTTCACCCGTTCTGTCCAGCAAACGCAGCTCGCTCAGGTAGCTGGCCATGAAGATCTGCGTCTCGATGTTGCGACCCATGAAACCTGGTTTCCCCGGTAGCTCACGCATCACCTTGATGTTCGCCCGCGCGCTCTTCATGTCGCCGAGCTCCATCTGCCCATTGATCATATAGTGCAGCGTGCGAACGTATCGCTTGGGCAGGTCGGCCTTGATCGTGGGGTTGTTGTCCAGGATCTCTTTCACGCGTGTGAACTTCTCCAGACTTGTCTTCCAATCACGCGTGGCGCAACAGCAGAAACCTTGCGTGTAATAGCAGATGGTGGCTGCCCGTGTTGAAAGCGCCGTGTTCTTGCCTTGGATCAAAGGGTGCTGGGCGATCTCTTTCACTATGAGGTGCTCTTCCTCATTGCGCACGTAGCCTCCGCTGCGGAACACGTAGTTGATCTTGGAATACAGGATGTGATAAGCACCCAAGTTGCGCAGCTTCTCGACCACCTCGCGCTCCTCCTCTATCAATGCATCCAGATCCTTGGTGAACTCACCGCTTTCGTATGCCTCCTCCAAGAGCATCTTCTCCCAGCTGAGCAGCTCGAACCAGTAGTAGAATCGTTCGTTCTCACGGGCGATCCGTTTGGCACGATGCAGAAGCTTGTTGCACTCCACATACAAGGCCTTCTGATACAGGATCTCAATGTTCTTGATCTCCTGTTTCAGGATCCCGCTCACACTGCTCTCCGCATGGAAGGCACGCAATGATTTCAGGATCAGCTTGTACAGATGGTTCTTTTCAGATGGCAGGTGTTTGATGAAGGTCTCCTTGGCGAACTGCTTCTTCAGGACGTCCTCATCATACTCCTTCTGCTTATCGATCGCATCGAAAACCCGCAGGTAGTTCTTGTCTCCGGACTGAAGAGAAGAGTGCAACTTGAAAAAGCGCTTCTCTGATTTTGTCAGTGCCTTGATAAGATCGAAAAGCTCCGTACTCGGCTTCATGGCTTCGGCTTGGTCATTTTAGGAATCCAACCAATAAACCAAAGATAGGTTCCCTGTCGATGTATCCGGCACGGGGGCACAAACACCTCGGCTGGGCTACATTTGGGCAGAACCGACCAGCTGACCATGTTGCCACGAATCACACTGCCTGTATCTGTCCTATTCGCACTGTTCCTTTCCAATACGGCTCTCGCACAGTTCGATTGCCAAGGCAGCAAACAAAGCGATCACCATGGCCATGCGAAGGGTGGAGGAAGCGCCGCTACATGGCCCATGGACATCATCCACCAGCGGATAGAACTGGATCTTACGCAGAGCAACACGATCTCCGCGAACTGCACTGTTACGGCCACTCCACGAGAGTTGGGAATTGATGCGCTTCAACTGCATCTGCTACAGCTCACTGTGGATTCCGTGACTGACAGCAACGGGCAAATGACCTTCTCCCACGTTGGCGAACTTCTGGAGATAGCTCTCGGTAACTCGCTCGATCCGGGAGACACCATCTCGCTTACCATCCACTACCGCGGAACACCCGGGCTCGACCCCAGCGGCTTTGGTGGCCTGTACTTCTCCGGTTCCTATACTTACAATCTGGGAGTGGCATTCACGAGCATTCCACACTCCTACGGCCGTGCATGGTTCCCTTGCGTGGACAACTTCACCGAACGCAACACCTACGAATTCGAAGTGCGCACCACTGCGGCCAACAATGCATGGTGCAACGGCGAGCTGTTAGAGGATGTGGAAGCGAACGGCGAACGCACCCGCACATGGCGCTTGGACAAGCCGATCCCGGCCTATCTAGCAGCCATCGCCTCTGCGCCTTATACATCCATGCAGGATCGATTCACCAGCATCAATGGTAATGAAGTGCCCGTTTCCCTGGTGGCACTGCCGGGCGATACGGCCAACATGCGCGCCAGCTTCGCCAACCTCCCGATAGCCTTCAGTTGCTACGAGGACTGGTTCGGCGCCTTCTACTGGAACAAAGTGGGCTACGTGCTCACACCCTTGGGAGCCATGGAACACACTACAAGCATCCACTACCCAAGGTCCATCGTGAACGGCTCGCTTACGCGTGAGGATGTGATGGCCCACGAACTTGCGCACGAGTGGTTCGGGAACGTGATCACTTGCGAGCGGCCCGAAGAGATGTACATCAACGAAGGCTTCGCGGAGTACCTCAGCTACATGTTCCTGGAACGAGCCTACGGACACCAACGCTACATGAACCTGATGCGCGTGAACCACCGGAACATGCTGCTACGCGCGCACATCGCCGATGAGGGCTGGTGGGCACTCGCGGACGTTCCACAGGAATGGACCTACGGTGAGCACTCCTACAACAAAGCTGCTGCAGTGATACACAGCATGCGCGCCTATCTCGGCGATGAGAACTTCAGCAACGGCCTAACAAGTTTCATAGAAAGCAATGCCTTCAGTTCGGTGAACACCGCACAGCTGCGCGACCACCTCACACAGAGCACCGGTGTGGACATGACCGATTTCTTCGCGGACTGGATCCTGCAACCGGGTTGGGCTTCTTTCGAAGTGGACTCCTTCAGCACCTCGGTCTCCGGGAACGTCTTCCCCACCACCGTGCATGTGCAGCAGAAGATGCGCGGACCAGCAGAGTTCTACAACAACGTGCCGATCCAGGTCACTTGCATAGGTGCCGATGGACAGCGTTGGGATTCTCCCAGCACCGCGACAGTAAGTGGCATAGTATCCAGCTTCATGGTGCAACCACCCTTCGCGCCTGAGCAGATCCTACTGAATGCCAGTGGCGACCTGAGCCTTGCCATCACCACGGATAGCACCACCATCACACAGACAGGAAGCAGCACGTTCAACATCGCTGACCTGCGCCTTACGGTGAACAACTTCGTAGAGCCATTCCACGTCCGCGTGGAAGAATACTGGGTCGCGGCCGACGAAGGCACCGAGGAGAACTTCGCTTTCGTGGTATCGCCCGACCGCTGGTGGCGAGTGATCGCCGACATTCCCGAAGGCACGGAGATCATGGGACGTATCATCTATGATGGCCGTAACAATAGTAGTGGCATGGATATCGGCCTGATGCAGAACCTGTCCGGTCTCACTTTCAATGAGGACAGTCTTGTGCTGCTCTACCGCCCCGACCAACGCAGCCTCTGGAGCGTGTACCCGGACTTCAGCGTGAACGTGGTGGGAAATCCTACCGACCGATCGGGCCGCATCGAATTCAATGGGCTTCGCCAAGGCGAATACACCATGGGCTGGAGGAAGAGCGCCACGGGGATCGGCGATTACGCCGCGAGCGAAAAAGGATGGAGCCTCTATCCGAATCCGGCCAACGATATGCTGCAAGTGAGTTGGACAGGCAAGGAAGCCAAGGACGGAAGCCTACGCTTGATCGACACCCAAGGCCGCATAGCCCTGGAAACGCCTTGCTCCGGAAGCAATACTACCTTGGACCTACGCAGCCTTACTACAGGAACGTACCACGTGCAACACCTACCGAACAAAGGTCCTGCGACTACAGTGGACCGGGTGGTGGTGGTACGCTGAATGTCGGTTAGTTCGCTAAGGAAATGTGCATCGCCTCGTCGCAGTAGTCGAACCAGGCCTTTGCATAGGGATCGGCGGAAAAGAGAAGGGGCCGTCTCTTTCGAGACAGCCCCTTCTGAAGTCTGGTCGGTATTCAGCGCACGTACAACAGGTCGCGACCGGGATAACGGGCGGCTGGTCCGAGCTGTTCCTCGATGCGCAGCAACTGGTTGTACTTCGCGACCCTATCGCTACGGCTTGCACTTCCGGTCTTGATCATGCCACAGTTCAGTGCCACGGCCAGATCAGCGATGGTGCTGTCCTCGGTCTCGCCGCTGCGATGGCTCATGATGCTGGTGTAGCCTGCACGGTGCGCCATCTCCACTGCGTCGATGGTCTCGGTGAGGGTACCGATCTGGTTCACCTTCACAAGGATGCTGTTAGCGATTCCTTCGTTGATGCCCTTGGAGAGGCGCTCGGTATTGGTGACGAAGAGATCGTCGCCCACCAATTGAACGGTATCGCCGAGCGACTCGGTGTGCTTCTTCCAGCCACTCCAATCGTCCTCGGCCATGCCGTCCTCGATGCTCACGATGGGATAACGCTTGGCCCAATCGGCCCACATGGCCACCAGTTCATCACTGGTGAGCACATCACCCGTGCTTGCCAAAGTGTAGCGCTGCGTTTCTGAGTTATAGAACTCGGTGCTGGCACAATCCAAGGAGAGCACGACATCCTGTCCCGGCTTGTATCCGGCCTCTTCAATGGCCTGCATCACAAGCTTCAGAGCGTCTTCGTTGCTGGCCAGATCGGGAGCGAAACCGCCTTCGTCACCGACGTTGGTGCTTAGACCTTTCTTCCTCAGCACAGCCTTCAAGGCGTGGAATATCTCGGCCCCCATGCGCAGGCCCTGTCCGAAGCTGGATGCTCCCACGGGCATGATCATGAATTCCTGCACATCCACCTTGTTGTCGGCATGTGCGCCGCCATTGATGATGTTCATCATCGGCACCGGCAAGGTGTTGGCCTGCACACCACCCACGTAGCGGTACAGCGGAAGACCGCTCGCGCTGGCACCCGCCTTTGCCACGGCCAGGCTTACGCCTAGGATGGCGTTGGCGCCCAGATTCGATTTGTTGGGTGTACCGTCCAGTGCGATCATCGCACTGTCGATCAAGGCCTGCTCGGTGACCATGGCACCGTTCAGCTCACTGTTCAGCGAGTTGTTCACGTGCTCAACGGCCTTGGTAACGCCCTTGCCCAGATAGCGCTTGGCATCGCCATCGCGCAGTTCAACGGCTTCGTGTGCACCCGTGCTGGCACCGCTGGGTACAGCAGCGCGGCCCATGTGTCCGGTATCGGTATAAACATCCACTTCAAGAGTGGGATTGCCGCGCGAATCGAGGATCTCGCGGCCGTGGATCTTGACGATCTGGCTCATCGTTATAGTGTTCAGTTCTTGATCAGGGAGCGTTCTACGCCTATATGCTTGCGCATGTTCGCTACAAAGCGATCGAAGAGGTAACGACCATCCAAAGGGCCGGGTCCCGCTTCGGGGTGGAATTGTACGCTGAACACCGGCAGGCCCCTCAGCTCGATGCCGGCCACAGTGCCATCATTGAGATGCACATGAGTGATGGCAACCGCAGTATTACCTTCTGCGGAAGAGCGCTTCACCACGAAGCCGTGGTTCTGTGAAGTGATCTCGCAACGACCGGTGGTGAGGTCCTTCACAGGGTGGTTGATGCCCCTATGACCGTGGTGCATCTTCTCGGTTTCCACGCCCATGCTCTCGGCCAGCAACTGGTGTCCGAGGCAGATTCCGAAGACAGGCAGCCCGCTTTCAGCGATCGCTTTCACCTGTTGGATACTGGCCGGCATGGCACCTGGATCACCAGGCCCATTGCTCAGCAGGAATCCATCCGGCTTCCATGCAAGCATCTCATCCAAAGGAGTGCTCATGGGGAACACGCGCACCATACAGTCGCGTTCCAAGAGGCAACGTTCTACGTTACGCTTAGCGCCGAAGTCCAGCAAGGCAACGCGGAAGGTGGCATCTGTAGGGCCTACTTCGTAGGCTTCCTTGGTACTCACTCCGCTGCTGAGCTCCAGGCCTTTCATGCTTGGTGCTTTTGCCAGCTTCTCGCGAAGCACGTCGAGATCCATCTCGGTGCTACTGATCAATGCGTTCTGTTCACCGTGATCGCGGATGTGGCGCACCAACATGCGAGTGTCCACATCGCTGATCCCTGTAACGCCTTGCGCTTTCAAGTGATCATCCAAAGAGCCGGAGCCACCCGGGCGGCTCCACACATCGCTGAATTTCTTCACCACCAGCCCAGCTATGCTCACGTTGGAGCTCTCCTCCTCCCCGTCTTTCACTCCATAGTTGCCGATGTGCGGCGAAGCCATGGTCATGATCTGACCGGTGTAACTGGGGTCGCTGAAGATCTCTTGGTACCCGGTCATTCCGGTGTTGAAGCAGATCTCACCCACGGTTACCCCCAACGCACCGATCGCTCTGCCGCGGAAGATCGTTCCATCGGCGAGCAACAGGACGGCTTCGGGACGCTGACTTACAAGCATAGTTGAGGGCACTTTGGTTTGCTGCCGCAAAGATACCCGAGAGCTTCCCAAGGAGCACCCACGGATCATCCACAGGTGTTGATAACCGCCCGTACTTTTGGTCACATGCACCCGCAACAAGCCTTTCGGCCAAGTCCGGCCATCATTCGCTGGGGCATCATCGCGCTGCATCTGCTCTTGTTGGCGATCATTTTCGCGCAGCAAGGCATCCTGTCCGACAAAGAAGCACTGAAGTATCTGGGCTGCGCCGAACAAGTGTTGCAGGGTGAGTTCAGCGATCTGCTCGGCAACTACCTGAAGTACGGCGCCTATGTGATCTTCCTTCTTCCCTTCGTGGCGGTGGGCATGTCCTGGCTAGCTGTTCTCGCACAGGTGGTGATCGGCGTCCTCGCTGCTCTCGCCTTGGGT
>CAJDVV010000093.1_pt1 | contig 10167 bp, 7 predicted proteins | sample 7391421 | NCBI WGS metagenome assembly CAJDVV01 (sample SAMEA7055708, study PRJEB34461) | soil metagenome | biome: terrestrial ecosystem; feature: Peninsula; material: soil | place: Antarctica | collected 2016 | reverse complement strand
ACGGAGTTGATGCCACGCGCCTCGCCCCATTTTCCATCGCTGCCACGATTGCTCACGTAGAAGTCCTCCTGCTGCACGATGCGTGGGTTCTCATGCGGCACCCGGCGTGTGAAGAGCAGAGTGCCATCATCCGCGGTGATGCATGGATAGTACTCGGGCATGCTGGTGTTCACGCCCGGCCCAAGGTTCTTCGGGTCGAAGGGAACGGGTTGGGTGATCGCCCTTCTGGCGAAAGCACAATTGCTCAGTCCCAGTCGTGCACGATCCTTGCGTAGAGGATCCATCTCTTTTTCGAGGAAGGCTTTGTAGTTGCGTTCGGCTGCATCATACTGGCCGTTGCGGAACTCGATATCCGCCAGATGCAGTTGTGCTACGGGATGGAAGCGTGGAGCAATGGTCAATGCTTCACGGTAGTAGCCGATGGCGGCCTCGTCCTTGCCTTGGCCGTCCATCAGTTCGGCGAGCATCAGACGTGGCTCCACGAACTTGGGATCAGCGCTGGCGGCCTTGGTGAATTCGTTCTCCGCGCAGGTCCAACGGCGAGACTTCATGCATTCGATACCTGCTTCGTAGGACTTGATCGCTTTCTTGTTCTCGGTAGAATAGCGGATGGACTGGGCCAAGACCGGAGACATGTGGAACAGGACGGCCATCATGAACAACAAGGGGCGGATCATCATCACAAGTCGGTGGGTCGCTGTCATCGTTTCACTCTTCACGGAATATCCAGATACTTGTGGGTCTGCAGAGAGATGCGCCAACCGGGATGGCTCATCACATGCTCTACCACCAAAGGGATCGCAGTCTCGCGCTTGCCCCATTCGGGTTGCAGGAACAAAGCACAATCGTGGCTTAGTTCGGAAGCGTGTTCCTGTGCCCATTGCAGATCGTGTTTGTTCAGCACCACCACCTTCAGTTCATGGGCTACCGGGTAAATGCCGGGCAGCGGTGCTTTGAATTTCTTGGGACTGAAGCAGATATGATGCCATTCACCGCTGAGTGGATGAGTTCCGCTCGTCTCGATGTGTGTGCGGAAGCCTGCAGAGCGCAGTGCTTTGGTAAGCGGACCCAAGTCGTGCATCAGTGGTTCACCACCGGTAACCACCACGATCCGCGCGGGATAGCGTGCAGCTTCGGCCACTATGCGGTCAATGCTCAGCTTGGGGTGCGCGTTCACGTCCCAGCTCTCCTTCACATCGCACCAGGAGCAACCGACATCACAACCACCAAGACGGATGAAATACGCGGCTTGGCCGGAAAAGAGCCCCTCGCCCTGTACCGTGTAGAAGGCCTCCATTACGGGCAACATTGCAGACATGGCGCAAAGGAAAGGGTAAATGAGTGAGAGGGCTGAAGAGAGGTCAGTTCCGAGTGGTTAGTGACCAGTGGCCAGTGGCGAGTGCGGTTCGTCCCGATATGCATCGGGACCGCTCAGCGAAAGGCAAGTCGCTCGGTATGAAGAAGTAAGTAGTAGCGGAAAAAGAAAAGCCCACACAATGCCACGTTCATAGAACCCATGGTTATCACATGGGCGGAACCGCGATGGTAGCTTCCGTAATCCTCGTCGTCCCGAAGGAAACACCCGAAGGTGTTCGAGGCCCGCCGTTGACCGCCAAAGATGCGGCTCCTGATGGAAATTGTTGGTTCCGATGAACTAGTGGCCTGTGTGGGCTTCGCGTTGACACCCTTGCGGGTGATGTGAGGCTTATGCAGGACTGATGGAAAGAACGCTGGTACGAATGTACAGAAGCCTGCAGGGACTTCCTAGACTTGGTGGATAACTCGTTGTGGAGCTGCTGCTGTGTCGTTGCGGGCGGACGGTCGTGGGCTGCTGCGGGGCAGCAGCGGGCGGATCCTGATCCGCCCCTACAACGCGGCGTCGCCGCGTTGTCCCACGAAATTATCGTCCTTGTCCTCGAACAGGATGTTGAAGGTGGTGAGACTTCCGTAGCAGCGTGTGATGTATTGCTGAAGCTCCACTTTGTCGGCCTCGCTTAGGGCGCTGTGCGCGTTGATCTTCTGCTCCAGCACACGGAAGCGGTCGCGGATCATCACGATCTTATGGAAGAAGTCATCGACCGGGATCTCCTTGCTCTTCAGGCTGCTGTCTTTTGGCTTGAGCTCGATCGAGCCACCTTCGAACTTGCGCGCCATTTCCACAGGGCGCTGCGGAAGTTGCATCTCTTCCAGCACGTTACGCAGCGCTTCCTCCACGCTCTCCATGTCCAGCTCTGCACCGGCTGGTTCCGGTCCGGAAGCGATCACATTCAGACCCTCGAAACTGCGGCTTATGGTCTGCTCGCCCTCGTCCTTGAAGAAGATGTAGAGCGTGCGATGATCCATGTCGTAGATCACCCCTTCGCCGAAAGTGGGATGCTTCACGCGCGCCCCTATGTTCATTGCATGTATGTCCATGGCACTGCTCAGAAGATGTCCTCGATGATGTATTCAATGCCGCTGAAGGTGACCCGCTCCCCTACTGACATCGCGGTAAGTTCCTGGATCAATGGCGCCTTGGTGCTTACCCCGAGGTAGTACTTGCCGATCGCATCGAACTCGTCCAAGCTGGCCCCGATCAAGAAATTGCGCTCGTTGGTATGGACCACAGCTCCGTACTGCACCACATCGAGCTTCACGGTAGGGTCGATGCGCTGCAATTGATCGAGATCCTTCTGTGTGATCAGGAGTTGCTCGCTAAGGGACTCCATCAATTCAAGATCGCCTCCTCTTGTGCTCTCCCGTTGGCTGGGGCTGTCGGAATCATCATTGGCCGAGGCAACATTCCTGATCTCTTCGATGCGCTCTTGCAATTCGATCGCGGTCTGCTCCAAGCGTGTGCTCGCTGCCTTCAATACAGCGCGTTTCATTGTGCTATGCTCCATGTTCGTCGGTGTTGTATGATCGGGTTCCAAGGTAGGCTTGTACACGCCATCCGGTGCATTACCGAGCGCAATTCAAGAACATGCGGTATGCCCTCGCCCTAGCTTTGCACACATGCAGAAGAATATGCGTATCCGATTAAGGCATCTCAAACTCACCGACTTCGTATCCCTGCATGAGGCGATGGTCCATGCTTATCCGGACATGGACACCGCGATCTGGAGCGAATCCCACATCGCGAAGCTGATCCAGATCTATCCCGAAGGCCAGTTCTGTGTTACTGTGAACGGAAAGGTGGTGGCCGTGGCCCTTTCAATAGTGGTGGATTACGACCTGTATGGCGACGAGCATACCTACAGGCAGATCACGGGCAACTACACCTTCAGCACCCACGATCCCGACGGCGATGTGCTTTACGGGATCGACATATTCGTACACCCCGAGTACCGCGGAATGCGTTTGGCTCGCAGATTATATGAGGCTCGGAAGGAACTGTGCGAGCGGGCCAACCTGAAGAGCATCGTGGCCGGTGGGCGGATACCCAACTACGCGAAGTACGCAGACAAGCTGAAGCCCCGCGAGTACATCGACAAGGTGAAGATGAAGGAGCTGCACGACCCTACCCTCTCCTTCCAGATCAGCAACGATTTCCACGTGCTGAAGGTGATGCGCGGCTACTTGCCGGGCGATACCAGTTCGTTGGAGTTCGCAACGCTGATCGAATGGAACAATATCTACTACGATAAGCGACCTAAGATCGCCGGACGCGCGAACGAGGTGGTTCGCTTGGGGCTTGTGCAATGGCAGATGCGCCCTCTGGCAGGTCTGAGTGCACTGTTCGAGCAAGTGGAGTTCTTCGTCGATGCCATCAGCAGTTACAAGGCGGACTTCTGCCTGTTCCCAGAGCTCTTCAATGCCCCGCTCTTGGCGGAGTTCAACCACTTGGACGAGGCCCGGGCCATGCGTGGTTTGGCGCAGTACACCGAGCAGCTTCGCGACAAGTTCGTGGAATATGCCATCAGCTACAACGTGAACATCATCACCGGATCCATGCCCTGGATCGATGGCGAAGTGTTGAAGAACGTGGGCTACTTGTGCCGCCGCGATGGCAGCTGGGAGAAGTTCGAGAAGGTACACATCACTCCGAACGAGGTGCAGTATTGGGGTATGACGGGGGGCGATGAAGTGCGCGTGTTCGATACCGACTGTGGTAAGATCGGTATTGTGATCTGCTACGATGTGGAATTCCCCGAGCTCTCACGTCTACTGGCCATGCAGGGTATGCAGATCCTGTTCGTGCCCTTCCTCACCGACACACAGAACGGCTACATGCGCGTGCGACGCTGTGCACAGGCGCGTGCCATTGAGAACGAGTGCTACGTGGCCATTGCAGGCAGCGTGGGTAATCTGCCCGGTGTGGAGAACATGGATATCCAGTTCGCACAGAGCGCAGTGTTCACGCCCAGCGATTTCGCTTTCCCGACGAACGGGATCAAGAGCGAAGCCACACCCAATACCGAGATGACCTTGATCGTGGATGTTGATCGCGATCTGCTGAAGGAACTCAACGCGCACGGCAGCGTGCGGATCATGCGCGATAGGCGCACGGACCTCTATGAACTGAAGCTTCTGAAAGGCACTGGCACCAAAGGCACGAACAGCAAGACCAGTGCACGCAGCCGTCGCTCTGCGCTGTAGTTCCGAAGCTGAAATTGGCTTCTTGCGCTGAGCGTAATAGCTGAGTGTGCCGGACTTAATGAGCTTCCAACGTTCATAACAAGGCTGCCGGCCTGGTTCCCTTCGGGCGCTGTGTTGTCCAAAAAAGCAAAACCGCCAGTGGCTCACTTAAGCCACTGGCGGTTTCGTATCCAGGAGTATTTATCAGTTGAAGGTCACCGTGCCGAAGCGGTAGTTCTTCTTCCAAGTAGCGTAGATGAACAGGCGATCGTCGCCGATCTGCACGCCGCTCTTCGCGATGGTGGCCAAGGTGATCAACATGTCCTTACCGTACTTGAAGGGCTCCACTTTGGCGCCTTGGGTCAGGAAGAGGTTCTTGCCATTGTCGTTGAACAGGAGGTAGATGTTGTCTCCTTTCACACTCACGGCGTACGAGGAGTAGTATCCACCATCGTTGACGCTGTGCTGGCGTTTGGGGATCTTGCTCGCCCACTCGATATTGCCTTCAGGATCGACGTTCACCACAATGATATCGTTGTAGATGTAGTGGTATGTGGTCCTGCAGGTCTGACCGCCGTTGGAGTTGGTGGTGCAAGTGGTTACAGCGTACATGTAGTACTGCTCTGCGATCATCACGGCACCTCCATCTTCACGACGGATGATATCGCGTAGCTCGAAGTTGTACATCTCCAGATCCTCTCCTTTGCGCGCTGCTTTCTTGGTAGCCTTGGCTTCTTCCTTCTCGGTCATATAGGCCGTAATGAAGTCGCGGTCGAATTCCTTGAAGCTGCTGTGCTTCAGCTGCTTGGTCTCACGGTCGATATTCAGGAAGAAGGTGCCAGCCGTGGTGAAGGTTCCTTTCTTGCCATAGAGTCCTCCGCAAAGGATATCGCCTTCGCTGCCAATGTTCAGCGTAAGATCCTGAAGGAACTTATCCTCCACGTTGATAGGATAGTCGCCGGGCTCATCGCCGCTGCTCTTGTACACCAGCAAGTGGTATACGTAGGACGACTTACCGTCCTTCTTCAGCTCTTTGGCCTCCCGCTTTTCGGCGTATTTAGTACCGACCATCACCACTGATCCATCGTCGGTGACACGCAGCGACTGCACTCCGAATTCGCTGTCGAGATAGGGCAACGACACTTCACGATCCCACATCGGGCTCATCTCCATGTCATACACTTTCAGGCTGAAGCGCTCATTGTCGTCCTTCTCGAAAGGAAGGTTCAGGTACACCAGTACTACCTTTTCATTCGGAGAGACCGTTACGGAGAAGGATCCGGTATTGCGTTTCTTCTCCACATCGAAAGAGGCCATTTTCTGCATCTTGCCCATAGGAGCCATGTTCGATTCGTTGAACACCCGCATATACAGAGTGTTGGTCTTGGTCTTCTTGTCCATGAAGGAACTGAAGACCAGGATGCGGTCGGTAAGAACCACCACACCCTCACTGCTATGCTCCTCTTTACCGATCTTGAATGGGATCAACTTTTTGTAGATGCTCTTGTGCGAAGAGTTCATCTTCTGTAGGAAGACCTCTTTCTTCACGCGCATGAGCATGTATACATGCTCATCGTTGTAACCGACCACTTGGCTGAATACGCCATCGGTCTTATCGGAGAGCTCGGGTCCCCATTTTACGGCTGCGCGATCGGTCTTGGATTGGCCAAAGGCCGAAAGGCTCAGCAAGAAGCCTAATGTCAGAGTAAGTAGTACGTTCGTTCTCATTGGTGTGTGGGTGAAAAGGGTGGCCAAGGTATTCCGATAATACTATCCGAATATGCCTAATAGTCATTTGGCCGAGAAATCGTCATGTAAAAGAAACCCCCGACTCCATAGAATAGAGCCGGGGGCTGACGAAAGAAGATGGAGGCTCAGGCTTGGAAGTCGATCACCAAAGCGTTGAGGTCTAGAGGCAGTGCCACGGGTGCTGCTACTTCAATAGCAGGCACTTCCTTATCCACCACTGTGTTCTGCGCAAAGAGTTGCTCTTCGTCGGTGAGGCAGAGGAGAAGGGTAAGTGTCTGTACTGGCCACATGTTGCTTTTTGGTTTTTATGTGAAGTGGGTGGTCAGCCCTGAAGCGTGGCGCAAGATGTACCATAAAAGACTCCTTTGTCAAGACGAATGCGCATATTTCTTCGACGAGCGTCGATTATGATCGACGAATGCTGCTCTGGAGCGAGGCTCCGAAAGTCCGTTAGCGCTTGGCAAGCTCCTCTGCCAGCAAGCTGTCCAACGCCTTCTGTATGCTTGCGGAACGCTCTTCCCGCTCGGCTACTACTGGCCTTGGTGCTATGCTGCTACGCGCGATCGCTGGATCTTGGAGGAAGCCGATGAGCTTCTCGTTGCTTGATTGGATCTCCAGCCCGAAACACACTGCGAGGCTGCGATCCACTTCGCGACCCATGATGCGGCCGATGGCCATGATGAGGTAATGCTGGCCATTCGTGCCAACGAAACGCTGGGCGGCAATGCGCGGCCCGGTGTATTGCTTATGCGCCCTAAGCTCATCCAGTTCCTTGAAGAGCCCGTGCTTCAACCACTGAGCAGCAGCATCGTTCAGGATCTCTATCTCCATGGGATCCTGTTTCCGGTCCAGGAACAGTTCCTTCATCACCTCCACCGATCCGTCGCTACGGTCATGGTCGAAGCGCTGGAAAAAGACCCCTGCGATACCGAGGTGGCGCGGGACCAGATTGGTCAAGCGCTGCATGAACATCTCGGGCGAGGAATTGTACTTCGCCAATACGGCCAGAAGCGCGGGTCCATTGAATCGCCTTTCGGCGAAGAACAAGCGCATGTCATCCACCAATCCGATCGGCGGTATCAGCAGCGCACCGCCGAAATAGCCGGCTCTGCTATTGTTCAGCACATGATCGAAGCTGCTGGCATATGGCCAAGGTGTGAGCAGAATGCGCTGGGTGCCAAGGCCCAAGAATGCATATCCGAGTTCTTTGGCGTAGAGAAAGGTCTTCTGGTTCTCGGCCAACTGGGCATTGATCAACAGCCTCTTCCTTTCTGGGATGAAAATGCTGCGGATATGGCTCAGTTCCGGATGGTCCTGCATCGAGCGCTCTTCCACCTGATATCCGAAGTGTGATGCCAATATGGAGCTGGAACGATCGCTATCGATGGACGCATCGTCCGGAAGGCCGAACTCCTTTCTGAAACGGACCGCCTCCTGTTCCAGGTCCTCGAAATGGTTCTCGTTCAGTTCCTGGTACGATCGCAGTGCAGCAAAATAGTAGTGCTCCTGCGTCATGTTGTAGTTGGCAGCAATTCGGCTGAGCGTGCTGATGAAGGCCGCCACCTTGGCCGGTGCGTTGGCGATGATCTCCACCAACTTGCCCCGATCGATACCGAAGAGATCCAGCGGCACATCCTGTAGAAAGCCGCTTTCCAGCAACTCTCCCACTGGCGCCAAATGCTTGTCCAGCTTCAGGCTCACGAGCTTATCGAAGGTGGTGCCCAATGCCTTGGCAAGCAAGGCGATCTTCTCAGCCTTGGGATACTTCCGCCCCTTCTCGATCTCGTTCAGGTAGCTCACCGACAAGCCGGTGTGTTTGGCCAGCTCGGCCAGCGAATAGTCCTTCGCTTGGCGAAGCCTGCGCAGCTTCAACCCAAGGATCAGGCGAATGTCGTCCTCTCTGATATCCATAGCACGGGGACCAAGGTAAAGTGGAGAGACAGGCCACCATCGTTCTGCCCATGTTCCATACTTTCATTCCTTTGAGGGAGAACATTGTAAAGATCCACCCATGGCACACCTAGACCGCATCCGTTCCCAAGCCGATTATGATAGCAGCTATGCCGATAGCGTGAACGACCCGGAAGGCTTCTGGGCGGCACAGGCGGAGCGCTTTACGTGGCACAAGAAATGGGACAAGGTGTTGGAGTGGGATGCCGATAAGCCCGAGGTGAAGTGGTTCAGCGGCGGTAAGCTCAACATCACCGAGAACTGCTTGGATCGGCATTTGGAAAAGCGTGGCAATAAGCTCGCGCTGATCTGGGAACCGAACGATCCCAAGGAACGCTTCGTGCGCTTCACCTACCGCGAACTGCACGAACGCGTATGCATGTATGCCAACGTGCTGAAGCGCAACGGCGCGAAGAAGGGCGATCGCATCTGCATCTACATGCCCATGATCCCCGAGCTCACGGTGGCCATTCTCGCTTGTGCACGTATCGGCGCTATCCACTCCGTAGTATTCGCGGGCTTCAGCGCCCTGAACCGTGGTCATAAGCAGATCCCTGTGAAGCGCGTGGTTGACGAGGCCCTGCAAGATTGCCCCAGCGTGAAGTGCGTGATCGTAACGGACCGCCTTGGATGGGACGTGGATATGGAGGAAGGGCGCGACGTGTGGATGCACGACGAACTGAAATTCGTGGACAAGAACTGCCCTGCTGAAGTGATGGACGCTGAAGACCCGCTCTTCATCCTCTACACCAGCGGCAGCACCGGCAAGCCGAAGGGCGTTGTGCATACTTGCGGCGGCTACATGGTCTTCACGGACTACACCTTCCGCAACGTGTTCCAGTACGAAGAGAGCGACATCTACTGGTGTACCGCCGATATCGGTTGGGTAACCGGGCACAGCTACATCATCTACGGACCACTTTCCGCCGGTGCCACCACGCTGATGTTCGAAGGCGTGCCGACCTTCCCGGACGCTGGTCGCTTCTGGCAGGTGATCGATAAGCACGGCGTGAACATCTTCTACACCGCTCCTACCGCCATTCGCAGCCTTATGGCCCAAGGGCTGGACCACGTGCTTGCGTACTCGCTGGACAGCCTTAGGGTGATCGGTAGTGTGGGCGAACCGATCAACGAGGAGGCCTGGCAGTGGTACAAGCTGCACGTGGGCAAGGATCGCTGTCCCATTGTGGATACCTGGTGGCAGACCGAGACGGGCGGTATCATGATAAGCTCCATCGCCGGCGTTACCGATGAGAAGCCTAGCCACGCCGCCTATCCGCTGCCGGGTGTGGAACCCATTCTCCTCACTGCCGAAGGCAAGGTGATCACCGAGAACGAGGTGGAAGGCATGCTCTGCATGAAGCAACCTTGGCCTGGCATGCTGCGCACCACTTGGGGCGATCACGAGCGTTACAAGCAGACCTACTTCAGCAGCTACCCTGGTTACTACTTCAGTGGCGACGGTGCGAAGCGCGACGCGGACGGTCGCTATCGCATCATTGGCCGTGTTGATGACGTGATCAACGTGAGCGGTCACCGCTTCGGCACTGCGGAGGTGGAGAGCGCGATCAACCTGAGCGACTTGGTGGTGGAGAGCGCCGTGGTGGGCTATCCGCATGACATCAAGGGTCAGGGTATCTACGCGTATGTGATCACTGCCGTGCCGCTGGATCTGAACGACAAAGCCGCTGTGGACCGCATCACCGGTGAGATCATCGAATCGGTGGTGGAGAACATCGGTCGCATCGCCAAACCGGACAAGATCCAGTTCGTGACAGGCCTTCCGAAGACACGCTCGGGCAAGATCATGCGTCGCATCCTGCGTAAGATAGCCGAGGGCGAAATGAGCAATCTCGGCGACACCTCTACCCTACTGGATCCGAAGGTGGTGGACGAGATCAAGGAGGGGAG
>CAJDVV010000089.1_pt1 | contig 10733 bp, 9 predicted proteins | sample 7391421 | NCBI WGS metagenome assembly CAJDVV01 (sample SAMEA7055708, study PRJEB34461) | soil metagenome | biome: terrestrial ecosystem; feature: Peninsula; material: soil | place: Antarctica | collected 2016 | reverse complement strand
AAGAAGGCCGAGGCCGAAGCGGCGGACCACGGCGGTGGTCGTATCGGTGGACCTGACGACCCCTTCTACCTCGACAACGCGGGAGGAGTTGCTGTGACGCATCCGGATGCCTGACTGCCCACCGTCGACGGCCAAAATCGCGGTCATCCCACTCTCCTCGAGTTGCTCGCGGTGAACGCGGCTCCGGGGTTCACACGCGGAATCCCATCACCAAAATGTCGTCCACTTGTTCGTGGGCTCCGCGCCACGCGTTGAACTCCTCGTGCAGCATCACGCGCTGTTTCGGAGTGGGCTCGGTGCTGATCTGCACCAGCAGTTCACGGAACTTGCGATACATGTACTTCTTCCCTTTAGGGCCGCCGAACTGGTCGGCATAGCCATCCGAAAAGAGATAGACCATGTCACCGGGCTGTAGCTGGATGGTGTGGTCGGTGAAGTCGTTGGAGTTCATCTCCAAACTACCGATGGCGTTCTTATTGCCCGGGAACTGCAACAAGTGCTGCTCGCGCACCACGTAGAGCGGGTTGTTGGCGCCGGCGAACTGAAGCTCCAAGCTGCTGAGGTCCAAGGTGCAGAGCGCGAGGTCCATTCCGTCGCGCACCATGCTTTCGCCGCGGTCCTTGTGCAGGGCTTCGTATGCCAAGCGGTTCAGCTCGAAGAGGATCTCCGCCGGGCGGGTCTGGCCTTTTTCCTTCACTACCTGGTTCAGTCCATTGTGGCCGATGAGGCTCATGAACGCACCCGGCACACCGTGCCCTGTGCAGTCCACTGCGGCAAGTATCACCTTGCCACCCATGCGGTCCATCCAATAGAAATCGCCGCTTACGATATCCTTCGGGCGGTAGTACACAAAGGTGTTGGGCAGCATCGCCTCCATCCGCTTCTCGGGTGGTAGTATGGATTCCTGAAGACGCTTTGCGTAGCGGATGCTGTCCGTAACGTTATTGTAGAGGTCAACCACCTTGCGGCTCTGGCGTTCCACCTCTTCCTTCTGGCGCACTACTTCCTCGGTGCGTTCCAGCACCTTCATCTCCAGCACGCGCTCCCTTTGTCCCAGATCATCGCGCATCCGGAGCAGGGCGTGGCCCAGCACGTCATCATCGCTCAAGGGTTGGTACACCGCATCGAAATCACCAGCCGCAACGGCGTGTGAGAATTCGGTGGTCTGCTTCAGTCCTGCCACCAGATCGTTCAGCGCTTTGGACATGTCGCCGATCTCATCGTTGGTGGTGCGCACATTTCTGCTGGGGAAGATGCCCAAGCCCAACTTGAGAAGCACTTTGCGGAGCCTGCGGACAGGTGTTACGATGCCACGGGTGATCAAGAAGGCCGCGAATATTCCCACCACTACCAGAGCGATGCCCAAGTAGAACACGAAGAACTTCAAGGAGTCGAAGCTCCGGATCATGCTCTCGCCGAGGAACGTGCGTTTCTGTTCCTGCATGCTCAACAGACCGTCCAGGTCGTTGATCACGCGTTCCATCTGCTGGTCCAACGGGCCTCCCTCTTCTGCCAGGTCGTTCCGCTCCATGTGGATGAAGGGGTCGCTGTAGCTCTGCAGATCAGGCAGCAGGATCTTGATCTTATCGTGCAGATCGAAGAGGGTCCGCATTTCGCCGGTGATCCGGTTCCACAGGGCTATTTCCTGCTCATCCCAGCCGGCGGTAAGGGTATCCACGCCGTCCAGAAGCTGCGGAAGCTCCTGGTTCATGAGGTTCAGCAGGGCGGTCTTCTCAGGTGCGTCGGCACGGCTCTCCAACAAGGCCCAGCTCTTGATGAGCATGTGGGAGCTCACAGTGAGGTTGCGCAGCCGCACCAGTGCATCCACCGAAGGGGAATAGACCTGGTTGATCTTTCCGTTGATCATACGGCTGCCCTCCAACGAGCGGTTGGTGAGCAGCACCACTACCAAGGCGAAGAAGATGAACAGGCCGAAGCCCATCCCCATCTTCTTGGCAATGGTCATACGAAAACTCATGGGCTGGGATCAATGGTCCTTTTCCTGTGGAGGTAGCTCCTCGAACAGCTGTCTGAAGCGATCGGAATTCACTTCGTCCTGTAGGCTGTAATAGATTCCCTCCAATCCCACCAAGGTCTCACGGCGATCGGGCCGCAGGTCGTGGGCTTTCAACATAAAGGGCAATGCTTGCTTGAACAGCTCGCGGCCAACCTCCTGAATGGACTGTATGCTCGGAATGTCGTCCTCGGCAGAGATGGCACGGATGCGCAATACTCCGCGGTTGAAGTACAGCGTGGCTATGTTGTAGTTAGCGCCGTAGTTCTCTGGGTCCAGTTTTAACACTTTGGAGAAGGTAGCCACAGAGAGGTCGAACCACTTCAGATCACTGCGATCTTCCGTGTAGCGCTTGTTGTACAAGGTTCCGAGAGCGTTGTAGAACTCCACTTCGCGGGCCCTGAGGTCGGCAGTGGGTTCCACGCGCAAGGTGGTTTCCTTGTACTTGGCGAAGAGGCTTTGGGCGCGTTCGTCCTGCATCGCGTTCAAGGCTTTCGCAGCATCATTGAAGTAGGTGCGGGCCAAGTACTCGTAGGCTTGAAGGGCATTATCCCGATAGGCACCAGAGGCATCAAGACCCATGCTGGTGTAAAGGCTTCCCACAGCCTCGTCCCTGATCTCGTCGGCATCACCCTTCCCGCTCAGGTCCTTGAAAAGGTCCTTGTAGACGAAGCCTCGTACGAGCCAAGCTTCAGGGTTCTCCGAATGGGCAGAGCTTCGCACAGCCTCATCGATGGACTTGCGTGCCTGGGCAAGGTCTCCACCCTGATAGCTGCGCAAGGCATCCACCAAGGGATCGCTCTGCGCGGGCAGCAGTGCCGTGCTAAGCATGGCAAGGAGTGCTATGGCTATGTTGCGTACCATGTTCATTCCTCAACGCGGTGTGCAAGGTTCTTCAGAGTAGATCCCACTACCAGCCCATGCTTTTTGGCATTCACCAAGCTCAATTCGTATTTCAGAAGGTTGTTCACTTGAACAAAGTTGACGATGGAGCCGTCGTCCAAGGCGCCTGCGTATTCAGTGACCACCATGGTCGGCCTGCCTTGCATACGCTTGTAGATCTCCGGCAATAGGTTCAGATCGGACTTACCTACGAAAAGAATGTGACAACGGTCCACTTCCGCACTGCGTGGAAGCTTTCGCACCTCGATCGGCTGCCTGCCGATGGTACGGGTGGCGTACTGCTTGATCAACTCCTGGTACAGGTTCGCCCCACCGATAAGCCCGATGATGAAGTTGCCTTCGCGCATATCGGCGTCTTTCCACTCCACTAGCTTGGCGATGTTGTACAGGTAGTTGGCTTGGAGGATGGAGGTGGTGTCCTTCTCGGCGTCCCGCTGCTGTTGCACGGAGCAAAGCAACAAGGGCGCTAATAGGAGGCCGATGCGGAAGAGGCGCAATTTTCTGAAGGACACGGTGGTTCTGGACGAGGCGGACGGGAGCCGCTCTTCATTCCGCGTAGCGGATCTCGTGCCAAGGAACCAGAGCATGCAACAAAGAAACCACGCAAGCCTCTTCAGAACGGACAATTCGGATGCTTAGTGTCCACAGGGCATTGTTCACGCGAGTGAGCCACAGAAAGCCACAGGAAAGGGATGTGCGCTGCACGAACGATACCGACTTCAGTCCAGGCGGTGCGCGAGGGTCACGGTCTTCCGGTACCGTTCCATGTTGCCGCTCAGATCGTACACTTCCAGCTGGATGACGTAGGGTCCCATGCGTCCCTTGCTCCCGCTATCCTGCACACCATCCCAAGTGACAGCGCCGGCGGTACCGAGGAGTTGATTGTCCAGTAGCCTGCGCACCTCGCGCCCAGCCATATCGAATACGCCCATGGTGCCCACGAAGCCCGCCTGCTGGAAGCTATAGGCAACGGTGAGCACATCCTGGAAACCATCGTTGTCCGGGCTGAAGATGGCTGGTTCAATGGTGAGCTCTCCGGTAGGCACAGGTGTCGGCGCGTACTGGGAGTTCCTGTAGCCCGGGGTTCCGTAGCCCACGCTGGCGGCTGCGCTGTGCCAGTTGCTCACATCATCTGTGGGCCTTTCCGGATCCTGCCGTTCCAATGCGACACCTTTCACCGAACGGAGCAACGGGAATTGTTGCGACTCATTGTAGCGGTACAGGTCCATCACAGTGCCTTGGCCATCCAGCACCACCACCGATCCGCTCGCGTTGGTGTAGCTCGGCAGGTCCACGGTAACGAAGCGTTCGCTGCGGCCTTGTGGGAACTGGGAAGCGGTCACGGTCACGTTGCGTGTCAGCAGGTAGTAGGTGTCGGGGAAAAAGAGCAGTGGGGTAGTGGATATGGTGCGTGGGCTGCCCACAACGCCGTTGGTCTCGTTGGCCATTTGCCAGCCCTGTAGGCTCAGCACCTTGTCGCTCCGGTTGTACAGTTCCACATATTCACCACCGGTGGTGATGGGATTGGAGAGCACTTCGTTCACCACCACATCGCCCGGCTCTGCGATCTCTGGCAAAGCGAATTGACCCGTGTTGCTGCTGCCAATGAGATTCCCAGGACAGTCGGTGACACCGGTCACGGTGATCATGTACACCACACCCGGTTCCATTTCCTCGGCCAATAGAAGTTGCACACGTTGGTTGCTTGGGGCAATGCCAGTGACCTGTGCTATGGACAACGGAGGAGAGATCATGTAGCTGCCGTTCGCGATACTCGTGGCATCCATGCCTTCGTTGAAGACCAGTTCCACGAGATCGGCTTGCAGGGTGAGCACTTGAACCAGCGAGGGTGCATCGGTGTCCGGAGTCACATTGAGCACGGAGTTCGGCAGTCCGGGTGTACCGCCCTGCACCGCATTGGATGCACGCCAGTTGCCTTGGCCAGAGCAAGGGTTGTAGGGGTTGATCTGCTCCAAGCTCCAGCCGCCATCGTTGCGGCTCGCATCCTGGTACCAAGCCAAGGTGTACGCCACCATGTCCAAGGGCACTCCGCCCAAGCCTTCCAGCGTAACCGTGGTGCCGCCATTCACCAAGGCGGTGCTGCCAAGGCCGAAGGGTAGGCTGTTCGGCACGAAGCTGAACAGTAGCGTGGCCGAGGTGGTACTGGTGGTGATCCGCCAGCCGGCCAGATCGAAATACTTGTCCGTGGTGCTGTTGAAGAGTTCGATGTACTCCGCATCGGGCAGGCCCAAGGGTGGATTGGGGTCCACCATCAGCTCGTTGATCACCACGTTGCGGTAGGTGGGCACATCGGCTACGAAGTACAGGAAGGTAGCACTGGCATTGGCCGTGGCGTTGCCAGCAAGGTCCTCCACTGCATTCACGGTAAGGGTGTAGTTATTGCCGTTCTGCATGGCGCTGCCAAGATCCAGGCGAACGCGTGCGGGGTCGATAGCATCGCGCAAAGCGCTGGTGATGTTGATCTGCGGAGCCAAGCTATAGTTGCCAGCATTCTGTGCGCTGGCCAATTCCACGGGCTCGTTGAACTGCACATCGATGGTCTGTGCATCCACCACACTCACGGTGCTTATGGCAGGGGCGGTCCCATCCACAGGGATCGTGCTCACCGAGAAGTCATCGAAGAAGTGATTGTTCGCTACGGAAGCCGCTGTGCTTTGCACGATAAGGAGCCCGAAGTGGCTGCTGGTGGTGAAGCTGTTATCCGGCGCAGTGCCCACAGTAGTGAAGGCTCCGACACCTCCGATCTGGTAGGCCAAGGTCCAGTTGTTGCCAAGGTCGCGGGTAACGCGGATGCGGAAAGGGTTGTTGGAACTGCTGCCTACCACGCTGCCCAAGCTTGAGACCAAAGCGGTGTTGATGCCTGCCACACGCTTGTACAGCACAATGTTGTCCTGCGTGTCGCCGATCCGCACGAAGTAGCCATCAGGCCGCGGGTTCAGGTCGGCCTGTGGGCTCATCAGGTAAGCATCCACATAATTGGCACCGCTGGTAGCGAACTTCAGGTTGATGAAGAACTCCCATTGCGCATCGGCAGCCAGAGTGCTCGGTGTGCTCAGGTGGTAGGTGGCCGCACCGCTGCTGTTGCTGCGCAAGCGCATGTTACCGCCATCATCCACCACGGTGAACAGGCTTGCATCACCGCTCCAAGTAGGAGAGTCGGTGAAGTCGCCGTCGGTTAGATCGTCTTGGAACTGGCCTGATGCATGCTGGGCCATACCCGCCAACCAACAGCACATGGATACCTGCACGAGTAGCTTCAACATACCTTTCATAGGGTGTGAAAGGTAGTACTTTCGGTCGCCGTACAACGTTATCGAAAGGACATGAAAGTTGCAGTGGTAGGCGCTACCGGCATGGTGGGCCAAGTGATGCTGAAGGTCTTGGAACAGCGGGGATTTCCGCTTACTGAACTGCTGCCCGTGGCCAGTGAACGTTCGCAAGGCAATACCATCACCTTCCGGGGGAAGGAGATAGCAGTGATGGATATGGAGCAGGCCTTGGCAATGGCTCCGGATCTTGCCTTCTTCATTGCTGGCGGCTCGGTCTCCTTGGATTGCCCCGCGCTTCGTGGAAAGCGGTTGCATCGTTGTGGATAACAGCAGTGCGTATAGGATGGACGCGGACAAGAAGTTGGTTGTGCCGGAGATCAACGGCCACTTGCTCAGCTCAGCGGACCGCCTGATCGCCAATCCCAATTGCAGCACCATTCAACTGGTGATGGCCTTGGCCCCCTTGCACGAGGCATACTGCGTGAAGCGCGTAGTGGTGAGCACCTACCAGAGTGTTACCGGCACCGGCTCGCAGGCCGTGAAGCAAATGGAGGACGAACGTGCCGGTGTGGAAGGCGAGAAGGTCTACCCCTATCGCATCGATGGAAATGTGATCCCTCGCTGTGATGTGTTCCTGCCCAACGGCTACACCAAAGAGGAGATGAAAGTGGTGGATGAAACGCACAAGATCCTCGATCCGGCCATCAAGTTGACCTGCACTGCTGTGCGCGTACCGGTCACCGGTGGGCATAGCGAATCGGTCAATGTTGAATTCGAGAAGGACTTCGATCTGGGGGATGTGAAACGTATGATCGCAGCTTCACCTGGCCTCCTCCTGGTGGATGATCCCGCGACGGACCGCTATCCTATGCCACTGGAAGCCAATGGCAAGGACGAAGTACTGGTAGGCCGTTTGCGCCGCGATGAAAGCCGGCCCAGAACCTTGAACATGTGGGTGGTGGCCGATAACCTCCGCAAGGGTGCCGCGACCAATGCGGTGCAGATCGCTGAGCTACTGATCGCCAAAGGCATCTTGCCTGCACATGCCAAGGCGGAAATGGAATGATGGTCACATACAGCGCTAAGAATTCATTGCGGACCAAGCTTTTCGCTGCTGCTCTTCTGTTCACCCTTGCTGGAGCACAGGCACAGGACGATTATGTCGCTCCGCCGAAGCCTTCTGGCTTTTGGGCTTCGGCCTATGTGGCCAATGGCGGTTCCAACGTGGGCAACCGCGAAATGGTGATGGCCGATTACCGTACTCTTCTGGAGGGTTCGGCATTCTCCCAAGCGGACCTCAGCACATACCGCCAGAGTCTTTACCGTGGCTCGGTGAGGCAAGTCACGAGTTGTTTTGTTTTCGGTGCCGGTTTCCATCCCTTCCGGGGTGATGCGGGCAAAGGTCCTGAGATGCGTGTGGGCTTCAGCTACATGAGCGGCGGTTCTTCACAACTGGAGTTGAAGCGCAGCGAACGCTACCGTCTGGATACCCTCAGCTCTTCTTCAAGTGGCGTGGTCTACTATCTGGATAGCATCTACACCAGCCGTTACCTGCTTAAGCATAGCTCAGAGCATTTCGGGCTTGATGCCTCGCCCGTAGCGACCAAGCGGCTCGGTGGTCGGTGTTCGGTGGAGGCGGCTTGGGTCTCGGAGGGCGCTTCAACGCCAACACAACTGCGACGCTCAACTCGGAAAGCTCCACGAACCGACCGGGAAATGTAGGTCTTGCGGCTACGGGCGTGCTCAGCGTAGAGCAAGTGGACAACAGCGGTGGGCTCTGGCTCATGCTCTATGCGCCGGTGGGCGTTGGTTTCCGCCTTGCGAAGGAGAACGAGTTCTGGAACCGGATGGAGCTTTACCTGGAAGCTCGTCCAGGGATGATGGTGCAGGGAACCCAAGAGTTCGGAACCGTCACCAGTTTCGGATCACAGTTCCTGTTCGGACTGCGTCTTCGGCTGAGCTGAAGCCACTTCATCGGGCTCGAGAGCCGGTGAGCTTTCCACCTGCGCAACCTCCTCTTCACCTTGGCGCATGAAGAGCACGAACATGCCCACACCGACCGAGATCGCTGCGTCGGCTATGTTGAACACGGGTCGGAAGAACACGAAATGATCGCCGCCCACCCAGGGCAGCCAATTCGGCAATCGGCCTTCCCAGAGCGGGAAGTAGAACATGTCCACCACGGCGCCATGAAGAAAGCTGGCATAACCACCTCCTTCGGGGAATAGTACGGCCCTCTGGAAGGGTGTGCTATTGCTGAAGATGAGACCGTAGATACTGCTGTCGATGATGTTGCCCAAGGCGCCACTGAAGATCAGCGAGATGGTCACGATGTGGATGACCGGACTCTTGCGCTTCACCATGCGGAACAGCGCGTAGCCTATGCCCGCCACAGCCACCATACGCAACAGAGAAAGCGCCAATTTGCCCCATTCTCCACCGAACTCCATGCCGAATGCCATCCCTCGGTTCTCGATGAAATGGAGGAATGCCCAATCACCGAAAAGCGGAATGGCGCTGTCGTAGAAAAAGTTCAGCTTGACCCAGACCTTCAGCACCTGATCGGCGATCAGGACCAGGAATATGGTAATGAAGGCCGGTTTCACAGGAGGCTATCGATCAGGCGGGACTTACCCGTTCATCTGCTGCTTGGCCTCGATGCTCAGCGTAGCATGGGGCACCAAACGGAGGCGCTCCTTGCTGATCAAGCGGCCGGTTACACGGCAGATACCGTAGGTCTTGTTGCGCACGCGCAGCAAGGCATCCTCCAAGTGCTTGATGAACTTTTCCTGACGGGCGGCCAGCTGCGCGGTCTCCTCGCGGCTCATGGTCTCGCTACCATCCTCGATCATCTTGAACGATGGGCTGGTGTCGTCGGTTCCGTTGTTGTCCGTGTTCGCCAAGGTCTTCTTCAGCAGATCGTAGTCACTGCGGGCTTCGTCCAACTTGCGGTTGATCAGGTCCCTGAATTCCTTCAGTTCCTCTTCGTTGTACTTGAGCCTATCGGTATCCTCCAACGTGGAGACTTGGATCTTCACAGTGGGTGCATTAGAAGGCCTGAACGGCGATACTTTCTGCGTCACCAATGGCTTCGCGGGTGCCTTAGGCTCCTTTACAGCCTTGGTCTTCTTCTTCGTTACTTTCTTCACAATAGGCTTGGGTGCGGCCACCGGGGCCGAGCTTTTCTCTGCTTTCGCCGCTTTTGCGGGAATGGTCTGTTTTGGTGCTGCCTTAGGCGCTGGCGCCTTGGCTGCAGGCTTTGCAGCGACTTTCGCGGGTGCAGCTTTTTTAGGGCTGGCCTTCGGTGCTGCCTTGACCGCCTTGGCCGGTGCTGCTTTAGCCGCGGTCTTGGCAGGCTTGCTGGCAACGGTCGCTTTGGTCGCCGCCTTCTTGGCTACGGCCTTCTTGGCTACAGCCTTCTTGGCTACAGCCTTCGCTGGGGCCGCTTTCTTCACTGGTGCCTTGGCCACTTTCTTAGGAGCAGCTTTGGCAACCTTCGTTGCCGCCGCCTTCACCGCCTTTTTCGGAGCTGCTTTCGCGGCAGTCTTTGGGGCTGCCTTCGCTACTGCTTTAGTAGGCTTGGCTGCCTTTTTTGGTGCGGTTTTCTTGGCCATGGTGATACCGGTTTCGTTGAAGATCCGCAAATATAGGCTCAAGCGCACCTTAAGAGGCCGTTTTCACAAGGCTTAGCAAACAGCGCAGGCTCTCGCTCAGGTCAATTTCGTGGCTGTTCGTTCCTGATCCGGGCAGTTCGTCCACAAGCAATTGGTCCTCAGGGGTCAAGGCCAAGGTCTCGGCAAGGATATGCGCCGCGTGCTTATGTACCGCTGTTTCGAACTGCGCGTTCCCGTTGCGTGCGATGTGCAAAGCGATGCGGTCGGTGATCTCCAGGCCACCTTCCTTGCGCAAGGTCTGTATGCGGCTGACCAGTTCGCGGGCGATGCCTTCCTGGATCAATTCCTCCGTAAGAGTGATGTCCACGGCTACGGTCAGCATGCCGTCCGAGGCCACGCTAAGGCCAGGGATCGCCTCTGCGATGATCTCCACATCGTCGATCAGAACTTCCACTTCCTGACCTTCGAGGTCCAACTTTATGGAACCATTGGCCTCCAACTCCGCGATCTGCGCTTGGTCGAAGGTGTTCACCTTGGCGGCCACGCTCTTCATCAGCTTGCCCATACGCGCACCCAACTTCTTGAAGTCGGGCTTGATCTTCTTGGTCAGCTTGCTCTCGTTGGCATCGAGGAAAACGAGCTCCTTCACGTTGCACTCGGAAAGGATCAGGCCTTTCACATTCTCGACACGCACCTTGAAAGTGTCCCATGCCGTGCTGCTGGCAGTTGGGATCAGGATCTTGGCCAGTGGCTGGCGTACACGGAGCATTTCCTTCTTGCGGATGCTCAGCACCAGTGATGTGATGGTCTGCGCATGGCGCATGGATGCCACCAACTCACCTTCCGCCTCAGGCTTGTCGAAGACCTGGGTCTCGCTTGGCCAGTCGCTCAAATGCACGCTCTTGCCGACAA
>CAJDVV010000067.1_pt1 | contig 10819 bp, 7 predicted proteins | sample 7391421 | NCBI WGS metagenome assembly CAJDVV01 (sample SAMEA7055708, study PRJEB34461) | soil metagenome | biome: terrestrial ecosystem; feature: Peninsula; material: soil | place: Antarctica | collected 2016 | reverse complement strand
CAGACCAACCACCGATAGTCCGATCCGGTTGCAGGGCACTACGGCCTTGATCTTCCGGGCAACTTCTTTCGCGAAGGGAAGCATCTTGGCCAGCAGCGCATCGTCCAGATCGAAGAGGTCGTCCACTTCCATCTTGGGGATCACGAGGGTATGCCCAAGGCGCACCGGTGAAATGTCCAAGAAGGCGAAGCAATCGTCGTTCTCAGCGATCTTGTAGCAGGGTATGCTACCCTCGATGATCCGTGTGAAGATGCTGGCCATCAACGGCTGATCTCGATCACCTCGAATCGCGTGGTTCCGGCCGGTGTGACCACTTCAGCGATCTCGCCTCGGATCTTACCCAGCAGACCCTTACCGATAGGCGAGCCAACACTGATCTTTCCCACCTTGATATCCACTTCGCTTTCCGCCACCAGGGTGAACTCCCGCTCGCTGCCATTGTCCACGTGCCGAACCATCACTTTGGAGTGGATGAAGACCTTGGAATCGTCCAGCTGCGACATATCCACTACCCTCGTTCCACAGTACGAAGCTGATGGAGTTCATCCACCAGTTTCTTAAGTCCCTCTTCGGTGTAGTAGGCCGGGTTGCTCATTACAATGGGCGTTGGGTGTAACGACGGAAGAGGACCCCGAAAGGTCCTCTTCTTCAAAGATATAGAACTTGGATCAGAGACTCACCCTGATACCGATGCTGTGCACACCGGAGAAAGGGTTCGTGGTGCGGTAGCCGTAGTCGATGGACACGGCGGACTTCTTCTCGTCACCGAAAGGGAAGTCAACACTGAGTCCGGCCGATGGGCCAGTGAACACCGTCTGGCGATCGGCATCGCTGGTGATGCCATCTTCGTACAGGTAACCTGCACGCAGGTGGAACATCTTGCGGAAACCGTACTCCACACCGATGATGCCTTGGTCAGCCGTGAAGGAGTTGGAAACGAAAGTTCCCGCGAAAGAGATGCGGTTCATATCGTTCACGTGCCAATCGTAGGCTGCGCCGATGTTGAGCAAGGAAGGGATCTCGAAACGATCCGAACGCTGCTGGAGCGTAAGCTGATCGCTGCCCGAGATCACAAGTCCCTGCACGGAAAGACCGTCGCCGCTGAACTGCATGGCAGGTCCAACGTTCTTCAGTGCGATACCGAAGTGCAGGTTGTCCAATGGTCCGGTAACATAGTGGATACCTGCGTCGAAGCAGATACCCGACGCACGCACGTTGGCAATGGACTCGGACACCGAACGGATCAACAGTCCGCCATGGATGCTATTGGAGAAGCTCTTGGCGTAGCTGATGCCGATGTTGGCCATGCTGGGGCGGAACGTTCCGCGTCCACCTTCAGGGATATCCACAGTGGTCACGTCGATCTCTCCGAAGGACATGGTGGTTGCCGAGATACCCAGAACGCCGGATGCTCCGAGCTTCTGACCGATGCCCACACTGTTGATCGCAACACCCGAGCCCGAGAGCCATTGGGTGTTGGCGAACATGACCTCCGTCTTGTTCACGTAGGCCAAGCCTGCGATGTTGCCGTACATGGCCTCAACGCCGCGTATGGACGAGGTGTTGGCAAGTGCCCAACCCGAGGAGCGTGCCCAAGGGTTGATCAGCAGCTGCGTGGCACCAGCGGAACCAGCACGGTCCGGGTTACCTGCGAAGGCAGGCACCTGAGTAAGCATCGCCAGAGCGGCTATCATCGCTCCTGACAGTTTTATCGTTCGCATCATATCCATGCTTCCTTAAGAGTCGTGCTCAGCTTAGAAGTTCTGTAGATCGAGAGGGCGCAGCGAACCGAACCACTTGATCACCTTTTCGCCAACACCGGGTACTTCCACGTGGCAGATGTACACACCACCGGCGATCGGGATGTTGTTGAAGTTCTTCAGGTCCCAATCCAGGTACGTGAGGTCGTTGTCCTTGCGGTACTTGCGCACCAAGGTTCCGCCCACGTTGTAGATGGAGATCGTACAGGTCTGCGGCAGGTTGATGAACTTCACCCTGTTGTCCAGACGTGAGGTCTCATAACCGCTGAAGGCGTAGTACGGGTTGGGAACGATGTTGATGATGTCCAAGGATGCCTCGGCCACTTGCAACACGTTCGTCTCGGTAGCGAAACCTTCAGTGGAGAACTTGTACAATGGCAGGCCATTGTTGCGCTCGGGAGTGAAGGGGTCAGGGTTACCGGCCCAGGTGGTGTAGGGCAGGTATGGCTTGCTCACGTTCAGCACGATGCGCACATCGGTCTCCAACAACTGGCGACCAGGTGCCAGCATGGCACTTCCCACCCAAGCGATACCGCGGAAGATGCGGATATCGATCTGCACGGTGGTGTTCGTCAGCTGCTCGTAGATGTAACGCGACTCATCATAAGCAGGCACACGCTGTGCTGCATCAGCAGCTTGAGGATCGGTCGACGAAGCGCGACGATCGTTCTTCCACACGTATATCCAGTGACCGCCACCGAACACAGGATCACCTGCTGAAGTGTACAGTTCTTCGGATGGGTTCCAGATCATGTCGCGGCCTATGCTGCCACCCCAGAAGCTGTTCTCTCCGAAAGAGATGTTCAAACGCTCGCCGGTCTCCAGGTCGATAGCGTATCCAGGGAACCAACCACCTCCGGTAGGCTGAGCACCGTTCAGGGTAGCCTCATCGTTGTTCGCACCAGGAGTTCCGGCCTTACGACCATCCTTGTCCACACTGGGCGATCCACGGAGATCCATCTTCGGACGGCCACCTTCGGTAAGGGTAGCATTGGCTTCCTGCTCGAATACCAATGAGCGGGACCACTTGCTCTTGTCCTTGGTGATCACAAGCTGTACGCTCGGGATATCTCCCACTGGTGAGCGGGACTGACCCTGCTGCACACCAGTACGGGGTGGACCTGCGGAAGGCTGGAAAGCTGTGCGGCCTACCAAGCCCCATGGAGCCCAAGTGCCACCGAGGATGCCTTCATACAACTGGTTATTATCCAGACCCAGTACGTCAGCGAATTCCGAGGCGTCAGGGCTGGTGAACGTACCTGAACGGATCCAGTTCTGTGGGCTCACACCCTCAGCATCAGGGATGCCATTGAGCCAGGCCTTGGCAGGATCAGCGAAGGTGATGGAACCACGACCGATGGGCTCGGTGTAGCGCTGCGGCAAGCTTGCTACGCTGACGGTCTTGTAGTTCACCTGACCGATGCTCACAGAGATACCCCAGTCCAGCAAGAGCTGCTCGTACTTCAGATCGATGGTACGGTCGCTGTACCTCACTTCGTTGGTGTTGAGGTTCACGATGTACCAGTAGGCATCGTTAAGATCACCCGGGGTGATGCTGTCCTGCATCCAGAGCTCGAAACCGGCGACCGGCACGCGCAACGGATCCACGATACGCACATCCACAGGACCAGCGCCTGCCTTGTAGCGAAGCTCATCGCTACGCCAAGGAGCACCGGACATGATCGCGTTCTCGCTCACAGGCAGAAGCTCGAGCTTCAGGCCACCATTGCCCTGTCCTTCCAGACGGGTAATGGCCAAAGGCGTACCGAACGCTGCATTCTGGATGGTACCACCAGCCTCCGGAGCCGGCTTGTGCGGAATACCCACGTAGCTACGGATGGATCCGAAGGCGGCTTTACGACCGGCAACATACGGGCGAGGCTGTCCGAATGGCACCTGCTGACCTGAAGTAGGATCAGTGGTGACGGAGTAGGGCTCGTAGTTATTGTAGGCGTAAGTGAGCGCCATGAAGTAGTAGGACTTGAAGTTCACCAGAACAGGGTTGCTCTGTGCGAAGGCATCACGGGTAACGCGGATCGCGTGCACCACGCCGGTATCCGCACCGCTCACCGCCTGCCTTGGCACGTTCAGCCCTAGGATCGGATCGTAGTCGTAGTTGATGATCTGGCCGACACCGTCACGCTTATCGCCCTGATAGATCAGGCGAGCAGCCGAAGGATCGTCCAGGTCGGACACGCTCACAGTAGCATCACGCAGCTGATAGAGCAGATATCCCTGGAAACGGTAGCTGCGATCGTACGGGTCACCATTGAGGTCGAACTCCGGAATGTTCGGATCGACCTCCTGGTACTGCTCGTTCAGGTTGTTGCTGCCCTCAACGTTCTTCAGGTACACGATCAGCTCACGATCCAGCTCACGGATATCCAGATCAGGTGCGTCTGGACCATCAAGGATCTTGAAGCAGTTGTCGAACAAGGACTGAGCCTTGTCATCGGCCAACTTCATCAGATCCACGCTTGCACGGGCGCCACCTTGTGGTGCACGGGCGAAGACCACACCCACGGTGATGTTGTTGTAAGCGCCGGGCTCCAAAGTGAATGGGCCTGCGGATTGAACGAAGCGACGGTCAACAAGGCTCTGGTCCTGGTCATACCAATCCGCTTGCGGGTTGCAATCCGTACCCCATCCGATCGGGTCGCTATCACCGGGGAACATATAGTAGGCACGAACACCCGCACCGGTGGCAGAGAAACCATTGCCATCGTAGGTCTGTGGCTGGTTGTTCTTCCAGATGGAACGCATGTAGTTGTAGAAGTGGGTGGAGATCGAAGGGTCGGTCATGTTTCCGTTGGACCCTTCGCGGTTGAAATAGATGTACGCCTGCATACCGAAGCGCTCGTTATCCGGAACACCGTCACCATATCCGATACCAAGACCCTTGTAGGGAATACCACCCTGTGCACGGTACTCTACGCAGCTCAGGTTCTGGTCAGGACCGGGGTTATCGACGCCATCGTAATCCTTGAACGGACCTTCGAAGAAGTCAACGCCGATAGCAGGAGGAGCAGGAGTAGGCCCGCCGTAACCGACACCGCCGGCGCAGGTAGCATCCACATCATCCCAGTTGTACACATAGCCAAGTCCGCGTTCCACGTCGCAACCTGCGAAGTCATCGTCCGCACAACCCAGGTCAGCATCCACGAAGTGGCTGAAGTAGGTATTGTTCAGGGTCTGTGTTCCTTGGTTGATGACCACATAGTTGTAGAAGGTCATGTTGTTGATCTCGTCGTTCGAGTTGAACGAGAAGGCCTGGGCACGCACCTCAAGACCGATAGGCGAGGCCCTGTGGGCCAAGGGTATGGCCACTGGCACCGTCCTGTCGTTCATGATGGCCACCGCCACCTGCCGGGTGTTGTAGTCCGGGTAGTCGCCGCTGCTCGGATCGTAGCTGCCATTACCGTCCCAGTCCACGAATGGAGCGAGGTACAGGTCCTGTCCAGCGTCGATGTTACCCATGGCTGGCCAGGTGACGAATGCAGGCGGGATGGAATACCCGTTGGGGAATACATCGGCGCAGTTGCCTTCCAGCTGGCAGATATTCCACTGCACGTGCGCTTCCGCTTGGGAACGCTTGGTCTCCCAGAACTTATCGTAAAAGTCGCAGACATCGGCATCGACCGAAGCATCACCGGTGTTGGTGAGCGGGCCTGGCCAGAAATCGTTTGAACCGCCCTGACGGTAGAGCACAGCAGCGATCTTCAGCTGGTTGTCCGCAGAGAGACCACCCATCCAAAGTCCACCGGCGTAGATCGCATTGGGGCCCGTGAAATCAGGGGTGCGTGGAACTTCGTAGCCAGCACGACCAGTGCCACCACGACGGGTCCACATGTTACCACCATTCTCGATCACCGCACGAACGTTGTTGAAGTTCAGCTGGGTGACCTGTGAGGCTGGTGAACAGCTTGCTGCCTTGGCTGCTCCGGCAGCCTGTGTGGCCGCAGGCTTGATACCCGAACCTGGTACAGGATCCGGTTCCCGGGCCTGTGAAACGAGGCCGAGGGCAAGAACGAGGCTCAGAGCGAAAGTTCTGGTCAGGAGTGCGCTGAGTGTGCCTTTCATGGTATACAGTTGTGCGTTCATCAGAAGTCGAAACGTACCCCAAGACGGATCTGGCGGGGCAAGCCATAATTGAATGGATCGTTCACCTTGAATGCGTACAGGTCACGGAACGAATCAGGATCGACCTGAGTGCGGTCCGTCAGCTCGGCCAGGAAACCATCGTTGTTGGGTGATCCGGTGTAGCGGAACACGTTAACGATGTTACGGCTGTTGAACACGTTGGTAACAAGCACGAAGATGTTGAGGTTGGCTTTCTTGGCCTTGTCACCCTCCTTGCCACCGAAGCTCAATGGAATGTCGCGGTCCAGCTGCAGGTCGGCGGTATACTGCCAAGGCAGTCGCGCACCGTTCAAAGTACCATCAAGACGGTAGTTGGTGGCACCTGCACCTTCGTTCACCACCAAGCTGCTGCGGCTGTACGGGGTACCGCTGGCGAGGATGTTGGTCATGTTCAGACCGGTGTTCTGGAAGATCTGCTTGCCACCGATCATCGGGCCGTTGTAATCCTTGCCTCCACCGTAGCGGAAGTCGAAGTTCACCTGGAAACGGTGGCGCTGGTCGAAATCCAATGGAGCGATGGTACGCAGGTTCGGCTGGCCGGTGTTCACCAGGTTCAGACCTGTGCTTGGACCAGAACCCGTACCGTCAGCGAACTGCAGGGTGTAGCTGGCACGCATCGACACGTTGCCGGTGCGACGCAGATCGAAGGTGGTGCTCAAGCCCTTCACCGTACCGAAGTCGAAGTTGTCGTAGGTGCGGTAGTCACGGGGCCATGCGTTCTGCACGTTACGGATCTGGATCTGATCACGCAGTTCGCGGTAGAAAGCAGCGATCTTCAAGGAAGAGGCCTTGCTCAGCACCTGCTGGAAACCGAGTTCGTAGTCGATCGTCTTGGTAGGACGCAGGTTCGGGTTGGTGAGGATGTTACCCGTGTTCTCGATGTAGGCGTACTCGATCAGGTTCTGGCGCGACTGACCGGCGTTCGGACGTTGGGTGAGCACGTCGTAGTGTGCGAAGAACACTGCCTCGTCAGAGATAGGGAACGAGAATGCGATACGGGGCATCACGCTCACCACCGGTGTGTAGTCGCGGAAGGCGGACTTGCTCAGGTTGGAACCGGTGAGGCTACTCGCCAGACCGCGCTCTACCAAGTAAGGCTGGATCGTACCCGACTCCTGCAAGCTGCTACCATCGGCCAATTCAACACCATCGGCATTGTACCACTGGTCGCCATCGCGGTAACCTTTCACGGTGTTCGGACCCTGGAGGTTGTTCACATACACAACGAAGTCGTCACCGATGTTACCCGGACGATTGGCGAGCTGATCGGCCACACCTGCGTCGGAAACGGTGGAACCTGCCGTGTAGGCTTCCTGCCAGAGGTACTTGTCCTTCAGCACATCCTGGTTGGCATCGTAGCGGTCCACACGTACACCAACGTTGAAGATGATGTCGTCGAACGCGAACTTGTCCATCACATAACCTGCGATGTAGATCGGCTGGAAAGGAGCTTGGATACGGGTGAACTGGCCGTTTTCGTCGCGCTCATCGAAGAAGGAATTGAAGCTCGGACGGCCAGTGGTCTTATTACCAAGGTGGTCGTATCCTACATAGGACACCACGTTGTTACCGTCGTTGATCAGTTCATCCGGGGAGAACATGTCCAAGGAGAACACCGATGGATCCAATGCATCCACGTTGATGAAGTCCAAGCCATCGGGATCAAGTCCCAAGGCGGTCCTCAAGCTGCGGTCGAAGTAACGCTGGTCATCACCCCTGTTACGGGAGTAGTAGTAGAAAGGGAAGGAGCTTCCTGGCAGCTGAACGATGTTCGTCACCGAAGTATCCTGCCACTCGCGGATGTGGAAGTTGGCCAACTGACGAGCGCGGGTCCACAGTGGAGCAGGCGTCATGTCGTAGCGACGCTGAGTGAGCTGCTCGTATTCAACACCCACCTGGATGGCGTGTGAACCGATGTCAGCACTTCCCGAAGCGGTGAAGCGGATCTGGTCGTTCTGGCGCTTGCGGTATTCGGAACCGTTCGGATCATCAACGAAGCCGATGTTGTTCCAGGTATCGTACAGGCGGCGTGGGCGAACACCGTTCCAGAGCACGCCGCGTGCTGTGGTCTCCTCGAAGTTCTGGTAGTAGCCCTGATAGCTAGGGTCGAGTCCCGAAGGAGCTCCGAACAGTTCCTGGATCGGGAAGGTCTCCTGACCGAAGGAATTGAAGTAGAAGTCGTTGAAGGAAGCGAGTTCGGGGTTCTGGGTGCCCGGGGTGAAGGTCACCAGGGTATCACGTTCACCGATCTGCACCCAACGTGCTCCACGACGCTCGAACAAAGGAGCGCGGTAGGTGTCGAAGCGACCTACGTAGCCGTAGTCGAACAAGCGGTCGCCATGCACGAAGTCCTGCACGTTGTTGTTGTAGCGGGAGTAGTCGAGCTGAAGGGTGTAGAAAGCGTTCTTGATGGTGGAGCGCTTCTCTTCCTCATCGGTGCGGTTGGTGAAACGCTGCGTGAACTTCACGAACGTACGCCATGTGCTTTCCTTAAGGCGGATGTTGTTGTTCGCGTTCAACAGAGCGTTGTCCCTGTTGTACTGCTGGCGGTTCGTGTAGTCGATGGAACCACCGATCGATAGGTTGATCGTAGGTGTGGTGGTGATATCGATCTTACCGGAAGCCAAGTACGCAGCACTACCCGAGTTCTGACGCGTAGGGATGCTCTCGATGTCACCGGCACGGAGGAATTCAGAGTTGTAGGCGAGCACGTAGTCGTTGGGGCCGTTAGGCAGCAAACGGGCAGGCTCGGACAAGAGGCTTTCGCGCACATCACGACGAACGCGCATATCGCCGTCCATGAAGGGGCGGGTATCCAGGATGTTGGTGTACTGTCCGGAGAAGAAGAAGCCGATAAGGGGCTTCGTCTTGTTACCCAAGCTGTCCTTCTTGAACAGCAGGGGGCCGGAGAGGCTCGCCTCCACCTGGTTGAATCCGTATTTGTCCAGTCCTATCACGTCCGTAATATCATCACCGTACTTGAAACCCGACGTAAGGTATTCGAAGCCTCCGAAGAAGTTACGGCTCGGACCACGAGTGGTGATGTTGATCAAACCACCGGTCACGTCACCGTAGTTAGCGGGAACACCGCCGGTGATGACCTGCACTTCTTCGATGGCACTCTTGGGCAATCCGGTACCTGCACCAGCAGGAACCTTCACACCATCGATATAGTAGTAGGTGTTCTCTGAACGTGCACCGCGGATACTGATACCTCCGCCAGTACCGGCGTCGGATGTACCAGCAACGGTGGTAGCGATGGATTCCGCAGAACGGCCGGGCATCTTGGCGATGTCCTCACGGGTAACCGTACCTCCGGATGCACCTCCGTCACGGTCGATCAGCGGAACGGTGTACTGCACCACCTCGAATTCCTTGAGCTCGATACCTTGATTGAGCTTGAGGTCGAGGAAGGTGATCTTGTTACTGCTGATCACAACGCCTACCTGCTTGTAGGGCTGGTAACCCACGTAGGTGACGATGACGTCATAGCTACCTGGATCGACCGGCTTGATGAAGTACTCTCCGTTGAAATCGGAGGCTCCACCAGTGACCTGTTGACCTTGACGTTCAAGGACCACGTTCACGAAGGGAAGTGGTTCGCCGGTCTTGTTATCGGCGATCTTGCCCTTGAGACTACCGGAGCCGACCTGAGCCTGAGCAGCGATAGCGATTACAACAAGAGCGAATGCGGAGAATAGCCTTCTCACCATCAACGGATATGTTTAACGTTCAGCGGTACAGCGCAACGAGGGGCGGTAAATATAGGAAGATCCCCGATCGGCAAAGCTTTCATTTCGCCGCCTCGGATGCAGCTTTCCGAGCGGTCGGCAATGATACGCAAGATGTGGATGCAAAGAGTTCCGTTCTGTTCGTAGCTACACATGGCGACAAGGTATCGGTAACATGATCAGGTTGTATGCCTTCAGCGTTCCAAGAACAGCGCGATGTATACAAGTCCAAACTCAGCGCGAGCGCTGGAAAAGACCGCGCAGACCACCATCCTTATGCGTGCCGCTGCCTTTGCGGTCGGCACGTTTGAAGTGGCGCTTCAAGCGTTTGCGCGCAGCCTTGTCCTGTATGGCCAGATGCTGTTTGCGATCGTTCTTCTCCTTCCTCACCTTGGCCTTCTTGTCTTCCTTGGACTTCTTACTGAGGATCTTCTCCTGCTTCTTCTGGCTTATACCTTCCTGGGCATAAGTGGACGTGGATGCCACGGCGAGTATGGCCACCAGCGCGAAACGGATCAGTGAGCGAAGCATTCTGCAAGGATAGTGACACGCTCGCTGCTTTGGTTCATACCTAACTTCGCATATCCGCGTTCGCGGTAAGTCCACATGCTCTCCTCCCCTACTATCCGGATCACCCTTCTTATTGCCGTGATCACCATGGCCTTCGCTTGCAACCGCGATCGCCAAGGTGGTGTGCCGCTGACACCGGTGGACATCGCCATCAACGTGAACAACCCCTCCTATGTGGATCTGGCGGTACCGGGCGGCTGGCTCTACCTTACCGGTGGATCACTGGGCATCATCGTATACCGCCGTTCGCCCGATGAGTTCGTGGCCATGGACCGCCATTGCCCCTACCAGACCGAAGAACTATGCCGTGTGTTCGTGGATGAGAGTGAGATCATCGCACGCGATACGCTGTGCTGCGGTTCGGCATTCCTGATCACCGACGGAAGTGTGAACCAAGGCCCTTCCGCATTGTCCCTGAAGCGTTACAACACTTCGTTCAACGGGACTACGTTGCGGATTTATAATTAGTGGCCAGTTGCGAGTCGCTTCGACTCCTCGATCGCTGCGCGCTCTGCGGAGTACTCCTTCGGTATTGCTCAGCGTGAGTGGCGAGTGTTGCTTCGCAGAGCCTCGCAATGACAGTGGTAAGTCATTAGTGGCGAGTCGCTTCGACTCCTC
>CAJDVV010000074.1_pt1 | contig 11283 bp, 11 predicted proteins | sample 7391421 | NCBI WGS metagenome assembly CAJDVV01 (sample SAMEA7055708, study PRJEB34461) | soil metagenome | biome: terrestrial ecosystem; feature: Peninsula; material: soil | place: Antarctica | collected 2016 | reverse complement strand
ATCACCTTTGAAGCTCTCCCTGAAGCGCGGCTGTTGATCGGCTGTGGCCATTATCCGCATTTCGGTCTGACTACCGTCCCAGGCCACGATCAGCAACGGGTCGTTCAGTTCCAGTAGTTCGGTGGTGCGCTTGAGCTGGTCGTGCATCACATAGTACCATGCGTCCTGTGTGTGCTTGATCAGAAGTCCTTCTTGCGGATACTTCGCCAAGAGCTTTGTGATGTGGTCGCCGTTGATCTGTGTGGCTACCAAGGCGGTCGCATCAGCCAAACGCCTCAGCGAACTCTTTCTGAAGCTGGTCTCGGCATCGCGCTGGGTCTTGGCAGTAAGCAACAGCCCCGCCACAAAAAGTGTGGCGTACACGGCCCATAGGACCTTGCGTGATGTGCGTTGCTTAGGGGTATCCAAAACAGAACGGGCCGAAGCAGGATCGCCTATGCGACTATCCCATGAAGGGATACTTGTGGTCCGTTGGCGGTACGAAGGTCTCCTTTATGGTGCGTGCGTTCACCCAACGGATCAGGTTCAGGTAGCTGCCTGCCTTGTCGTTGGTTCCACTTCCGCGGGCACCACCGAAAGGCTGCTGGCCTACAACGGCACCGGTAGGCTTGTCGTTGATGTAGAAGTTTCCGGCTGCGTTGCGCAGAATGTCGGTGGCCTCAACGATCGCTTGCCTGTCCTGGCTGAACACCGCGCCGGTGAGGGCGTATGGGCTGGTGCTATCGAGCAGCTTCAGGGTCTTGGTCCACTCGTTCTCCGGGTACACGTAGATGGTGAGCACAGGGCCGAAGATCTCTTCGCACATGGTGGTGCTCTTAGGATCGGTGGTCACGGCGATGGTTGGTTCCACGAAGTAGCCCACGCTCTTGTCGTACTTACCACCGGCAATGATGCTCACGTTCTTCTTGTCCTTCTTCAGGCCATCGATGTAGGCGGCGATGCGATCGAATGCTTTCTCGTCGATCACTGCGTTGATGAAGTTGCGCAGGTCACGGGGTTCGCCCATGCGGAAGGCCTTCAGGTCGGCGAGCAGTTCCTTCTTCACATGCCTTCAAATCGGCGAGCAGTTCCTTCTTCACCGCTGGCCACAAGTTGGCGGGGATGTAAGCACGGCTGGCAGCGCTGCACTTCTGTCCTTGGAATTCGAATGCTCCGCGGCTCAGTGCGGTGGCCACGGCCACTGGATCGGAGCTTGGGTGTGCGATCACGAAATCCTTTCCGCCGGTCTCGCCCACGATGCGTGGGTAGCTGCGGTAATTGGCGATGTTGTTGCCGATCTGCTTCCACAAGGTCTGGAACACGCTGGTGCTGCCTGTGAAGTGGAGCCCTGCGAAATCGGGGTGGTTGAAGATCACTTCACCCGCATCCTTACCGCTTACATGCAGCAGGTTGATCACGCCGCCGGGCAGTCCTGCCTCGCGGAAAATGTCCATGATCACTTGCGCGCTGAACAGTTGACTTTCGGCGGCTTTCCATACCACCACGTTGCCCATCAGCGCTGCCGAACTGGGCAGGTTGCCGGCAATGGCGGTGAAGTTGAAGGGCGTAAGCGCGAACACGAAGCCTTCCAGCGGACGGTACTCCACGCGGTTCCAGAATCCCGGCGCGCTCACTGGCTGATCGCGGTAGATCTGCTGCATGAAGTGCACGTTGAAGCGGAGGAAGTCGGCGAACTCGCAGGCGGCGTCGATCTCGGCCTGGTAGGCGTTCTTGCTCTGGGCAAGCATGGTGGCCACGTTGATGGTGGCGCGGTAAGGACCGCTGATCAGGTCGGCGGCCTTCAGGAAGATGGCAGCGCGGTCTTCCCAACGCATGTTCTCCCAATCCTTCTTGGCTTTCAGCGCAGCGTTGATGGCCGCTTTCACGTGGGTCCTATCGCCGTGATGGCTGTAACCGAGGATGTGCTTGTGCTGGTGTGGAGGACGAACAGCGCGACGGTCCTTGGTCTCCACTGCTTTGCCACCGATCCACATGGGCAGCTCGCGCTTCTGCTTCCACATGCGGTCGTACTCCGCCAGCAGTTGTTCCCGCTCCTTGGTGCCGGGGGCATAGGAGAGGATGGGGTCGTTGATGGGAGCAGGGCTGTGGAAGATGGCGTCGGTCATGGCTTGGTCTTTTTGGAGGCGCAAAGATACCCGCCCTTACCAAGAGGCTGGTCAAGCTTTACCCAATGCTACCATTTCCAAGCTGCACCTAATGCCGAGGCGTGTGCTCCGCGATCAGTGCTCCAGCTGCAGAAGTTCGGTCAGCTCGTTTATGCACGCTGCTTCCGAGCGGTTCACGCTGCCGGATGCTGCGGCGATCGCCAGAGCCGAAAGCAGGATCAGCTCCCTGGTCTTCTTGTCGAAGCGATCCGGTTCTTCGGTCTGCGCTGTTTCGAAGATCTGGTAGGCTTCCTTCGCAGGCATGCGGATGTCCATGGCATGATCGAAGGTCACCTCGATGTATTGCGCAGATTCAATGCCCAGTTCATCATAGTTGCGGTCCACCACCAACCAGTGTTCCTTCACCATGCGTTTCAAGCTATCGATCTCGGCTTGGATCAGGTTCCTGTCACACCAAGCAATGCTGTAGAACAGGTAGCCCAAGCTGCGATAACGGTCTTCGTAAGTTGCCATGACTTGCTTCTTTCTATTCACTTTCCGCGTCACAGTACGACGCATTCGGAGTGCAAAATAGGGTCGATGGGCTTGCGGACGAGGAAGTGGGCTCGGAACTGTGCAGAAAGGCCTTGAAAAGCAGGAAATAATGATGTGATAGTGGATCGGCAGGCTTACGCTGATGTGGCAGGGAATTGTGACGCTCAGTGTCATTGGGATGTAGACGCCGGGATCGATCCTGGCAGGAGCAGATCGTATGGCGGCAGACCTCAACTGTTGGTAGTAGGTTCAGGTGAAAATTTAAGTAATGCTATGTTTTTGGTTTAGTAATACTATATTTGCGCCATGGAAGCCCCTGCCCCGATCCAGCTCCGACCCGATCCGGAGCTGTACTTGAAGGATCCGGAGAGTAGTCGTTTGGGCAAGGAGATCCTTGCCCAAGGCATGTTGCTCATGAACGAACTCGGTCTGGAGGCTTTCACGTTCAAGAAGCTCGCCGCACGGATCGGATGCACTGAGGTGAGCCTGTACAATTACTTCCCGAACAAGCAGCGCCTCCTGCAATACTATTTCCAGCTGTACTGGTTGTGGTTGAGGCAACTGTGCGGCGGTTTCGCAGAGCGATCCGTGGATCCGCGCCGCACGCTGAAGCAGGTGGTGGAAGCACTCTGTGGAGTGTGGCCCAAGGAGTTGCCGGCCTGCCCCTTGGACCCCAACGGATTGCGTCTGTTACACATTGCCGAGGGTATGAAATCCTATCTCCACAAGAACGTGGATGCGGACAATGCACGGCTTCTCTTCACACCTTACAAGGCACTGGCCAGTTTCATCGCCGATCGTCTTGTGGCCTGTCGGAAGGATGTTCCAATGCCTCGGAGCTTCGCCACCACCATCATCGAGATGGCCAATTCATTGCCGTTCGCAATGGAGCATCTTCCCTCGCTCACCGAACTTTCCAGCCGCAAGGACCTTAAGGAACTCGCCGCCCATTTGCACCACCGCAGCATCACTTACCTGGATCACGCAAAACCCTTCAAGAAGAAATGAAGCACACCATTACCGTTGCCAAGGGAGATGGCATTGGGCCCGAGATCACCGATGCGGTGATCCGCATACTCGACGCTGCCGATTGCGGCCTTACCTACGAATACATCGAGGTGGGAGAGAAGGTCTACCTATCCGGCAACAGCAGCGGCATCCCCGCCAGTTCATGGGATACGCTGCGCCGCAATCCGGTCTTCCTCAAAGGCCCGATCACCACTCCTCAGGGAGGCGGCTACAAGAGCCTGAACGTTACCATCCGCAAGACCTTGGGCCTCTATGCCAACGTGCGCCCATGCCGCAGTCTGCATCCCTTCGTACACACGCTTCATCCGCAAATGGACGTAGTGGTGGTGCGTGAGAACGAAGAGGATCTCTACGCTGGCATCGAACACCGCCAGACCGTGGATGTCTTCCAGTGCTTGAAGATCCTGAGCCTGCCCGGCACCGAGAAGATCGTGCGCTATGCCTTCGAATACGCCCACCGGAACGGACGTAAGAAGGTGACCTGCTTGGTGAAGGACAACATCATGAAGGTGACCGATGGCATGTTCGCCGATGTGTTCCGGAAGGTGGGAAAGGAGTATCCGGAGATCCTGCAGGAAACGCAGATCATCGATATCGGTACAGCACGTGTGGCCACACACCCTGATCGCTATGATGTGATCGTGACCCTGAACCTGTACGGTGACATCATCAGCGATGTGGTGGCCGAGATCGCTGGCAGCGTAGGAATGGCGGGCAGCGCCAACATCGGCGACCGGATCAGCATGTTCGAGGCGATCCATGGTAGCGCACCGGACATTGCCGGCAAGGACATCGCCAATCCAAGCGCAATGCTCAACTCCGCTTGCATGATGCTCGTCCACCTTGGTATGGCCGAGAAGTCCGAGCTGATCCAGAATGCATGGCTGAGCACCTTGGAAGCGGGTATCCATACAGGGGATATCTACCGCGATGGGCTTTCCATTGCTCCAGTGGGCACCCATGCTTTCGCCGATGCGGTCATCGAGCGATTGGGTACCAGACCCGCGAAGCTGAAGCCGGTACAGACCCGCGGTGGCACGCTGCCTCCCTTCGTATACGAGCGGCCGGTGGTGAAGCGCGAACTCTGCGGCGTGGACATGTTCGTGTTCTCGCCCACAAGCGATGCGGATGCCTTGGCTGTCAAGCTGCAGCAGGCATCCGATGGAATTCTAAAGCTGAAGCTGATCACCAATAGGGGTGTGAAGGTCTGGCCCGATGGTTTCCCGGAGACCTTCTGCACCGACCACTGGCGCTGCCGCTACGTGCATCCTTCGGTGGATATCTCCACCGGCACCGCTCATTATCCGGTGGTGGATAGTGCCGCCGTTGCTGCGCTCTTGAGCAGCTTGGACCAAGCAGGTGTGGACGTGATCAAGACGGAGAATCTCTACCTCTTCGATGGCGAGCGCGGATTCTCCTTGGGGCAAGGTGAGTAAAAGCAAGCCTCGCGCTAGAGGTCGTCGAAGCGATAGATAGGATCGATCACGCTTTCTGCGTTCATCTCGCAGAGCTCCTTGATGACACCATCGCTCAGGCGATAGACCCAGCCGTGCAGTTGAGGTCCACCGCGGTGCTTCCACGCCTTCTGGATGATGCTGGTCTTGGCCAGTCCGAAGACCTGTTCGCGCACATTGAGTTCCACCATGCGGTCCAAGCGCTCTTGTTCGGTGGGCATGGAATCCACTTCCTGCTGGTGGATACGATGCACGTCCTTGATGACACGCAGCCACTTGTTGATGATGCCCAAGGACTGATTGCTCATCGCAGCCTGCACTCCTCCGCAGCCGTAATGACCGCATACGATGATGTGCTTCACCTTCAGGATATCCACGGCATACTGCAGCACGCTCAACAGGTTCAGGTCGGTGTGTACCACCAGATTGGCGATGTTCCTGTGAACGAAGATCTCGCCCGGGTGGGTGCCGGTGATCTCGTTGGCAGGCACTCGGCTATCACTGCAGCCTATCCACAGGAATTCAGGGCTTTGCAGTTTTTCCAATCGGCTGAAGAACTCGGGGTCTTCGCGGCGGGTGCCTTCAGCCCAGGTCTTGTTGTTGTGGAGTAAGCGTTCGGTGCTGTTCATCGCGTCCAAGGTATCATTCGAGGCGATCGCTGGAACAGGTTTTTTTCATCGCTACCATCCATGCAGCAGGGCTTCAAAGCACTAAGGGCAAGGCTTTGCGCAGTGATGCAAAGAAGCGCCGATCAGTCCCACAGGATCCATGCAGTCTGGCATGGTAGGACAAGTGATGGTTCAGTTGGAGCTGAAGGGGTAGAGCATCAAGAAAGCAGGGATATCCACACTGAAGTGGTGGCCGTCGCTCTCGCGCTCCATCAGGTAACTGCCCTGCATGCGGCCGATGGTGCTGACCAGATCGCACGCGCTGCTATATGTGAACTGCTCGCCGGGTGCGAGCACGGGAGTTTCACCCACCACGCCGGGTCCTTCCACCTGGCGAGGGGCGCTAAGGCTATCGGTGATGAACCAATGGCGCCGCAACAGCTTCACCGTATCGCGACCTCTGTTCTCAATGGTCACCAAGTAGCTGAAGAGATAATGTGCACTACGCGGGTCGCTATGCTCAGGCTCGTAACGCGCCTTCACACTCACCTTGATACCATGTGTTACTGTGGTTCCCATCGCTGTTCCGTTTCACAAGCATACCACTTACTTACGAAAAACAACAATCGTTGGACCGCGATGGTTGCTCGCGACCGCCTCGGAATTACAACTCCGTGGCAGTTCCGCTCGTGTTTATCTTTCCCGCCATGCAGAACAAGTACCGCCGCGCTTTCCAAGGAGGGTTGCTCATCATCGCCATCGCATCCGCAACTACGATACGCGCACAGTACAGCGGTCCTGAGAGTGTGGAATACGACCCGGTGGGCGATCGGTACTTCCAAAGTGTTGGACCAAGGCGGTACGGTGTCGGACTTCAGCCCGGTGCTGAGCAATGCCCCATACGGATTGGAGATCATGGGTGAGGTGCTCTACGCTTGTGCAGGCAATGGCGTGCGAGGCTTCAGCTTGGCCACCGGACAGCAGGTATACCAGCGTGATCTGGGCGCTTCTTTCCCCAATGGGATCACCACGGATGGCCAGTTCCTGTACATCACAGATTTCAGCAGCAGCCCGCGTAGGGTGCTCAAGGTGGATCCCATTGCCGATACGTACAGCACCTTGGTGCCCAATACCGGTGGCCAGCCGAATGGCATCATCTGGGATGCCGTGGGAGACCGCTTGGTGGTGGTCTTCTGGGGCAGTAATGCATCCATCAAGGCATACGATCGCAGCACCGGTGCAGAGACCGTTCTTGTTGCTAACAGCGGCGTGGGCAGTATCGATGGTGTGACGATCGATTGTGATGGCAATTTCCTGATCGCATCCTGGAGCCCAGCTCGCATCACCCGTTTTCCACCCACCTTCGATCAAGCCGGTGTGAACATGAACGTGCCCGGATTGAACAATCCAGCCGATATCGACTTCGACCCGACCAACCTGAAGCTTTGCATCCCCAATGCCGGGAACAATACTGTAACGCTCTTCGACTACACCTGCCTTACCAGCGGCATGCCGGAGCAAGTCGAGCTAGGCGCACTTCGTGCATTTCCGAATCCCACTGCGGATAGACTCCGCTTGGAGCCTTCCTTCGATACGGTGCAACCTTACGTGCTGCTCGATGTGCGTGGCGTGATGATAGGAAGTGGCACCTTGCAGCCGGGAGCTGAACTCGACCTGAGCGGGTTGCCGGCAGGCAACTATGTGATCCAACTAACGGACGTGGATCAGCAGGTGAGGATAGTGAAGGAGTGAGGTGGGGAGGGCGGTCCTGTCAACGAAGCGACAGCCCGAACAGGTTCAGGAGCCAGCTGCTTCGCTGAGTTCCTCGATACCCGTCCACTCGTCCACGTAGGCGATGTCCAGATCGGCATGGTGCAGTTCACCCGCACCATCTCGCCATTCCACAGCGACCACTGTTGCAGTGCTTTTGCCACTCGCAACCGAGACCAGCACTGGGTCATAGGTCATATCCGGCTTGGGTGCCGTTGCGACAGGTATCGCTTTTGCCCGTTTCATGTAGATGAAGGTATCACGGGCGAGCAGGCTTCTCTCGACCAGGTTCGGGACGGAATTCTGTTATCATCGTAAAGCTACCGTTCATCAAGTGCCGCTTTCTGGGTTCATAAAGGTGCTTGTCTTCACTTCTCGAGCGAGAAATGGCAGATGTGGGACCGTTGGAGGCCGATCCTGGACGGTTGGTAGAGGAAACCCAAGAGTGGATTCCACAGAGCGCGTAGTGCCAACGATCGATCGTGTGGATCAGCTTTCTCAACCGCGTCTACTGTTCAGGAACCGAACTCCTACAAGCCGATCACAGCGCAGCATACGGTCCGTGAAATAGACCATGACCAGATAATCGTTCTCCGTCTGGAAGTGACTGCCCTCTATGGTGGTGATGTCGCCGATAGTGGAGCCGGGCCTTAATGTGGCATAGGCGAAATCGTAAAAGCCTTGCTTCAGAAGGATGGCCGCAGTGTATGCCTTGAGTTCCGCATTCCAGGTCATCTTGTTCTCCGGCTTGCACCGCCAATCGGAAAAGCCGCCGAATACATAGACATCTTCACCCAATGGAGTAGGCATGGGCAGGGTGAAGTGCACCATCACATAATCGCTACCCAGCGGATCGCCGTCGAAGAAATCGTTCCGCACGAAGAAGCGACCGTTCAGGTCGGACTGCTCCAAGTGTATCCGGATGTTGCGCTTCGGCTCTGCCGTGAGGAAGGCATCGTACACGTTGGCGCCGACACCCTGCTCTATGCGTGCCACATGTTGTGTGGTGAACCTCAGGTCCTTCAAGTCGAAATTGCGGAACTCGTTCCCTCCCAGGAAAAGCCCCGGATCAGGGTAGTCATACACCAGTTCGTTGCCCCTAACGAAGCGCGGTGTGAAGCCAGTGCGCAGATCATCCCAGCGCATGTTCTGCAACATGGCCACGTGGATCTCGCTGAAAGGGTCCTGCACGGGAAGTCCCGGATAGCTCACTTTCAGATCCACGTGCTGTGCGATGTCGCGCATGTCCATCTCGCGGCTCGCCTTCACCGAGGCCTCGATCTGTGCCTTCTGCTCGTACACCATCATGCGGCGGGTCAGCACCAGGTCGCTCTCGTCGCTATCCCGGTACACCTTCAACAGGTAGTTGCCGCTGCGCGATATGCGCATGATGTCGTTGGGTATGCGCACCTCGTATTGCAAGAAGGGTTGCAGGGTGTTGAAGCTCTGCCGGGCCGCTGGCATGTAATCGCTAAGAGCGCCAGTGAGGTATTGGCCAGGAAGCAGGTCGCTCGGCTGCCAGCGCGCATCGCAGTGGATGAGGGTATAGGTGAGGTACTCAGGGTCCGGGTCCAGATCGTCGAAGCGGAGGATGACTCCTTCATCACTGCCTAGCTCGATAACGGGAGGGGCAAGTTCGAAGCCTTCCTTGAAAAGCTGAACGGTATGTACGCTCGGTTTGTAGCTCCGGTCTTCGTAGCGCAAGGTCTCCGACGCTGGATCGGGGACCGCGGTGCGTTGTGCAGCGCCGAGGTCGGCGCAGGATAACAGGAGCAGCGGGAGTAGGGAGAACATGGGAGGAAGGCTCATCGGTTGGCTTGACTTCACCGTCCCAGCAATGAATGTGCCTCCTTGGGGTCGGAGGTCGGGACTGCGGAAACGCGCCGTGGTTGCGAACAGTAGGGTGGTTCACAAATTGTGTTCCGGTACAAATGTCGCCGATCCGTGTAGAACGCTACTTTTGCCGCGCTTACTTCGGTAGGCCCTCCAACAGCAACCATGTCCAAGAGCATTCGGATCCGTAAAGGCCTCGATATCCGCCTTGTAGGCGAAGCAGAGAAGGTCCTTTCTCAAACCGATCCCGCGAAGGTCATCGCGATCAAACCGACCGACTTCCACGGGCTGGTACCCAAAGTGCTTGTCAAGCCCGGGGACCATGTGAAAGTGGGCAGCCCACTTTTCGCTGACAAGTACAACGACCGTATCCTGTTCACCAGCACTGTAAGTGGTGAGGTGGCGGATGTGGTGCGCGGTGCGAAGCGGAAGGTGATGGAGATACGTGTTCTGGCTGATGCTCAGCAGCAATACGTGGACCTGGGCGCCGGCAACCCATCGACGATGAACCGCGAGACCATCATCCAGAAGCTGCTTGCGAGCGGTGTTTGGCCGGTGATCCGTCAGCGGCCATTCGATATCGTGGCCGATCCCGCCCAGACCCCCAAGCACATCTTCGTTTCCTGCTTCGACTCAAGCCCCTTGGCACCCGATCTCGATCTGGTGGTGCGCAACGAGGGCGATGATCTGCAGGCAGGTTTCGATGCCTTGGCCAAGCTTACTTCAGGCAAGGTGAACATCGTAGTAGGCAGTGAGACCACTGCGCGCGAGTTCCTTGATGCCAAGGGAGTTGTGCGCCACTCCATGAGCGGCCCGCACCCAGCGGGCAACGTGGGAGTTCAGATCCACCACATCAGCCCCATCAATAAAGGCGAGGTGGTGTGGACCTGTGGCGTGCAGGACGTGCTCATGATCGGACGTCTGTTCCGTACCGGCAAGCTCGATCCAAGTCGCGTGGTAGCCGTAACCGGTAGCGAAGCGAAGCATCCCAAGTATTTCCGCACCATCATCGGCGTTCCTGTGAAGGATATCCTGGGCGATGTGCCGAGCAATGTCCGCATCATCAGCGGCAACGTGCTCACTGGCGACCACGTCAGTAACAGCAGCACGCTTGGTTTCTACCATACCCAGCTCACCCTCATCCCTGAAGGTGATACACCTAAGTTCTTCATCACCGAAGGTTGGGCCAGTCCCGGCTTCGATAAGTTCAGTGCGAACCGCAGCTACCCTACGTGGTTGATGCCGGGCAAGCACTACGCTATGGACTCCAACCAGAATGGTGAGGAGCGCGCATTCGTGATGAGCGGGCAGTACGAGAAAGTGTTCCCGTTCGACATCTACCCAGTACAGCTGCTGAAGTCCATTCTGATCAACGACATTGAACAAATGGAGAAGCTGGGACTTTATGAAGTAGCACCGGAGGATTTCGCGCTTTGCGAATTCGTCTGCACCAGTAAGATCAATTCCCAGAGCATTGTGCGCGCGGGATTGGATAGTTTGAAAAAGGAAACCACCTAAGCCGCTACCGACGTGAAGGCATTGCGAAATCTGGTAGACAGTGTGAAGCCCACCTTTGCGAAGGGGGGCAAATTGGAGAAATTCCACTGGGTCTTCGATGGTCTCGAGACTTTTCTCTTCACCCCTGGGCACCCTACCTCCTCAGGATCACATATACGCGATGGCATCGACCTGAAAAGGACGATGAGCATCGTGATCACAGCCATGATCCCGTGCCTGCTTTTCGGCATGTGGAACGTAGGCCACCAACACTACCTCGCCTTGGGTGAATTCATGGCGATGGGTGAAGGTTTCTGGGACAAGTTCCTCTTCGGCGCCATCAAGGTGCTGCCCATCGTTGTAGTTAGCTACGGCGTTGGTCTGGGGATCGAGTTCGTGTTCTGCTCCATCAAAGGGCATCCGATCCAAGAGGGTTACCTCGTGAGCGGTATG
>CAJDVV010000009.1_pt1 | contig 11333 bp, 13 predicted proteins | sample 7391421 | NCBI WGS metagenome assembly CAJDVV01 (sample SAMEA7055708, study PRJEB34461) | soil metagenome | biome: terrestrial ecosystem; feature: Peninsula; material: soil | place: Antarctica | collected 2016 | reverse complement strand
TTGGCCGCATTGCGGATGAGTCCTTCACTGCTGATGAACTCGGTGTACATGAGGTCAGCGCCGTGCTTCTTGCACAGGGCACGGAAGGGCGGGTCGCTCACGTCCTCCATGGGAGCGAGCAACAGCGGAAAATCCGGGAGCTGGATGTTGCCGATCTTGACCATGGAGGCGCAAAAGTAAGGAAGGCCCGTCAGGCGTACAGTCGGACGGTCTCAATCCATACTACCGACAACGTCAGCCTGGATAAAACAAGCGAGGCCGCCTCCAAAAGGAGACGGCCTCGCCAGATAGCTTGTTCAGAATGACTACCGCCCCTGTGTGGTGCTGTAGTTGATCTTCAGCGCGTTGGCCTTGCGAAGCTCCTGCTTCACATCGGTAACGATCTTCATGCTCGTTGCTTTGTCCACCTTCAGTGAGCGGGTGATACGTGGCTGCAGCACCTCGTCGCGGCGCTCAATTCCCTGCTTCACCCAGCCATCGATCTCCTCCAACTTGGCGAAGGCATCGTTCAGCTGGATCACAGGTTCGGTACCGAGCTTGGTGTTGCTGGGTGGGCCAATGTAGATGTAGTCCACCAGAGCTTTGTCCTCCAGTTTGGTCACCTCGGTAGCTTCGGGCAGGTTGATCTTCACCTGCAGGTCCACTTCGCGCATCACGGTTGTGACCATGAAGAAGAACAGCAGCATGAAGATGATGTCCGGCAGCGAAGCCGTGCTGATGGCCGGCGTGGCACCTCCTCCTTTCTCCTTGAATCGTGACATGCTGTAGGGTTATTTGCTTGCGCCCACTTCCACAGGCTCAGCTTCGGAGATACGTTGGGGATAGACCAAGCGCACCGCTTTGATCATATCCTTGTCGTCGTCGTTCTTGTCATCCAACTCGGTGAACTTGCGATCGAACTTGCTCTTGGAGAGATCGTCGCGGAGTTCGCGTACTGCAGCTTCCAGCTCGTTCTGTACACGCACGTACATGTCGTAGGAAGTCCTTGAACCGGTCTGTAGAGAAAGCACGGCGCTACCGGGTAGCTCCATGAAATCACCGATCAGTTCCACTGTTGCCAGTTTGTCCTCCCAGCGCTCCATCCCTTTCTGATAGTCCTGCTTGGTCTGCTCATCCGCGGCACCTGCGATGTAGCTGCGGTAGTTCGCGATCTGTTCGCGGCACATGGCTGCGGTGACACGGGTCTTCTCTGGAAGATCCTCCCTGTTGGCAGGGTTGGTCATGAACTCCTTCGCACCTTCACGAAGGTCCTTGATGTCCATTGTCTGGCCTTCCACGAGCAGCATATCCGCATCGTTGATGAGTACCACGTACACGTTGCGCTCCTTCACCTTGTCCGCATCCTGGATGTCTTCCACGATGGGTGGCAGCAGGCGCATGATCCCTGCATCGGTGTCCATGGTGGTGGTCACCAGAAAGAAGATCAGCAGCAGGAAGGCGATATCCGCCATGCTTCCTGCATTGATCTCTTGCGGTCCGGAGTTCTTGCGACGCTTCAGCATGTTGCTCTATTTGAACAGGCGCGTCACCTCTCCATAGAGGATCGCGCCAACGGCGCCGACCATGGCGATGACCAGCATGATGATACCTGCTCCGATCCACTTGGAGACCGTCTCGCTGATGCCCCAATCAGGACGCACGCTACCATCGGCCAAGGCATAGGAAACAGCGATCAGCGCAATGAACGCACCCATCATGATGAGTGATTTCTTGTTAAGGCCGAGCAATGAGAAGATCAGCAACACACCCGCACTGAGGATCAATGCGGCATAGGTCACGTACAGTCCACCATCGATACCCACCATGTTACCGGTGAAGATCATGACGAAGAAGATGATGCCCAATATCGCAATGGCGTATTGAACGACTCGACCGATAAGGCCAGATCCAGCTTGGTTCATGGGCTTTTAGTGTTTGGTGACGTTCTCCTTCACGAGCATGTCAACCAAGCTGATGGAAGCTTCTTCCATCTGGCCGGTGATGCTATCGATCTTGCTCACGAGGTAGTTATAGAACACCTGCAGGATGATGGCCACGATAAGACCGAAAACGGTGGTGAGCAATGCGATCTTGATACCGCCTGCCACGATGGCCGGGCTGATGTTGTTCGCAACTGCGATCCTATCGAATGCATCGATCATACCGATAACGGTACCCATGAAACCCAACATCGGGGCCAAGGCGATGAACAGACCGACCCATGAGAGACCACGCTCCAGACGGCCTACTTCGATACCACCGTAGGCTACCACGCTCTTCTCCACCATGTCCACGCCTTCGCTGGCACGGTCAAGACCTTGGTAGAAGATACCGGCCACAGGGCCTTTGGTGTTGCGGCATACTTCCTTCGCAGCGTTAGGTCCGCCGGTCTTAAGGGCCTGCTCCACGTTGGTGAGCAACTTGGTGGTGTTGGTGGTGGCGAGGTTCAGATAGATGATACGCTCGATCACGATAGCCAGACCCAGGATCAAACAGATCAGGATAGGAGCCATGAACAAGGGATCTCCCTCGATGAAGCGATTCTTCAGAGCCTGGTGGCCAGTGGCGGACTGCGTACCATCCGCCACTACTTCAGTGGAGGTAGATTCAGGCGTGGACTGGGCCATGATCGGGGTGATCAGGACACTGACGCTCATCAGGCCAGCAATGCAAAGGGACAAGAACTTGCGTACCATGTTGGGGGTCGTTATCGGTTGAAAGGTTGGTTGTGTACTAAGCGATCCGAGCGGAAAGGTAAGCGTGATCCACAAAGGTGGTCACCATCAAGGCCGTCATTGAGATTCCATCCATGCTGTCGGGAACCGGCGTTCCCGTGGCGGAGAGAGAGGGATTCGAACCCTCGATACCCTTTGACAGGTATACGCGCTTTCCAGGCGCGCGCCTTCGACCACTCGGCCATCTCTCCTTTTTGCACTAACAGCTTGGGGGAATTCCCCGTAACGGGCGGCCAAATTACAAAAAGGTGCCATGCCCTGACCGTATGTGGTGAAGTAGTTCTCAAGGAGCATCGAAGGTTCATGTCAAAGCAACGTGAACTCACCCCTGATCGGTACTGCCAATGCTCGTTCCAGCTCATCCGTTCCTTGGCTGGAACCCAATAGGAACATCAATTTGGTCACGGCAGCCTCCACTGTGATGTCCGCGCCGGCCACAACACCGAGTTCTTGGAAGGCTCTGCTGGTGGCATATCGGCCCTGTTCCACCCGTCCGCCAACGCACTGTGTCACGTTCATCAGGATGATGCCGCGATCGCGTGCTTCGCGAAGCACCTGCACGAATTCCGGCGATGTTGGACCATTACCACTACCGAAGGTGCCCAGCACCGCGGCGCGCAGATCGGGCATCGACAAGGCTTGTCGCATCCACTCCGGCCGTATGCCGGGAAAGAGCTGGATCACCGCCACGCGATCGTCGAAACGATCATGCACCACCAGCTTCTCGGAGGTCCAAGGTGCGATGGCGCCATGGTCATAGCGGATATGAACCCCAGCTTCCGCCAGCGCAGGCCAGTTGGGCGAACGGAAGGCTTCGAAGCGTTCAGCATGCACCTTCACCGTGCGGTTGCCGCGCATCAAGCGGTATTCGAAATACACGGAGACCTCGGGCACCATGGCGCGGCCTTCAGTGTCCTTGGCGGCTGCGATCTCTATGGCTGTGATCAGGTTTTCCTTCGCATCGGTACGTATCGTACCTATGGGCAATTGCGACCCGGTAAGGACCACCGGCTTGTTCAGCCCTTCCAAGAGAAAGCTGAGCGCACTGGCGGTGTACGCCATGGTATCACTGCCGTGCAACACCACGAAGCCATCGAACAGATCATAGTACTCACCGATGATCTTCGCGATGCGCACCCAATCCTTCGGGAGCATGTCGCTGCTATCGATGGGCACTTCGAAAGCGACACTGGCCAGATCGACGGCGATCCGTTTCAATTCTGGCACCTGGTCCTGGATGTGGGCCAGGTCCATGGGTTGCAAAGCACCTGTGAGGGGATCGGCGCACATTCCGATGGTGCCTCCGGTGTAGATCAACAGCACTTTAGGACCTTGGCTCATCTGCGGAAAAGCTTCTCTGCGTTGGTGGTGGTGATGCGGGCTATCTCTTCCACGCTTTGCCCTGTGGCTTCGGCTAGCTTGGCCGCCACAAGGGGTATGTAACTGCTTTCGTTGCGCTTTCCGCGATAGGGCACGGGTGCGAGGTAGGGCGCATCGGTCTCCAACACACAATGCTCAGCGCCCACCACTTGCATGGTCTCGAAAAGGCCGCCGCGCGGAAAGGTGATCACGCCACCGATCCCGAGATAGAAGTCGCCCAAGGCACTGATCCGTTCGGCATCTTGAGCGCTACCGGTGAAGCAATGGAACACGCCGCGTAGCTCCGGGCCGTTCTCCTCCTCCACTATGGCGATGGTCTCCGCGAAGCTCTCACGGCAATGGATCACTACGGGAAGGTCCAGCTCCTTGGCCCAGCGCACATGTTGGCGGAATACCTCTTGCTGCTGCACAAGCCAGGTCTTGTCCCAATGCAGGTCGATGCCGATCTCGCCCACGGCGCAGTAGCCCCCTTTCCGCAGCAGCTGCTCAATGCGGGCCATGTCGGCACTGTTGTCCTCGCCCACCGAGCAAGGGTGAAGGCCCATCATAGGAAAGCAGAGTGTTGGGTGTGATTCTGCCAAGGCGTGCATACCTGCTTCGCTTTCGGCGTCGATGTTCGGGAGGAAGAGCTTGGTGACACCCGCGTCCAACGCACGTTGGAGCATGGCCTCGCGATCGCTCTCGAACTGATCGTGGTAGAGGTGTGCGTGTGTATCGATGAACATCGGTTGCTACTGTGCGGAGTATGCTTTGCGGCGTATAGTGCCGGTACGGCGCAGCACAAAGGTGCTGCTCTGGCGCAAATGGTCGGCTGCCAGCGCTCCATGGTGCAACTTTGCGCTCCGAATGAAGGTGCTCGTACTCCGCTTCTCGTCCATTGGCGACATCGTGCTCACCAGCCCCGTGCTGCGCTGTTTGAAGGAACAAGTGCCCGGCGTTGAAGTTCATGTGGCCACCAAGGCTGCCTTCGCGGACCTTGTGCGCTTTTCGCCCCATGTGGACAAAGTGCACGAGTTGGGAAATGACTTCGGTGACCTGCTGCGTAGGCTGAAGGCCGAAGGCTTCGATGAGGTGATCGACCTGCATCACAACCTGCGCACGTCCCGGATCAAACGAGCACTAGGCGTCAAAGCGCACAGCTTCAACAAGCTGAACGTAGAGAAGTGGTTGCTGGTGAACATGAAGGTGGACCGGATGCCGAACATCCACATCGTGGACCGCTACATGGCGACCGTGGCAGACTTGGACGTGAAGAACGACAGCAAGGGTCTGGAGCTTTTCATCCCTGCCGAACGCAGCATCGATGCCCGTAAGATACCCGGCGTTGGCGAGCGCAGCTACACAGCCATGGCCATCGGCGCGGCCCACTTCACCAAGCGTCTACCGGACCACCGCCTGATCGATCTTGCCCAAGCGATCGAAGGTCCCATTGTGCTGATCGGTGGCGCAGAGGATAAAGCCAGTGGCGACCGCATTGCCAGCGCAATTGGCGGAAGGGTGTACGATGCTACGGGCAAGTACGACATACTCGGCAGCGCATCACTGATCGCGCAGGCCCAAGGAGTGGTAGCGCATGACAGTGGAGCCATGCACATCGCTGCGGCCTTCAACAGACCGCTGATGAGCATCTGGGGCAATACTGTACCGGCCTTCGGTATGGGCCCTTACATGCCGCAGCATCCGGAGCGTGCGGGCATCTCCGAAGTGAAGGATCTGAAATGCCGCCCATGCTCCAAGATCGGACATGAGCGCTGTCCGCTGGGACACTTCCACTGCATGGAATGGCAGGACATCGACGCCATTGCGCAGGTGATGAACAGCCTAGGCGCGAAGGACTGAATCGCAAGTGCTTCTGCTGAAGCGTGCCTCACTCTTGGAACAGGGCCTTCAGTTCGGTAGCCTCGCTGGGCTTCATCTTACCGCTGAGAATGAGCCGTAGCTGGCGACGGCGGAGCGCACCATCGTAGCGCATCTGCTCCTCGTCATTGGTAGGTACCGCATCGGGCGCATTCACCGGGCGCCCTGCATGGTCCACAGCCACGAAGGTGTAGATGGCGCTGTTGCATTTCATCTTCTCGCCCGTCACTTGGTCTTCCACGGAAACATCGCTCCACACTTCCATGCTGGATCCGAAAGCACGGCTCACATGGCTCTGTATGGTAACGAAGTCGCCGAGCTTGATCGGCTTGTCGAAGCCCACGTGGTTCACCGCCACGGTCACCACCACACGCTTGCAGTGGCGATGGGCGCTGATGGCGCAGCTGATGTCCAACCACTGCAACAATTTGCCACCGAAGAGATTGCCCAAGGTGTTGGTATCGTTGGGCATCACCACATGAGTGGTCTGGGAATAGCTCTGACTTACGGGGCGAGGAGTGTCGGGATTCATTGTCGATCCGGGATAAGATGTACGCAAAAGTAGCGTTAGCACAGCGCCTTGCCTTGTGCTCCTTGCTACGTAGATTGTTCCCAAGAATCAGCTCATGCTTGAACCCGGAACCGCTGCCCCAGACCTCGTGCTCACCGATCAGCATGGGAAGCCCTTCACGCTGTCATCGGCATGGGCCGAAAGCAATGTGGTGATCTTCTTCTACCCCAAAGCCGATACGCCGGTGTGTACCAAGGAGGCTTGCGCATTCCGAGATGCTTTCGGCGACCTGAAGGCCCGCAATGCAGTGATCATAGGCATAAGCAAGGATGGCAGCGAAGCACAGCGTGCATTCGCCACGCGTTGGGAACTGCCCTTCACGCTATTGTCGGATGTGGATGGCGCAGCGCACAAAGCCTACGAGGTGACCGCCTTGTTCGGCCTCCTTCCGGCTCGCATCACTTACGTGGTGGCCCAAGGCGGCATCATCAGCAATGCACATAGTGCGCTGCTCGGGTCGGATGCACATGTGCAGGATGCCCTGCGCGCGCTCGATCAGGGCAAGGGGTAGAACAGCACGCGACCATCGTCGGTGCCCACCAACAACTGTCCTTCAAGGATCAAGAGCGGACTGCGGTGGTGCTGGTCCTTGTTCTCGGGGAACTCCAGCTTCTGCTGCACCTTTCCATCGGCATCCAAGAATTCCACCAAGCCGTGCTTGCCTGAGCGGATGGTCATGTCGCCATGCTTCACTTCCATCTGCTGGTAGAAACGATCGAAGTTCGAGTTCTTCATGTCGAGACCCATGGCCTTCACAGCGCGTGGATCCGGTACCCAGCGGTGGTCGCTGATCACCTTCTCCTGCTTGCCGGTCTTCACACCCCAAACGGTGCGCTTTCCGCTGTACCCGATGAGCACGGCGTACTCGCCATTGTCATTGAATCCCACGCTGTACACCGTAGTGCCGCCATCCTCGTTGTAGCCATAGGGGAATATGCGCTTTCCACTTTCCAGGTCGTAGAGTTCGGCACCCTTGTTCAGGCCCACCAAGAGCTGATCACCCTTGGGAGAAATGGCCATGGAGACCACCTCGGCCTTGGTGGTACGGATGGTGCGTGCCGGAGTGCTATTGATCACTTGGGCATCGAGAACTGTGCTCGACAGGAGCATGGGCAGCAGCATGGCTGCGAGGAGTGATCGGACGTACATGGTTCAAGGTTGGTCGATGAGGTGCCTCTGTTGCGAAAGCCATGCCAAGGCGCTCTCGGTATCGGAGAACATCTGTATCGGCCGGGCAGGTTTGTGGTGACGAACGAACACATTGGCCGTGAGCTGGTGGCCGAAATCGCGCACCACGATCGCATCCGCCGCGATGTAACGGTTGGATGAAGGGGCGGATGCCAATGCTCGCGCCTCATTGGTCATATTGGCACCCTCGCCAACGGAGACCATCAGCAGCGCTTTGTGCCCATCCATCTCTGCATCCACCACATCGAACATGGCCTGCACATCGCTGCTCCGCACCAACTGACCTTCTTTGAAATGGGTGTGTACGATATCTCCCTCCAGAAAGGTGACCGTACAAGGGTCCAGATCCACCACACGTACTTCGTTCGCCATCAAGCTACAAAGGTAGTGGGTGCTAGGAAGTAGCCGAGGATCGCTCGATCAGCGCACCATCAGCCAAGCCTGCCCCGCCGCAGTGGCACGCACATTCTCCATGGCTTCCATGGCTTCGCCGCGCTTCGCGTAGCTACCGTAAACCACAGGGTGCAGATCACCACGCTGTGGAAGGCGCTGGGCAGGAAAGCCCTTGGCGAGCAATTCCTCAAGAAAACGATCGGCATTCTCGGGTTGTGCGAAACAGCCGCCCACCACATGGAAACGCAAGCGCTCCGAAGTGGGTGCGAGGGCTTTGACCGGCACTACCACCTCAACACGCGTGGTATCCGGTGCTGCCTCTTCCACCATGGCCGAACCAAGGTCCACAGTGATCATCACACTATCGTCCGGCTTGAGCGGCATGCTCTGTACACCCAATGGATCTTCGGGAAGGCTGAAGAGCGAGGCGTGCGCAATGGTGCGCGGCTCAAGTGTTACAGGCACGTAATAGCGCGGCACCGACTTGAAAGGCCCCTGACCGGCAAATTGCCCATTCAGGCCCTGCGTATTGAACCAGATGGCTCCGGCGCCAAGGAGCAACACCACTGCGGCCGCCGCTGCCCATACTGCGGTGAAGCTTCGCACCGTGGTCGTCACTACCTCTTCCACCTGTGGAGGAGCCAAAGGGATCACAGGCACCTCGCGTACAGGGATCACCGGTATAGCGAGCACCGGTCGAAGGCCATAAGCGTCCTTGAGGTGATCGGTGCGTTTGTCCGGATCGAATTGGAGGATCTGCTCCTCATCGTGGTAGAAGATGCCGATCTGCGGAAGCTCCAGCCTACCGTCGCGCTGCAGTTTGCTACGCCAGTTGTCCACCTCGATAGCGATCTGCGCGGCAGCACGATCGAAAGGAATGCCTTTCCGCTTGGCGATGTGATCGGCCAGCAATCCATCGTTGCGCGTGAGGTTCCTGTTGAAGCTGGTGTCTTCGCCCGGTGGGTGAACGAGCTTACGGGCCTCATCCAAACGCGCGGGGCGGTAGTGGGTGAGGAAACCACCCCACTGCGGCACGATCACACAATCGTGGCAGAAGAGCAATTCGTGTATATCCCGTTCGATCGGCATGTCTTTCGGGGACCAAGTTATCCGATCCTGATCGTTCACAACTCTTCCTTGCGCACTCTTTCCCGCGCCAGGTCCAAGTCCTCCTGAGTATCAACGCAGAAGGAGGTGTGGGAAGTGATGCCCACGCCAACCTTGTAGCCGTTCTCCACCCAGCGCAACTGCTCCAGCGACTCGGCCAGTTCCAAAGAAGAAGGTTCCAAGGCGACCAATTCCTTCAGGATCGCTGCACGGAAGGCATAGATCCCCACATGCTTCAGGAAACGGAAGCGAGCGTGGCGAGGACCGGAGGCTGTACGGTGCAGATGTGGTATGGCCGCGCGGCTGAAGTAGAGCGCATCCATGTGTACATCGGTGGTGATGAGCACTTCCCCTGGGTTGTCCAGATCCTGATCATCCTGCACCACTTGCGCCAAGGTAGCGATGCCTCCCTTGCTGTTGCGCAGTGCTTGACAAACCTCTTCTATCTGCTCGGGAATGATGAAGGGCTCGTCTCCTTGGATGTTCACCAAGGCATCAAAATGCTCCGCACCGGAAAGCTCCAAGGCCTCCCAGCATCGATCGGTACCGCTGGGGTGATCGGGCGATGTGAGCACGGCGCGACCACCGAACGCTTCCACATGCTCAACGATACGCGCATCATCCGTAGCTACCACCACTGCTGCCAGTGAAGGCGCTTGCTGCACACGGTGCCACACACGTTGCACCATGCTCATGCCGCCAATGTCCACCAAAGGCTTGCCCGGCAAGCGGGTACTGGCATATCGGGCCGGTATCACGCCAAGTATGCGCATGGCTCAGATGTTCACCATAAGCTGCACCTGGAACGTACGCGGTGCTTCGATGGCCAATGGTCGCAGCGAATAGACCTCGTTCGCAAGGTTGTTCACGATGAAAGAGACGCGTGTCTGCTCGCTAAGCCTTACACCCGCACGAACGTCCAGGATGGTATCTCCGGTCTTGTGCGTGCGCATCCAGTTGCCCACACCCGAAGGCAGGCTGAACTGCGGCAGCGGCGACTCGTCCAGGTCCACGAAGATCTTGTCCAAGTTGCGTACATGGCTGTTGTAACGCACGCTGAAGCCCGCGCTGACGCGCTTGTACTCGAACTGGATATCCGAACGGAACAGGTCCTGGATCCTGAATTTCAGGATGCCTTCCGAGGGGTCGAAGCTGGTGGTGTTGTAAGAGTAAGGTGTAGGCGTGGTGCTTATCGGCTTGGTGCTGGTCCAGCCCATCAGAACGGCCACCTCCAATTGGCCGAAGTTGCCTTTACCGGCCAGCTCCAGCTCATATCCTGTCACTCGTGCTCCGCCAGTGTTCACGCTCTTGAATCCAAGACCGAAGTTGTTGCTGGCACCGGCCGGCACTACCCACTGCCCGAAGGTGAACTCCACATAATCCTTGAACTCCTGCTGGAACACCACGACATCGAAGTAACCCGTGAACTTGCCGATCTTGAAACCTTGTTTGATCCCGCCCTCGAGGTTCCAGCTCTCTTCCGCACGCAACTCCGTGTTCGGGTACACTTCAAGAACGCCGATGTTGGTGGTGATGAAACGTTCGCCGATGGTAGGGAAACGGAAGCCCTGACCGTAGCTCATGCGCAGATAAGTGGCTTCCATCACTTGGTAGTTGGCACCTGCGCGGAATACCGGCTGAGCGGCTTGGTCATCGCCTACACGGAACTGCTCGTAGCGCATACCGGCGGACAGTGAGATCCGCTCGATGATCTTCTTGTCAAGTTGCAGGAAGGCAGCCAAGTTCGTCGAAGAGGAGCGACCATTCTTCTCGGCGTTCCCTTTATAGAGCTCCGAATTCGAGTTCACCTTCTGACCGTACAAGCCCGCAGTGATCACCGTCTCTCCGAAGAGGTCGGCCTTATGCTGCACTTGGTACTGGCCCATCGAGGTATTGTTGCTATTACTCTGCCCGTTGTTGTTGTCGAATAGCTGCTTGAAGAACCGGCCACGGATAGAATGCTTGGTCCCTCGACCCGACACATAATTGATGAAAGGGTCCGCATAGTACTGGGTGCCCAGCGTACGTGTCACAGTACCTTGGCTCGGGCGGTATAGGCCTTCGTCCGTATTGGCCCACAGGAATACACTGGTGGCTTCGCTCTTGAGCGCATTGGTGTTGAA
>CAJDVV010000055.1_pt1 | contig 12275 bp, 15 predicted proteins | sample 7391421 | NCBI WGS metagenome assembly CAJDVV01 (sample SAMEA7055708, study PRJEB34461) | soil metagenome | biome: terrestrial ecosystem; feature: Peninsula; material: soil | place: Antarctica | collected 2016 | reverse complement strand
ACTGAAGAAGGGCGAGGCTGTGCGAAAGCGCTTCATCAGCCGTTTCACACTGCCCATCCGAGAAGCCTTGGACAAGGAAGGCCTGAACTACGAGATGAAGGGGCGCACCAAGAGCGTCCACAGCATCTACACCAAGATGCTGAAGAAGCACGTGACCTTCGACGAGGTCTACGACGTGTTCGCTATCCGGATCATCATCGACACCCGGCAAGAACTGGAGAAGGCCGACTGCTGGAAGGTCTACTCGATCGTTACCGACTATTACCAGCCGAACCCCGACCGCCTGCGCGATTGGATCAGCTTGCCGAAAGCGAACGGCTACGAAAGCCTCCACACCACGGTGATGAGCCCCGGCGGCCGTTGGGTGGAAGTGCAGATCCGCAGCAAGCGCATGGACGATGTGGCCGAGATGGGTCTTGCCGCCCACTACCGCTACAAGGAAGGCGACGAGCAGAACTCGGCACTGGACCTCTGGCTGAACCGCATCCGCGAAGTGCTGGAGGACCCTACCACGGACGCCCTCGATTTCGTGAACGATTTCAAACTGAACCTCTTCACTGATGAGATCGTGGTGTTCACCCCCGACGGAGAGATGCGCAGCCTTCCGGCAGGTGCCACCGCGCTGGATTTCGCCTTCGAGATCCATACGCAGATCGGTCGCCAGTGCATCGGCGCCAAGGTGAACCACAAGTTGGTGCCCCTGAGCCAACGGCTGAAGAGCGGAGACCAGATCGAGGTGATCACCTCCAAGAAGCAACAGCCAAAGGAAGACTGGCTGAACTATGCCTCCACCGCAAAGGCACGCCACCGCATCAAACAATCGCTGCGCGTACAGAAGAAGAAACTGGCCGTGGTCGGTCGCGAGACCGTGCAAGTACAGCTGCGCCAGTGGGGCGCTAAAGTGAGCACCCAGAACGTGACCACGCTGATGGACCACTTCGGATGCGCTACGCCTGTGGACCTCTACTACCGTGTAGCACGTGGCACCTACGACCTGGCGACCATAGAAGGCGTTCTGGTGAAGAGCTCGCGCCTGATCCTGCCCAAGAAGCGCAAGAACGAAGAGCGCAGCTTGGAAGAGATGGTCACAGAGATCCGTGGAGGTGACCAAGGTGCATTGCTCATCGGAGATGACCTGCGCACCTTCGACTATAAACTGAGCTCTTGCTGCAACCCGATCGCGGGTGACGACGTGTTCGGCTTCATCACCGAGAACGAAGGGATCAAGATCCACCGAGTGAACTGCCCCAGCGCCGTGCAGCTGATGAGCAACTTCGCCTACCGCATCGTGAAGGCACGTTGGAAGGGGAAGGACACCGTGGAGTTCCTGGCCGGCATCAAGTTCAACGGCATCGATGATGTAGGTCTGGTGAACAAGATCACGACCATCATCAGCCACGAGAACAATGTGAACATGCGCGCTATCAGCTTCGAGAGCCACGATGGCATCTTCGAGGGAAAAGTGATGGCCTACGTGCACGATACCGACCACCTCAATTCCTTGATGGACAAGCTGAAACGTGTGCGCGGAGTGCGGCATGTAGAGCGTGTGGAACAGTAGCTTCGAGGCCATTGCCAAGCTTGGGTGCCACAGCGCTCCCGGAACTTACCTTTGCACCATGCCCATTGCCGAGCAGCACTCAAGCGTTCAGCGGCTCTTCACGGAGTATCTGGAGCGAAAAGGGCACCGGAAAACCCCGGAACGCTTCGCCATACTCAACGAGATCTACGCCCACGACGGGCACTTCGACATCGAGCGGCTCTACTCCCGCATGAAGTCGAAGAAGTATCGTGTGAGCCGAGCTACCCTCTACAACACCATGGACCTGCTGCTGGATTGCGAACTGGTGCGCAAGCATCGCTTCGGCACCATGCAGGCCCAGTTCGAAAAATCACATTCCTTCCACCAGCACGATCACATCATCTGTGACAGCTGTGGCAAGGTGCAGGAATTCTGCGACCCTCGTATCCAACAGATCCGCAAGACCGTTGGCGAGGTGTTGGGTTACGAAGTGAATCACCACTCGCTACATATCAACGGAATTTGCGAGCATTGCAAAGCCAAAAGTCAAGAACCATGACCGTTACCGACCGTCTTCCATTCGACCTCGTGATCAGTGAGGAACAGGGCTGCCAGGTATTCCACCTCCGTGGCCGCCTGATGGACCAGCAACAAGCCGATCGCCTGATGGCCGCTTTGGACGAGCAGTTGGCAAAAGGCCACAAGAACGTGGTGCTGGACATGGCCGAACTGCAGTACATGAACAGCACCGGGCTCAACATCATGATCAACGTGCTCACCGGAACCCGCAAGGCGGGAGGTGATACATTGATCGCTGGCGTGAGCAGCAGCGTGCGCCAGCTGTTCATCGTTACCAAGCTCGATACGGTCTTCATCATGACCGACGATGTGGCTTCCGCTGTGGCCAAGATCAATAGCCCCGCATAAGCCATGAAGGCAAGAATGGATGTGTTGCTCGGCGCTCAGTGGGGCGACGAAGGCAAAGGCAAAGTGGTGGACGTGATCGCACCCGAGTATGATGTGATCGCTCGTTTCCAAGGCGGCCCCAATGCAGGGCACACCCTGATCTTCGAAGGATTCAAACATGTGCTGCACACCATTCCCAGTGGCGTGTTCCGCGAAGGCACCATGAACCTTGTGGGCAATGGCGTGGTGATCGACCCGATCATCTTCCTGAAGGAAGTGAAGGCGCTTTCCGACATCGGCGTGGACCTCAGCAAGACCTTGCTCATTTCGCGCCGCGCGCACCTGATCCTGCCCACCCACCGCGCGCTCGATGCGGCCAGTGAGTTCGAGAAGGGCAAGGCCAAGATCGGCAGTACCCTGAAGGGCATCGGTCCGACGTACATGGACAAGACGGGCCGTAACGGTCTTCGTGTAGGTGATCTGGAGCGCGATGATATGATGGAGCGCTACCGGACCTTGGTGGGTAAGCACGAACGCTTGCTGGCCAACTACGAGCACCGCATGGAGTACAAGGACACCGAAGCGGAATGGCTGGATGCCGTGCAACAGCTGAAGAAGATGAAGCTTGTGGACAGCGAGCACTACTTGGACGAGGCCATGCGCAACGGTAAGCGCGTGCTTGCCGAAGGCGCACAGGGAACGCTGCTCGACATCGATTTCGGCACCTATCCTTTCGTTACCAGCAGCAACACCATCAGCGCTGGTGCATGCACCGGACTTGGTGTGGCGCCCAATCGCATCGGCAAGGTGGTGGGCATCTTCAAAGCCTATTCCACCCGCGTTGGCAGCGGCCCCTTCCCTACCGAACTGCACGACGAGGAAGGTGAGCACATCCGCAAAGCCGGCAATGAATTCGGCAGCACCACCGGCCGTTCGCGCCGTTGCGGCTGGTTGGACCTTCCTGCCCTGCACTACGCAGTTATGGTGAACGGAGTGACCGAGCTCGCCATGATGAAGTCCGACGTGCTCAATGGCATGGAGCGCATCCGCATCTGCACCCACTACCGTGTGAACGGCAAGCTCACCGACCGTATGCCCTACGACATCACTTCCGGAGTGGAGGCGGTGTACGAGGATATGCCCGGCTGGGGAGACCTTTCCGTGGACGCTCCGTTGCCCGATACCCTGATGAGCTACATCGCCCGGATCGAAAAGACCGTCGGCGTTCCGATCACCTTGGTTTCCTTGGGACCGGATCGCGCCGAGACCGTATTGCGCGGTGCGACTGTGACAGCTTGATACCGTATGGGTCAACGCAGGAAGGGCAAGACTAGATCACTGCCGGCGAGCGGTCTTCCTGCTTCATTCCAAGTCCGTGCAGCTACTACGCTGGGCGAAGAATGGCCGCGCTTGCAAGAGGCGCTGGAGACGGCCCCTCCGGTAAGCATACGTCTGAACCCAGCCAAGCCTGGAGGCCCTGAAGGCATGCCTGTGCCCTGGTGCGAACAGGGACGCTACCTGCCGGAACGCCCCATCTTCACGCTGGACCCACTGCTACATGCCGGTGCCTACTACGTACAGGAAGCCTCTTCCATGCTTCTGGAACAGGCCCTTCGCGCGAGCGGGCTGATGGACCGACCGATACTGGCACTTGACCTTTGTGCGGCTCCTGGTGGCAAAAGCACATTGATCCGCAGCGCGCTCCATGAGCATTCTCTGCTGGTGGCGAATGAAGTGGACCGCAAGCGGCAAGTGATCCTGAAGGAGAATCTCTGGAAGTGGGGCATGCCGAACGTAATGGTCACAGGAAGCGACCCTTCTGAACTGGAGCGCATACCGGAGCTTTTCGACCTGATCGTAGTGGATGCACCTTGCTCCGGTGAAGGCATGTTCCGCAAGGACCCTTATGCCCGAGAGCAGTGGAACGAATCACTTGTGGAACACTGTGCCGCCCTGCAGCATGATATAGTGGACCACGCCTGGAGCGCATTGAAGCCGGGCGGAATATTGATCTACAGCACCTGCACTTGGGAGCAGTGCGAGGACGAGGACCGCTTGCGTCAATTGATGGACATGGGCGCCGAAGCGATCGAGTTCCCGGTGGATCCGGAGTGGGGCGTATTACGTACTGGGGACGAAGGCACAACAAGCATTCGCTGCTATCCCCATCGCCTGCGCGGCGAAGGATTCTTCTTGGCCATGGTGCGCAAGCCGGGCACGCTGGGCGAGTGGAATACCGTGGCTCCCGCACATGCGGACCATCCCGAAGTAAGGTCCTGGTCGCATGCGGGGCCGAGCTGGCTTCTGAGCGAAAAGGAGGATACGCTTCATGCCATCGATGGCCGATGGACCTACGTGCTTCAGCAGCTTTCGAGTTCACTCAGAGTAGTGGCTGCAGGTCGTCCGGTAGCAGAGCTGAAAGGTGGCAACTGGCGCCCTCATCCTGCCATGGCACTGGACACCACATTGATCCGTGGCACCTTTCCCGAAGTGGATCTTGACCGGCGATCGGCACTGGAATACCTGCACGGACAGGCCTTGCGCGGTGAAGAGCCCAGCGGCTATGCGCTTGCTGTGTTCAACGGAGTTCCATTGGGTTGGCTGAAGGGCGCGGGCACACGCTGGAACAACCTGTGGCCGAACCCTTGGCGCATCCGCATGAGCGGATCCTGATCAGGTCCACTATCTTTCGCCGAGTACACCGGCACCATGGATCTTATCAACCCTCCCGCATACTTGGGCGCGCCCAAAGCATCTGCAGGAGCACGCATCGGCGCGTACCTGATCGATGTGGTCCTAGTGGCCCTGGCAGCATTCATCCCTATTCTCGGCTGGATCGCGGGCATCGCCTACCTACTTACCCGAGACGCACTCCCCTTCCTTGATGGACAGAGCATCGGCAAGAAGCTGATCGGTCTGCGTGCGGTGGACGAGAGCGGCGCTGCACTCACGGGTAACTATGGCCCTTGTGTGGTGCGCAATGCCGTCCTCTTCATTCCGTTCTTTCCTTTGGTAGAGCTCGTGGTGATGCTCACTAATGAAGGGACACTCCGCCTCGGTGATCAATGGGCGAAGACCCGTGTGGTAGTGGTACAATGAACATCCATTGCGGTAGGCGGTCTTGAGCGATCAGTAGAAAGCATGTTCGACGCGCTATTGGATTGGTTCGAGCGGCACAAAGTGGCCGTGATAGGCACCCTTACGGTGCATACCGTCCTGCTTTTCGCGTTCACCTTGACCGGAATGCGCAATACGCCATTGCCCGAGGAGCGCAGTGAGATGCTCATCGAAATGCTTCCCGACGAGCAGATCGCAGAGATCCTGGAGCGCATAGATGCAGGCGATGACTATGTGCCGCAACAGGTGACCAATCTGAGCAGCAACATCACCGCCGAATTGTCCAAGCCCAGCTTCTCCAGCGAGCGCCTTACCCAGCGCGTGGAGGACGATCTGCGGGCGATGGAAAAAGAGGAGTTCGATCGCCTCGCGGAAGAACGCCGAGAACGGGGTGAGGAGATCGAGATGCCGCAACTGGATCCCAGCAAGTGGGACAAGGAACGCTACATGGAAAAGGCCGCCGAACCGGTCGGTTTGGCATGATCTGCAAGGTCGAGTGCGCTCCAACGATGTGCCGGGATACCTCTGTCCATCACAAGGGCGTGTGGCAATTCGCGTTTCGGTGGACCGCTCCGGGAATGTGCTGAAAGCTGAACTGGAATCCTCGAAGTCATCGCAAGTGGATGATTGCATGCTTGAACAGGCCCTGCGGTCGGCCAGAAAAGCCCGTTTCAACGCGGAGCCCGGTGCTGCTGACCCGCAGATCGGCACAGTGTTCTTCCTCTTCTTAGCGCAGTAGTGCCATTCTGACAGTTTTACGAGTGCTTGCTGTGCCATATTGGCGCATACTTCGGATCGGTATCGAGTTTGGCGAGGGGCTCGTGCACTTTTGAAGCACAACCCCAACATTCCAACACCATGAATACCCTGAAGCACCGCCCAAGTACCTACCCATCGCCATTCGGTGATCTGATGCAAGAATTCCTAGGAAACGACATCGCCCAGGTGTTCGGTTCCAACGAGACGAAGCGCAGCATGCCTGTGGTGAACATCGTGGAACGCAAGCAGGAATTCGAGATCCAATTGCTCGCACCCGGCTACTCCAAGCAGGACTTGAAGTTGAGCATGGAGAAGGATCAACTGACCATCAACGCCGAGAAGAAAGAGAGTTCCTTGGAAGCGGATGAGCGTTACACACGTCGCGAATTCGCACAGCACGGATTCAGCCGTCGCTTCAAACTACCAGAGACAGTTGATAGCGCAGGCATCGAGGCCAGCTTCAATGATGGTGTGCTGAAGGTGCGCGTTCCTAAGGCTGAGATCAGCATACCCAAAACGCGTGAGATCGGGATCAACTGATGATCCAATGACGAGAGCAAAGAAGGGGCACGGAATGTGCCCCTTCTCTGTACATCGCCTTCGGGTGCCACAGCGTAACCGGCTACAGCGCCGAAGCGTATCAAAGCTTTGTGTAACCACTACCTTCGAGCCTATCATGAACAGCAAGACCGACCTGCTCAGCTACCACAAGGAGATCCTGGAGAAGATCAGCAGGGCAGATGTACCCACCTTCCGCAAGGAGCTCCGCAAAGCTTTCAAACGTCTTGTGCCCGCGGATAGGCAAGCACTGAAGGAGTGGTACCGCAGCACTTGTGTGTGCCGCGTTGATACCCCGAACAGGGAGTCGGCAAGCTTGGAGGCCTTGAGCCCTAGCAGCTGAAACACATTGATCTGCAAGCCTGAATTGCTGGATAAAAGGTCCGCCGGTGTCCCTCATTCATAAGGACTGAACAGGCAACTTGTAGCGCGTGCCAAAACACGAGCTTCCATCGAACTAGTCAGCAGAACGGGATAGGGAAGAAGCTTCAGCAACGTAGCGCTCCGAGCACTACCCGTTGAAGTACTTGCTATTCCACGCGTCGGTGGAGAACTGGCCGAAGAAGGCGAACCAGCCGAAGACCGTGAAGCTGCTGCACACCATGGTCACCCAGAAGAAGAACAGCACGCGATAAGCGCCCCAAGCCCCAACATCCGGATTACTGGTGATGAGCTGCGAGGGCATGATCGCGGTGATCAGCAGTGCAACAGCAAGCACCACAGAAGCCAAATGGATCGGGCTGCGGAACGCCCAACCAGCAAGCACGCGGTGCCAAGCCAGGTCGGTGCCCCACTTGTGTACCAAGTAGTAACGGTCGTTGCCAACAGGAACGAAGAGCAGCGGGTCCACTTCACTATCGCCCAGCTTGAAGCGTGAGCCTGGCGCCATTATCTTGAAACTGGTGATGGGCGCGCCTACTTGCCTTTCGGTGTGGCGTATGGCTGCAACGGCCTGATCAGGGATGCTTCCCTTGAAGAGACCTGCATTCAGAAAGCGCAGGCGATATTTCACGCACAACTCTTTTATCGCTTCGATGTGATAGATGCCTTCAGGCTCCAAGCCACTGGCATCCACAACCTGTTCCTTGTTGGAACTGAGAACAACGGCGCGCAGCAGTGCATCGTGCTTGCTCTCCTCCTTCAGCCAATGATGGATCTGGTCCATCGCTTGGTATTGTCCTCGGAGCACTCGCTCCAGGCGGTCGCGGTCGGTCTTGATCTCCATGGTCGTTTATATGTAATGAACGCCGTGGCAGAGCGATCGGTTCGGAGGCCGTCGCTTTGTCCTATCTCCTACTCAACGGCATCGACTTGCTCTTCCGTGCTCATGGCCTGCCGAACATCCTTCGATGCATCCACAGGTATGCTTGTGCGCACCGAATTGTTGGGCGCGATCAAATGGCACTTGGCTTCCACAGCGAGTGGTTCACGGTGTGTGCCTTTCTCCACCACTACGTTCCAGACCGAATCATAAGGTACCACGAAGCGGATGGGTGACTCTTCGTACATACCTCCGATGTAGGTATGGGTCTGACCCATCTTGTAGGCCTTCATTTCCTTACCGGTCATGAACTTCACCTTGGTGGAAGTGTTGATCTCCACTTCAATGATCTGTTTCTTCTTTGCCTCGAAAGGCTTGTAGAGGAAGCGCATGCGTCAGGTTCTGTTGAATGTCAAATATAAGGATCCCTCACCCCTGTTTCAAAGCTTCACGCTAAGTACAGGCGATGGGGTGTTGTTCACTATATCCTCGGTAAGGCTGCCGTTCACCACTTGGAAGAAGCCCGTGCGGCCGTGGGTAGCCATTGCGATGAGGTCCGCATCGATGCTGCGGGCGAAGTTCATCACCCCTTCTTCGATGGATAGATCGTTGTAGATGGTGGCCGTGAACTTCTTCAGCATATGGCGCTGGAGGAAGGCGTCTATGGCGCGGTTGGTGTCCTCGCTGCGCTCGAATGTCTTGGGAGTATTCACCTTCAGCAGGTGGATACGGGGTTCGAACAAGCTCAACAGCGGAGCGAAAGCATCGAATTTCTCCACGTCGGCTTTCGAGAAATTCGAAGCGAAGACCACGTCGCGCAGCTGGAAGTCGTCGATGTGCTGCTTCACCACAAGCACTGGCATGGGCGCCATACGCACCACACGTTGGGTATTGCTTCCCACTATACCCTTGAGGCCGGTTGCCCCGTGGGTACCCATCACGATCAGGTCCGCCTGGGCCAAGCTCTCGTTCTTGAACATCTCCCTCAGGGACATCTGGCGCAGCATGAACTTGCGCAGCTCGAGTCCTTTCATGAACGGAAGTTCCGGCACCTCTTCCAGCTTCTCCTCGATCTCGTCGCGGACCCGTTGGTTATCGGTATGGAAATCGGTCATCTGCTCGTACAGGTGCACCACATCGATGCTGGCGCCGCTGAGCCTCGCGATCTTGCTGGCTACCTGTAGAGCATCCTTGGCGCAATCCGAGAAATCGTAAGGGACCAGGATGGTCCTAATTCTCTGCTCTTCCATGGGGATCCTGCTATTTTGGTGGTAAAATACGAAAGGCCATCGACCTGTAGCGTGACTTCGGTCGGTCTACCCCATGGGCCGCTTACTTTCGCCCACATGCTCAGTGGCAACAAGCCCATTCATTGGCCCGGGACCGATAAGACGCCGGCCATGACCTTGGACCCCGGCAGCGGTTCGATCTCGCTCTCCGGATGCTCCATTCCCGAGAATGCCGACCGCTTCTACTCGCCCTTGTACGATCTGGTAAGCAGCTACTGCGCCCACGCAGCCACCGAAACCACGGTGCATGTTAGGCTCAGCTACTTCAACTCCAGTTCATCCAAGTACATACTGGATCTGCTGAAATGCTTGGAGGACCTGCATGCTGGCGGAAACAGCCACGTACGTATGGTGTGGCACCATGGGAAAGGCGACCTGGATATGCAGGAGGCCGGTGAGGATTACCGAAGCCTAGTGGACTTCCCGGTGGAAGTGTGCGAGGATCACTGAACGCCGAAGGTCTCGATCCAGATGCGCTCTGGGATGGAGGCGCCATCCCTGAAATACATCACTTCGCCCCAAGGGTGAAGCACCTTCCGGAAGATCACCGCTTTGCCTTCCACCGTGGTACTTCGTTCCACGACCACCGCCCTCCCCTCCTTGTAGATGCGTTCTCCTTCCTCCATCGGCTGGGGAGTTTCCTGCGGACGCGGAGTTTCTTGCTTTATGGCTGGCGCAGCCCGTTGTAATTCTTTCGATGGCTGAACAGGCTGTGGTGAGGGCGCTTGGGGTATCGGAGGCTCCTCCACCTTGGGTTCCGCGGCTGGGGGAGGCTCAACTTCCTGAGTACTAGGGTCCGAAGAGACTCCTAATGGTGCCGGGTCAACAGGAGTGGGCACTTCAGGCTTTTCCTCCTCCTGATCACGCCGAGCGATCAAAGCCTGTAGGTCCTGGATCTTCACCCGTGGATATACGTTGAAGGGCCGTAGGTCACGGGCTTCGATGAATTCTTCCAAGGCTTCTTCGAATCGATGCTCGCGAAAGAGGTTCTCGGCATGCGTCATCAAAGCTTGGTAGTGGCTGTCTTTGCTGGCACCCTCTTCCTCGGCCTTCGCGATACGGCTCCGTTCCTTGGCGCTCATTTCGCCGAACTGGCCTTCCCCACCCTGCGCGTAACCCGCCATAGCGACGCAGCAAGAGCAAGCAAGTATGAACGACCGTATGAATTGCATCTTTAAAGCGGCTTCCCTCAGGAGATCGAGATGCCAAAGTTCGACATCCTAGGGATCAAAAGCCGTTCTACGGATAAAGGTGCGGCAGCGTTCGGCCGTAGGGCCTTAATTTCGCATCGTTGAAGAGGCTTGGGAATACCACCGCCTCACTCCCAACGTTACAACTTGCAACACTGTTCAGCATGCGCACTCTAGCCCTCCTTTCCATCTCCGCTTCGCTACTTCTGGCCGCCTGCACTCAGGATCCCAAAGAGAGTCCGCAGTACCAGCAGCTTTCAGAGGACATTGGCCGCAGCCAAGCAGAGATCGCGGAGAAGGATTCCATGATCAACGACCTGTTCGGCACAGTGAACCGCATCAGCGAGAACCTGCGCATCATCCGCTCCAAGCAGGGGCAATTGGGCAGTGCCGAAGGTGGCAGCGAGGGTGAGAACGTGGAGGAGCGCATCATGGGCGATATCCAGAGCATCGACGGATTGCTTGCCGAGAACAAGACACTGATCGAGCGCCTGCGTACTCAGACCAAAGGCTCTGCAAAGAGCCTGGACCAGTTCCAGCGCACCGTGGACGATCTGGACCGCAGCATCAGTGAGAAGGATCAGGAGATAGCACAGGTGAAGGAGCAATTGGCAAGCACCAACAGCTCTTTGGCCACCTTGATCGAGATGTACCGCGACAAGAGCCAGCTGGCCGATCTGCAGCGCAACGAACTCAATACCGCATGGTACGCCGTGGGCACCGCCAAGGAACTGCGCGACAAGGGCGTGCTTACCAAGGAGGGTGGCATTGCAGGCTTCGGCGCGGTGAATAAACTGAACACCGAAGAGCTTGCCAAGGACTACTTCACGCGCCTGGACATCACTACGGATACCGGGATCACCGTTGCAGCGAAGAAAGCGAAACTCGCCACCAACCACCCTGCTGGCAGCTACCGCTTCGAAGAAGGAGCCAACAAGTTGGTGATCCTGGATGCCAACGCTTTCTGGAGCTTGTCTAAGTATCTGGTGGTGGTTGTTGAGTGATCCGGCTTTAGGTCTGGACAATCCTAGAACTGAAAGTCCTGAAAGGACGACACTTCGACGGGCTCAGTGTGGCAAAGCGATGGGTCTTGACCCATCGACCCTACGTCCGGTGGTGTTCTATAGCGCTGAAAGGGCTGACTACCGCAGGTAGAGCGAAATAGTCGAGACGACGAAGCGGCCTTGATGTCCTTCCAATTCTCTCAGCGAAAGTCACCGAGTAAGCGATTCTCGTGATCAGTGCTGTCGCAACCTCCTAGCGGGCAAGAAGAATCGCTCCTGCCTGCCCAGAGCGAAGTCGAAGGGTGGCCTTGAGGAGCGTTCAACCAGCCCTTCGACTCCTCAAATGCTGCGCATTTTGATGAGTACTCCTTCGGTATTGCTCAGAGAGGGTTCTAGATGAAGCGACCCTGCATCAGAAGCTTTAAGACTTCACCACGATGATCAGTCAGGATAGCTATCGATCAGCTTCCCTTAGTTCCACGGATCTGGGTCTCGATCGCATCCCACATACCGGGTTCCACCATCTCCAGCATATTGAACTGGCCCGCACCTTTCAGCCATTCGCCACCATCTATGGTGACGACTTCGCCATTGATGTAGCCGCTATACGGCGAGATCAGGTAGGCGACCAGATCGGCAAGTTCCTGGTGCTCACCCACGCGACCCAAG
>CAJDVV010000063.1_pt1 | contig 12642 bp, 12 predicted proteins | sample 7391421 | NCBI WGS metagenome assembly CAJDVV01 (sample SAMEA7055708, study PRJEB34461) | soil metagenome | biome: terrestrial ecosystem; feature: Peninsula; material: soil | place: Antarctica | collected 2016 | reverse complement strand
GCCATTCTTGGACAACCACATGATGCCTTGGATGAACGGCTTGGTCAACCTTTCCGCTCAGGATCGCAGTGACCTGGTGGCCTTTCTCCGCAGTCTTACGGACCATGGCTTCCTGACCGACCCCGCCTTCAGCGATCCACATTGATGCGCGCGGTAAGCCGCCCATTGCGCTTCTTTGCACTCTCCATCATCCGAACTTTACCATGAAGCGTTCATCCTTCCTGTTCCTCGCGCTCGTGCTCACCGTTTCCCTTGCGGCACAGCAGCAGCTCACACTCAGCGATGCCATCCTGAAGGCCAATTCCGAATTGGCACCACAGCGGCTGAAGGGCCTGCAATGGATCAAGGACAGCGAGCGCTACAGCTTCGTTAAAGGCGAGGATCTGATGCGCGGTGCTGCTACCGATGCAACACCGGAGCGGATCCTTTCCTTGGAAGATCTGAACAAGACTCTGCCCGATAGCCTGAAGCTGCGTGGCATTCCGAAGATCGAGTGGACCTCGGCAAATACATTCCGCTTTCTCCACAAGGGAAGTATGTACAGCTACAATACGGCCAGCGCCGCCTTGAACACGCAGGCAGTACTGCTCGCTGGTGCCGCCAATGAGGATGTGCATGCAGCTACAGGCCGCGTGGCTTTCACCGTGGAGAACGACCTCTTTATTGCCCAGCCGAACAGCGGCAAGGCCAGCCGTGTCACCAACGATGGTGCGGACGGAATAGTGAACGGACAATCAGTGCACCGTCAGGAATATGGCATCAGCAAAGGCACTTTCTGGAGCCACACTGGTGACCTGCTCGCCTTCTATCACATGGACGAGACCATGGTTTCAACCTACCGCACGGAGGACATCAGCACAGCACCGAGCACCTTCAACCCGGTGCGCTACCCCATGGCCGGTCAAACAAGCCACCATGTGAGCGTCGGCGTATACGACCTGCGCAGCGGCAATACCATCTTCCTGAAGACCGGCGAGCCGCTGGACCAGTACCTCACCAACATCTCCTGGTCCGCGGATGATCGCTACCTCCACGTGGTACACCTGGACCGCAAGACCGAGAACCTGCGCTTGGTACGCTACGATGCCAGCAATGGCGCTATGGTCACCGAATTGCACAGCGAGCACGACGACCGCTATCTGGAGCCACAGCATCCAGCAACCTTCCTGAAGAGCAAGCCTTCAGAGTACCTGTGGTGGAGCGAAGCCGATGGCTGGCCGCACCTTTACCTGCACACACCACGCAAGGGTGGTATCAAGCAACTGACCGAAGGAAATTGGGCGGTGAAGGAAGTGTTGGACATCGATCCTCAGGAGCGCTTCATGGTGGTATCCGGCACAGCCGAGATCGATCCAAAGAAACCCAGCGGCGCTATGGAAACACAGCTCTATCGCGTGGACCTTCCCAGCGGAAAGACCACTCGCTTGACCCAGGAGGCCGGTACCCATAACGGGCAACTCTCCAGCAGCGGACGCTACCTGTTGGACCAGTGGAGCAGCAGCACGGTACCGGGCCGTATCGTGGTGCGCGATACACGCAGCGGTGCCATAGTCAACACCATTGTGGATTCTCCCGATCCGTTGAAGGACCATAGTGTGGGGACCATCGAACTGCTGAGCATTGCTGGAGAGAACGGCGACCAGCTGAACGCGCGCCTGATCAAGCCAAGCCACTTCGATCCCAAAAGGCGCTACCCTGTTCTGATCTACGTGTACAATGGCCCGCACGTACAACTGGTAAGTAACAGCTACCTCGGCGGTGCGCAACTTTGGATGTTGGAAGCTGCGGAACGCGGATACCTCGTTTGGACTGTGGATGGCCATGGCAGCCAGCATCGCGGGCGCGATTTCGAGCGCATCATACACCGCCAGCTCGGCGTGATGGAAGTGAAGGACCAGATGCGTGGCGTGGAATACCTGAAGGCCCTGCCCTACGTGAATGGCGACCGCATTGCCGTGCATGGCTGGAGCTTCGGCGGGCACATGACCACGGCCATGCTATTGCGCAACCCCGGTGTGTTCAAAGTGGGCGTGGCCGGTGGCTCCGTGATGGATTGGAGGCTTTACGAAGTGATGTACACCGAGCGCTACATGGACACTCCGGAGGAGAACCCGGTCGGTTACGCGGAGACCACGTTGCCTTCTTCGGCCGCAAGCCTCACCGAAGACCTGTTGCTGATCACCGGTGTGCAGGACGATGTGGTATTGCAAGAGCACAGCCTACGCTTCTTGAAGGCCTGCGTGGACGAAGGAGTATCGGTGGATTACTTCGCCTATCCGGGCCACGGCCACAACGTGCGCGGCAAGGACCGTTTGCACCTGATGGACAAAGTGCTGCGCTACATCGACCAGCGGATGCTGGATATGCGCTGAGCACGGGCTTCAGCCCGTGCTTCTAGAAAACGTATTCAAGGAGTGCGTACCAAGCGCAGAGTAAGCGGCTGAAGCCCAGCACCCTGTGCCAAGGCCACATAGCTGCCTGCTACAAACGCGCTGAGAGGCACTTCGAAGGAATGTCTTCCGCGTGTTAGCGTTCCATGATGGATTAACTGCACCATGCGCCCCATGGCATCGAACAGCTGCACCTGTACCATGCCGTTCTGTGGAACATCGAGCCAGATGGTGGTAGAACCGTTGGTGGGATTCGGCCAAGCCTGTAGACCGAACGAATGCATGGACACAGGCTCCTGCACCGTTTGGAACACCCCTATAGGTTCTGCAAGAGTAGCCATGGTGGCGATGGAAAGCTTGGCCAACTTCTCGTAGTACGGCACATCGAAGTGCATGCTACGGTCGTTGGAAGTATGGTAGAAGGGATTGCTGTCCGCACCGAACTCCTGGATCACCAATATGGCACCATAGCCTTCGGTCCAGAACGCGGCGTGATCACTGTAGGCAGCGCCAGGGCTCGTGAGGATCAGGTCCAGATCGATATTGTAGTGTTGCCGTGCAGCGAATAGCGTGTCTGCGATCTCATTGGAATTCGCGATGGGCCGAGTGTGGATGCGTGCTTTGGTATCGGCGTTGCCGTCGTATGCTATCGCGTCCATGTTCACAACCGCACGGATCAACTTACCGTTAGCGGCCATCCCACCGGCATAGTACTTAGCACCGATCAGGCCTTGCTCCTCTTCATCCCAAAGCGCGAAGACGATCGTGTAGGCGAAATCGGTATCGCGGAGCAGGCGTGCGGCTTCCAACACCGCTCCGCAACCACTTCCGTCATCGTCCGCGCCGGGCGCAGCAGCGCCACCAGCGGGCATCGAGTCGTAGTGCGCACAAAGGATCACTACTTGATCCGGATAGAGGCTGCCCTCCTTGATCGCCAGTATATTCTCTCCGCTACTGCTGAAGGTCTGTATCTCTGGCTCGTAGCCGAACTGTTCCAGCTTCTGAACCAAGTAGGCTCTCGCCAAAGCATTTCCAGTGCTGAACTTGTGGCGGCTGAAGATCAGTTCCGGTCCATTGCCCACATCGATCGGCAGCTCTCCGGTAAGCTCGTTCACCCAAAGCATCATGGAATCGATGCGGACGGCTTCCACAATGGAACCCACCGTAGGGTTCTGCGCCCACAAGGATGCACCAGAGACCAGAAACAGGGATAGCAGGACAGAGCGAAGCAGCATGACCCAAAGGTAGCGCCCCGGTCCAGCGGCCTAACTACAGTGCCACTACCCTTTGCACATAGGCTTTATCTGCCGTGCGTATCACCACAACGTAGGTCGCAGCACCAGCAGGAAGGTTGAACTTCCAGGAGCCTTGACCCGCCGGTAACGTCTTGGTGATCAGCGCACCGCTCATGGTGTAGACTTCGATGGAAGTGATGCGATCACTCAGGCCATCGATGCTCAACTGACCATTGCGGATCGGGTTCGGGAAGATCCGGATACCAAGCTGGCGCAGATCGTCAACGCCAACGGAAAGGTCCGTGGTCTGCACTTCCTTCACAAGCACCGGAGCAGGCGTACTGTTCTGATACATGGTGCGGAATGTGTTGATGTCCGGTGTGCTGAAGGCGAACATCTCGTCCATGTAGCGCGGCGGCGCGCTCTGGTAAGGCGAACATCTCGTCCATATAGCGCGGCGGCGCGCTCTGGTACCACACGCGGCTCACCACGCGGATCAAGCCACTATGACCGTACATGGGCACGTGGAAGTGTACGATGTCCGATCCGCTCCCTTCTGTTCCATTGGAGTAACGGTTGAAGTCAATGTCCGAAGCAGGCACCCCGGCAATGAGCGTGGTATCGTAAGAGATGTGCGTGGTGGTGAAGCCCAGTGGCGTAAGGCGGTTATCCTTCAATGGGGTCTTCGCGCGCTCCAGCACCGTGGTGCGGTTGCCGTTCACGTCGCCCATCACCATTTCGTAGATCTGGAGTGTGGTTCCCATGAAGGGTCATGACCGATCACTTCGAAGGTATCATCCCAACCACCGCTGCGGAAAAGCGTATCGTCGTTGGCATTCAACACCATCAACTCGATGAAGGCACGTCGAGCGGGGTAACCGCTGGGGAACTTGTGGCCACCGAGGTTGGTGAGCTTCAGTTCGATGAAGGCTGTATCCAAGTTGCGTTCCACCACATCCGCATCCATGAGCAAGGTGTTCTGGGTGAGCAGCCGGTTCGTACGTGCAATGGTGCTATCGAACTGGGTGGTGCTGGCGGTGAGGCCAAGCTGTGTAGCGTTGTCACGGAGAAGCCCAAGCATGTAGGTGTTGGCGCCGGCCATGTGGTGCAGACCGTAAGGACTGCGACCTTCCAGGAAGAGATAGTTCGCCGATATCACGATCGCATCGTCGATACGAGGCAAGTGGCAGCTTTGGCATGAAACGCCACCCTCAGGATTCGTGTTGGTGTTGAAATCGGAGTTCAACCACTCGTGGTAGGTGGCCTGCTCCACGAATTCATCGCCTGTGAGGTTGCCGTCCAGATCCGCGGTCTCGGTGACCAAGGTGTGGCAACCCGAACACAGCCCGGATTCATTCAGATGTGCACCGAAGAGGGGTTCGAAGCCTATGAAGGAGGTCATGGGTGAACCGAAGACATCGCCGTAGGGTCCGTAGACCACGTGGCTGGTATCGAACTTCAACTTTCCTGAGAAGAGCTGGTCCAAGCTATCGGCGCTCTGCATGTGGCAGGCCAAGCACGAAACACCATCCTGTGCAATGGGGTCCATCGCGAGGTCGGCCATGCTGTAATGCTCTTGACCCATGTAGAACCTATCGAACTTGCCTTGCGGAGCGTGGCACGATAGGCACTTGTCCTCAAGCTCGATCTTGTGTGCAGGATTCACGCTCACCTCGTGGCTCACCTTCGCCTTCCAGAATGGATCACGGGCGCTGTTGGCCATCATCGTGCTGCGCCAGTCATCAGAAACGTTCACGTCCCTGCCTTGGGAATCGATGCCCGCATAGTTGTTGAACTCATCGGGACCATGGCATCCGTAGCAGTTACCGCTGCCCTTGAAGAAGTTGTTCTCTCCACTCACCAAGGGAAGGCCGTTGTCGCGGAAAGCCTTGACTTCCTCTTTGCTATGGTAATCAGCATGGACGTGGGTCACTGTTCCTTGGTTCCATGCAACGAACAAGGCAACAATGCCGAGTAGGCTAGCGATGGTAAGGACTCGGACAGGAAGGGTACGGAGTGGGACCATGTTCGTTCAGCGTGCAAGAGCTACGAAGATAGGCGGGGTCCGCTAGCGGAGCCGCCATTCTTGAAGCCAATCTTGGAGCTTGAACGGAAAAATGTCCTTCCCGGTTCGGAAGAGCTGATAGAACCTCGGCTTAAGCTCCGCGCTGTGCGGACTTGCGCATGGAGGCTGCCTTGGGCTTGGTGCTTCCCGCAGGCTTGGGCGCTGCGGTCTTCACGGCCTTGGCTGCTTTGGGCGCCGCTTTCTTGGCTGGCGCTTTCTTGCCAGCTTTAGCGTCCTTCTCGTCCTCTGCAGGCTTTTCTTCCTCGGTCTTCTTGGTCTCGAACTCACCGGCCTTCAGCAGGAGTGCGTACCAAGAGAAGAGCTTACGCACATCGCTCGGGTAGATACGCTCACGATCGTGTTCGGGCAAAGCCTCGCCCAACTTGGCGAATAGCTTATCCACATCTTCCTTGGAGTCCAGGCTGGCTTTGCCTTTTTCCACGGTATGAAGGCTTTCGAGCACCTTGCTCAATGGCACATCATCACCGGTGGTGAACATGCTGATCTCCTCAAGGGAACTCACCTTCACGCTGCTGTGTATGGGCGTGCGCTTTCCATCCGCGAGGGACTCTACGATGAGTGCCTGACGACCTTGGGCCACAATGCGATACAGGCCAGGTTTACCGGCCACGGAGATGATCTTGCTGAGTTCCATTGTGAATGCTTGTTGCGACAAAGCTAAGCACCATCGGTGTTCACCAACGGTACTTCTATGTCTTCTGTTTCTTCTTGCGGGCCGCAGGAAAGAGGATATTGTTGAGGATCAGGCGGTAGCCTGCGGAGTTCGGGTGCAGACTGAGATCGGTCTTTGGGTCGCCTACCATGTGCTGGTAATCCTCCGGATCGTGGCCGCCATAGAATGTCCATTGCCCCAAAGCGTACTCTCCGTGGATGTACTTCACGGTACTGTGCGCCTTGTTCTCGCCCATCACCGTTACGCCGGGCTTCACGAGATCCTTGCGGAAAGCAGTGGTCTGGCCCATGAAACCGCGCACCACCTGCTCGTGGTTCTGGCAGAGCATGGTTGGAACGATATGAGGGTGAAGAAATCGCGTGGCTGGCCGATCCGGCTATGGATATCCGTGGCGTCGATATCCGAGAACTCGTAGATCATAGGATCGGTCACCAGTTTGAAATCCTTGAAGGCGAATGCCTTCGAGTAATCCAGCTTCTGCTGGGCCTGCGGATCTATCGGATCACCATCGAATTCCGGTGTGCAGATGTCCACTCCTTCGGCGGCAAGGCCAATGTCGAACGAGTCGGTACCGGAGCACATGGTGAAGAGATAACCACCTCTTGCAACGTAGTCGCGGATGCTTGTGGCCACCGCGAGCTTCATCTGACTGACTTTCGCGAAGCCTAGGCTGCGGGCCATTTCTTCGGATTCCTGCACCATCGCTTGGTACCAAGGTGCGTTACGGTATGCACGGTAGAACTTACCGTACTGGCCCGTGAAGTCCTCGTGGTGCAAGTGCAGCCAATCGTATTTGGGCAGCACGCCGGCAATGATCTGCGGGTCGTAGATCCGTTCGTAGGGGATCTCCGCATACTCCATCACCAAGGCCACGGCATCGTCCCATGGCTGAAAGGATTCTGGCGCATACACGGCGATCTTGGGCGCCTTTTCCAAGCGCACCACTTCCATGTTCACTTCGGGATCGCTGATCTCTGCAAGGATGGCGGAAGCCTGTGCATCTGCAATGATCTGGAAAGTGACTCCGCGGATCAGGCATTCCTGTTCCAGGGCTTTCATGTGGTCGAAGAGGAAACTACCTCCGCGATAGTTCAACAACCAATCGATGGGCACTTCGCGCTCTAGTCCCCAGAAGGCGATGCCATACGCTTTCAGGTGATCACGCTGACTCCCGTCCATGGGAATGAGCAGCTTGGTGGCATGCAACTGCAGCCCTATCAAGAGCAACAGCGGAAGCAATGCTACACGCAAGTGATCAGAAAGGCGCCGTGTCGTCATCAAAGCTCGTGTCATCGTTCATGCGGCTCGGTCGGGTGATGGTGCGGAATGGATTTCCATCCTGCCCAGCGGATCCCATGCCACCTCCACCGAAATCGGCAGACATGGTCTCGAGGTCGGTGAATTTGGCCAGTTCGGCAATGAATCTAAGACGTACGGTATCGATCGCACCGTTCCTGTGCTTGGCCACGATCACTTCACCAACACCCATGGTGCTGCCGCCGGTCTCGTCCTCAAAGATCTTATAGTACTCCGGACGGTAGAGGAAGCAGACGATGTCAGCATCCTGCTCGATAGCTCCGGATTCGCGAAGGTCACTCAGCATCGGGCGCTTGTCGCCACCGCGTGTCTCCACGGCACGGCTCAGCTGGCTGAGTGCGATGATGGGTATGTCCAGTTCCTTCGCGATGCTCTTGATGGAACGAGAAATGCTACTGATCTCCTGTTCGCGGTTACCTCCTTTACTGTCGCCACCGGCGGACATCAACTGGAGGTAGTCGATGATGATCAGGTCAACGTTGTGCTGGCTCTTCAGACGACGCGCCTTGGCCCGGAACTCGAAGATGTTGAGCGCAGGAGTATCGTCGATGAACAGGGGTGCTTGGTCCAGCTTCGCGATGTGCTGGTGCAGGATGGTGAACTCGGCATCGGTGAGGTCGCCTTTACGCAACTTCTCGGAGCTGATCCCGGATTCACTCGCGATGAGACGAGTTACCAGCTGGGTGCTGCTCATCTCCAGGCTGAACACGGCAACGGCACGCTTCTGTTCCACAGCGATATTGCGCGCCATGCTCAGCACGAAGGCGGTTTTACCCATCGCGGGTCGGGCTGCGATGATGATCATATCACTACGCTGCCATCCAGCTGTGAGCTTGTCCAGCAGCACGAATCCGGTGGGAACTCCACTGATGCCTCCGGTCTTGTTCTTGGCGTTCTCGATCTGCTCGATAGCGCCCTTGATCAGCTCGCTCATCGGCTCGTAGTTCCGCTTGAGGTTGCCGCTTGTGATCTTGAAGAGTCCGTTCTCCGTCTTGTCCAACAGGTCGAACACATCGGCACTGTCCTCATAGGCATCGCGCATGGTGTCGGCGCTAATGCGGATCAGTTCCCGTAGGATGTGTTTCTGGCTGATGATACGTGCATGGTACTGCACGTTCGCGCTGCTCGCCACCTTGTTGGTGAGCTGGCTGATGTAGAACGGACCGCCTACCACATCGAGTTCGCCTTTCTTCTTCAGCGCCTCGGTGACAGTAAGGATATCGATCGGTTGATCCGCAGCGAAAAGCTCCCTGATCGCAGTGAAGATGCGCTGGTGTGCATCCACATAGAAGCTCTCCGGTTGAAGGATATCGATGGCCTCGTTCACAGCATTGCGCTCCAGCATCAAAGCACCCAGTACGGCCTGCTCCAATTCGGGTGCTTGGGGTGGCAGTTTACCTGCCTCCAAAGCGGTCTCCATAAGGGTTGAAGCAGGACGGCGCGCCGCAACACCTCTCGGACGATCGGCGCTACGGGTGGGATATTGATCGGACATGTTGGCGTGCAGAAGGATCGCAGGATCCGCCCCGTTGTCGATCCAAGTGATACTGCCTTGGGACCGACCGGTGCGAACTACAAAAGTAGTCCTTGCGATACCGGGATGCTCAGGGAGTTCATCCACGATCGATCAGTGCGTCATCCACGATCGCACTGTGCACAAGTGCTCCACGCCGCTGCAACGCTCTGACACTGTGTACCTTGGCGCTATGTTCTCACGTCGCCAACTGGTCGCCATCATCGCCCTCCTCTTGATGGCTGGCGCCTGCCGAAAACAGGGCGACGAGGATGCGCCCAAGGTGCGGATACTGCTGCCGGCGGAGAACATCACGCTACAGGTGCCTGATACGCTCATCGTACAGGTTCAAGTGGAAGATGAGCGCACAGTGGAACGCATCACCATTTCACTGAACGACGCCAATGGAGTTCCTGTGATACCTGCACTCACCGTGTCCGTGAATTCTGCCAACACGACCATCGCTCGGGGCCTTCCCATCACCAACGAACGCTTGCAGACCGGCAACTATACCCTTACCGTCAGCGCCAGCGATGGCACCAACATGGGCCGGGGTTTCCGAAGCGTGAATGTGCAAGCCGCAGCACTGCGCCTGAGAGCGATCTACGTTACACCACCGATCGGTGAAAGTCCCTCCGCCCCAATCTGGCGCATCGATAGTACCGGCACTCTTTCACAATACCTCAACCTCACCGAATTCGGCGGCGCGGCCATCGATCCGGATCGTCTCTATATCGCCGGCACCACCGTGGATCCTCTGCGCGGTATCACGCAGACCGCCAGCAGTACAAGCATCACCATACCCAACCAGAGCGCTGCCGGTTCCACGATTCCATTCTTCCTGGGTCCAACAGTGGATCCCAGCGATGGAGGTTTCTATTTCGGTAGCGACGATGGGTTCATCAGAGGATACAAGCCGGGTGGATCGCAATTCTTCACGGGCCAAAGCCCAGCGGAATACATCAGTCAGCACACCGCGATCGTGGGCAATGTGTTGGCCAGTGTGGCGAAGCATCGCGTATTCGGCAGCTGGCAATTGGTGGCTCATGCCATACCGGGCGGTAGCGCATTGGCGCAGTTCCCCTTGGATATGGAACCGATCGCGCTCTATGCCACCAGCCCACAACAGCTCCTGCTCTTCGGTAAGCGCGGTACTACAGGTGTGGTGCAAGTGCACAACGTGGTACAAGGAGGCAGCACGGATCTGTCTGTCTTCAACGATGGCCCCGTGCAGGCTGTAGCTCAGCTGAACAGCGGCACCTACATCATTGCTTTACCGGATCGCTTGGTACGCTTCAGCACCAGCTCCAATACCATCACAGTAGTAGCGCAAGGAATTTCGGCGCAAAGCCTGGCCTTCGATCAAGCAAGCGGAATACTGCACGCCGGCGTCGATAATGCGCTACTTGCCGTGGATCCATTGACCGGAGCCACGAGCACGTTGCATTCCTTTCCGCACCGCGTCGGTATCATCCTGCCCTTGCTGAACCGTTAGGCTTTGGCTTTTGCTGCGGCTTTGGGGGCCTTCATCACCACACCCATGTCGCAGAACTTCCGGATCCGGCGCTCCACCAGCTTTTCGGCATCCAACTTCACCAGACGGTTGAGTTGTTTGGTCACTTCCAGACCTACCAAGCGGCAAGCTTCATCCGGCTCGCTGTGCGCACCGCCGAGAGGTTCTTTTATGATGCCATCGATCAGCTTGTTCGCAAGCATATCGTCCGCGGTGAGCTTCAAAGCCTTGGCGGCTTGTTCCTTATAATCCCAGCTGCGCCACAGGATACTGGAACAGGATTCGGGGGAGATCACGCTGTACCAAGTGTTCTCCATCATCAGCACTTTGTCGCCGATGCCGATGCCCAAAGCTCCTCCGGACGCTCCTTCACCGATTATCACACATACGATGGGCACCCGAAGCTGAGCCATCTCCATCAAGTTGCGCGCTATGGCCTCTCCTTGTCCGCGCTCTTCAGCTTCCAGACCGGGGAATGCACCAGGCGTGTCGATCAAAGTGACCACCGGCTTACCGAATTTCTCGGCAAGCTTCATCAGACGCAGTGCTTTGCGGTAACCTTCAGGATTCGGCATGCCGAAGTTGCGGTACTGACGCATCTTGGTGTTCACGCCTTTCTGCTGTCCTATGAACATCACAGTACGTCCGGCCATCATACCGAACCCGCCCACCATGGCCTTGTCGTCCTTCACAGTACGGTCACCGTGCAGTTCGATGAAGGTGCCGCCGCTTAGTTGGTCGATATATTTCAGCGTGTAAGGCCGATCGGGATGCCGGCTCAGTTGTACTCGTTCCCAAGGACTGAGATCCGCATAAAGCGTACGACGTGTTTCGGCCAACTTCTGCTCCAGGTCTTTCATGGCGGCCTTTACATCCACCTCACCTTCTGCGGCCACCTCTTTCAGCTTTGTGATCTGCTCGATCAAATGCTGCACCGGTCTTTCGAATTCCAGGAAGGTCTGCATGTTCGACTGTTGAACCGGCGAAGGTAGAATGTTCGTGCCTTGTTGCTCGAACGGCCCCGATACCTTTGCAGACATATGCTGCTGTTCCCACACGCCAAGATCAATCTAGGCCTGAATGTGCTTCGCCGAAGGGCCGATGGCTACCACGACCTGCAGAGCATAATGCTGCCGATACCTCTTTGCGATGCACTGGAGGTAGTGGTGGATCCTGAACTGGAGGATGGAAATCTGCACTACACCCGAAGCGGACTTCTGATCCAAGGTGATAGCACTGAGGACCTTTGCATGCGGGCTGTAGCAGCCATACAAGAGCTTCATCCCTTGCCCGGACTACGGATCCATCTGCATAAAGTGATCCCCATGGGTGCTGGTCTGGGCGGTGGTTCCAGCGATGGAACCCATATGCTGCTTTTGCTGAACGAAATGTTCTCCTTGCAGCTCAGCTACGGCCAGTTGCATGGCATGGCCCGCGAACTAGGCAGCGATTGTCCATTCTTTCTTCTGAAAAAACCTCAACTGGCTGAAGGAAGAGGAGAAATACTCCAAGAATTCGACCTGGATCTTGCTGGCCTTTGGCTTGTGGTGGTGAATCCCGGGGTGCACATCGCGACTCCGGAAGCATTCCAGAACTGCATTCCAACTGGACAAGCGATCGATCCAAGGCAGATCATGCGCGAAAATGCCATGGAAGACTGGGATATTCTTGTGCCGAACACTTTGGAAAGGAACGTGATGGCCAACCATCCCACCGTAGCTTCAGTGAAACGGACGCTTATCGATGCGGGTGCAGTCTATTCTGCAATGAGCGGATCCGGGTCCACAGTGTTCGGTTTCTTCCGCGAAGAGCCAACTTGTATGCGATGGCCTGACGGTCACTCCCAGTGGATCTTCAAACTGTGACGAGTTCGATCGGGAAGCAGGCGATGACTTGCTGAAAACGTACGAAGCAT
>CAJDVV010000005.1_pt2 | contig 12743 bp, 14 predicted proteins | sample 7391421 | NCBI WGS metagenome assembly CAJDVV01 (sample SAMEA7055708, study PRJEB34461) | soil metagenome | biome: terrestrial ecosystem; feature: Peninsula; material: soil | place: Antarctica | collected 2016 | reverse complement strand
GTCGGGCAGACATCCATCCCACAAGTATTCGAAGGAAGAGTGATCGGCGTGAAGGACGGAGATACGATAGAGGTGTTGTTCGATTCCATTCCGGTACGGATCAGGCTCGCACACATCGACTGTCCCGAGAATCGGCAACCCTTCGGTAGCGCCGCGAAGAAATTCTTGTCGGAGCTCTGTTACGATCGCATCGTAAGGGTTCAGCAGACCGACAGGCCGGATAGGTTCGGCAGGACCATTGCCGTGATCCAAATCGGCGATAGGAATTTGAACCTCGCGATGGTGCAGAATGGAATGGCCTGGCACTTCAAGAAGTACTCCAAGGACGAAGAGTATGCCCAAGCGGAAATAGCGGCTCGTGAAATTGGCATCGGACTCTGGGCCGACAAGGAAGCGATGGCTCCCTGGGAGTGGCGGAGGATCGGGAGAGGAGGGAAGTGAGTTGCTCGGCTTGATGTATTCGATGCAATTGTATCCAAGGGGAAGTACATCGCCATTGCGCATACCTTCCTCCCATTCAGCCATGATCACATCTCCAATATCCCCTCGAGCGCGGCTCGTTCCATTCACCGTCCGGTATGGCTTGTTCAAGCTGGTCGCTCTGATCGGACTGCTTTCCTTGGTAGCGTGCAGCCCTGCATTCCGCCCGGAGGATGATGCAGCGATCCGCATTGTGATGGCCCAGCAGGAAGCTGCTTGGGACCGTGGCGACATACCAGCTTACATGGAAGGCTATGCTGATGACGTTTGCTTCACCAGTGGCAAGGGCACTACCTGTGGACGAGAAGCTGTTACAAGCAACTACCTGAGGAAGTATCCCGACAAGGCCGCCATGGGCGATCTCACGTTCGGGATCGACGAGCTACTTCCGGCAGGCCAAGGGCACGCTTGGCTAACGGGTACTTGGCAGCTTGTGCGCAGCGCGGATACTCTGGGCGGAGGCTTCTCACTGCTGTGGAAGAAGGAGGGCAAGGACTGGCGCATCATTCGCGATCATTCTTATTGAGCGCCACCAGTATCTTCGGCACCATTCAACAGCAGGTGCTCGACTCCATCACCCTCATCATCATTGCCATCACTGCATTGCTGTCCATCGCAGCATTCAGTGATGGGCGCTTGTTCAGTGCCTTGTTGTTCGAGCCATTCGTGATCAAGTCACGAGGCCAGTGGTATCGTTTCATCACGCACGCGTTCATCCATGCCAACTGGCCGCACCTCGCGGTGAACATGTTCGTTCTCTACATGTTCGGACGTAATGTGGAGATGCTCCTGCCATACATCACCGCGCAGCCTCCCTTGCTCCATTATCTCATGCTCTATGTTGGTGGCATCCTGTTCAGCACCATCCCGTCGTACCAGCGCAATGTGAACGATCCCAGCTATCGCGCGGTTGGTGCCAGCGGTGCGGTCTCGGCAGTCCTATTCGCGCAGATCATCATGCTGCCCACAAGCCCGGTGTACTTCATGTTCATTCCTTTTCCGATCCCGGCCTACATCTTCGGACTTCTTTACCTGGTGTATTCCTACTACATGGACAAGCGTGGAGGTGACAACGTTGCGCACGATGCACACTTCTTCGGTGCGGTCTATGGCATACTGTTCATGGTGGTGTTGGACCCGAGTCTGGTGTTGGACATCGGTGGCTTCCAACGTTCATTGGGAATGTAGCCTATGAAGAAAGCAGTGTTCCTTGATCGTGATGGCGTGCTGAACCGTGAGCGCGGTATGCATACCTGGACCTTGGAGGATTTCGAGATCCTTCCTGATGTGCCTCGCGCGCTCAAGCTTCTTCAGGAGGAAGGCTACCTGCTGGTGGTCATCACCAACCAGAGCGGCATCGGCTTAGGACTTTACGGCCACGCCGAAGTAGCTGTTCTGCATAGCTACCTTCACAACATGCTTGCCGAGCAAGGCGTTCATCTTACTGCCATCCACTATTGTCCGCACCATCCTTCGCAAGGGAAATGCTTGTGCAGGAAACCGGGCTCTTCAATGCTCGAAAGATCGATCGCGCTCTTGGACATCGATCCCACACGCTCTGTGATGATCGGCGATCGCGAGCGTGATACACAAGCAGCTGCGTCGGTCGGCGTGCGCGGCATCCTCGTAGATTCGAATACACCCTTGATACCTGTGATACAGAACCAAGTGCTGAACGGATGAAGGATCTGGTGAACATCAATGGAGAAGTGAGGCCTGGCGATGCGCCGGTGATCACTCTGGACAATCGCGCATTCCATTATGGCGATGGACTTTTCGAAAGCCTTCGGATGGTGGAAGGAAAAGTCTGCTTCGCCGACGCGCATTGGGCGCGCATGGAAAGTGGCGCAGCATTGCTGAAGATCGATATGCCGAAAGGCTTGGACAGGACCACCTTCGAAAGACAGATCGGAGACTTGGCCAAACGTTGTGGCCTATCCAATGCGCGTTGTCGCTTCACCCTTTACCGCGGTGGCGATGGCCAGTACAGTCCAACGGATAACACCGGTGTCTACACCATAGAAGTGAAGGCAGTGGAGCATCCTACCCACGCGTTGAACGAAGAAGGGCTGATGGCCGATATCTGGCCAGAGATGCGCAAGCCCATCAACGATCTGGCCAGGCATAAGACCATGAATTGCCAGTACTACATCATGGGAGCACTGTGGGCCAAGCATCGCGGGTTGGATGATTGCCTGTTGCAGAACGAACGCGGCAACATCATCGAGAGCAGCAGCGGCAATCTTTTCATCGTCAGCAATGGTGTGCTCTATACGCCATCGCTCACCGACGGATGCGTGGGCGGTGTGATGCGCGCACAGGTGATCAACCTCGCACTTGCCAACAACATCAAGGTCTACGAGTGCTCGTTGAATCCGCAGAACCTCTTGGCCGCGGACGAACTCTTCTTCACCAACGCAGTACGTGGGATACAGTGGGTGGGCGCATACCGCACCAAGCGATACACCAGCCGCATGTCCAAGACGCTCACGGACCTATTGGTGGCACTTACGTTGCAAGCCTGACAATAGGCTGGCTCGGCGATCAGTTCTGGCTTGGGTCTTCCGGGAAGTTCGCCAATGGTGCGAACTCGCGTCCCATGGAACGCAGTGTATCTCCCCACTGATCGGCCTTGCCGATGTGCATGATGCGCGCTTTGGTGGCACGCGCTACCAGCCATGAACGGTCTTCAAGTTCCCGGTCCAATTGGCCTTCGCCCCAACCGCTGTAGCCAACAAAGAAGCGCACATGTTCGGCAAGCTTCGGGTCGGTGGCAAGTATGGAACTGAGCTGATCGTGATCGCCTCCCAAATGAACGCCGTCAGCGATCTCGGTGCTGCCTTGTAGGTGCGGTCCGAGCGTGTGCAGGTAGTAGAGGTTACCGCTTTGCACAGGGCCACCTATGTACACTTGCGCATCCACTCCTGGCATGTTCGTCATCAACTCGCTCACGGTCATCTCCATCGGCCGGTTCAGCACGAAGCCGAAAGAACCCTCGGCATTATGCTCGCAGAGCAATACTACCGTTCTGCGGAAGTAAGGATCGGGCAGATAGGGTTCGCTAACAAGTAATCGGCCGCGCGCAGGCTTGTACTTGTTCGCTGGGTTGAAGTCGAGTATCCGATCGCTCATAGTTGGATGAAGGTAGCACCTCTTCTACGCACCTTGCAAGTGCGTATCAGCGTATCGAACGATCCTGTTGGAATACCTTCGCAGCATACACCGAAGACGATGAGCGGAACGAAGCACGTGCACGATAGAGCGGACTATGGTAAGATGAGCCTATCGGAGAGCGAAGCAGGCAATGATCCTATCGCACTGTTCGGCACTTGGTTGCAGCAAGCCATGGACGATGAGCTTCCCGAACCGCATGCCATGACGCTTGCCACGGTGGGCAGTCTCACCATCAGTTGTCGTGTGGTGCTCTTGCGTGCTTTCGATGCGCGAGGCTTCGTATTCTACACCAACCAGAACAGCAGGAAGGCCTTGGATATCGAACGCGATCCACGCGTCGCGTTGAACTTCTTCTGGCCACAGCATGAGCGACAGATCCGCGTGGAGGGAAAAGCAGAACCGGTGAGCGAGCAAGAGGCCGATGAGTACTTCGCATCGCGTCCACGCGAAAGCAGGATCGGTGCATGGAGCAGCGATCAAAGTCGACCAGTTGAGGATCGACAGCAATTGGAAGAACGCTACCAGCGTTGGGTCGATCGTTTCGAAGGAGAAGAGGTGCCACGTCCTTTGCATTGGGGTGGCTTCCGCATACGTCCTGTACGCATCGAGTTCTGGCAAGGACGCGCGAGCCGTCTGCACGATCGTCTCGCCTTTGAACAGATGTCCGACGGCACCTGGATGTGTGCGCGTCTGCAGCCTTGATCCGCCAGTAGTTCTCTCAACGCAAGAGCCCTCGGTCGTATACGATCGAGGGCTCTTGTATCAGATGCATCGTGCGATCCAACGCAGGCTCATGCACTGTGCATAACCAGTTGCATCGCGATAGAAAGGGTATGAACGCAGAAGACCCCCGGATATGCCGGGGGTCTTTGCTTCTGTGAGCCGTTCAGGTCACTTCTTCTTGGCAGCGGCCTTATTAGGAGCGGCTTTCTTGGCAGCAGCCTTCTTAGGGGCAGCGGCCTTCTTAGGAGCAGCAGCCTTCTTGGGAGCAGCCTTCTTTGCAGCAGCCTTCTTAGGAGCAGCCTTCTTGGCAGCGGCCTTCTTAGGAGCAGCTTTCTTCGCAGCAGCCTTCTTAGGAGCAGCGGCTTTCTTCGCAGCGGCTTTCTTAGGAGCAGCAGCTTTCTTAGCAACGGCCTTCTTAGGAGCAGCAGCCGTCTTAGGGGCAGCAGCTTTCTTAGGAGTTGCCTTGGTGGCCATTGCCTTCTTTGCGTTGGCAGTAGCCTTCTTAGGAGCAGCTTTCGCGGCAGCCTTTTTCGGAGCAGCAACTTTCGTTGCGGCAACCTTGGTAGCAGCAGCTTTCTTAGGAGCGGCCTTTTTCACAGCAGCAGCTTTCTTAGGAGCGGCCTTCGCGGCAGCTTTCTTAGGAGCGGCCTTCGCAGCAGCAGTCTTTTTTGCAGCGACTACTTGCTTGGCAGGACGTGCCTTGCCGGTGCTACCAGCAGTACGCTTGCCTTTCTTCGTCTTCATGTCACCTTTTCCCATTGTCTGGAGTGTTAAGGGTTTTGTCAAAAGTATCGGCAAGTTGTTACGCGTACGTGTTGCGCAAGGTTCCTTTTGTCAACCCCTTTATGTTAAGAACGACACCGATGTTCAACAGCATGCGCACATGCATCTCGACATCGTTCCGAAGGTCCTCAACAACGGTGCGGTGTTGCATCGACTTGTATGTTCTCACGAAGCACTTTTCGATGCTTCATCAGAACGCAAACGCGCTTCGATAAGATCGGAACTTTGCAACGCAGTGCGCACCCATTGCAAACGAAGTGCGAGCGAATCACTCTCGTTCAAACGCCAATCGATGTCGCTGTTGCGCAAACGTTGCATCACGGTGTACAAGGTGATGGCAGCGGACACCGAGATGTTGTAGCTCTCGGTGAAGCCGTGCATAGGAATGCGCAAGTGTTCATCAGCACCATCTATGATCGCATCACTGAGTCCTGTCAACTCCGTTCTGAAACAGAATGCCATTGGGCGTGTGAGCTCGATGCTCTCCGGTGTACGCGCATCGCCACGCGGAGATGTCGCGATGATCCGATAACCTTTCGCACGCAGTGCTTCCATGCATGCTTGTGTGTTGTCATCATGTGATCGGTAAGGGATGATATCCACCCACTGTGATGAACCCAATGCGACCTGTGTATCGATCTTGTAATTGTTGCGTTGCTCGATCACGTGCACGTCCTGCACACCGACAAGATCGCATGTGCGGAGAACGGCACTTGCGTTCTGCGACTGATAGATATCCTCGAGCACAACGGTGACGTGTCGCGTGCGCAATGGAGCGATGCTTTCGAAGAGACCTCGCTTGTTCTCGGAGATGAATTCGCCGAGCAGTTCATAGAGTCGCGTGTCGGTCATTGTGTAAGTGCTTGTCGTTCGATCGGCGTAGTGAGGAATGCGCTGCTAAGGTCCGATGCTTCGCAATGGCTTGGAATGAAAAAGTCCCCCGCTTGGCGGAGGACTTTTCCCAACGATACAAGATGAATTACTTCACCTTGGACTGCAGGTCGGCGCCAGCTTTGAACTTCACCACTTTCTTGGCTGCGATCTTGATCTCTTTGCCGGTCTGTGGGTTACGTCCTTTACGGGCAGCACGCTTGGTGATGCTGAAGGTTCCGAAGCCAACGAGAGCAACGCGCTCGCCTTTCTTCAGGGCCTTGGTGGTGCTGGTCACAAATGCGTCCAATGCGCGCTTGGCATCAGCCTTGGTGAGCTTTGCTTCTGCTGCGATCGCTTCGATCAGTTCTGCTTTGTTCAATCCCATGGTTGTTGAGTTTTTTGGTTTGTGTTTGTGTGAACTCGTAGCAAATGTATCGGCGTTTCCACGTCTGTCAAGGGTTTCCGACGGAATGCGCCATAAATGTTGAAAACTGAGGCAAGTTGTTGATAATTGTATCGAATTCCCAGCTGCGGCGCGGGTTTCAGAGGGGCTTTCGGAGGCATTCCAGCGAGTTGCTGGCATCGTTCATGCTACTTGGAAGAGTGCCTTGTCTCGGTATCGAGCCGTAAGAACATGCGCCAAGGTGTGCTGAAGCTACGCCAGATGCACACCATGCCTGCATTGCGATCACTTCTTCATCCTCTATCCTAGCAGCGAAGCACAGATCCTTGCAGCCCAGGATCAATGATCACTTCGCTCAGCAGAGCGTGATCCCGACCTGCTCTTTCAGACCACGTACATAGTCCGCTGCTTGCATGCGACGCTTGCCTTCGGGTTGCACTTCAAGCGCCTCAAGCCACTTGTCCTCGCAAGCAATGTGCAGCGTTCCATTCTCGGTGCGCACATTGCCGCTCGCTTGATCACAGATCATGTCCGTCATGCGCGATCGCAGGATCTTGAAATGCATGCTGCTTCCGCTCTGCTCTTTCCATGTGCACCATGCACCAGGGAAAGGGCTCAGTCCGCGGATCAGGTTGTGTACATCAGCTGCCGGTCTATTGAAGGCGATGTGGCATGTCTCGGTATCGAGCTTGGGTGCGGAATGCGTTGCCGACGCATGATCCTGCGGAACAGGCGTCAGGCTCTTGCGCGCAAGTCCGTGAACGGTTTGCACGATCAGTTCTGCGCCTACCGTCATCATGCGATCGTGCAGTTCTCCGGCCGTTTCATCGGGAGCAATTGCGAGCTCTCGTTGCATGAGCAGATCACCGGTGTCGATGTCATGGCTGATCATGAATGTGCTTACACCGCTCCGCTGCTCTCCATTGATCACCGCCCAGTTGATCGGTGCCGCCCCGCGGTAGTCGGGTAGGAGTGATGCGTGGAGGTTCACCGTACCCAACTCGGGTCGCTCCCAGACGGAAGAAGGCAACATGCGGAATGCGACCACTATATATAAGGTAGCACCGAGCGCATCGAGTTGCGCATGGAACTCGGGGTCTCGCAAGCGTTCTGGTTGCAGCACAGGGATGCCTGCTTCCAAGGCGTGTTGCTTCACCGGCGAGCTGCGTAGTTGTCTGCCTCTTCCTGCAGGACGATCGGGTGCTGTTACCACACCCACTACCGTTATGCCAGCTTCGATCAATGCGTTCAACGTGGCGACTGCGAAATCAGGTGTGCCCATGAAGAGCACACGTGCGTTGTTCGGCTGAGTTTCCATGGTCTATGATGGATCGGTTTGCGCCGCGAAGGTGCGAAGGGATGTTGGGTCGCGGCGCGCACTTCCAAAGTGTGAAAGGTCAATGCGCAGCTCGGGTGCTGTTGTGCAGGCTTCCTCAGTCGACTTGCTCGTCCGTATCCCTTCGGACCTTGTCCATGTTCGTGTACGGCAATTGCGGTTCGTTCGCGGCGTTCTCGGAACTGCTTGTTGCACTGTACGCTTCGCTTTTGGAACGGCACACGTCGCAGTGGCCACAAGGGAATGTGTCGGTCTCGTTGAAGTAGTGGAGCAGGGTCTGTGCGCGGCATTCGTCACTGTTCTCCGCGAATTTGATGATGGCCTCCATGCGTGCTGTTGCACGCGCCTTGCGGTCCCGCAATGCTGCCGGATCCAGAACCAGTCGTTGCGCATCGGATCTTGGACGCAGTAGTGTCATTGATGGTGCGTCGCTCCGTGGTCTGTAGATCAGCACTTGCTGTTGTTCCAATTCCTTCAGCCTTGTGCGCACTGTGTCCACATGCCATTCCGCAAGTCGTGCCAAACGCGTTTCATCAATGATCGCGGGTTCCTCATAAAGGCCACCGTACAAACGCAGCAGTGCTTCTATCAATGGTCCATGTCGTGCATCGTTCACGCGGATGCGGTACACGGTAGATGCGTGTGCGGTGATGAAAACCCGGCTTGGTGTTCGGAGTCCATCGGACAATGCCACATGCCCATCCAGCTCCAAAGCCTTCAGCGATTGTGCCACGGTATTCGGTGGGAGGGAGCTACGCTTCGCCAGAGCTTGGATGTTCACTTCGTAGGTCTCCATCAGCCCTGCACCCACGGCAATGCCATGCGTATCGGCAAATGCCTGATACACTCTGCGCACATCCGGGAGCGGAGGGAACGAAGCCGCCACGCGTTCGCGCAGTCGGTCCTTATCGCCCGGCCCTGTCAAGAGGAAAGCATAGGATGTCTTTCCATCGCGACCACCGCGCCCTGCTTCTTGATAGTAGCTCTCCAGATCAGGTGGCAGGTCCATGTGGATCACCGCGCGCACATCGGCCTTGTCGATGCCCATGCCGAAAGCGTTCGTGGCCACCACACAACGGATGTCGCCCTTGCTCCATCCTTGCTGTATGCGATCGCGTTCTTCAGTCGGTAGTCCTGCATGGTAGGCACTCGCAACGATGCCGTGTTCGGCCAAGAAGTGTGCGATGCGCACGGTGCCTCGGCGATCGCGCAGGTACACGATCGCCGTTCCGGGAATGTTGCGGAGCACCTTCAGCAAGCGGCCATGTTTGTCTTCGCCATTGCTGATCCATAGCACCAGTTCGGGTCGGTGGAATGAGCCGCGGACCATATGCGGTTTCGCGAAGCGCAGCTCGTGCATGATGTCCTGTGCGACATCCGCCGTGGCCGATGCGGTAAGTGCGAGCACGGGAACATCCGGCACTATATCCCTCAGCTCTGCCACCTTGCGATAGGCGGGTCTGAAGTCGAAACCCCATTGCGAAATGCAGTGTGCCTCGTCAACGGCGATCAGGCCGAGTGGTAGCCGCGGCAGCCTTGCTTTGAACAGTTCGGTGCCCAGTCGCTCGGGCGATACATAGAGGAATGAGAGTCTGCCCACGGCCGCGCTCTCCAATGCATTGTCGATCTCCTGGTAGGCCATGCCGCTCACTATGGCGCGCGCGGAAATACCTTGAGCGTGAAGCCTTGCGACTTGATCCTTCATCAAGGCGATGAGTGGCGATACCACCAGACATAAACGGCCCATGGCCATTGCGGGTACTTGGTAGCAAAGGCTCTTTCCACCACCGGTAGGAAGCAGCGCAAGGGTATCCTTTCCAGCGAGCACGGCATTGATGATGCGCTCCTGATCCGGCCGGAAAGCATCGTAACCCCAATGCTCTCGAAGCACGGTATGGATATCGCGCGGATACTCCGGCCTCATCTCTTGGATCGTTCAACTGCGGCCATGGAGGAGCTCGCTTTTTCAGCTGGCTATGTTCACGATCTTAACCTTGTACCTTTGGCGTTAACCAAAGAATAGCCCCATATCATGATCACAACCGGGCAAAAGATAGCCATCCAGCGCACCACGGAATCCAGGCTCCCATCAACGGACCTTTCCAACGTCACCTTCGGCCGCACGTTCAGCGACCACATGTTCGTGATGGATTTCGAAGATGGAGCATGGCAGCGTCCCCGCATCGTTCCTTATGCCAACCTCAGTCTCAGCCCTGCGGCTGCAGTGCTGCACTACGGCCAAAGCATCTTCGAGGGCCTCAAGGCTTACCGCCGTTCCGACGGTAGTGTGGCCTTGTTCCGTCCTGAGGCGAACATCTCGCGAATGAACAAGAGTGCACACCGGATGTGCATGCCGGCATTGCCGGAGGATCTTTTCCTTGAAGCATTGATCGAACTGGTCAAGGAGGATTCTTCCTGGATCCCGGAAGGAGAAGATGCCGCATTGTACATCCGTCCTTTCCTCTTCGCAGGCGATGAGTACATCGGCATACGGCCGAGCGATACTTACCGCTTCATGATCTTCACTTGCCCGGTGCGCGGTTATTATGCAGAGCCAGTGCGTGTGAAGATCGAGCTGGAATACAGCCGTGCATTCCCCGGTGGTACCGGCAATGCGAAGTGCGCTGGCAACTACGCCGGAGGACTTTACCCGGCCAAGCTTGCACAGGACAAAGGTTTCCACCAGTTGGTGTGGACCGATGGCATGGAGCACAAGTACATCGAGGAGAGCGGCACCATGAACATCTTCTTCCGCATCGGTGACACCTTGGTGACGCCCGCTAAGAGTGGCACGATCCTAGAAGGTGTCACACGCGATAGCCTGCTTACTCTTGCTCGCGAGCAAGGCATGAAGGTGGAGGAGCGTGCGGTCACTGTGGAAGAGATCGTTACAGCAGGTAGGAATGGCAGCCTGAAGGAAGCTTTCGGCGCGGGTACAGCGGCAACGGTGGCACACATCGAAAGCATCGCTTACGGTGATGAGCTGTTCACCCTTCCTGCAATTTCCGAACGCACCGCAGCGAACAGCCTTGCACAGCGCTTGGATGATATCCGCAGAGGCCACACCGAAGACCCCTTCGGTTGGATGGTACCGGTGATGTGAGAACTTCGACTTCAGTCTGGAACGCCCCTGCGAGGATCACCTCAATGGGGCGTTCCCTTTTCTGGCCGTAATCCATCCAGGCTCTCGGGGATGATCCCAATGCCGATGGCGGTGAAAGCCAGCAGGAAACCGGGCCAGTCGAAGAAGACAAGACCGATCAATATGGTGGAGATCAACGATATGCCGAAGAGCAGACCCGTGAGATGCAGTCCACGGAAAGCCCATAGTTCGATGGGCTGCGGTGGAGTATCCTGGTATACCGTTGCTGGTCGAGCAGTGCTCTTCGCATAGTGTGGCGGGACTGTCCGAGTTTGCGTTTGGGCGCTGCGGTAGTATCGGATCTGCTCGTCGTAATCGGCACGGCTGTGCGGGTCGCTCAGAACGCGGTACGCCTCGTGTACGGCGTGGAAAGCAGTGTTGGCACGGGGTGAAGGGTTCACATCCGGATGGCAGTATTTCGCACGATCACGGAAAGCCTGCTTCACCTGCTTCGCGTCAGCGTCGCGGGTCAACCCCAGCACTTTGTAGTGATCGTAACGCTGCATTATCGGTGTAGCCAGCACAATTTATGCGATCCATGGTCGGATCGTATCTTTCACTTATATCTATGACGAACGCAAAGTACCTCGGGTTGTTTTTCGCACTGGCACTTTTGCCGGTCAGTGCATGGGCTCAGGTGGATGCCCTGCTCCAAGGGCTCGTTCTGGACAGTTCGACTTCCGCACCCATAGCCGGAGTGCACGTGCGCTTAGTGCGATCTTCAACCTTGGATGAAGTGCGGATGGCGGTGAGCGATGAGCGAGGTGCTTTCCGGATACAAGCCCCACGGGCCAAAGGTTATTCACTCCAATTCGGACATGTGGGCTATGTGCCGAAGCGCATTGCCATACCCCAAAGCCAAGGCTCGGACACCTTGCGCATCCGCTTGAACTCCAAGGTCTATACCATCCCCGAAGTGGTGATCGGAAGGAACGCTCCGGAGGTGGTTTACCAGCGGAAGGATCTCCATGTGGGCGATCACTATGCCACGCGGGAAGGCATCTGGGTACTGGCCTACGAGCAGCCTCGGATGTGGCATCGGGAAGAGAACGCGGGCGAACAATTGTTCCGCAACGCGCGCTTGGTATTGCTCGATACCCTCTTCAATGAGCTTGCATCCTACAAGCTGCCCGGCGAGGTGCGCCGCTTGCACCACGACCATCGCGGTCGTGTGGTAGTGGACGGGCAGCGCGATGCTTGGGTGGCCGAATTTCGGAATGGTGGGATCGCCATGGGCATAGTGGACCGCAAGACGCTACACGATGCGATACTGCCTTGGACGGACAGCACTGCTGGCCGTTTGCTCGGTACCAACCGAAGCGAGGAATGGCCTGCCTTCGATCATCTTGCCTTCGATCCCCAGAGTGATCTGCAACAAGCATTCTGCACCATCGAGGACGAGCATGTGATGGAGCTTTTCCGAAGCCAGTACAAGTACATGAGCGGCCGTGACAAGGTGATCGCAATGGATCTGGAGATGGATACGGGGATCGACAAGCAGGTGATCGCTGGATACATGACAGGGTTCCAGCATCATCCATACTTCAGTGTGCCTTATGCGCCGCTCTTCGTGGTGAACGATACGCTCTGCGTGTTCGATCATGTGCGGCAACAGATCCGCAGGTTCACACCGGCAGGAGAGGGGATCGATGAAGTGCCGATGCAGCATGCGAACGATCGCCTATGGCGCGGTCGCTTGATCCAGGATCGCGACGATGCGAGTGTTTACGCGCTCTTCGCGCGTGGACAGCGAAGCTGGCTCTGCCGTGTGGAACCATCCACAGGTCTGTTGGGTGCGCCGGCATCACTCGCACATCCTTTTCCGGAGG
>CAJDVV010000008.1_pt1 | contig 12762 bp, 9 predicted proteins | sample 7391421 | NCBI WGS metagenome assembly CAJDVV01 (sample SAMEA7055708, study PRJEB34461) | soil metagenome | biome: terrestrial ecosystem; feature: Peninsula; material: soil | place: Antarctica | collected 2016 | reverse complement strand
GTATTCGGATCGTAGACCAAGGTGTGCACGGTGTAGGAACCGGCGGTAGTAACGTCGAAGACCGGGAACTCGCGCACCTGTTGGATCACGAGACCTTCGCCTTGGGTAAGCACATAGATCACGCTGTATCCCTCAGGGACGTTGATGTCTCCGTTCGGTACAGCGCCGATAGCCACCGTTCCTTCAGTGAGGCAATCTTCGGCTTTGAATTCGGTGAGCGTACCTGCATCGGCCAAGCACTCTTCCACATCGCAATCGCCGATGACCACTGTAACAGCACCTACCACATCAAGGCTGCCGCAGATATTGCCACCGCCTTGGTACAGAAGTCCGTTCACATCGAAGCCAGTGGTGACACCGAGCTCGACGATGCCCAGATCAAGTGTATTCGGATCGTACACCAAGGTGTGCACGGTGTAAGAACCGGCTGTAGTGACGTCGAAGATGGGATACTCGCGCACCTGCTGGATCACCAAAGCTGCGCCCTCTGTGAGCACGTAGATCACGCTGTACCCTTCTGGTACGTAGATATCACCGTTGGGAACTGCACCGATGGCGACTGTGCCACCCTCGAGGCAATCTTCAGCCTTGAACGCGGTCAGCGTACCTGCATCAGGATTGTCCACAAGGATGCTGGTTCCAGCCACATCCAAGCTGGCGCAGATGCTTCCACCGCCTTGGATCAGAAGACCGTTCACATCAAAGCCCGTGGTGACACCGAATTCCATGATGGAAAGATCCAAAGTGGCAGGGTCGTACACCAAGGTGTGAATGGTGTAAGCACCAGTTTCGGTCACATCGAAAATGGGGAAAGCACGTACCTGCTCGATCACCAGACCTTCTCCGCGCGTGAGCACGTAGATCACTGAGAATCCAGCAGGAACCACGGCATCACCTGTGGGGATACCACCGATAGCGGCTCCTCCTTCCTGAAGACAATCAGAAGGCTTGAAACCGTTGAGCGTGCCTGCGTCCGCTGAACACGCTCCTCCAGCTTGGGCGGAAACGCTCATCGGTACCAGCAGAGCCAACAAAACAACTGCGCTGAACCAGTTCCTGGCCAAGCGCATCGTGGGGTACAAGAAAAGTAGTTTTTCTTTCATCTCAAGGGAGGTTTAAGTCCGTCAGGGAAGAACGGAAGGTTAGGACAGCAAAACAGACGAAGGCACCGAAATGTTCTTCGAAAGGGATGAAGATAAGGCTTAAGCAAGGGACATCGTTTCAGAAGCGCAGGAGATAACGCTTGCGCAAGACCTTTTCCCGCTGTCCGGGGTCCAGCAATTCCACGCTCAAAAGCTGAACGTCATAATCGAGCAACTCGATCCTTTCTTTGGGCACCATGCCAGCTGCTTCCAGTTCGGCCATTCGCTCTGCGTCGGTATAGATCACCACACCCGGAGCGATCACCTGGGCCGCCTCTTCAGCATCGCTCAACCAGCGCACTGGGAATCCTGCGTAGTAGTCCAAGGAAGAACCGCTCACCTGCATTCCGTAGAAACGATCGATGCCCAAGCCATGCTCGAATGCCCAGCGACCCGCCTGCGCATTGCCTTGAAAGCGCAGAAGCTGCGGATAGAAGTGCCCGTTGAGCACCGTGCCGATGCCCATGAAAAGAAGGAAGGTGATGTTGAACGCCGCCTTGCTCCCATCCTCCTTGACCACGTACCACACTGAAAGTGCTCCCAACAGTGCCATTAGTACCGCGTAGGGCATGCCTCCTTCGGGGAAGACCCAAAGCACCACGGCCATGGCACCGATCCACATCAGGCCCGACACGCCCCAATGAAGGCCCATCATCCAAGATGGCTTGATGGCATGCCAGCTTCGTGCGGCAAGCACCGCGAAGAGCGGCAGGACCACGTAGAGGTAATGGGGCAGCTTGAACTGCGAGAGCGAGATCGCAGTGAAGACCAAGAGCACACCGGCTATGCTGGCGTATTCCGGCGAAGCCTTGCGCTGGACCAGTTCCTTCAGTGATCTCCAGACGCCCGCAAGGAGGAAGACCGTCCACGGTAGCAGTTGCCAGAGCAGCTCGTGGCTGAAGAACAGGAAGGTGGAATCATCCTTCCAGCGGTTCTCGCCGGTTATACGGCCGAAGCTCTGCTCCCAGAAGTAGAAGCGAAGTCCATGGGCGCCATGTTGCTGGTAGAGGCCGATACACATGGGCAGTAGGAGCAACGCGAGCATGGGCAGCACGAGCAGCCAACGCGGATCACGGATCGCATCCCATCTCTTGGCCAACAGCACATGTCCGGCCAATGCCAGAACCGGAGCCATCATTCCCATGGGCCCTTTGGCGAGCATTCCGCTGGCCAATGCGATAGCCAAGCCCACAAGCTGCCACCAACGCCGTTGCTCCATCCATGCCGAGCCGAGCCAGATGGCGGTGATCACCGATGCGGTAAGGATGGTATCGGTGCGCACATCGTTTGTCATCAGCAGGAAGGCCACGCTTCCACCGAACATGAGGCCGGCCGTTCGTGCCACCACATCCGGATAGTAGAGCTTGGCGAAACGATAGGTGGAATACATCCCCAGGAAAGCGAAGAGTATGCTGGGCAACTTGTAGCTCCAGTTGGCTACGCCGAAGAGCTTGAAGGAAAGTGCCGAGAGCCAGAACAGCAGTGGCGGCTTGTCCAGATAATCGTATCCTCGGTAGTACAGTTGCAGCCATGTAGCATCGGCCGGGCGATGGTCGAAAGAGAGCATGTCGCGCGCCATGCCGGCATACTGGGACGCATCCACGTCCATGACATCGAGCACGGCGCCCTGCATCACCACCAACACCAGGGCGACAAGGGCCATCAGTAGGGATCGTCCGTACATGCGGCACGAAGATGCGGCAGCGGACCGTACCGTTGGTGTGCAACTCTTGTTAAGCGGTATCAGCTTGCTGCTCAAGGGCTTAAAATTGCAGGATGGGCCGTAAAGCGATCGCTATGCTGATGCTACTCGCCACGCTGAGCGTGGTGGGAGTAGTAGTGATCCAACTGCTCTGGCTCCAGCAGGCCAGCAGATACCGCAACGAGCAGGTGGAACTGAACCAAGCGCAGGCCCAGCAATTGGAGAAGCAGTTCAACGACAGGGTGGTGATCGCGCTCACCGATGTCACCGAACAGATCCTTTCCATCACCAAGGACCCCAGCGATCTGTACGATGCGGTGAAGCAGGAACGGCCGAACTATTTCTCGGTGGCCATCAACGATACGCTGCACCCCTATCTCTTGGAAGCCCTGCTGCGCAAGGAATTCGCACGGCGCAACATCCAGGAGGATTTCGAATACGGCATCTACGATTGCTTCACCGATAGTGTGGTGTACGGCAACTACGTTTCGTTCGACACGCTGGACATCGGATCGGTAACGCACAGCAAACTCCAGAAGCTGGACAAGGACGGACATTACTTCGGCGTGTACTTCCCGGATCGCTCCAGCAGCCTGTGGGAAGAAGAGAGCAGCCGTTGGATGTGGATATTCCCAGCCATCGTCACGCTCATCGTTTTCAGCTTCTTCGCGTACAGCGTTTGGGTGATCCTGAAACAGAAGAAGTTGAGCGAGATGAAGAACGACTTCATCGGCAACATGACTCACGAGCTGAAGACGCCGATAAGTACGATCGCGCTGAGCGCCGAAGTGCTGAGCGATCCCGACATCGTTAACGAGCCGGAAAGGCTGCGGGATTACGCCCGGATCATACGAAGCGAGAACGAACGCCTGCGTACCCAAGTGGAGCGCGTGCTGCAGCTATCCACATTGGACAAGGAGACCTTGGAACTACGCCGGGAAAAGGTGGACATGCATCAGCTTGTATCGGAAGTGGGCGCCTCTCTCCGTCTCCCTTTGCAGGAGCGCAGCTTGGAACTCCATATGGAGCTGGTCGCTGAACGCCACTCCGTACTGGGCGATCGCGTTCACCTGACGAATGCCTTGTTCAACCTGCTGGACAATGCCCTGAAATACGGCCGCGATGGCACGGTCATCACCATCCGCAGCAGCAGCAAAGGAGGTGAGCTGATCCTGAGCGTTCATGATGAGGGGATCGGCATCAGCAAGGATGACCAAGGCCTGGTATTCGAACGCTTCTACCGCGTGCATACCGGCAACGTACACAACGTGAAAGGCTTCGGGCTGGGCCTGCATTATGTGCAGCAGATCGCACTGGCACATGGCGGCGGTATCAGCGTGCGCAGCGAGCTCGGTAAGGGTAGCACCTTCATCCTTTCCCTTCCCCTTGCATGAGCGCCCCTACCCCATCAATTATCTTACGCTCGACGTTCAGCACTTCCGGCACGGGCATTGGGACACTACGCATTCAGCATTGCAGACCATGAGCGATACCAAACAGACCATACTACTTGTAGAGGATGATCAGAACCTCGGCTTTGTGATCCAGGATGCCCTGAAGCGCAAGGGATACATCGTTCACCTCTGCCGCGATGGAAAGGAAGGATTGCACAAGTTCAACGAGCAAGCGTACGATCTCTGCGTTCTCGACGTGATGCTTCCCAGCAAGGACGGCTTCAGCTTGGCTGAGGATATCCGTACGGTGAATGCCATGGTGCCCATCGTGTTCCTTACGGCCAAGAGCCAGACCGAGGACCGCATCGCGGGTTTCAAAGCTGGTGGCGATGATTACCTGACCAAGCCCTTCAGCCATGAGGAGCTGATCCTGCGCATCGAGGCCATCCTTCGCCGTACACATGGCAAGGCCGATGACCCACGCGACCGGGACCGTTTCGAAATAGGCACCTACACCTTCGACCACCGCAACCTGATCCTGAGCCATCCGACGGAGGAGCGCAAGCTGACGAAGAAAGAGGCTGAGGTCCTACGTCTGCTGTGCATGCACCAGGACCAAGTGCTTGCCCGCGAGCTTGTGCTGAACATGGTGTGGGGCGATGATACCTACTTCCTCGGGCGCAGCCTGGACGTGTTCATCAGCCGCTTGCGCAAGTACCTGAAGGCCGACCCGAACGTGCAGATCGTGAATGTGCACGGCGTAGGCTTCAAGCTCGTTGTAGGCTGAATCGCACTATTGAAAAACCTTCCGGGAACGGCGAGGGCGCACCCCTTCCCGAGCGCGCCCCCATCCTTCACCCAACCCTGAGTGTGCTCAGTCGGAACCGAGCAACTTCTTCACGAGCGTTGCCACCAGAGCTCCGTCGGCCTTTCCGGCCAGTCGCTTGTTGGCTTCGCCCATCACGCGCCCCATGGCCTTCATGTCGGTAGCGCCCAGTTCGGCTATCACAGCCTTCACGGTCGCTTCCACCTCATCTTCACTGAGCCGCTTGGGCAGGTAGGCTTCTATCACCTGTGCCTGCGACTCTTCCTCCACTGCGAGTTCTTCACGCGCTTGCTCACGGTAGATCAGCGCGCTCTCTTGCCGCTGCTTGTGCAGCTTGCTCAGTATGCGCATGCCGGCCGCCTCGTCCAGACCGCTCTGACCATCCCTGGTAAGCTCCAGTAGAATGGCGCTCTTGATCGCCCGAAGGGCATTCAAGCGGTCCTTGTCGCGGGCCAGCATCGCCTCCTTGATGTCGGCATCGATGCGTTGTTGCAGTTCCATGGTTCCATTCATTGGGCCGATCGCTTCGATTTCGCTCAGCATGATCGGCCCGTGCTAACGTGGCCAAGCTTTCGCTTAGTCCACGTTATCGTGCAAGTAGGGATTGTTCCTGCGGAGCTCCACCCTGCGCTCGCCGGTCTCGTCCACCTCTTCGTTCAAGGTGTAGCGGCTCACGTTGGATTCGGTGCTGTGCGGAGCATCGTTCAGGTGGAGGTTCTTGCGCTTGTAGGCAGGCTCGTTCTCCATGTCGGCGAGTCCGCTGGTGGTACGCAGGCGTGCGGCCACTTCGCGCATACGAGCTTGGCGCTCTTCCACCCTTGCCTGATGCTCTGGCTGGGAAAGGCGTGCTTCGTTCACTTCGGGGCTCTCGTTGCGTACGGTCCCCTTCTGATCAGCAGTATCGTAGAGGTCCAAGACCACTTTCTCCACCTTCTGCTCAGGCTGAGGCTTCGGTGCCTCCGGCGCGGCAGTGTGCCCATGGTTCTCGCTGGAGAACGGAAGCGCACCCTGCGTAAGTGGCGCAGGAGTCTCGCGCACCAGGATGTAAGGCTCGGCGGGTGTCACTATGGCCGGCGGTGCCACGGGGACAGCCGGAGCGGAGTGTCCGCCAACTGGATTCGCGATCGGAGCCGTAACGGCCTTCGCGCTCTCGTCCATCAATGGGATAACGGTGCGCTCGTTCTGCTTGGCCTTGGCCTCAACGGTTTCCGGGGTGGACTGGAAACCTGTTGCGATCAGCGTGATGCGGATCTCATCACCCAGTGTCTCATCCTTACCGTAGCCCCAGATCATGTTGGCACTGTTCCCTGCCGCTGCCTGGAAAAGCTCGGTGATCTCGGAGATCTCGTCCATGAGGATCTCGCGGGTACCGTAGGTGATGTTGAACAACACATAGCGAGCGCCGCTGATGTCATTGTCGTTGAGCAAAGGAGAATCCAGCGCCTCTTGAGCAGCACGCATGGCACGGTCCTCTCCTTCTGCCTGGGCCATGCCCATGATGGCCACGCCGCTGTTGGTCATCACGGTCTTCACGTCCTGGAAGTCCACGTTGATGTCACCGGTCTCGTTGATCATGCCAGCGATACCCTTTGCTGCGGTGGTGAGGATGTTGTCCGCATTGTTGAAGGCGTTGCTCAGCGAGAGGTTTCCGTAGAGCTCACGCAGGCGATCGTTGTTGATCACCAGCAGCGTGTCCACTGCTTTGCGCATCTCTTCGATTCCGTCGAGGGCCTGCTGCCTACGCTGGCGACCTTCCCACATGAAAGGACTGGTCACGATGCCCACGGTAAGGATGCCCATTTCGCGAGCGATCTCTGCGATCACGGGTGCTGCACCGGTACCGGTACCACCGCCCATGCCTGCTGTGATGAACACCATTTTGGTGCGACCGCTGAGCAGTTCACGCACCTCTTCGATGTTCTCCTGGATGGCATCACGGCCACGCTCAGGAATGGAACCGGCTCCGAGACCCTCGGTGAGGTTCACTCCGAGCTGGAGTTTCACCGGCACTGGGCTGATGTCCAGCGCCTGCCGGTCGGTGTTGCAGACAATGAAGTCCACGTTCTTGATGCCTTGCTCGTACATGTGATTGACGGCGTTGCTGCCGCCACCACCTACACCGATCACTTTGATGATCGAGGCGAGCTCTGTTGGAAGGTCGAATTTCATGACGTTGGGTATTGAGGGTTGTTGGGAAGGTTCTTGATCGGGTAGTACGGCTTAGTTCTCGTCGTCCTTCAGCAGGTCGGTAGCACTGGTGAAGACAGAATTGAAGAAATCACCAAGGGTGCGCTTGGAGTGGTTCTTCACGGCATCCTTGCTGGGGATGTTGTGCACCACCGTCTTAGGACGTCGGCGATCCAGGTAGTCGAAGCCTTTCATCACCAGTCCTACGCCAGTTGCGTGCAAGGGACTGGTAACATCTTCGATCGCGCTGGTAGCGAGGTGCTCGTTGGGGTAGCCGATGCGCGTGCTCATGCCCGTCATCAATTCCACCAAGTGCTTCAGGTGCTTCAGTTGGGCACCACCTCCGGTGAGCACGATGCCCGCGATGAGCTGCTTCTCCAGACCGGAGTTCTTGATCTCGAAATGCACATGCTCCAGGATCTCCTCCATACGGCTCTGGATGATCTCCGCCAGCGTACGCAGGCTGATCTCCTTGGGCTCGCGACCACGTAGACCGGGAATGCAGACCACCTCGTTCTCTTTGTTCTCGGCGGCCAAGGCACTACCGAACTTGGTCTTCAGCAATTCGGCCTGATCCTTCATGATACCGCAGCCTTGGCGGATATCCTCGGTCACCACGTTTCCACCGAAAGGGATCACGGCGGTATGGCGGATGATGTTGTCGAAGAAGACAGCGATGTCGGTGGTACCACCTCCGATATCCACAAGCACCACGCCTGCCTCCTTCTCCTCATCGCTAAGCACTGCATCGGCGCTGGCCAATGGCTCCAGGATCAACTCTGTGACCTCGAGATTCGCACGGTGCACACACTTGTTGATGTTGCGCGCAGCTGTCACCTGACCGCTGATGATGTGGAAGTTGGCTTCCATGCGGATGCCGCTCATTCCGATAGGGTCGCGGATGCCTTGCTCGCCTTCCACGATATACTCCTGCGGCAGCACGTGGATGATCTCCTCGCCCGGTGGCATCACCAAGCGGTAGGTCTCATCGATGAGCTGGTCGATATCCAGCTGCGTGATCTCCTCTTCGAGGCTCTCGCGCATCTTCATACCCCTGTGCTGCATGCTTCGGATATGCTGGCCAGCGATACCAACGATCACCGTGCTGATGTCCACCCCGGCGCTATCCTCGGCTTGGCGTATTGCCGCCTGGATGCTCTCCACGGTCTTTGCGATGTTCGCCACTGTGCCACGAGTGACTCCTTCGGAACGGGACTTTCCCATACCGAGGATCTCGATCTTGCCTTGTTCGTTCTTGCGCCCTACGATGCAGGCGATCTTCGTAGTACCGATGTCCAGTCCGGCTACGATCTCTTGGTTCTTGTCGTTGGTCATTTGAAGGGTATTAGGGCGTTGGGCGGTTGGTACAGACGATCTGGTCGGCGAAGCGTAGGTCGATGCGCGCGTAGCGGCGCCAATCAGCTTGGGGGATCCCTTTGTCGTAGAAGACCTTGAGTTTCGCGAAGCGTTCGGCGAGTTCACTGCCATCACCGATCAGCACGCGCTGTGCGCCGATCTTGGGTATGAGCTCGAACTCTCCTGCGCTGTTCACATACACCTGGTCTATAAGGGCATTCCAGAAGGGATCATTGCGCAGGAACACCGCCAGACGATGGATCTCGTCCGAGTGGAAGTGCTCCATCAGGCTATCGTTATCGAGCACGGAGCTCACTCCGTTGGTGACACCGGGCTCGTGGAGCTCACCGCTCACCACGGGCACACGCGCTGTGTATCCGGTGCTCAGCGGCATGGTGTATCCATCCTCGTCGATGTAGAAGCTGGAACCATCGCGGTTGAAGACCCGCACGATGGGCACACGCTGTCGCACTTTCACATGCAGAACGCCATCCATGGTGTGGTACACTTCGGCATTGGCCACGGATGGAATGTTCCGTAAGCGCTGCTCGATGGCAGGAACATCCACATCTCCAATGGGCATTCCTTCTTCGGACACACCTTGGTCCAGAACCTCAAGCCGGATGGCCTGTTCGTCGATGAAGTGCATGCCTTCCTCTCCGCTCACCTGCACATCGAGTGCGGTGATCAGGGCATTGTCCACAGTGCGTTCCACAAAGCCCAACAGGCCGATCACGCCAAGCACCAGCATGACGATCCCTACAGGGCGCATCAGTCTTTTTATGCGTTCCATGAGCTTTGGAGTTCGTTCAACAAGCGTTGTACATCGGATACGGAGCGATCGATATCGCCAGCACCAAGAGTGAGCACTACGTCCAGTTCGCGGGCACGCAGATCGGAGATGAGACCAGCAGCCGTGGTAAGCTGCTTATCTGCCATCGGCACCTGTTCGAGCAACCAAGCGCTGGTGACACCGTCGATCGGCTCCTCGCGTGCTGGATAGATCTCCATCAGCAGGAGGCTATCCAACAGGGCCAGACTGGTTGCGAAACCGGCCGCGTGGTCGCGGGTACGGCTGAAGAGGTGCGGTTGGAAGATGCCTGTGATGCGTCGACCGGGAAAGAGTTCGCGCACGCTTTCGATGCAGGCATGGAGCTCCGCCGGATGGTGGGCATAATCGTCGATGTACACCACACGAGGTCCGTTCACGCGCACCTCGAAACGGCGGGCTACACCACGGAAGCTCTGCATGCCCTTGATCAGGTCGGCTGGCGAAACACCCAAGCGGAGGGCAACGGTACCTGCTGCGATAGCGTTCTCCACGTTATGCCTGCCGGGCATGCCAAGGTTCAATCCTTCCACGGTCCGTCCATCGGCCACCAGATCGAAATGGTAACTGCCATCAGCGATGCGCATGTTCTCCACGCGGGGATCACCGGTACTGCCCAAGGAGTATGGCGTAAGCTGGGTGCGCTCGGCGAAGTGTGAGGCTATGCGCTGGTGAACGAGCAGCGGTCCGTCGCACTGCACCGCGAACTGGGTATAGGCATCGAACATGGCTGCGGGCGTGCCGTAGATGTCCATGTGGTCTGGATCCATTGCGGTGATCACCGATTCCGTTGGGCAGAGCTTCAGGAAACTGCGGTCGTACTCATCGGCCTCCACCACGTTCACCACAGCGTCGTCGTTCAAGAGAACGTTGGTGCCGTAGTTACCTGCGATACCACCGAGGAATGCATTGCACTTCACTTTCCCTACGGTGAGGAAGTGCGCGATCATGGTGCTCACCGTGGTCTTGCCATGGGTGCCGGCCACTGCCACCGTGCGACGGTCGCGGGTAACCATGCCCAGCACTTCGGCATGCTTCAGCACACGTGCTCCACGCTCCTCCCAATAGCGCAACAACGGACTGTCCATGGGTACGGCCGGCGTGCGCACCACCATCACTTCGGAAGCTGGTGCATTGCGGTATTCCTCGGGGATGTACTGGGGATCTTCGCTGAACTGCTCGCTCGGCGTGCGGTCGTATCCGGCCACGTCCGCACCCTGCCTGCGGAAATAGCGAGCGAGTCCGCTCATGCCTATTCCACCGACTCCGATGAAGAAGAGCTTATGTCCGTTCAGGGTCTTCATTTCCGTGCGAGTCTTATCACTTCTGCCGCGATCATCTCGGCCGCGTTCATGGTACCGATGCTGGCTATGGTCGTACTCAAGCGCTCAAGTGCTGCGCTGTCCTTGATCAGATCCAACACGGTGCTTCCGAGCTTTTCCACAGCATCCGCATCGCGCAATAGGACGGCAGCACCGCGATCGGTGAGCGACCTTGCATTGTGTGTCTGGTGATCCTCCGCCGCAGTGGGCAATGGCACCAGGATGGCAGGCTTTGAAACAAGAGCGAGCTCGCTCACGCTGATGGCACCGGCGCGTGCAACCACCAGGTCGGCGACGGCATAGGCATAGTCCATCCGGCTGACGAATTCCGTCACCTTGCACTGCGTGTAACCGAGCTTGGCCACAGCTGCCTCCGCTTGCGCGAAGAATGGTGTTCCCGTCTGCCAGATCACTTGGATACCCGCCTGCTGCCACATGGCCAAAGCCGCTTCAACGCCGCGATTGATCCCGCGTGCACCAAGACTTCCGCCGGTAATGAAGAGGATGGGACTGCCTTCCTCCAGACCGAACTGCTCCATGCCGCGTGGGCGCTTTCCCGCAAGGCGCACCACATCCTGCCGTACCGGATTACCGGTGAGCAGGAGCTTCTCCTTCGGGAAGTACTTCTCCATTCCGGCGTAGGCCACACAGATCCGGTCCACACGCTTGGCGAGGTAGAGGTTGGTCTTGCCCGGAAAGCTGTTCTGCTCTTGGATCAAGGTGGGCACATCCATGCGCTGTGCAGCCGCCAAGAGCGGTCCGCTGGCATAGCCTCCCACACCGACCGCAACTTGTGGCTTGAATGTGCGCACCAGCTTGCGGGAGAGGATCATGCTGCGGAACAGGCGCCAAGGCAGATCGAGATTCTTCAGCAACTGCCCACGCTGGAAACCGCGGATGGGCAAGCCCTCGATGCGGTAACCTGCTGCAGGCACTTTATCCATTTCCATCTTCCCCTCGGCACCCACGAAGAGGATCTCCGCATCAGCCTCGCGCTCGCGCACCGCATTCGCGATGGCGATGGCCGGGAAGATGTGTCCGCCGGTGCCACCACCGGAGATCATCACCCTAAGCGAGTGTTGTCCGGAGGCGATCGCCATTGGGGGTCGGGGTTTGGATCTCGTCGGTGTAACGGCTAACGCTCAGAACGATGCCGATGGCAAGACAGGTGAACCATACAGAGGTTCCACCCATACTTACAAGCGGCAGCGGCTGGCCAGTAACGGGTACCAGGTTCACGGCCACGGCCATGTTCACCATGGCTTGCATCACCAGCATCAGACTCAGGCCCACTGCCACCAGCGAGCCGAATGGTTTATCGCAGCGGCCGGCGATGCGCACAGCCCTGAAGAGCAGGATCTGATAGAGTAGCAGAAGGCCTAGACCACCGAGGATACTTCCGTACTCCTCGATGATGAAGGCGTAGATCATATCCGAATAAGGGTGTGGAAGCCAGTTGCGCGATGCGCCGCTTCCGGGTCCGTTGGGGAGCAATCCGCCGGATGCGATGGCGATCTTGGCGTGCTCCACTTGGTAGTTGGCCTCACTGTCCTGGGTGCCGAAGCTCTCGATACGGGTGATCCAAGTATCCAAGCGCGGAAGCAGACCGGGTTTGGTATTCGCGATCAGCAGCAGTACCACGAACACCGCCACAGCAGCCCCGATGATGAGGGCCATGTGCCGTAAGGGAACCTGACCGATGAACATGAGGGTGAAACAGACGGCGAAGAGCAGCGCTGCGGTAGAGAAGTTGGCAGGCAGGATCAGACCGCACATCACACCCACGGGCAGCATCAGTTTCAGCATCACATCACGCAGTGTCCACTCGATACCGTGGTTCTTGCCCAACACCCGAGCGAGGTATACGATCAGCACCACCTTGGCCAGGTCACTGGTCTGGAAGCTCTGGTTGATGATGGGGATGGTGATCCAGCGGCTGGCATCGTTGATGTTGGAACCGAGCAACAATGTCAGCAGCAGCAGGCCCGCCGTGACCGGAATGGC
>CAJDVV010000004.1_pt1 | contig 13490 bp, 16 predicted proteins | sample 7391421 | NCBI WGS metagenome assembly CAJDVV01 (sample SAMEA7055708, study PRJEB34461) | soil metagenome | biome: terrestrial ecosystem; feature: Peninsula; material: soil | place: Antarctica | collected 2016 | reverse complement strand
ACGCGAAGAGAGCCCCTGAAGCCACGCCCTGCATAGTAGGACTGTGGCCCATTGTGGTACACGAACACGGTGCCGTAGCGGAGGTCGCAGAAGATCGCACCGTCCAGCTTCCGGATGGCCTCTGGCGCCTTCACCCAGCTGGAGGTCTTCGCATCGAAGGTCCCCAACTTCTGAAGCGCGCGGTATTCGGCTTCCGTGAGCATCTCGATGCCCATTTCCGTTGCCATATCGATGGCATTGTTCGCTGGCCGATGTTCCTTGCGCGATTCCCAGCCTTGGCGGTCGTAGCAGATGCTCCTTCGGCCTGCCGGAGTTTCGGCGGAGCAGTCCATGAAGGTGTATTCGCCGCTCTTCTTGTCGTAAGCCACCACATCCGGTTCCCCACCGCTCTCTTCCATCTGCTCCAATGACCAGAGCTTACTGGGCTTGGCTTCCAATCTGGCTGCTACATCGGCCCATTTGAGCCCCTTGTGGCGTGAGCCATGTTTCTCGAAGCGAGCTTTCAGGGTGGCGAGCACTGTCTTCTGCTGATCGGCGTCCAGCTTCATGGGGTCGTTATTCAGTGCCAAGGTAAATGCGCCGGAACCTTCAGAGCCAGAAGGCATCCTCCTCCTTATCGCCCGCTTCTTTCTGGTCCAAGGACTGGTGGAGCTCCTCGATCCGTTCGAGCTCTTCTTCGGTCGCGACCATTTGGATCGCATTGAACAACACCCGTTCCTCGAAGCGGATATGTGCCTCGAGCTCTTCTTCGATCTGCGAGATGAGGATGGCAGGATCCTCGGTACCGGTGAACAATCGCGTCAATCGGCGATGTTCGGCCAAGGCGCGTTTCACCAACTCGTGCTCTTCGCCTAGTATCGGGAAGACCGCTTCCTCTTCAAGGTTGAAGTGCGGCACCAGATGTTCCGCATGGAAGATCTGGCAATAGGCCATCATACGTGCCGGGTCCACATGCTTCTGCAGTCCGGTGCGTAGTTTCCAAGAGAGCAGCAGCCCATGGTGATGGTCGCGGCTCAGTGGCTTAAGGGTTTCGTGTCTTTTAATCGGTTTGGTCGTGGACATCGTTAATGGATCAAGGTAGTGGGACCTTCACGCAAGCGTTGGATCCACATCAGGTGCAACTCGCCCATCTATTCGGCAGTCATTTTGGGCAAGATGGGCATTAGGAACTTGGAAGGGTCCTGAATGCGCTGCCAAGGAACGCTTCTAGCCCTTGCCTGCGGATAGCGGATCAGCAGGTCAGGGCCGCTCACATCGTCTACAGATCGAGAGAAGGGTTTCCTGTAGTTGCCGCACCGCGGCGAAGTTCAGCAGGTACTGATCACCCGACAAGCTTTACTGAATGAATGCGCTGGGATCCTCGCGCAGGCGTTCGATACGCATCATGAACATCTCCGCCATGCGCTCTGCGTTCATGTGGGCCAGATCGGCAACGGGTCCTTTGAAGAGTTCATCGACAGTGCCGTGAAAGAGGGTGAGCCAACGGGCGAAGTGTTCCTCGGAAATGGGCAGGCCTGCATGCGGCCGGAAAGGTGCTCCGAAGTAGGAGCCTTCGGTGATCAGCACAGTACCCCAGAAGCGGTACATTTTGGCCATGTGTTCCGGCCAACGGTCTTTGATGACGCCGTTGAAAATGCCGCCCAACATCTGGTCAACTCGCACTTTGCCGTAGAAGGTGTCCACAAGCGAACGGATGTGTTCGGGCGTGGATATATCGCTGAGTTCGCTCATCTGAACATGGGTTCCCAGTACAGGGTGAAGTAGAAGGCCGCAAAGCCGACGAAGCCGATCAGCAGGGCCCACACCCAAGCAGGAACGGCTTTGGGGGTTTCGGAGCCGGTGATCATGAACACGTCGCTGCGTTCGCTGCCATAGGCGTTTATGGTGATGGGGATGCGGTCCTCCACCACTTCGTTCGGCTTCAATCCGAGCACGGTGATCGCGGGTCCGTTGCGCACTTCGAAGGGAATGGTGCGAACGCCTTCAACACCGTTGGTGCTGCGCGCCACGATGCGCAAGGTGTGCGGGCCATCGGGTAGTTTGGTGGTATCGAAGAGGAACTTCACCGGAGGTGCGAACTCGGCAAAGGGCTGTGGGTCCTCGTCGAGGAAGAGCTTGATGCTGCGTTCTTCAGCCATGGGATGGAGTGTTCAGGATGGAACGCTTGATGTGTTCGGGGTTGCCTTCGTTGGGGCGCACCAAGAACTTCACTGCGAAGAACAGGGTGATAAGAACGATGATCGCGGAGACCCAGATGATCGGCATATCCCACTCACTTTGTGGGCCGGTGCCGTGGCTGATGCCCTTCAGCACTTTCGGCTGTTGTTTCTCGCACACATCGCAGGCCCAAGCTGGCAGCGAGAGCAGCAGGATGAAGAGGGAGAGGAGTAAGCGCATCATGGTATCGCGGTTTCAGGTGAAACAGTGAAACGGATGCTCTTGACCAATTCTTCAGTAGTGGCCGGCGCATCGTTACCGAAGCTGGAGCGGACATAGTTCGCCACCGCGGTGATCTCTGCATCGCTGAGGTTCTCGGCCTGTGCGGGCATGGCACTGTACTCGGGCCGTGCATCATATCCACCCAGTATGATGGAGATCATCTGTGTGGGGTCCTTGTCGTTCACGATCGGACTGCCGGCCAGAGGAGGGAATGCTCCTGCCAAGCCTTTGCCATCCGCTTGGTGGCAGGCGGCGCAGACCTGGGAGAAGATAGCACTACCATCGGGCAGGCCATCGACGGCGGTGAGCTTCACGGCTTTGCCATCCGCACCCGGAGAAGGCAGGAATTTGCCCGGCTCCACACCTGTGGGCAGCGGAGCTTGCTTCAGGGAAGTGAGGTAGGCCACCAGGTCGTTCATCTCAGGCTTGGCGATCACCTTCATGCCCGGACGGCTCAAGCGTTCAGCAGGGATCGGTACCAACACATCACCCTCTTTCACGCTGGCGGAATCCACTTCTTCGAAGAGCCAGCCGTAGCGTGGCATGATGGAACCTTTCACCACCATGCGGGGATCGTAGAGGTGCAGCAGGTGCCACTGTGCGCCCGGTTGGCGTTGCCCCACGTTGGTAAGGTCGGGTCCGGTGCGTTCACTACCCAGCAGCGAAGGCGATTGCTGCCAGATGTTCATGCGCTGCTTGCTGTAGTGGTAGTCGCTGGGGATGGATGGGCGCGCTCCCCATGTCTTGTCCATCTCGATGTTGCGCACCTGTTGGGTGTGGCAGGCCATACAGCCTTCGGAAACATATACGGCCAAGCCACGCCGCTCCGCAGCGGTCATCACGGGCATGTCCGGCAATGGTGCCACGTACTGCATGTTGTTAGCGGGCATCACGGCAACGCCTACGCTCAGCGCAACGAACACCAGCAGGGCGACGTTCACCAGATTCGCATGGTCCTTGTGGAAGTTGATCATGGCTCAGGCAGTGATAGGGTTCATGACGGGAACGGCTGTGGTCCGGCGCGACATGACGTAGAAGTTATAGGCGAAGAGGAGGTGGGAGATGAACATCAGTGTGCCGCCGATAGCGCGCCAGGTCCAGTATCCACGGGTGTTCACTACGGTCTCGATGAACGGTACACCTTCGATCCATGCCATGCCCTTCACAGTACCACCGGCCATCAGTGACATGGTGTAGGCGAAGAGGCCGATGAAGGCCAGCCAGAAGTGTGCACCTACCAGCATCTGCGAAGGCTCGCGACCGGTGATCTTCGGCACTATGGCGTAGATACAGGCCCACAGGATGAATGTGATGATGCCGTACATGGTCATGTGCGAGTGCGCCACGTTGAAGTCCGTGAAGTGCCACACGTGGTTGGTGAAGCGGAAGGCCTGCAAGCTGCCCTGCGAGCTACCGACGAAGTAATAGATGACGCCCACCAGGAAGAAGGGCAGCACATAGCTGCGACCGATCGCGCTCCAGCTGCCACGCATGGTCATCAGGAAGTTCGTGCTACCGGCGATCACCGGGATGAACATGCCTACGCTGAACACGATGGCCACCGTCTGAAGCCACCAGGGTAGGGGAGAGAAGACGAAGTGGTGCGTACCGATCATGGTGTAGAAGAGCATCTGTGTCCAGAATGCAAGCACACCCAGTGAGTAGGAGTAGATGGGCTTGTTAAGAGCCGATGGCAAGTAGTAGTAGATGAGGCCCAGCGTGAAGGTCATGAACCACATGCCCACGCCTTGGTGCATGTAATAGCCTTGAATGATCGTTTCGCCCAAACCATTCTGGTACCACGGCAGGTAGCCGATGCTGGCCAGCACGATGGTCCAGACCAGAGCAGCAAGGATGTACCAGTTGCTGACGTAGATCTCGGAGATCTTGCGCCGCTTCACCGTACCATAGAAGTTCCGGAAGGTGATGATCAGGGCCAATGCGAAGAGGAGCATGATGGGCCAGATGTACTCACGGTACTCACCACCGCCATTGTTGATGCCGGCCATCAAGCTGATGTTGCCGAGCAGCACCGAGGTGTTGATCAGTCCCAATCCCCACCAGCCTTGCTTGTAGCTGTGGATCACCGTGTTGGATGTGCGCGCGATCACGAAATAGCCGAGGCCGATCATCCCGAGAGAGGCCCAGCCCCAGAACACCGTGTTGGTGTGCACCGGACGCAGCCTGCCGAAGGAGAGCCAAGAGACCTCATCGAGGTCGGGCCAGACGAACTTCATACCGAGGTATTGACCCACCAACGTGCCGAACACCAACCAGAACGTTGCTGATCCGATGTACCAGAGCACAAGCTTGGTAAGCTGCGGAGGAACAGTAAGGCGTGCACCGGAATAGATCTTCTCATCCACCAAGGGATTGTCCGGTTCGCTGGTGGAGCGTGTGATCAGGGCTCTGTCATCGAAAGCCGGAACGGTGCCACCCAATTCATCTCCCTTCAGCTTGAAGTGGAGTGCTTCCTTGCGTTGCAATTGTTCTGCTGTCAAGATGGAAGGGTCCAAGCCGAGCAGCTCCTCATCCGGGATCCGAATGGCGCGCAGCCGCTTCTTCTTGGTGTCCTTCAGGATGCGGTCCACTCTGGCGGAAATGATGAGCACGGCAACGAACATGATCACACCGATCAGAAGTAGCGTGCCCAGCACGCCTGGGCTGGTCAACCAGCCCTCGGTGCGTCCGGTTTCCGCGAAGGTGGCCTGTGCGATGAACAGCCCGCAAAGTGCGAAAGCGCCGCGCAAAAAGGGAGAGAGTTGTCCGAATTTGGGATATGGCTTCATCGCTTCAGGAAGGTTTCACCGTTCTCCAATCCAGCGGTGAGGGTGTGGATGGTCGTATTCTCCAGCATATTCCGTAGGTCTTCGCGTATGGATTCGAAATGGTCGTGTAATGGACAGGGTTTCAGCGCGTTACAGGCTTTCAGACCCATGCCGCATCCGCGGTACACGGTGTCATTGTCAATGGCCTTCACGATGTGGCTCAACTTCACCTTCTTGGCCATCATGGGCGGTAGGTCGAAGCCACCGTTGGGTCCCTTGCGCGAGACCAGGATACCCTCACGTGCTAATTGCTGTAACACCTTTGCGGTGAAAGCCTTGGGCGAATCCGTTCGCTCGGAGATGGCATCCAAGCTCAGTCGTTCGCCAGCAGCGCTGGCCGATGCGATCAAGGTTGTGGCCCGGAAGGCGTATTCGCAGGTCTTTGAGAACATGTGCGGTGCGAAGTTATAGAGTGGCGTTCAGAAAAGGACAAGATCATCCGAAAAAATCTCCTGTGTTATCAACACATGTGGCTCGGAGGAGAGGTAAAAGTGATAAATGTCATGGCATGTTAGTAAACACTAACTAACTTTGTCTTCGGATCAACACAGCCTCAACATGCACGGCAAGAACAACATAGCGATAGGCTTCTTGGTGATGGGGGGCTTCATGCTCTACGGCTTCGTGTTGATCTACCTGCGTGATTTCGCTCCGGACAAACAAGCGTGGGTGGACAGCTACTCGGTTGGCAAGCACTTCGAATCGCGCTTGGCCCACGTTCACGGCAACCTGTTCGCTGTGCTGAACGTGATCATCGGCTACCTGCTGCTGCAATTCCACGAAAAGCTGAGCAACGTGAAAGTGATCTCGTGGTTGGCCATGGCCGGTCTGCTGATGCCTATGGGAATACTGGCCGAGGTCTATTTCGGAACGCCGCCAGCCCTGGTGCTCGTAGGTGCCATTGCCATGACCGCTTCAGTAGTATGGCTCGGTATCTCTTTCTATACGATGAAGATCACAGGAAGCGGCATCGCTTCATAGGAACATTGAACATGGAAAGCAGAAGCTACTCCGTCGTTTACCGCATCGTCCACTGGGCAATTGCCGTGTCGTTCATGATGTTGTTGAGCACGATCTTCCTGCGGTTGACGTGGATGAACAAGTATAATGTTGCGACCATCATCCAAGACCAGCTTGCCAACACGGAGCAGCACGTTACCGAAGATCAAGCCATTGCTCTGGCAAAGAAGATCCGGCAGCCCATGTGGGATTGGCACATCTACACGGGTTATGCACTAGTTGCCTTGTTCTCGATCCGGTTGATACTTCCGGCTTTCGGACAGATGAAGTTCCAGAACCCCATGGAAAACGCGTTGTCCACAACGGCCAAGTTCAGGAAGTGGGCATACCTCCTTTTCTACGGCTTTGCATCGGTCTCCTTGGTTAGCGGTCTGCTTATCGTGTGGGGTCCGAAGGAGTGGAAAGGTTCGTTGGAGGAGGTGCACGAGCTTGGTATCTACTATCTGGTGGCTTTCATCGCGATCCATCTGGCCGGCGTGGTTTGGGCGGAATTCACGGACCAGAAGGGGATCGTTTCAAGAATTGTAAGTGGCTCTCCAGTTCGGTCCGAACCGTGATGCTGATACCCAGGTGAACAACTTGACATTACTGCCGACATATGTCGGAACATCAATTCACATTCATAAAGACTAAAAGAAAAGATCATGAAGACCAACGCAATCGGCCTCGACCCCCAAAGATCAAAGGACCTCAGCGACAAACTCAACGTACTGCTCGCTGACTATTCCATCTTCTACCAGAACACCCGCGGTTTCCACTGGAACATCAAGGGCGATAAGTTCTTCGAGCTCCATGTGAAGTTCGAGGAGTTGTACAACGACCTGCTTCTGAAGATCGATGAGGTCGCAGAACGGATCCGCACACTCGGCTCAACGCCAGAGCACACCTATTCCGCTTACGCCGAATTGGCCGAGATCAAGGAGAGTCCGAAGGTGAGCGATGGTACCAAAGCAGTGGAGCTCATCCTGGGGTCGTTCAAGGTGCTGATCGTGCTGCAACGCGAGATCCTCGATCTGAGCAGCGAGACCAGCGACGAAGGAACCAACGCGCTGATGTCCGACTACATCCGTGAGCAGGAGAAGCTCGTGTGGATGTATTCGGCTTACCTGAAGAAATAAGCCACGAGCAGCGACAATGGGACAGACCGTTACCATACCGGATTCCATCAGCTCCCGAACTGACTTCAAGCGGAAGTTCAGTTTCGCGGAGATGTACAAGTCCTTCGTGTTCATTCCCGGCGCGATCTCGCGCTTGGGCGCGAACAAGAAGGGCAAGTGGGTGGACGAGGACTTGGTGCGCCGGATCCAGTTGGCGGTCACCGAAGTGAACGGCTGTCCGGCTTGTTCCTACCAGCACACCAAGATGGCCTTGGAGCAGGGAATGAGCAACGAGGAGATCAGCAGTTTCCTCAGCGGTGGCGATCAGTTCATCACCCCGGCGGAAGCGAAGGCTATCGTGTTCGCGCAGCACTTTGCGGATGCCCGTGGCTATCCGACCGCTGCGGCCTACGATGCCATTGTGCAGGAATACGGAGAGCAGAAGGCCGAGGTCATGGTGGCCGCTTGCCAGGTGATGATCACGGGCAATATGTACGGCATACCCTTCAGTGCCTTCCAGTCACGGCTGAAGGGCAAACCTTACACGGACAGTTCGCTGTTCTTCGAACTGGGAATGCTGATCGGCGGCGTGCTCATCATGCCGGTCGCTCTCCTGCATGGCGTATTACGCCGCTTACTGGGTTTTCCGATGGTACAGTTGGGTCGCTCAACTACTGATCAATAGAAACAGATGTCAACGGCCACGAGCATAACACCGCGTCAACAGGAGATCATCGTCGCCGCTGGGCAGCTGATCACCGAGAGCGGCTACGCGAAGCTTACCACCAAGCGCTTGGCCGAACGCATGCATTTCAGCGAAGCAGCACTTTACCGGCACTTCAGCAGCAAGCAGGATATTCTGGTGAAGATGTTGGAACTCCTTACGGCATCCGTGCAGGAACGTATGGAGCTGGTGGCGAGCCAAGAGGAGCGGCCGGACCAGCGCCTGCGTGCCATGTTCGACAGCCACTTCACCTATTTCAAGGCGCACCCTGAATACTTGATGGCCATTTTCGCCACCAACTTCTTGGAGCAATCGCCCGAGATAGATGTGGCCACAAAGGGTCTGATGGAAGTGATGCGCGGCCACCTGAAAGCGGTGGTAGGCGATGGTCAGAAGGCTGGCATCTTCACCGCATCGATCTCCACGGATATGCTGGTGCATATCGTGATGGGCACCTTCCGCCTGCACATGCTGCAGTGGCGCATGACGGCCAAGAATACCGACGTGAAACGCGCCGGCAACAAGTTGATCGATACCGTACTCACGCTGATCACTGCACGATGAAGGCAACCCGGAATATCAAAATGATCCGCTTGATCCTGATCGGGGTCTTGCTCTTTTTCGGCCTTATCACTTTGTTCCTGAGCAGCTCCATCCTGCTGGATCTCTTCGATATGCGCGAGAAGGAAGGCAACTACGTACAGTTCGTGGTGCTGGCGAATTTCTTCGCGTCTGTCTTTTATCTGGTCGCGGCCTTTGGCCTCATCACCAGCAAGCCGTGGGCGCGCTTTCCCTTGTGGATGGCCAGCGTTGTCCTGATCGGTACATCCCTCGCATTTGCGTGGTACGTGTACCAAGGCGGCATACATGAGCAGCACACCAGTATGGCATTGGTCTTCCGCTCCTTGCTCACCCTCGCTTTCTATTTCACCGCGGCATGGATAGGCCGTACTCAACAACAACAACTCAACAAAACCACCTGACGCACATGAACCACAAACTCACCATCACCGCCGTAGCCCTCGCCCTCTTCACTTTCGGCTGCAACCAACAACATGCCGATGAAGGTCAGGCCGAGTCCGCTGATCATGGAACAGTAAGCCATGACGATGGTGGTCACGATGATCCTGGAACTGGTGATGCAATACCCGCTGTGACACTCGAGAACGGACAGCGCTGGGAAGCGAATCCTGAGACCACATCGGGCATTGCCAACATGGTGGCACTGGTGGATAAGCAGATCGCATCGCCCAGTGATGCCAAGGTTGTGAAAGCCGGACTGGAAGAGGAGTTCGGATTGATATTCGAGCGTTGCACCATGACCGGTGAAGCTCACGAGCAACTGCACAACTACCTGATCCCGATCCACCAGCGTTTGAGCGGTTTCGATGCGACCGATGCAACACAGTTGGCGGAGATGAAGAGCTATCTCGCCACATACGGCAACTACTTCATGTAACGCAACGAGATCATGCTAGTGGCGCAGTACATATCAAGTTCCTTGCGCCGCTGGCCGGCTTTGGCGGTGCTGCTGCTGAATCTTGCGCCTGTGTTCGCGCAGGAAATGTCCTTGCAGCAATGCATCGACTCCACACTGGTGCATGAGCGTCGCATCAAAATGGCCGAGGCCGATGAGCGGATCGCCGACGCAAGACTTCGCGAAGCGCGTGGAGGAATGATCCCGAAGCTGCGGGCCGGGGCCGAGTACAAGTATTACATCGACCTGCCTTACCAGCTGATGCCGGCCTCGACCTTCGGCGGGCCGCCGGATACCTACCGCGCCATCCAGTTCGGTACTCCGCAGAACGTGACGGCCAACCTCGCCTTGCAGGTGCCGATCTACGATCCCATGGCCATCGGTGCAATTCGGATCAACAAGGAAGCAGCTTCAATTGCGAGCATACAAAGCGAGCGGACGCGCGAGGATGTGGTGCTGGAAGTGAGTGCAGTGTATTACAACGCACAGATCATCCAGAGCCGCTTGTCCTTCTTGGACAGCAACCTCGTGAACGCTGAGGAGTTGCTCCGCTCAGTAAGCCTTCTGCACGAGCAGGCAGTGGCACGCGGCACGGACGTGGACCGCATGAAGCTGCAGCGCGATCAACTGAGCACCATGCGAGAAAAGGCACTTTCCCAGCAGGAACAAGTGCTCGATGTCATGCGGATCTTCATGGGTATGAAGGCGGATGCTCCTTTGTCCGTGGCTCTGGTGGATCCGGTGATCTCAGAACCCGTGGCCGGATCGGGCACCACCACAGCGATGCGTCTTGCCGACCAAGCCTTGCATCTGCGATCCGCGAAGCTCAGCCTGATGAAGCATGCGAGATATCCCAGCCTTAGCGGTCAGGGTTTCTATGGCACCGCTGGCTTTGGGCCCATCGGCACAGATGATCATTTCGATTTCTACCCGATGAGCTTCCTCGGACTTCAACTGCAGGTGCCTCTTTTCCAGGGCACCATCGTGTATCACCGGATCAAGGCGGAACGCTTCGAACTGGAGAAGGCCGAGGTGCAACGCGAAGCACTGAAGGACCGCGAAGGCATGGAGCGGCGTGCGGCGGAGCGGCAATTCACTCTCGCACAAGGCACGGTAGTGAACGCCGAAGGACAGCTCGAACTCGCGGGCCGCATCCGGAGCAATACCGTCGAGCTCCACAAGCAGGGATTGGCCGCCATCTCCGATCTGGTGATGGTACACCAAGCCCATCGCGAAGCTCAGCAGAACTACCTGGATGCCTTGGTGGACCTGCGGAAAGCACAACTGGAACTGCAACGCCTCAACGGTGGACTTTTGAAATGACCCGACCATGAAACGCAGCATCATTTGGATCAGCCTCCTCGTTCTTCTGGCCTTGACGGTCTGGAAGCTCGCCAGCAACAAGAGCGTTCAGGAAGAGCGCGTCTATCGGCACGACCGCAACGCTGCGGTGAACGTTACGGTGGATACTGTGCGGCAACAGGCCTTCACCGAGGGCGTGCGCTACACAGGCACCATCAGCTCCATGCAAGAAGGCAGGGTGATGGCGGAAGTTCCCGGCCGCGTGGTGCAGGTAGCGGTTGCCGAAGGGCAATGGGTGGAGAAGGGCCAAGTGATCGTGAAGCTGGACGGCGAGCTATTGCGCTTACAGATGCAGGCTGCCGAAGTACAGGTGGAAGGCTTGGAGAAGGACCAGCAGCGCTATACGATCCTCACCGGTGCCGATGCCATACAAGGTGTGCAATTGGAGAAGACCGAACTGGCTTTGCGCGGTGCGCGGATCCAACTTGGTACCTTGAGAGAACAGGTGCAGCGCACCAGCATCATCGCACCGTTCAGCGGCTTCGTTACGCAGCTCGGCGTGGAGGTGGGCACAGTGCTGAATCCCTCGATGCCGGTGGCCATGCTCACCAACGATCGCGCCTTGGAACTGGTGGTATCCGTACCCGGTACGGAGCTTTCCGCGTTCAGCAAGGGACAGACCGTAATGGTGCAACCCGAAGGCGGGGAGGCGCAAGTTCCCGGCACCGTGGAGAGCGTAGGTAGCCGAGGTGATATGGCGCACAATTTCTCGGTCAGGATCACCCTTAAAGGCGATGGTGACCATGGCGTGAAACCCGGTATGGCTGCCACCGTTCGCTCCATACCCACCGATGCTAAGACCTGGCCGATCATCCCTTCCACAGCCATCATCGGCTCCTCCTTGGAACCCGAAGTGTATGTGGTAGAGAACGGCATCGCCAAGCGGAAACGCATTGTAACGGCTGGGCGCGACGAAGGCATGGTGGCGGTCTCCCAAGGGCTGGCCGCCGGCGAAACCGTGGTTACCAGTGGCTTCATCAGTCTGGCTGATGGAACACCTGTGAAATTCCGCTGAGCACTTGTTGTGAACTGAACGCGATCGAACCCTGGCACCATGAGTATCACCGAACTTGCCATCAAGCGCCCCTCGCTGATCATCGTCATCTTCGGCGTATTGCTGCTGGGTGGTGTGGTGGCTTTCAGAGGCCTCGGCGTGGAGTTGATGCCCGACTTCAACCAGCCGGTGATCACAGTGCGCACCATGTATCCAGGTGCAGCACCGGAAGAGGTAGCGAACAGCGTTACACGTCCGGTGGAAGACGCGTTCAGTGCGCTGGAACATGTGGATTTCATCGCCAGCCGATCCTTGGCGAACGCATCCATCATCATCGTCAACTTCAAGTACGGCGTCAACTTGGATCTGGCCATGCAGGATGCCCAGCGCCAGATCGACAACATCCGCAAAGACCTGCCGGACGGCGTTCAGCCCCCGGTAATGAGCAAAGTATCGCCCAATGATCTGCCGATCATGAGCGTCACTGCCTTGAGCAAGCTTCCTGCACCGGAGTTCTATCAGAAGATGCATGATGAACTGCTGCCCCGTTTCCAACAGCTGAAGGGCGTGGCGGAGATCACCCTGCTGGGAGGTGAGCAGCGCGAGGTGCAAGTGCAGGTGGATCAAGCGAAGCTGATGCACTACCGCGTACCGCTGCCAAGGGTCACGGAAGCCATTCTGCGTGCCGGCAAGGAGGTTCCCGCCGGCAACGTGCGCACCGAGCGTGATAAGATCACTGTGAAATTGGCAGGTAAGATCCACACCATACAGGAGCTTGAGAACGTGGTGGTAGCGATGCCTGCACCGGGTACCGTGGTGCGCGTGAAGGACGTGGCCACCGTAGTGGACGGCGTCGCGGACATCACCTCGGTGAACCGCTACAACGGCGAGGAGGGCATCGGCTTGCTGATCAAGAAGCAAGGGGATGCGAATGCCGTGGATGTGAGTCGCGCACTGCGTGAAGAATTCACCCGGATCGAACAAGAGCAGAGCGGCTCGGACATGCGGTTCATCATGGCCAGTGATAGCAGCGATATCACCATCGAGGCGGTGGATGGCGTGCTCTTCGATCTGGCCTTGGCCGTATTGCTTGTGTCCTTCATCATGCTGATCTTCCTGCACAGCCTGCGGAATGCGCTCATCGTGCTGGTGGCCATCCCGGCCTCGCTCATCAGCGCATTCCTCGCCATGGGCCTCTTCGGCTACACGCTGAACCTGATGACCCTGCTGGCCATGTCGCTCATCATCGGCATCTTGGTGGACGACTCCATCGTGATCCTGGAGAACATCCAGCGATACTTGGACAAGGGCCACGACAAGGTAACTGCCGCGATCGAAGGTCGCGCGGAGATCGGCTTCAGCGCGCTCTCCATCACCTTGGTGGACGTGGTGGTCTTCTTGCCGATCATCTTCGTGCAGGTCTTCGTGGCCGACCTTCTGAAACAGTTCAGCGTGGTGGTGGTGGTGAGTACGCTGATGAGCCTTTTCGTCAGCTTCACCCTTACGCCCTGGCTCGCATCGCGCATGGGCAAGAAGAGCGAGCTGAAGC
>CAJDVV010000021.1_pt1 | contig 13951 bp, 8 predicted proteins | sample 7391421 | NCBI WGS metagenome assembly CAJDVV01 (sample SAMEA7055708, study PRJEB34461) | soil metagenome | biome: terrestrial ecosystem; feature: Peninsula; material: soil | place: Antarctica | collected 2016 | reverse complement strand
GTTACAGTCTACAGTGCAAGCAGTGAGACCGGTGTTGCCACCGACGCAAGTCTCGCAGTTGTCCAAGAAGGCGGTGCCGCCGAAGTCTCCGTTACAGTCAGCAACACAGGCGGTCAAGCCCGTGTTACCGCCAACGCAAGTGCTACAGTTGTCAAGGACGGCCGAGCCGCCGAAATCGCCGTTGCAGTCAGCAACACAGGCGATCAAGCCAGTGTTGCCGCCAACGCAGATATTGCAGTTATCAAGAACCGCAGTGCCGCCGAAGACGCCGTTGCAGTCAGCGACACAAGCAGTAAGACCGGTGTTACCGCCAACGCAGGTGTTGCAGTTATCAAGCACGGCAGTGCCGCCGAAGACGCCGTTGCAATCAGCAACGCAGGCAAGAACACCGGTGTTACCACCGACGCACGTGCTGCAGTTGTCCAAGAATGCAGTGCCACCAAAGACTCCATTACAATCTGCAACACAGGCGGTCAAGCCGGTGTTACCGCCAACGCAGGTCTCACAATTGTCAAGGACGGCGGTGCCGCCGAAGTCGCCGTTGCAATCAGCAACACAGGCCGTCAAGCCGGTGTTACCTTCAACGCAGGTTCCGCAATTGTCAAGGAAAGCCGTTCCTCCTACCTCTCCATTACAGTCGAATGTGCAGGCACCAGCCTCCACTCCGGGGCCTACCACCAATGAGTTCGCAGTAACTGACACACCTCCCAAGCTGATGAACCAGTTGGTGTTGTTAGCGAGAGAGTATGCATCCGAGAGGACGATCTCGAACGTAGCGCATCCGGTCAACCCTGAGTAGGGAACACGGGCATAAGGCGTCCAAGTGTTCGCTGCGAAGGAGCAAGAAGAAGGGATCTGGTTACCATTCACATTGAGACCCTTGTAGCGGAAGCCGTTCGCGTCCACGTTATCGATACCAACTCCTGTGGTACCGGCAAGAGGAGCTCCCTGTAGGAAACAGAAGGGAGGACCACCGAGGTAGTACTGGTCGATCAGGTCCGAGTTGATCGTGCCTCCCTCGCTGGTCTGCCAACGGATAGCGAAGGTCATGTTCAACACGCCGTCGGTATAGTCCCATGTATTGTTGGGACGCAACTGAACTTCCAGCAGACCCGGCCCCGCATCCACCAATCTGATGTCGATACGGTTCACATCACCCGGTTGGGCGAAGGAAAAGGTAGCGGCCAAGAAGACCATAGCGGTCAGGAATAACCTGCCGCTCGTTAAAGAGCTCATCATCAACAAGGAGGGTTTGCGGTATCGGAAGGGTTCAGGGGTAAAGGGTCGACGCTTGCGGTTCAGGGAAGTTGCTGGGCCCGGATCTGCGTGGGTACTACTCCGCCGATGTTGGCAAGGATCGGATCACGATCATTGTTAGCTCCGGTGTAACGTACAAGTCCATCGAGGTTGGTATCCTCAGCGAAGTAGCCCGGTATGGTTGCAGTGGGCACCGTTCCGCCGATCCTTGAGAGCAAGGGATCGCGATCATTCATTGCTCCAGTGTATTTCAGGCGGTCATCGTTGACCGAATTGCCGCTCCACAAGGCCGTGATCGCCCCGATCTCCATGCGAGCATCAGTGCCCCATGTGGCTGAGGCGCTCTGGGTCATATCCAGCACGCTAGGCGTATCCGAAAGTTGCAGAGTGGAAGCGGTCATGATCCCGAGGTGGTTGCGGTGCTTGAACGCCACAAAGTACGAACCCGGAAGCACTCTGAAACGCAGTTCAGTACCATCGACGGAAACGAGCTTACCGTTCCGCTGGAGAAGACCCACAGAAGCCGCTCTCGTAATAGTTGGGTCCGTAGCGTCCCGAAGCTCAACAAGCATCCAGTCCACGATCGCCTCAGGTCCTTCAACAGCGAAGAGACCTGGAGCTGCGGTAGTGGCACCTCCCGGAATGAACGGGAAGCCTAGGTCCGTGTAGGGTTCGCTTGTGGGTAAAAGCCCAGCGCTGCGCAACTCGTCACGCATCAGGCCAGTGGCCGGAACGAAGGCTCCCCCCAAGAAGACCTTGGCATCGAGAGCTACTCCTTGGCCGACCTGGGCAAGTACTTCGGTGCGAGCACTCACGAGTTCCAGTTCAGGCGTGCGTACCTCCCAATCATAGAGGTAGTAGTAACTGGCGGAACCACCTGTAGAGCCGGTGATGGCGCCGACGGTACCGAGCGTGTATGGGTAGGAAACACCGGTGTTATCACGATGCAGATTGAGAACGATCTCAGTATTGTCATCGAATGCAGTGATCCTGTGCGCGGTACCCACGGGCACTTTGAAGTTCAGCTCCACACGATGCTCACCATCGCGGACGTACACGTAACGCTCTGCGAGCAGATTGCCAACATTGTCCACCATCACGAAATGGCGATCACCATTCCCGGTAGCATAGACCTTCACACTCACGATCTCGAAAGGCTCGTAGGCATTGAAAAGGAGATGCTGCCTGAATTCGCTGGCATTGGGTGTGGTGCTGCGCTCTGTTTTAGCCGCGAAGACCGTTCCTCCACCTATGGTAGTGTGCGATTCTGCCCAAAAGGACGTATTCGCCAAGAGCGGTGCTGTGATCAACTGGTTTCCAGCACCCAGCAGTTCTCCACCCACGGGTGCATCATACCAGTGCACATCGCTGCCTGTGGCGTTGAGGGTCGCCGGGGTTCCATCCAGAACAAGATCACCTTGTCCCACAGGTGCGGCTGGCGTAGTTTCCTGAGATACGGATACGGTACCTGACACTAGATTGCCACATGGGGCCGACACGGTGACCGAGTAGTTCCCAGGCGCAGTCACCTCGATCGTCCGGGTGGTAGCGCCATTGGACCATGTGTAGGAATAGCCGGGTGTAGCGGTAAGCTTCACCGTACCACCGGCCTCGAGCTTCAGCCCATCTTCTGCCTGTATGGTCGCGGTACCGCCGCTGCCTGTCGGCTTCTGTTGTGTAAGGGTATAGGGGATCGCGGTCCAGTTGTTCTCGTCGTTCTCCTCTACGAAAACGTTGGTGGGATCCACCTCGGCCACGATCCAATAGTTGCCGTTGCAAAGCCCATCCATCATGTTTATCCACATCATGTCAAGGTGCTTGCCGTAGATATCGGTGCGGCCCACGGAGATACCCTGCACATTGGTTCCGCAGTTGTAGTTTCCATAGATCCCGTAGTTGGGGTAATTGGAACTCGCGTTGATGGCAGTACCCCCTCCGTACTCCTGACTCGTGCGACAGTGGTTCGGATATGCGCTGCATGCGCCGAAGTCCATCAGACAGAAGCCGATCTTCGCTCCAGTTGCCAACACGGGCCATTTCCGAGGATCGGGCTCATTGGGATCCTCCATGCACAGACTCATGGTGGTCCAGTCGTTAACGTGGTAGTGGTTGTGAGCGGAATGGTAGGTCATACTACCAGCTGTTCGCTCGTTCTTGATCATTTGGGAACCTTGCTTGCGATATACCTGTTGATAGATCAACTGCTTGGGGTTCTCGCCATTGGGGCAGTTGAAGTACTGCTGCCCACTACTTACTGAGAAGGTATCCGTTCCACAGACGAACCTCCTGACACCGGTCTGATCGGAGGTGCGAACTTCCAAAGGCCCGTAACCGATGTTCGGCGTGGAGCCCGATATCCGCAAGCGCCCCCCATTGGTGCTATTGTTCTGAGCGTACTCGCTGGGACCACCGTTATGGCTCTGCAACCCGACCCACGAAAGTGTGATATCCGGTTTGAGATCACAATTTGTCTGGCCGGGTGTCCTGCAAACGCAAGAGTTGGCCTTAGTGGTGCTGCACTGGGCTTGGATGTTGGCGACCAACAATGAGCCTGAAACGGCCAGAAAAAGGCCCAGAGAGTGACGTGAATTCATGTTCTGCTCTTAGGCCCTTGGTATGGAACAGACCGGGCCGATGGCTAAAATAGCCTAAGAGAGAAGGCAAAGTCAAGTGCTAATAAGACCTATCGCGCTATTAAGCGTCCCACTTGGACGCGCTCCGAGGAAGCCAGATGCAAGAAATACGATCCAGAGTGTTGTGCTCCAAGCTCAAGAATGACGCTTTCTCCTCCGAACGCACTCCCCTCAGCGACGGATCGACCCAGGGCATCGACTAGACTCCATTGCACTGCTCCTTTAAAGAGCTGTAGATCCACATTTACCCTGTCCTGAAAGGGATTCGGATATAAGCCAAGGGATGCAGCAGAGGCGAGCTGTTCATCCACTGAAGTAGCTGGATCGAATCGCGCCAGTCCACCAAGCGCAGTAGCTGCCCAAATGATCCCTTGCTCATCGATGAGAACCTTGCGCACATCATTATCCGGCAGACCTGAATTCTGAGTGTCCAAAGACCACCAATTGCTGGGATTCTGGAAGAAGAGCAGACCCCAAGTCTCGGTGCCTACCACTTTGATATCGTTAGCACCTATGGCCAGACAGTTCAGCGTGTTGTTCGGAAAACCAACGGACGCAGCGGTATACTGGAACCAAAGGACATCATCATAAGGCCCTGCATGCCGAACCAGCCCACCACTGGGGCATGCAAGCCAACGATCGCCATTGCTATCATAGGCAATCTCGCTGCTGGAGTTGTCCGGCAGGTTGGAACCAGAAGCCGTGTAATACACGAAGTCATCATCAGTGATGTAGATCAGTCCCGCATTGCGTGTCGCCACGGATACAAGACCATCGGCATTCACTGTGGTGCGGCCGATGTTATTAACCCCTATGGTCGTGCGTAATGGAACGGACTCCTTCGGTCACTATCGGCGAATTGCTTCCGTTCAGATAGGTCCAGGCGGAACCATCGAACACGCCGATCCCTTCTGTGACCGTACCGACCCAGATCCGGTCCAATGAATCCACGGCAAGGCAGGAAAGGTTGTTGCTCGGCAGACCGGAAGTGTCCTCTTGGAAGAAGGACCACGTGCCGTTCGCGTAGCGGCACAGACCCCAGTCCGTAGCGGCCCAGATAGTCCCTTGTCCATCCTGGACCACATCCAACACCATATTGCTGGGGAAGTCGGCTGTGGCCATATCGAACACCTGCCACTGCTGGGCTAGTGCTCCATGCCCCATCAACAAGCCGAAGCTGAGACCAAGCAGTGCGGATAGTTCTCTCATGGTAATTGCTCAACGCGGACATTGGTCGGTACGATACCACCGATGGTCTGGAGGATCGGATCGCGATCGTTGCCCAGTCCGGTGTACTTCACCAAACCGTCCAGGTTCACATCCTCCACCCTGTAGCCGGATATCGAGTTGGTCGGAACAATTCCTCCAATGGCGGAAAGGATCGCATCGCGGTCGTTCTGGAAGCCGGTATAGAGTACGCGGGTATCGCCTACCACATTTCCGTTCCATAGGCGCATAGGTAGCCGTAGCAGGATCCTGCAGATCCAGCACCGCAGAACCATTGGAGAAAGCGACCGGCGATAGGCTCATACAACCCAAGTGGTTCCTGTGTCGGACGGCTACGAAATAAGAAGCTTCCGGTACCTTGAACAGCACTGGCGATACACCATCGATATCCACGATGTCACCATCACGCTGCAACAAGGCCTGTCGCGATGCCACCAACTGGGTCGCATCGTTCTCGGAACGCAGTTCCACACGTACCCAATCCACAATGGCGTCATCACCTTCTATCAGCCACAAAGCCGCGGGGAACTCCTCTGCACCACCGCCAGCGGCCTGCGCAAAACCCAATGCGGTATATGGTTCGATCAGCGGAAGGAGTCCTTGGGTGTTCAGTGCGTCGCTCATCCGTCCATCGGCAGCACGGTAGGCACCATCCAGCCACAACTTGGAGCTGAGGCGGATGCCCGAACTCACACAGAAAGGAGCGACGGCAGGTTGGGTGCTGCTGAAACCATTGCCGCTCACCGTAGCCACCACTTCGCTCTGTGCGTTCTCCACTGTGATGATGCCTTGACCATAGGTACAGCAATTGCCGTCACCATAGGCATCGAACACCTGCAGCTCGTAACAACCTTCAGGCAAGCACACGCTCACTGGGATCTGCACCTGGGAACCGTTGGCCGACAACCGAGTGTACGGTCCTCCGGATGCGAACACGGTAGTGCCCTGCACCACGCGCCAAGTTGTCTCTTCACCGTAGCGATCGGTAGTGATCCGGATGGTGACGTTCACGCAAGCAGCCGTTGTGAACGAGCGTGAGATGCTCCATGGACCGATACCACAAGCGTTCACTCCGCGTACCCGCCAATAGTAGGTCGTGGTCTCCTCCGTTGCGCTGACCGGGCTGTACTGAGGCGCTACCAGACCGGACACGGTCTCTACGATCGTGGAGAACGAGGCATCAGTGGCGATCTCAAGGTCGAATTGTGTTGCAGATGCATCGCCGGCCCACTCCAAGGGGCTACCACCGATCACTTGCGTGGCACCAGCCAATGGAGTCAGAGGTTCGGTGGTTCCGGGTGTGGTGATCACGTTCAGCACCAAAGCCACGCTCTTGGGGCCTAGGGATGAGGCCGCATTCAATGTGAGACCAATGCTTCCGATGTTCTGTGCGCCGATCCCCGAGATGGTAAGCTGCGTGCTTCCACCAGGAGTGACCGGGTTGCTGCTGAACACTGCTGTAAGGCCGCTCGGCAAACCGGCCAAGCTGAAGGTGATGGGCTGCGAATAACCTGCGAAAGTGGAGGTGAGGATCGAGTAAGTGGCATTCGCGGGCACGCACACATCTACTACGGCCTGCTCCACTTCTATGGCATAGCCTGGCGCAGCAGATGCAGTGATCGTGAAGTTGGTGTTCGAGATATCGAAGAAGATATTGTTGGAGCCACGCACCATCACACGCGCCGTGGCGACTGTGGATGGTAAGATCGGCAAGTTGACGTTCTGGCTTCCATCGTTAGGCGTGGACAAGGCCAAGGTCTCGGGGTAGGTGAAACCGCCATCCAAAGAGAGCAGGATATCCACGTTGGAGCAGCTTACCGGGGAAGCAGTTGTACCGGCGACATCCCAAGTGATGGTGCGCTGCGAACCGGAGGTCCAAGAGACCGCGGTATTAGGCTGTGTGACCACGAAGGGTCCGGAATTGCTGGCCACGGCAACACTCATGTTGCCCTGCGCATTGCAACCGAAGGACGCAACGTTATCGCGCGCCGTGACCCTGAAATTCAACGTACGTGCAACAATGGACAGCACTTCCCAGGTCGGGGTGGTGTTCGCGACAATAGCGGACAGGTTCGGAAAGTAGCGTTGCGGGCTTGCCGTTGGCATCAGTGAGCGGAAGTTCGGGCCTCCTGTGCTCGTGGCAGACGGTGGCTGCGTGCTCACTTGATTGTTCATCTGCTCCCAGCAATATGTGAGGGAGTTGCCCGGATCGGGATCGCTACCAGTGGCGGTGAGTACGAATGGGGTACTCTTCGGAATGGTGAAGCTGCCCCCAGCACTTACTGACGGTGCCTGATTGATCGTGGTGATCGTTTGCGGACAGGAACTGCTTGTGCCAACATTGGTGTTCGCAGCGATCTCTGCCATGCTGTGACCATGGAAATATGCGTCGGAGTTGGTCTGCACGTTGGGAGCGCAGATGCCGGCATAGCCCATGATCGTGGAAGCGCTACCGGGTTCGAAAGCAGCGCCGCTGGACCTGTTGCAGTTGTTGTTCTGCGTGTGGTTCGCGCCATACTGGTGGCCCATTTCGTGTGCGACGTAATCGATGTCGAAGGGATCACCCACTGGATTGGATTGACCCGTGACGCCGCCCGCCTTGATGCTGTTGTTGCAAGGGCTGTTGAGGTAGGCAACGCCTCCCCCTCCGGTGCTGAACACGTGTCCGATATCGTAGTTGGAACTGCCGATCACGTTGTTGCAGGCGGTCTGGTTCTGGGCCAACATGGCACCGCCATCCGTATTGGAATAGGGGTCCGTTGATGCGTTCAGGTAGATGAGCTGGTCCGTGTTGGCCACCAGGATCATGGTAAGCGTAGCATCGCGCTCGAACTGGGCATTCACCCGATTCATGGTGGTGACCATGGCACCCAAGGCGAAACTGCGGTTGTTGTTGCTGGTGTTGCTCCCTTGGAAGTTGGCGTACTCACCCGTGCAGGCCAATGCAAGGCGGTAGGTGCGTAAGCGGCAGTCACCGGCACGGGATGCATCCATCTGCTGGATCCACTGCTCGGTACGTGCCATCTCCGCCTCCACATCGTTCACTTGGTCGTAGGAGCAGGACAATGAAGCAGTAGGCAGCGCCTTGCTGAAGTCCTTCTTGCGGTAGGAGATGTTCGCTCCGGTCTGCCCGTGGATATAGGGGTCGACGAACCAATCGCCCTTCTTCGGATCCATGATCATGGCACGGAATCCCTGGGGGGTGATGTCCATGCGCAGCGTCACTGTGCGATCATCCACAGCCTGACCGCTGAAGGTGCGGATCTCCGGATAGCTCTCGGCCAGTTCCGGCGCCATAAGGCCGTTGGGCCAGATGCGGAAGGTGCGGAGTCCACCCTCGGGTAGCGGTATAGCAATGGTCCCTTCGGAATCCAGCCCTTGGAGCATAGCTCGCAGTGGCACTTCGTCCACAGCATGCGCAGTGTAGCGTTGTGGTTGTATGGCCCGAACTCCTCTGGCGCTCCACTCCGTCTCGTTCAAAGGCCGCCAGAAGTCGCCGCTCTGGGCATGCAAGAGGTTGGAACCAACAATGCCGATGGAAAGCAGTAGTGCCGTCCTTCCGATACGCTTCATCATCGCTATCATACCTGCTATCACTTTCTATGGGTCACTCCACCACCACACTCTGGGACAACTGCCGGTCCACAAGGTTCACCTGCACGGTGTAAAGACCGGCTGCAAGACCCACAAGGTCCAGGTCCATGTCGAGCACTCCGCCATTCAGCAGCGCGCTCTCTTCACGGACCACTCTTCCCGCAGCATCGAGCAGGATCACACTAGCCTTGGCTCCTGTGGCATCCGTTCGTAGGAACAGACCCACGCGGTCCTTGGCAGGATTCGGAACCAGACGGAACATTCGCTCCTCTTCCGCTACCGGGTCCAGCGCGGTGGTGATGGAATAGATGATCCCCGTCTGGTCCACACCGTTCAATGAAACATAGTATCCTCCGTTGTGCGTATCGGTCCATGCATCGTTCACCACTTTACAGCCGCCGTTGGCATTACTGAGTGGGATGGAACACAACAGGACCTCCTGATCGGCGATCCAGCTGGTGCTGAAATTGGAAAGTGCCGAGTTGCCGAAGCCTGCGTAGATCTGGTAGGTGTAAGACCCTTGACCCTGCTGAGTGTCCGACTTGAAGACCGAACAGTACTGGGCCTGCGGCAGACCTTGGAGCGGATCACCGATCACCACTCCTGAAGCCGAGTTGCAGCGCACCGTGAAGACCACGCTCGAGAAAAGACCATTGAAATCGCCATCGGGGCGAATTCTCACTTGGAGTTCCGCCGCGATCTGGGTTGAACTTGTAATATCCAGAACCGGCAACTGGGCCTGTGCAGAAGTACCCAAGACCAATAAGGAAGCAAACAGCAAAAGGGAGATCAAGCGCATATGAAAGAGATCAGGGAGCTCTATCCACCTGACTTTTCAAATGTACCGGATCGCTCCTATGCGAAGCAATGCAAGACTTGGCCCTTCCGTGGGAGCCTAGAGGATGCGCGAAACGATATGGTCCACGGTAACTCCTTCGGCCTCTGCCTTGTAATTGCGCACCAATCGGTGGCGCAGGATGGGCAATGCAACCGCTTGTACATCAGCGATATCCGGTGAAAAGCGGCCATTGGCCAAGGCGTGACCCTTGGCAGCCATCACCAAGTACTGCGATGCGCGCGGGCCTGCACCCCAGCTCACGTGTGCATTGATCACGTCGGGAGTGCCGTTCATGCCGGGGCGTGTGCGGGTAGCCAGTTTAACGGCGTACTCCATCACATTGTCCGTAATGGGAAGGCGACGTACAAGGCCTTGGTAGAACAGGATCTCATCAGCACCCATCACTGGTTTCAGCTCGGGTTGATGATCGCCAGTGGTGGCTTTCACCACAGCAAGCTCCTCCTCATAGGTGGGATAGTCCACCCAGATGTTGAACATGAAACGGTCCAACTGCGCTTCAGGCAAAGGATAGGTTCCCTCCTGCTCGATCGGGTTCTGTGTGGCAAGCACGAAGAATGGATCTGGCAGACGCTGGGTCTGACCGGCAGCGGTCACAGACCTTTCCTGCATCGCTTCGAGCAGTGCGGCTTGGGTCTTTGGAGGAGTACGGTTGATCTCGTCCGCGAGGATGATGTTGGCGAAGATGGGTCCCTTCACAAAGCGGAACTTGCGGTCCTCGTCCAGGATCTCAGATCCGATGATGTCACTGGGCATCAGGTCCGGTGTGAACTGGATCCGGTTGAACGTGAGGCCAAGGGAGCGGGCCACGGTGTTCACAAGAAGCGTTTTAGCCAGACCGGGTACACCCACGAGCAGACAGTGCCCCTTGGCGAAAATGCCCAGAAGCACATTGTCCACCACCTGCTGCTGCCCGATGATGACCTTTCCGATCTCTGAACGCAATGCTTGGTAGCGCTCACCAAAACGTTCTACGGCCTCTACATCGTTGGCTGGTATGCTCATGGTCTAAGTTGTGCTATCGCGGATCTTGGTAAGCGGATCACTCCGTAACGGTCGCCCTCTGCCAATCGTGGGTAAAGGTGCATGAACTGAACTCCGGGGCCAGTCGGACAAAGGTACCCGCAAGCCTTTCCGTCACCCATTTGTCTATGGCCTCTGCTCGCTGCTTGCCTTCTGCGGCTTGCTGGATCAGACGGTAATCATCCTTCAGGTTGGCTTTGTGCGGTTCGGTGCGCAGGATAAGCTGCAATAGGCGGTAGGCCTTGGAACCATCGGGCAGTACCACCAACTGAGGATCGCTCACCTCCCCTTGCTTCAGCTTATCAAGCACGAAGAACACCTGTTGATCGAGGCTGCTCATATCCCAACGCGTGGTGTTGCTGTTGGGTTCGATCATCAGGCCGTTGGTGCCTTTGCTCTCCTCATCGTCCGTATGCTGTGCGGCCAGAGCGCCTAACTCGTAGTCGCCATCGCGGATCAGCTTGGCAAGGCTATCCAAGAAAACGCGCTGCTGTTGGAGGTCATTGCTGCTGACCTGTGGACGCATGAGCACGTGCCGAGCGTTGTACTGCTCGCCCCTGCGCTCTACCAACTGCATGAAATGGTAACCGAACTGGGTCTTGAAGACCTGGGACACCTCACCTTCTTTCAGGCTTAATGCCACGGCATCGAATTCGGGCACCATCACACCTGTGGGCACCATGCCCAACTGGCCACAGTCCTTCGCGGAACCGGGATCCTCCGAATAGAGGATTGCCACGGTGCAGAAGTCCTTCTCTTCCTTCAGTACCTGCTCGCGGTACTCTTCCAAGCGGCGCCGCACACGACGGTCCTCCTCATCGCTTGGCTTGGGTATGCGCAGGATCTGTGCATACTCGACCTCGGCACTGATGAACGGTATGCTGTCAGCCGGAATACGGTTGTAGAACTGCTGCACATCGCGCGGTGTGATGCGTATGTTTCCGCTCACCTTCTGCTGCATGTTCTGCACCATCAGCTGATCGTGGATCTGATCGCGGAAATCAGACTTGATCTCTGCAACCGACTTTCCGTAGAACTTCTCCAGTTCCTTCTCTCCACCAAGCTGGGAAGCGAAATAGCGGATACGTCGGTCCAGTTCGCTGGTAACCTGCCCTTCATCCACCACCACACTATCCAAGCGGCCTTGTTCCACCAAGAGCTTCTCGTAGAGCAGATCCTCCAATTCTCCGCAGACGAATTCATCGGTGATGCTAAGTCCGTTGGAGCGTGCCTGTTCCACCCGGGAAACGATCTCCGACTGAAGGATCATCTCCCTGCCCACTACGGCTACCACGCGATCAATGAGCTGACCGGCCGGTTGTGCTTGGACGGTGCTGGACAAGCAGATCGCCAGCGTAAGGCCTAGCACTTCAGTATACTTCCACATGGCCGTTCGCTTGAGCATCTTTTTGGACATCGAGGCGCATGCTCTCCAAGAGCTTCAGTTTGCGCTGATTGATCAGAATGGAGCGGATATCCTGCTCCACCATTGAGAGTGGCGAGGCGCTATCCTTTCGGCGAAGTTCCAGTATATCCACGAAATAACCGCCTTCCAGGTCGCGCAGGACGCTCCGGCCCTCCCGCAAGTCCTTACCAGCATCGCGTGTGGCCCATACCGGGATCTCCGAACGAAGTTCGTTGAAGGTGCTCCACCGGTCGCTACGATCCATGATGGGCACGTTGCGTTGCGCCAGCCAGACCTCCACTTCACTCATCCGCTCCGGGTCGCCACTGAGGAAGTGGTCCTCGAGGTGCTTCATGGTCCGTTTGTCCGATTCCCGCACTTTGAACCACCTTAGGCGAAGGATATTGTCCTGCAGCTCGAAGTTGCTACGGTTCTCCTCGAAATACTTTTCGATCTCACCGCGCTTCAACGCCGTATCCAGCTTTTGATCGACCAGTGCTTGCTCGTAGGCGAAAATGACCAAGGAACTGCGGTAGTCCTGCAGTTTCAGCTCGAAATCCTTCTTGGACTCGGGCAGGTTCTCTTCGGCCTTTCGAAGCAGCACTTGCTGGCGGATCCAGTTGTTGATGAAGGCGCTGGCAATGGCAATACTGTCCTCGCGAGCGGCGTCCATGGGAACTACGCGCCGCAGGTCGCTCCAATAGAGAACGTTGTCGTATGCCTTGGCGATCTTCCGGTCCTGCGGATCCACCTCGGAAGTGCATGCACCAAGAAGCAAGGCCAAGGCCCCGCTTATCCAGGCCACGGCGACCGCAGGTAGAGCAAGGCGTAAGGTCACTGTATGGAGTAAAGCACCTCTTTGTTCACTACCACAGGGTACTTGCTGCGAAGCTCCTTCACCCAGTCGCGCTCCAAGCTGTCCTGGTAGGCAGCGGTGATGGCGCCACGGGCCTCGTCCAAAGCCTTCGGGGCCGGGGGCATGATCCGCTTCACATCAACGATGCGCACGGCATCCTCACTGCGCATGTCCTTGCTCAGGCCAGTGGCAGTGAGATCCTGCAGCACTGGCTTCTGTTCGGCCGTGAACACACCGCTCTCGATACGCAGAGCGAGCGGGTCCTTGGCGTTCACAACGTTCACCAGTGCAGCACCGCGCTTGCCTTTCTGCAAGAGGCCACGAACCTGCTTTGCCACTGCGGCATTCGCACAGGTGTACACATCGGCATCGTAACGGGTAGGCCACATGAACTCAGAAGCATGTGACGATTGGAATGCCTCGAGCCCTGTGGTGTCGCGCACGGCACGGCCCCAAACGTTCTGGTCGGTGAGTTCGAAAAGGAGGATGCCATCGCGGTACTCCTTCATCAGCATGCGGAACTCGGAGTACTTCTCCTCCAGGTGCTCGTCCTCGTATGCGAGAAGACTTTCTTCGATCATCTCATTGAAACGTGCGTCCACATAGTCGCGGACGGAGACGGTACGCTCACGCTTCTGCTTGGTCTCCAGATAGTCCAAGAGATCCTGCTGGGTGAACACGCGGTCCTTGATGTTGAAGAGCGGCTTCACCAACTTCTTCGCTTTCTGGCGGTCGTAGCTCCAACCCTGCATCACATTACGAACCACAACGGAATCGTCCATGGTCTGGGCCATATCGTCGTGCTCACGGCTGCGGGAGTTCACCATGCGGCCGTTCTTCACGGTACCCATCAGCTCGCGCTGGTAGCGCACCTTGCCCTTGGTGTAAGGTCCTTCCACCAGATTCCTACGAATGATGGTATCCGTCTCGGCCACTCCTTTCTTGAAGATGGTGGTATCCACCAAAGCGACCACTGCCTTCAGGTTCTTGGGTTGGGTCTTCACGGCATACTCTGCGCGCAGCTTGCTGAGGAACACCTTGCGTGTGATCTCTGCACGGCTATCACGCCCGATCTTGGTCTTGAGCTCACCCTTGGCGGC
>CAJDVV010000013.1_pt1 | contig 14216 bp, 15 predicted proteins | sample 7391421 | NCBI WGS metagenome assembly CAJDVV01 (sample SAMEA7055708, study PRJEB34461) | soil metagenome | biome: terrestrial ecosystem; feature: Peninsula; material: soil | place: Antarctica | collected 2016 | reverse complement strand
GACTTGGTCAGAACATACCAGTACGCCCGAGCTGGCCTTGAAGTCAAGGTGTACAGAGCAATAGGACTTCGGTACGGGAGAATACAATTTACCATGTGCCTATAGTGCCTGCTGTGAGCTTCAGGAAACGTTGACTTCCATACCTCATTGCCTTCATTCGATACACTAAGAGCGATGAATATATACTGATGTGCATGCGAATTGCAAACTAATGATCATAACTTCATGTCCGCTATGATCTATCAGCATGTGCTGTTCCTGCATTATCTCATCCAAATTGATATTCCATACTTTCCCGCAACTAACGTGACTGATACGGAATTACAGGGCGCGTGGGCTCTTGGGTGACACTCGCGGTCGCTCTGGCAGCAATCATCTTTAGATCACCACACCAAGCGAATGCAAAAGCTTTTGTGAAGCGGCTGCTATTCTTAATGGAGATCTACCTATCGAGATGTTGCGGGCTTCTAGCTCACACGGCTTCCCGCCGCTCAATTTTCATTGTCTCTGTTTGCGCATTTCCGATGATGTGCATGGCAAGACTGTCGTGGAATTGAAGAACGCCTCTCCGAATAGGTTCGCCAGCTTGTTTGGATACGCTGAGCGCGGAACACTCCACGCATGCTACACGATGCATCGGCTTGAGCAGAGGAACGGTATTCTGCACTACGACGGAAAGTCCTTGGACCAGTTCGCGTTGCGCAGGTCCAGGGATGACTCGTACCGCTGAGTTCTGTGCAAGATGCAGTAGGGCCGGTCCTGAAGGATCAGTTCAAAGGCGCGTTCGGCGCGAGTGCAAAGACCTCAATGCTTCTCCAGCCTCACGCTTCCAATAGTCCCGTTGGTGCCGATCCACGAAAGGATGTAAAGGTCCGGGGGCACATCGCTCATCTGAAGCGTCATACGCCGTGTTTCAGGCTGAGTGAATTCCACTTGCCAGGTCTTCACCACCTTGCCTCCACCGTTCACCAATTGCAATATGGTGTGGTCCGCTTTGGTGGCGGGTAGGTCGATCGTGGCGATGTCGACGCATGGGTCAGGGAAAACACGCAGGCGGATGGGCCGGAAGAGGCTCTGCTCGCCTTCGCGCCATGAGCCATCCAGCCAGCGCATGATGCGATCCGGAGGGTTCCATCCCTTGCGTTCCACCACGGTGAGCAGCGGCATCGGAGTTTGGTCGCAGTACCAATTGTAGCGCACTTCCGTACTCACAGGTTCATCGGAGAATTGCGGATCGATCACTACCAGTTCGCTGCGCAGCCTGATCACTTGCTGCACCACGCCGTAGGGCATGGCCAAGCTGCCCCAAGCATCTGCCTTCACGGTATAGCGCACCTGGAGCAGCGCAATGCGGCCTGAGCCGGATAGGGCCACCACGCCGCTGTCCTGCCATTCCATGCCGATACTGGCCGGGTAGATCAAGGGGCGCAATGGAGGATCGAAACGCAGCAGCTCCGTGTCGCCATATGATCCTAGTAGCATCAGGCTGCTGTCGCTCTGCAGGTAATACAGAGCAGGCTCGCCGGGTATCCGGAGCACCAAGGCCTCTTCTGGAAAAGCGCCCGATCCGGGAGACAGCAGGGTGGTGCTCCACTGGTAGGGCATCACGGCGCCACTTGGCAGTGCGGCGTAGTCCCAGCGCATGTTTCCCTGCGGTGACAGCGGCTTCATGTACGGAACGTCATGGTAGGCGTACACGGTGCCGGCCGCTGGCAATTTATCGGTGCGCAGAACAGGTTGAGCGCTCAAGCCCGAACTGGCCAATAGGCAACAAAGCATCAGGGTCCTGATCATGTGCAGAGGGCTATACTGTCAAAGCTACGACCTCAAGATCCGCAATGACCGGAGCAACTCACTGCGGTGGAACCCTGTCCATACAGGCTCTCGCCCATTTGTGTGCTTCATTCATAGTGCTGAACATGCTCAGCTCGAAATTCTGCGGATGGTAGTCGTAGTGGATCTCTGTCAAGCGACGGAAGAGTTCGCCTGGGGCCACTATGGCACTTGCTTTCAGGCGCTTTGAGATCCCTTCGGTGCTGTGCTCTTGTTGCATGGCCTGCATGTCCATGCCTCCTTCCTCAGGCAGAATGCTGATGATGCCAAAGGATTCGCTCAACGGCAGTTTTTCGCAGGCTGCTATCACTTCCGCGATCCCCTCTGAGTCGAAATCAACGTCCTTTCTGTACCGCACCAGGATCAGGTCGGCCTCGATCCGTTCCACTTGTGCCAGGCGCGTGCTTATGCGGTTGTCCTCCATGGTCAAAAGGATGAATTCGTCCCGTTACGGGACCAAAGTAGTACGGTCGATGATGGATCGACCCAGCATCACGCGTTCGTAAAGGAACATTTTTTTGCAATGTGCGCCGCAAGGCCCCGATGCATATCCTTTGATCTCGTCTAAGGCCGACCGGCGTGGAGGGTGTAGGTCCGAGTCTCTTTCTCCGGAACGCCATTCACCGTGCTTTCCCGCACGAATACCAAGCGGGTGATCCAAGCACCTTCCAGGTCCACGTCGATATCCATGGTCTCGTTCACGTGGATGCTTTCTACTTGCCGACGGAATTTCTCCCGTGCATCGCCACTCAGTCCAGCGCCACCACTGCTTTCGATCAAGCGGTCGATGTGATCGTCCACCGCTTTGGGGTCGATCTGCTGTGCCATACGCATCGTCGCTGTGCGAGCTGTGGTGTCCAGCTCCGTCATGATGAAGGTCTGCTCAGTGCCGATGGGATCGCCTCCCAAGGGATTCAGCACTTCGGCCTGCACTTCTTCCTTGCGGCCGGTGATGTAGGCCACACCGAAGGGGAAGAGCAGGTTGCCGAGGTCTTCCAAGGCGTCCTGGGCCAGCACTTCTGCATCGAGCACTGGTTCCAATGCACGGCGCATCTGGAGGCGTTCGCCGGGATCCAAGGCCAGGTCCAGAATGCCGAGCAAAGCTTGCTTGGCGTGTTCTTCCACTTCGGACATGTTGGCAAGGCTCAGCGGGATACCGGTCTCATCCGTGGTACACACCACGCGCAGCCCGTTACTGGCGTTGAGCAGCTTCTGGAATACGGCCTTGTCGCGTGGGTCAGTGGGCAACTCGGCATCCACACGCAGATCAAGCAGCACGCACTCCAACTGGTACGTGGTATCGGTGGCGTCCAACACGCGCAGCGCCATGGTATAGGTGGAACTGCCAGCGTGTGCACCGGTCCTCACACGTTGCACATCATAGCTGCGCTGATCACCGATCTCCCAATAGGCGATCACCGAGGCGGTGCTGTCGTTCAGGATGTTCTGGGCCAGCAGCTGCCCGGTAAGCAACAGCGCAAGGCCTGCGATCAACAGTTTGCAACGGCACATGGCCTTGCTGGGATCAGACTTTCTTGATCTCGAAATCCTCCAGGAACTTCGTGGTGAAGTTGCCCGCACGGAACTGCTCGTTCTGCAGCAGTTGCAGGTGGAAAGGAATGGTGGTGTGGATGCCTTCGATCACGTACTCGCTCAAGGCGCGCTCCATTTTGGCCAATGCTTCCTCGCGAGTCTGCGCGCTCACGATCAGCTTGCCGATCATGCTATCGTAGTTCGGCGGAATGGTATAGCCAGCGTAGGCGTGGGTATCCACGCGAACACCATGGCCACCAGGGCTGTGGTAGCTGGTGATCTTTCCCGGATTGGGACGGAAGTTGTTGAAGGGATCCTCGGCATTGATGCGGCACTGGATGCTGTGGCGCGTAGGCTCGTAGTTGAGTCCACTGATGGGGATGCCGAACGCGATCTTGATCTGCTCGCGGATAAGGTCGTAGTCGATCACTTCCTCGGTGATGGTATGCTCCACCTGGATCCGGGTGTTCATCTCCATGAAGTAGAAGTTCCGGTCCTTGTCCACCAGGAATTCCACGGTGCCCACGCCTTCGTAGTTCACCGCTGCTGCTGCCTTTATCGCAGCCTCGCCCATCTTCTTCCGAAGGGCTTTGGTCATGAAGGGCGAAGGAGTCTCTTCCACCAACTTCTGGTGACGACGCTGGATGGAGCAGTCCCTTTCGCTCATGTGGCAGAAGGTGCCGTACTGGTCGCCCGCGATCTGGATCTCGATGTGGCGCGGCTCCAGGATGTACTTCTCCATGTACATGCCGGCGTTGCCGAATGCGGCACCGGCTTCTTGGCTCGCTTTCTCGAAAGCCTCATCGAACTCCTCTTCCTTCCAGACCAAGCGCATGCCCTTTCCTCCACCGCCTGCGGTGGCCTTCAGGATCACCGGGTATCCGATGCGGATGGCTTCTTTCTTGGCCACGGCGAGGTCCGTCACAAGCCCTTCCGAGCCGGGAACAACAGGGACGCCCGCGGCTATCATGGTCGCTTTGGCCGTAGCCTTGTCGCCCATGCCTTCGATCTGCTCTGGCAATGCACCGATGAACTTGATGCCGTGCTGCTGGCAGAGCTTGCTGAACTTGGCGTTCTCGCTCAGGAAACCATAGCCAGGGTGGATCGCGTCGGCATTGGTGATCTCCGCAGCCGCGATGATCCGTGACATGTTCAGGTAGCTCTCCTTGCTGGGAGGCGGGCCAATGCACACGGCCTCATCGGCGAAGCGCACAGGCAGGCTGTCCTTGTCGGCGGTGCTGTAAACGGCCACCGTCTTGATGCCCATTTCTCGGCAGGTACGGATCACGCGCAGGGCGATCTCGCCACGGTTTGCTATGAGGATCTTCTTGAACATAGGGGCGGTCGTTCAGAACGTGGATGGATTCACTACTGGGGCTTCCAACTGGCCAATGGTTCGACTCCTCCGTCGCTATGCGACCTGCGGAGTACTCTTTCGGTATTGCTCAGCAAAGGCCTTTTGCATAGCGGCCATCCCTGAGCGGCTCCGATATGTATCGGGGTGAAGAGTAGGCCAACAATTACCTATGAAGGATCGACCAGGAACAAAGGCTGGTCGTACTCCACGGGCTTGGCATCGTCCACAAGCACCTTCACGATCTTGCCGCTCACTTCGCTCTCGATCTCATTGAAGAGCTTCATGGCTTCGATGATGCAGATCGGCTTGCCGGGCTGGATATCGTCCCCCACGTTCGCGAACACGGGCTTACCGGGTCCAGCAGCGCGGTAGAAGGTGCCGATCATCGGAGCCTTGATGGTGATGTACTTGCTCTCAGCCGCAGGAGCAGCCGGTGCTGCCACTGGGGCGGCTGCAGGCGCTGCGGCAACGGGAGCCGCAGCTGGTGCTGCCATGGCCGGTGCCGCTTGGGTGATGAACTGGACCTCCTTCTCCTTGCGGCTGGTCTTGATGGTGATCTTGAAATCCTTCTGTTCGATCTCCACCTCGCTCACTCCGCTCTTGGAGACGAACTTGATCAGATCCTGGATCTGCGTTAGGGTCATGGTCTAGCGTATTGATTTGGGACTGCGCCGTGCGCACAAAGGCGGGCCAAGGTAACAACAAGGTAGTTCTGCAAGCCTAATGTCAGGCTAGGGTGCGAAGGGCTTCAGTTGGAAGTGATGGTAGCACTTCACTTTAGCTGCTGGCACGTGGCTCTTTCAGCCGTTATAGGCCCACTTCAACCAAATGGCACCCCATGTGAAGCCACCACCGAATGCTGAAAGGATCACGTTGTCGCCTTTCTTCAGGCGGCTCTCCCATTCCCAGAGACAAAGAGGGATGGTTCCGCTTGTGGTATTACCGTATTTCTGGATGTTCACCATCACCTTGTTCTCGTCAAGGCCCATGCGGTTGGCAGTGGCGTCTATGATGCGCTTGTTGGCTTGGTGGGGCACCAGCCAGGCTACATCATCGGCTGTAAGGCCATTCCTCTCCATGATCTCGGCGCTCACATCGGCCATGTTGGTCACGGCGAACTTGAATACTGCCTTGCCTTCTTGGAACACATAGTGCTCCTTGCGCTCCAAGGTGCGTTCGCTGGGCGGGCGCATGCTGCCACCGGCTTTCTGGTGCAGGAACTGGCAACCGTTGCCATCGCTGCGCAGGATGGAGTCCATCACACCTACGCCTTCCTCGTTGGGCTCCAAGAGGACGGCACCGCATCCATCACCGAAGATGATGCAGGTGGTGCGGTCCTCGTAGTCGATGATGCTGCTCATCTTATCACCACCCACTACAACGACTTTCTTGTGCTTGCCGCTTTCAATGAACTGCGATCCGGTGGTAAGGGCGTAGAGGAAGCCACTGCACGCTGCGCCGAGGTCGAAACCCCAAGCATTCTTGGCGCCGATGGCATCGCAGATGATATTGGCAGTGGCCGGGAACACGCGGTCAGGAGTGACCGTGGCCACGATCATCAGGTCGATCTCTTCCGGACCGATGCCGCGCTTCTTCAGCAGACCGTTCACAGCCTCTATGGCCATTTTGCTCAGACCTTGGTCCTTGCCGGTAAGGATGCGCCGCTCTTGGATGCCGGTACGTTCGGTGATCCAGGCATCGCTGGTCTCCACCATCGTTTCCAGCACGCTGTTGCTGAGCTTGAAATCGGGTACGTACCCATTCACTGCGGTGATGGCGGCTGTGATACGGCTCATGTCAGGGCTTCGCGGATGCGTTCGGTCAAGCGGCTTTCCACCACTTGGTGTGAGGCCATGATCATGCTCTTGATGGCCACTTCATTGCTGATGCCGTGACCGATGATCACGTTGGCATTCACGCCCAATACGGGCAGACCACCGTAGTTCTCGTAGTTGAAACGATGAAGGAAAGCATCTTCCACACCATGCGATTCCAGCAGGTCATGGAATCCTTCGATCACCTTCAGTACCACATTGCCAGTGAAGCCGTCGCAGACCATCACATCGGCTTTGTTGTTGAACAGGTCGCGCCCTTCCACGTTGCCGACGAATCGGTAGGTATCCTGCTCCTTCATCAGCTCGTGGGTGGTCTGGCGGAGCAGATCGCCCTTCTTCTCTTCCTCGCCTATGTTCAGCAAGGCCACACGGGGATCCGCGATGCCGTACACGTGTTGGGCGAGAAGCGAACCCAGCAATCCGAATTGGACCAGCACATCAGGCTTGCAGTCGGCGTTGGCGCCCACATCCAGCAGCACACCCAGCCCGCCTCCATCCTTGGGGATCAAGGTGGGTATGCAAGGGCGGATCACGCCGGCAATGGGTTTCACATTGAGCACGGAGCCCACCAACATGGCGCCGGTATTGCCTGTGCTCGCGAAAGCGTCCAGTTCGCCGCTCTTCAGCATGGCGAAGCCCAACGCGATACTGCTGTTGGGCTTGGCTGGCAGGGCCTTCGTGGGGTTGTCCTGCATGGTGATATCGTCCGTGCTCTGCACGATATCGAAAGCCTCTGGGTCGGCCTGCAGTGCGAGTAGCTCGCGAAGAATGCTAGGGGCGTCACCGATCAGCACCAGCCGGACGGTTTCCGGTAGTTCTCGGGCAGCCAGAACCGCGCCCCGGGTAGGTACCCCAGGACCGTGGTCGCTTCCCATGATGTCCACTCCGATCCTCATATGGGGCGGGGACTTCAGGGTCTATAAGATCTTATGCTTCCCCCTCGGAAGAGGAGATCACCATCCTGCCGTTGTAGTAGAGGTCTTCCCCCACTTTGTAGGCGCGGTGACGCAGGTGCGTTTCGCCGGTCACAGTGTCCAGCGTGATGGCTGGGATGGCAGCATGTTGGTGCGTACGGCGCTTTGCAGTACGGGTCTTGGAGTGGCGACGCTTCGGATTTGGCATGATCTAGGGTACTGCGGCTTACGGCCGGTTGTTCTTCAGTTTGTTCAAAGCCTCCCAACGGGGGTCGGGCGGGTGTTCTTGATCCACCGATAACTTCTGCAAGGTGGCCTCCACTTCAGGGTCGCAACCGCCGGGCGGATGTACGTACCGGATGGGGAGGGCCAGGCGGATGCATTCGTAAAGGTAGTGGCTCAGATTTATGCTGTTCGCTCCCGCATCCAGGCCCACAAGCTCATCGTCGCCAGGGTCCTCATCAGCGTTGAGCTGGAAGATCTGGCGTTGATCATTGGAAATGGGCAGGTCCAAGGGTGCTGCACAGCGTGCACATTCCACGCGTACTGTGCCTTCCACGTGCATGGAGGTCACCAGCAGGTTGGAGCTTTTCACCAGCGTCACGTCCACGGTCAGGTTCCCTCCTTCCAACTCCTCATCAGAGGCTTTGCTGAAGAAGTCGTCGCCGAGCACGAAATGGAATTCATGCTCCCCGTCGTTCAGACCGGTGAATGGGATGGTATGCTCTAGTAGTGCTTCCACGATATACCCTTTGCTCAAAAGGGAGGGCAAATGTACAGCATCGCGTGATCTTGGAGCATGCCCCTGATATCCAGCGGTTCCGCCCACCTGATCAGAGGCGGGCTGGATGCTGCTTTGTGGAGCACCTCAAGCCGGCGATCAGCTGTCTTTGCGCTCCTTTTCCCGCTTCTGTGGCTCCAAGGGGTTGGCGCTGATGGCCTTCCAATGCTCACGGTTCGCGCGGATATCGCATGCCAACCATACAGCTGCCCTGAAGCTTCCAGGGTCTGCGATGGCTTTGCCGGCAATGTCGAGACCAGTGCCGTGGTCGGGGCTGGTGCGCACAATGGGCAAGCCTGCCGTGAAGTTCACGCCATTCCCGAAGCTGAGTGCCTTGAAAGGAGCAAGACCTTGATCGTGGTACATGGCCAGCACTCCGTCGAAATGCTTGTAGCTGCCGTTTCCGAAGAAGCCATCGGCAGGGTAGGGGCCCATGGCGAGGATGCCATCTTCCACCAGTTTGCGCACGGCAGGTACTATGCGCTCCTTGTCCTCGCTGCCTAGAGTGCCACCATCGCCGGCGTGGGGGTTGAGGCCCAGGATGGCGATGCGGGGCGAGGCTATGCCGAAGTCGCGCTGCAGGCTCTGATGCAGCATGCGCGCCTTGCTCACGATACGCTCGGTGGTGATGGACTCTGCCACATCCTTCAGCGGTATGTGCCCGGTAACGGTGCCCACGCGAAGGCCGTCGCTCACCAGTAGCATGAGCACATCGCTCTCGCTGCCGGCCATATGTTGCAGGAATTCGGTGTGCCCGGGGAAGGCGAAACCGGCTTGCTGCATGCTGTTCTTGTCGATGGGTGCCGTCACCAGTACATCCACCTTGCCACTGGCCAGATCCTGTGCCGCCGCCTCAAGGCTTTTGATCGCGTAGCTGGCCAAGGGGCCGGAAGGCTTGCCCAGCTCGATCTCCACATCTTCTTCCCACACGTTCACCAAGTTGAACTTGCGCGGGGCTGCTTCACGGGCATCGTTGATACGGTTCAACTGCACCTCGTCCAGATCCAGAGCCTTGCGGTGCAGGTTCACCGCCTTGGACGAACAGTAAAGTATCGGCGTGAGCTCGGTGAGCATACGAACGTCTTCGAAGCATTTCAGTACCACCTCAAGGCCGATGCCGTTGAGGTCGCCGCAGGAGATGCCTATACGGATGGGTTGACGGGGTTCCACGCTATGGTCGAGGTTGAAGGGTGTGTCCGGAGCGATGCCTGTGGCCTCAAGCTTTCGCTCGGCGCTTCAGGAATTCGTAAAGCATTCTCACGCCCACGCCGGTTCCGCCTTTGGTGCGGTATGCATCGCGCTTGGTGGAGAAGGCCGTTCCGGCAATGTCCAGATGGATGAAAGGGTGTGTGGTGAAGCGGGCCAGGAATTTGCCAGCCGTTTGGGCACCGCCCAGATCGCTTCCCAAGTTCTTGATGTCAGCGATATGGCTCACGATCTCTTCGTCGTATTCGTCCCAGAAGGGCAGGCGTGCCACGCGTTCGAAGACGTGGTCGGCCGCTTGCTCCAAGGCTTGGAACCGATGGCACGCATTGCGGCACCGGTAAGGGTTGCCACGGTAATGGCCAGTTCTGGCTTGTAACGCTCGCCGTAGCTCAGTGCATCGGCCAGGATCAAGCGTCCTTCGGCATCGGTGTTCAGCACTTCCACGGTGATGCCGTTGTGCATGCGCAACACATCGCCAGGCACGTAGGCGTTGCCGTCGGGACGGTTATCCGTAGCGGGCACAAGTGCGATGATGTGCAAGGGAAGTTGCTGCTTGGCAGCCACATAGAGTGCACCGACCACGGCAGCAGCACCGCCCATGTCGCACTTCATCTGGTCCATGCTGTTGGCGGTGGGCTTCAGGCTAAGGCCTCCGGTGTCGTACACCACGCCTTTGCCCACCAGCAGAATGGGCTTCTTGTTCACCGCGTTCTTGGGCTTCCACTCCAGTATGCTGAAGGTGGGTTCATCGCGGCTGCCCTTGTTCACGGCAATAAGTCCGCCCATGCCTTGCGCCTCGATCTGCACTTTGTTCAAGACCTGGATCTTGAATCCGGCATTGCGGCCCATGGTCTTGAATTCCGAGGCGAGCTGCGTGGCTGTGAGGAAGGAGAGTGGCTCGTTCACCAGATCGCGAGCGGTACACGTGGCTTCGCAGATGTCGATCAGCTCGGCCAGTTCGGCGTTGCTCACATCCTTGGTCACCAAGGCGAGTTTCTCCAAGGTGGGAGCGCCTTTCTCGTCGTTCTTGTACTTGCGGAAGGCATAGCTGCCCAAGGTGACACCTTCGGCCAAGGCCAGGATCACTTCCGCATCGTTCATCAGCCCGATCACTTGGGCCTCTTTCCGCTTGGCGCCATTGAGGCGAATGGCCATATCGTTGCCGGCACGGCGGGCCTTTTCCAGCTGGGCGCTGCGCTTGCCTGGGCTGCTCAGGTGTACCATCACCAGTCTGCCGCTTATGTCGCAGGTGGCAAGCTGACCATCGCTTGTGAGCTGCTCGCTCAGGTACTGACGGTCGTTGCGCTCCAGATCCAGATTGCGGAGCTGATCCACGTTATCGAGTACGACAAGGGTATCCTTGCGGGCTGCAGGACGTGTGGATCTGGTAAGGCTGATCATGGTGAGGCCAAAGATAGCCGCGAGGAAGGAGCAGCTCTGAGGTCAGGACTGCGGATTTCATCGGAGCACGCGAGAAGAGCAACGCAGAAGCGCTGAAGGATCCGCAGGTCCCAATATGCATGGGATCCAGAGCGTCTGCGAGGAAGTTTGGCGTAAATGATCCCGCAGCGCGGGATCAGCTCTCTGCCTCTGCTTCCGAAAGCTCTGCGTCCCTGCGCCTCCATTCCTCTGCGTTGCGCCTCCACTTCGAACAATAGCCCAGGACAACGCAATCCGGGATCCAACCGTCATCCTATAGCTTGTTTTCTCATGCCCACGTGCGGCATGCCCCCGAGAAGGCCTTGGAACACCGACCTTTGTACACTACGGATGCGTGCCTTTCACCTACTCCTTCTGCTGCTGGGTCTGGCCTGGTCGGGTACTGCATTGGCCACTCACAACCGTGCGGGTGAGATCATCGTGTGCTATGAAGGCGGATCCACTTATAGGGTCACCATCATCACACACACCAAGCTCTCTGCCCCGGCCGACCGCCCTGAGTTGGTGATCGACTACGGCGATGGAGTGGTGGACACCATCCCGCGGACCAGCATCACCGACGATGCTTCACGGGATTTGCGGCGCAGCGAATACCTCACCTTCCACAACTACCCCAACCTCGGCGTTTACACGCTCTCTTTCGATGATCAGAACCGCAATGCCGGTGTGGTCAACGTGCCGAACTCCATCTCGCAGTCTTTCTGTGTGAAAACGCAATTGGTGATCGGTGCCACTACGGGTCAGAACTGCTCAGTGCGTTTCCTCAATCCTCCGATCCAGGATGCCTGTGTGAACCAGCCTTGGATCCACAACCCGGCCGCTTTTGATGCCGATGGCGATAGCCTCAGCTACGAACGCGCTGTCTGTCTGGGCCTCGGTTGCCAGCCCATTCAAGGCTACAGCTACCCCACTCCCAACTACTCCATCGATCCCTTGGACGGCACCATCCGCTGGATCGCGCCTGCCGTGGCCGGTGAATACAACATCGCCTTCGTGGTGCGCGAGTGGAGGCGAGTGAACGGCGTTTATGTGAACGTGGGTTGGGTTACGCGCGACATGCAGATCACGGTGGTGCCTTGCTCCAACCGTCCGCCGGTGGTCTCAGAGGTGATGGACACCTGTGTGGTGGCGGGCAACATTCTCACCTTCAACGTACAAGCCAGCGACCCCGATGCTGGGCAATTGGTAACGCTCAGCGCGCAAGGCCAACCATTCGTGGTACCCAGCTCTCCGGCGGTTTTCATAACACCACAACCGGGCCAATCGGTCAATGCGAACTTCACTTGGGCCAGCAATTGCAGCCATGTGCGCTCACAGCCGTACCAAGTGGTGTTCAACGCAGTGGACAACGGTCAGCCGGTGCAGCTCCAAGGCGTTTCCACTGTAAGCATCCGGGTGATCGCACCCGCACCGCAGGATCCTTCGGCCACTCCCTCCGGCAGTGCCATCCAACTGGACTGGACAGCCAGCGTATGCAGCAATGCTTCGGGCTACCGCATCTACAGACGCAGTGGCCTCTTCGGTTATGTGCCGGACTATTGCGAAACAGGTGTGCCGGGCTATACGGGCTATGGTCTGGTGGGAAGCGTGCAAGGTGTTGGGAACTCGTCCTATCTGGATGAGGGGCCATTGGTGTTCGGCAACCAATACTGCTACATGGTGATCGCGGTATTCGCCGATGGATCCGAGAGCATCGCTTCGGAAGAGTTCTGCGCCATACTGGACCGTCAAGTGCCTTTGATCACGCATGTCAGCGTGGGTAGCACCGATTTGAGCACCGGCCGCGACACTGTCCGCTGGAGCAATGCCTATGACCTGGATACCATCGCACGTCCGGGACCCTATCAATTCCGCCTTTACCGCGGAGCGGGCTTCAACACCGCCGATGAACTGATCCACACCACCGGTTTCCACCCTTTCTTGGCGCACCCAGATACCAGCTTCTTGGACCTCGGCCTGAACACCAAGGATGAAGCCCACGTGTACCGCGTGGAATTCATCGGCAATGGCGGTGATGATGTGATCGGAAGCTCCAACGTAGCATCATCGGTGTTCATCAGCACCCAACCTGCTGATCAACAGCTTACCGTGCAATGGGCCTTGAACACGCCTTGGAGCAATTCGCTCTACGAGGTGTTCCGCTTCGATGGCGATGAGTATTGCTACTATGTGCGCAGCACCGGTGCCTACAGCGACCCAGCGGTGGTAGCTCCGCTTATCAACTTCAGCCAAGAGGTCTGCGACCGGCCCAGGGATATCACTCCGCCTTGCGTTCCCGTGCTTTCGCTGGACAACGATTGCGAATTACCGTTGAACACGCTTACCTGGACCAACCCGGCAGAGGTCTGTGGCGATGGAGACACTGATCTCTACAACATCTGGTTCGCCGACTCGCTTGGTGGAGAGTTCACTTTTCTGACAACGCTGACAGGCGCAGCCTCCAATTTCTTCGAGCATGTGGACGGCAGTTCCGTTGCGGGCTGCTACGCGGTTACTGCCGTGGACACCTTGGGCAACGAGAGCGCTTACAGCAACATCGTATGCGGTGATAACTGCCCCGAGTATCGCCTGCCGAATGTCTTCACGCCCAATGGCGACGGCGCTAATGATCTATTCGGTCCATTCATCCCGTACCGCGGGGTGGATCGCATCGATCTGGAGATCTTCAACCGCTGGGGACAGCAGGTGTTCATCTCCACCGATCCGGATATCAACTGGAACGGTATCCACAAGGATAGCAACGAGCCCGTGCCGGACGGCGTGTATTTCTACGTCTGCAATGTGTTCTTCAAGCGCTTGGCCGGCGAGGAGCAGATGGTGCTGAAGGGCCATGTGCAAGTGCTAGGCAGTGGCGTTCAACCCCGTTTGAATTGATGTTCACAGGTATTGTAGAGGAGGTGGCCGAGGTGGTCGAAGTGCGCGAAAAGGGCAGCAACGTGGATCTGGTGATGAAAGCCAGAATGACACCGGAGCTGAAGGTGGACCAAAGCGTTTCGCACAACGGTGTATGCCTTACTGTAGTGGCCATTGAGGGCGATCGCTATACCGTCACTGCCGTCGAAGAGACCCTTCAGCGCAGCAATCTGGGCGCTCTGAAGCCCGGTGATGCCGTGAACTTGGAGCGCAGCCTGCGCCTCGGCGATCGCTTGGACGGACACATGGTGCAAGGCCACGTGGATACCATGGTGCAGTGCATCGGCGTGTACGATCGCGATGGCAGCTGGACCTATGTGCTCTCCCTCCCGGATGAAAAGGATCTGCTGGTGCCCAAAGGGAGCATCTGTCTCAATGGCGTAAGCCTCACCATTGCTGCGTTG
>CAJDVV010000032.1_pt1 | contig 14442 bp, 16 predicted proteins | sample 7391421 | NCBI WGS metagenome assembly CAJDVV01 (sample SAMEA7055708, study PRJEB34461) | soil metagenome | biome: terrestrial ecosystem; feature: Peninsula; material: soil | place: Antarctica | collected 2016 | reverse complement strand
AACCAGTTCAATCCGCTTCGCATCGATGTTGGGATAGCGTTGCAACAAGGCGTCACGCACTGCCTGCGCGCGTTGGCGTGACAACTCCATCGCCTTCAAAGCCATATTGCGCACCAGAGTCTGGCCGCCCTGTTTTTCGAATTCATGCACGCGCGCGTTATCAACGTGGCCACGCAAAAGCACGATCGAACCCGGGCTCACCTGCAGGAAGCCGCGAATCGTTTCCAGATATTGCTGATTCTGTTCCGCGCTGCGATCCAGTGCGGCCGAGTTGGGTTCGAAGAAAAAGCGGATATCGCGACTGAGCAGGGCATCACCCTCAAGTGACACAGCCCCGCCGGTGCGGATCGGCGCGATGGCGATCGTCTGGCCGGCGAACTCACCGGTCTTTTCCAGATCTCCCAGCCACGCGGTATCGACAAAGCGCGTGGGGTCTGCTGGATTGCGGATCAGCGACCCGTAGGCCAGCACGGAGGACTGGAAAATTCCTTGAAAGGAACCTGCCGCATCAATCTGGCCACTGAAAAACGCTTGGTTCTCCGGCAAATTGGACAAGTGCACCTTGGAAAGTTCGGCACGCGTGTCGGCCTCGCTCCAAGCAAAGGCTTTGCCGATCATCCCCAGATACTGCTCAGGCGCGTCGCGCACCTGACGATTGCCTTGCAACAGTCCGTGCACCAAACCCTTGACCCAGTCCGGTTTAGCCGCAGCAAAACCCTTGTTGACCAAGAGAATATCGGCGACCACCAACAAGTTGCGGTTGGAAACCAGCATCTTGGCGCGACCGGTGGAGCTGGCCACCACCTCATCGGTGCGTGGCGACCAGCCGACGCAGCCATTCAATCGCGAGGTCCCGGCTAAAAGTTCGGCCTGATAGGCCTCGCACGCCACGAAAGCATCCTCGTAAAACACCAAGCCAAGCTCGCCGGAGCCGGGGCGAGCGTCCAGATCACGCAGCACCTTGACCGGCACCCCGGCCTCGGAGGCCAGATAACGGATGAGAAACTCGCTCTCATTGAACTGCGAGCCTGCTAACACGCGGCCCTTCAGTTGGTTGATCGAGGTAATGCCCGCATCCACCACAACCTGATCGGCACCGCGGGAAAAGCCGATCTGTGCCGGCACCACGATGTCGAATTGCCGACCCAGCACGGCCAGCGCATCCACTGTCGTTACCGATGCAGCGATGCGCCCATTGTTGACCTTGGACCAACCCTCTTCCTCAGCCAGAATCAGACGCACCTGGAAACCATAGTTGCGCGCGAAGAATGAGTCTGGATTCGGCTCCAGCCCGCCGTTGGCGACCACTAGGCCGGCATAACCAGCGTATTCGCTGATATCGATGTCGATGACGTCGCCTTGCGGTCGGTAGGCGGCGACGGCATCAAGCACCGGCAAGCTGGTTAAAGGTTCGATCGGGTCGGGCGCGTCCGGGACATCCGCACGCACCTGCGCGGCAGCGCGGTGCTCTCCATCCGTCGTTCCAACTGGCTTCGTCTGCATGTCGCGCAGCACCAGCCAACCACCCAGTGCGATCAGTGCGACCACCAAAATCAGCGTAATAAACGCACCGGCGGCGCCGCCACGCTGCGGAGTACGCCACGCCAATGGCTGTGATGTCAGGTGAACAGGTTTCATTGGGATACTCCTTGAGACATCGAGCGAGGTGAGGCATCCGCGCCACGCAGTACGCGCGAAGGCAACGGGGTGTTTTCATCAAGATCAAGCGAGCCGAGCAGATCGCGCTGACTGTCCAGCCAGCGATCAGCCTCGTTGAAAGCAGAGGTCAAGGCATCAAGTGATACGCCGATACGCTTTTCATCACCGGCCAACAGAGCCTGCTCACGAATCAGGGCCAGTTGCTGGTCGATGCGTGCGAGTTCGGCATTGATGCGCTCAGCGCGCACCCGCGCCTCCTGATGCGCGGCTTGCCGCGCGTCGATAACCTGTTTTTGCTGCTCCAGGCTGCGGCGCAACTCTGGGTCCAGCCCCGATGCTGCCAAGCGCGCTTCGAGGCTGTCCTCCTGCTGCTGCAGTCGTTTGCTCTCGTGGTCTGCCGTCGCCAGCACCCGGTCGATGGCCTGTCCTGCGTTGAGCATACGCAGATTAAGCCAAACCAGCTCTTCGATATTGTCGACATACGTACGCATGATCGGATCGTTGTCGAGCAGTCGGACGATCTCGCGCGCACGCCCCTCCAACTGACGCTGGTGCGTGCGTCGATCCTCTTCCAAACCACCCAAAAGGCTGCGGTAACGGCGTTCGGCGGGTTGATCATAGGTCAACTTCGCGTCCAAAACGGCTCGAAAACGAGGGTTGTTGGCCAGCCACGTCAGATACGCCAGTTCGAGTCCGGCACCGAGTAACCAGAAGCCCGGGCTAACAAACGCACCTAGCAAACCCAAAGCCACCAGCCCGAAGAAATTGGGCGGTATGGGCATCCCCAGCGGGCGTGCCACAAACGCTGCCCAGAGTCGCTGCGCCAAATTCATGGCGCGGCCTCGCCGTAGTGGCGCAAGGATTCGGGCACAAACTGCATGTCGGTCGCCTCGCGGATCGCGATACGCATCTGGAAAGCCATCACGTCCTCAGGCACCGGCGCCTGATAACCCACCAGACTTTCGCGCAAGGCTTCCAGAACCTCGACACCGGTGGTCCGCACATGTCGATAAACCTTCACCGCCAGCGCCTCGGCGGCGCCGGGCGTCAAAAGCAGCGGCAGAGGCAAACCAGCCATCGAATCCGCACCGGGATCCATGCCGAATCGCTTGAGCAAGACATTAAGCAGTGCTGCACTCTCATCCGCATTGGCGGTGGGAAGCAGCGGCACCTTCACATCGACCCGGCCGGGACGCTTGAGATCGACCTCGATCAAATCCGGGCGCGAGGAGGCCAGTATCCACATCAGCCGACCACGATTGTCCGAATCCCCCATTTCTTGGGCGATCATCGAATACAGCCGACCGGAAAGACCGGAGTCAGCGCTACCCGAGTCACGTCGGCCCAGCGTCTGATCGGCCTCGTCGATAAACACGATGCACCGCCCGAGCGCACGAATCAGGCGGAAAATCTTCTCCAGATTACCCTCGCTTGAGCCGACCCAGCGGTCACGGAAATTCTTGAGCTTGATGACAGGCACACCCGCTTCCCCAGCGAGGCACTCAACCAGAAAGGTCTTGCCGGTCCCGACCGGACCGCAAAACAGATAACCCATCGGCAAGGCACGGATGTCACCGGCTTGCCATAGATTGATGTCCTGACGCAGCCGCGCCTTCAGCGCACCAGGGGCATAGTAGTCATCTAGGCTGCGGTGAGAATCCACAAACTCGACCAGCCCCGCGGCTTCGTCTTCAACCAGCGCTTTCTTGATCGCGACAAAGTCTTTAGCTTCCAAGGGGCTTTTCTGCCGGACTCGTCCACCATTACACCACAGGGTTCTTCGGCCAACTGGACCGTCCTTCACCTGAACCGTCCTTACCCACAGGAATTCACCGGAAGCAGAGCTTATCAGTTGCAGGAAAGTTCTTTCGGGCTGGATCTGATGCTCCCTGTGGACGAGTACCGCAAGAGCGACCGCGCTTCGAAGTATGGCATGATGCTGATCGCCTTGGTCTTCCTTGTGTTCTTCTTCGTTGAGGTACTGCTGAAGCTTCGCATCCACCCGATCCAATATCTTCTGGTCGGACTGGCGCTTTGCGTGTTCTACACCTTGCTGATCGCATTGGGTGAGCACATCGGTTTCGGAAAGGCCTACCTGGTTTCTACACTTGCTGTAGTGGGGCTGGTGGTGTTCTATGCGGCCAGTGTATTCCGGATGCCGAAGGCCACGCGCTTGCTCGCCATGGTGCTGTTGTTCGTGTACGGCTTCATGTTCACCATCATCCATCAGGAGGACTTCGCCTTGCTGATCGGTAGCATCGGTCTCTTTGTGGTGCTCGCCATCGTAATGGTGCTTTCGCGAAGGATCGATTGGTACAACAGCAGGCAGTGATAGGGTCGACTCCTGGATCTCTACGTCGACGAACCCGCCCTTCGCGGAGCAGGAGGAAAGGGTTTCCGCATATTGACATCCAAGCACCTTTGATCTTTCACGACCTTTGCCGCCCCAGATCCCGTAGCTCAGTTGGATAGAGCATCTGCCTTCTAAGCAGACGGTCACAGGTTCGAACCCTGTCGGGATCGCAAGGCTTTCGTGCACCTGCACGAAAAAGAGGAGTGGTTAAAAGGTGCAGAGCATGATGCCAAGCAGGCACAGCTCAGGGATCAGCAGGCAAGGATCACATTCGGTCCGATCGTGTGTCCTCTTACGTAACTAGGTGTGTGATGCAGCTTGCTGCGAACCATCACCCCCGACCCTTGTTCCATGAATATGCTCATCAACCCGAAGGAAGTGTCACGAAATTTGCTGACACTCATGTTGGCACTGCTCGTCATCAGCTCCTGCCAAGCGAAGCCGCGTACCGTAGAAACCTCTGAGAACACCGATCCCATGGAGACCCCGAAGGCCGAGAACCTTGATACCATCACACTAGGCGCCGGATGCTTCTGGTGTATCGAAGCAGTTTTCCTGGAACTCAAAGGGGTGCACTCAGTTACCTCGGGCTACATGGGTGGCCAGACCAAGAACCCGACTTACAAGGATATCTGCACGGGCACCACTGGCCATGCCGAAGTAGCCCGTATCGTGTTCGACACCTCGGTGATCAGCCTCGATGAGGTACTGGAGGTATTCTGGATGACGCATGATCCTACCACACTCAACAGGCAAGGAGCAGATACTGGTACACAGTATCGATCAGCAGTGTTCTATGCCAACGAAGAGCAACGTGCATTGGCACAGCGCTACAAAGAGGAGTTGGACAAGAGCGGTGCTTTCCCCGGTCCCATTGTGACGGAGATCACTGCGGCACCCGTGTTCTACGAGGCCGAGAACTACCACAAGGATTATTATGCGCAGAACGGCGAACAGGGCTACTGCCGCATGGTGATCCGTCCCAAGCTGGAGAAGTTCCGCAAGGTGTTCCCCGATCGTGTGCGTGAGCGATAGTTCGAGAGGAGTATATTGCGCTTCATCCTAGCGGCTCATATAGGGCAGCGGGTATGCAAGCCATGAAATTGTTGCCCGTATTCTTCTTCTCCCTAGCTATCTCTGCCGTTCAAGCGCAATCCGGAGCCTCGATTGAACTGGTGCGTAATGGCGGTTTCGAGGTTCTGGATAGAACGGTGAACACCTACGACCAGCTGCCGTACGCTTCGGGATGGAGCAACGCGAACATGGGCCTTTGCGACATTTTCTCTTCCTCAGCGTCGGAGAAGACAGTAGGCATTCCCAACAACGACTACGGCAGCATTGCGCCATTCGAGGGCGAGTATTATGCAGGCTTCTTCGGTTGGAAGGATGACGTCCGTCGCAATTTCGGATCGTCGGATCCAAGTGACGTTTTCATGCCCGGATGGAATTTCTATTCGGAGTATCCGCAGGTTGAATTGATCAAGCCCTTGGTAGAGAACAAGGTGTATGAGGTAGTGTTCCACATTGCGCTATCAGGCAATAGCGATAGGGCTATTCAGGGCATCGGAGCTTATCCATCAGAGGTGAAGCTGCAGTCCAATCACCGTAAGTTCATGGAGTACACTCCAGAGATCGAATTCGATTCCCTGCTCACCGAGAAGGACAAATGGACCGAAGTGAAAGGCCGATTCAAGGCCGATGGCGGAGAGGAGTTCCTGGTGATCGGAGTGTTCCCCTACCTCGGTCTGGAATCAGAGCGTATCATCGAGGGACATGACAACCAGTATGCCTACTTCTACCTGGACGGAGTATCACTGAAGGAAGTGGTGGAGGTGAAGGAAGTGAAGGAGGTGATCGGGAAGGAGGTGAAGGAGAAGGAAGTCATGGAGAAGGGAGTGATCGAGAAATGAAGAAAGAGCGGGTCGCTGAGCTCACCTTGTTCTGGATCCTTTTTCTGGACAAACACTGATCAAGGTCAAGTTCTCTGGATCGCCTCAGACGATACATTTACGCCATGTTCAAAAAGGGAAGCACGCTTTACAGCATTTTCCGATTCAAATGTCCGCACTGCCACGAAGGCGATTTCTACGTGGATAACAATCCCTACAACCTGATGAAGGTTGGGGATATCCGCGATAAATGCAGCGTCTGCCATCGTAAGTTCATGCCCGAGCCGGGTTTCTACTACGGTGCCATGTACGTCTCCTATGCGCTTGGTGTAACAGTGATGGTCACTGCTTACGTGGCCACCATAGTGCTTTTCCCAAGCGCTACCACAGGAGTCGCGGTAACGGTAGTTCTGGCAAGCTTGCTGGTGATGGGCCCTTTGCTCTATGCGCTCAGCAAGACCATCTACGCGGGACTTTTCATGCCCTACAAAGGCGTGGAGCCTACGGAGAAGGAGCTCAGCTCTCGCGCCGAACGCGCGGAACGCGCCCAGCGGGCCGCAGCTGTCAAGAGTTGATCACTGGGGAACGACTTCCACTCCCTCCATCATCTTCTTGTATTCCGCATCATCCATCTCCATGTAATCCGTGGCGAGGAATACCACTTGGTATGGCATCTTGGCGCTGTGCGCTCCGATGTCGGAATAGCCCAGTTCTCCCACTTCGTCCATGAGGTCTTCTGTGGGCATGCGTTGCGACATGGGCGGGCCGATCGGCGTTTCGCGGTACTGCCATTCAATGATGAACAAGGGGCGAGGAGCCAACAGCCCTTGGCGTAGACGCTTTATGTAGGATGCTTTGTTCTGGATGGTATTGTACCGGTGTGTGATCAATGCAGCTTCGGCCTCGCCCTGACCCAGACCCGGATCACCAACGGGTACGGCCCGGATCCGCAGACGATCGTCTCCCAATCCCAGTTCGCGCTTGCGTTCCTCCAGCTTTGCCACCTTGGCTGGATCGTTCTCGATGGCGATCACGTTGGCGCCGGCCTCTATCAGCTTGAAGGTGAAGTAACCATCGTCAGCGAACAGGTCCGCTATCACCATACCCTTGATGTTGGGGCCGATCATGTTGATCAACTCATGCGGGCGCTGCCAGCCGTCACGTTCGCTAGTGGTGGCGCTAGGGGCAGTGGTCGGTGTGGAAGTTTGCTGCGGCTGTGCGCTTCCTTCCTGCACTGCTCCAGGAGTGGTAGCGGCATCTTCGGTCTTGTCTTCCGTGCAAGCCGAGAGGGCGAGTGCGGAGAACAGCAGGGTGCACAGGTGCAGGCTCAAGCTTTTCATGAGCGCAAACTTACGGGAGCAAGGCGATGTTGGGAAGCGCTCGTCGCACAAGCTCCGCAGGAAATAAGGGGAAAAGAAGCGATGGAAAGATATTTCCATGGGAAATAAGACAAAGGTTAATTTTGCACCATGCCTTCCTTGGAGAAAGAACTGAAGAGCCGTTTCGATAGTGAACAGCACAAGGCGTTCACAGCCAATTGGATGCGTAGCAGGTTGGCTGAGGTGTACCGACCATTCGGGGTGAGCACCCAGCAGTACAACATCCTGCGGATCCTCCGCGGCGCCAAAGAGCGTATGAAGATGCACAGCGTGAAGGAGCGCATGATAGACCGTGCACCCAACGCCACCAGATTGACCGACAAGCTGATAGCGAAGGGGCTGGTGCAAAGGGAACGCTGCGAAGAGGACCGGCGTGTGGTCTATGTCTCCATAAGCGAGAAAGGGCTTGAACTGTTGGCACAAGTGGACATCAACAGTAAGGCGCTGCATGAGGAACTGGCCATGGGCTTGAGCGAGGCAGACGCACTGCACCTGAATTCAACCCTAGATGCCTGGCGTAGCTGAACCAAAGCTGTCCAGACCTGTTCACTACACGTGCTTTCCTTGATGATCCATCGCTCTACTCTTCTCCTGCTGCTGTGCACTTCGTTGGGAGCAGCAACGGTTTCCGCGCAGAAAGGTCTGCCTGTCGACATAGCAGCCAGCAAGGTGGTGTGGACTGCCTCCAAGGTGGGTGGTTCACATACCGGTGATGTCACTTTGGCTTCGGGTGTGCTTACAGTGCAGAACGGTGTGCTGCTTCTTGCTGATGTGAGCATGAACATGGAGAGCATCACCTGTTCCGATCTTTCCAGCGCAACAAGCAACGCGAACTTGGTCTCGCACTTGAAGGACGAGGATTTCTTCCACGTGAGCAGCCATCCACGCGCTCATTTTCGCACCACATCGGTAGAGCGTAAGGCGCAAGTAGGAGAGAGGACGACTTTCCATGTGGAGGGTGTGCTGACCATAAAAGGGATCGAAGCCTCGAACGCTTTTGAAGTCGATCTATGGGCAGAAGGCGATCACTACAGGGCCACTGGTGCCATTCTCTTCGATCGCACTGTCTATGGTATCCAGTATGGCAGTGGTTCATTCTTCGAAGGACTTGGCAACCGAATGATCAAGGATGAGGTGGAATTGGATTTCGACCTTCGCACACAATGAGGACCGTGGAGACTATGCAACGTACTGATCTCGATGTTCATCCGCTCATCGCTCACCGCTACAGCCCACGCTCTTTCACTGCGCGTGAGGTGAGTGATAGGGAGCTTGAGCTTGTGTTGGAAGCCGCTCGCTTGGCTCCCAGCAGCATGAATGAGCAACCCTGGCGATTCCTTGTGACCCGCAAAGGGGAGGAGGGACATGACGAGCTGCTGAGCACCTTGATGAGCGGCAACCGCATTTGGGCGGATCAGGCTCCAGTGCTCATTCTGAACATGACCAGCAAGAATTTCATGCAGGATGGACGGCCTAATGATCATGCTCGGCACGATCTTGGTCTTGCCATTGCGCAGCTTACCATACAGGCCACGGCGCTCGGCATGGGACTGCATCAGTTGGCAGGCTTCGTTCCTGATAAAGCACGCGAACTCTTCGAGATACCTGAAGAACTTGATGTGGTCAGCGTTATCGCATTGGGCTTCCCAGGCGATGCAGAGCAGCTTAACGAGCCTTTCCGCACACGCGAGATGAATCGTTCATCGCGCAGGCCCTTGCAGGAGCTTGTATGGCACGGTAAGCTGCCGGGATAGCAGCGCAGGGAGTATTTCGGGAGTAGATCCTCGCAGCATGGATCCTCTATGGCAATGTCCTTCGGCCTACTGTCAGGGCGCCTATTCGCTCAGCGCATTGAACATGCATAGCTTGGTATACCGAGTCTCGAATCCGATCAAAGCTGCTGCATGAACACGGGTTCTGACATAAGCATGGCAGGCATGGTTCCTTGAGGTTGGATCGAGGAGCTTAACTTTGGCGGCCTTCACCGGTGTAGGTGAGCATTGGAACCAGCAACAACAACATGGCATTCGATCTTATCGGCGCGTGGAAAGGAATGGTCGCGCAGCTTCCTGATCTTCCGATCCAGGACATCGGTCTCAAATACGTTTACCCCGTATTCTTGATCCTCATCCTTGTGGAGTACTTCAACGCGAAGCATCTCTACGACCTCAAGGAAAGCATTTCAGGACTCATCATGGGCATCGGAGCTACCGTTATGCGGGTGCTCACCAACGTCCTGGAGATCTCATTGTATCTCTTCCTGTTCGCTTGGGCAGAGCCTTTCCGCGAGAGCGTATTCGGCTATGCTACCCTTGGTTTTGCTTGGTACATCTGGGTCGTCGCTCTTGTTGCGGATGATCACAACTTCTACTGGCACCACCGCCTCAGTCACAACATCCGCTTGCTGTGGGCCGCCCACTTGCCACACCACTCGGCTCGCAAGTTCAACCTTACGATCTCCATCCGTAACGGCTGGTTCGTCACCTTGTACAAGGTGATCTTCTGGATCTGGATGCCTTTGCTGGGATTCGAGCCCATCATGATCGCTACCTGCTTGATCATCAATTCCTTCTACCAGTTCTTCCTGCACTCGCAGTTGGTGCCTTCCTTGGGCTGGTACGAGAAGTTGTTCAACACACCATATATCCACACCGTGCACCACAGCAGCAACACCGAGTACCTGGACCGCAACCACGGTGGTATCATGGTGATCTGGGATAAGCTCTATGGTACCTGGCAGGAGCCGATCGAAGGAGTGGAGCCCAAGTACGGCATCAGCCACGATCCTGATACCTACAACCCGATCACGCACAACCTGTTCGAGTTCAAAGAGATCTGGCGCGATCTGAAGAAGTCGCCCAAGCTCAAGGACAAGTTCATGTACACCTTCGGCCCTCCTGGTTGGAGCCACGACGGAAGCAGCAAGACCAGTCGCCAGCTTCAGGATGAATTGAAAGCTATGCAAAGGGGCGCGAAAACCTCGATCGCTGCTTGATCCGATCAAATCTTAGAAATGAAAAAGCCGGGATAGCATCCCGGCTTTTTCGTTCTCAATGTTCTGACCTTGTCGTTCGAGCAGAGAGTTGTCTTGGTTCAAAGGCCGAACAGGCGACCGAGACCGGAGCGCTTCTTCTCTTCCTTCTTAGGCTTATCGGCAGAAGGTTTGTCTTCGCCGAAGAGCTCCTTGGTCAGAGCAGCGTAGTCCGTACCGGATCTACCGGTTTGTTCGGATGAACGTTGTTCGGTCGGCTTTGGTGCGCGTGGTTCGCGTTGGCGACCATCGTTAGTGCGTGCTGGGCGCTCTCCGCTGCCAGAGGATGCGCGTTGGGGTCTTGCAGCGCGATCGCCGGCTGGCTTATCGCTCCTCGGACGCTCTGGCTGAGTACCACGGGCTTGCTGGGGACGCTGCTCGCGCGCTGGACGCTGAGCTGGGCGTTGTCCTTGTCCTTGGCGCTCTCCGCCTGCGCGTGGTGCGCGGGGAGAAGCGCTGCTGCCGCCCTCGCGCCGCTGGCCTTGACCTGCAGACTGACCGCGACCTTGTGTGCGTGGCTGGTTCCCACGGCCGGGGCCGCGTGGCTGGCGTGGCTCGCGCACTTCTGGCTCCACCTTCTTGGGTCCACCGATCATGCGGTAAGGCTGCTCCTCAACGATAGGGATATCGCGGTTGATGAGGCGCAGGATGTCACGCAAGAATGCTTTCTCCTCGTGATCGCAGAAGCTGAGCGCACGGCCCGAAGCTCCTGCACGACCCGTACGACCAATGCGGTGCACGTAGGTCTCAGGGATGTTGGGAATATCGAAGTTGATCACGTGTGTAAGGCCATCGATATCGATACCGCGCGCAGCGATATCGGTGGCGACCAATGCCCTGATCTTGCCGTCCTTGAAGTTCTTCAAGGCGTTCTGGCGTGCGGTCTGGCTCTTGTTGCCATGGATGGCTTCAGCACCGATGCCTTCTTGGACCAGGATCTTGGCCACTTTATTAGCGCCATGTTTGGTACGGGTGAAGATCAGCGCCTCGCGGATCGTATCGCCCTGCATGAGATGGATCAGCAGCTTGTTCTTGTCTGCGCGGTCCACCATGTACAGATGCTGGTCGATGGTATCGGCCGTGCTGCTCACAGGAGCCACATCCACCCTGATCGGGTCGGTGAGGATGCTACTTGCAAGCTTGGCGATCACTGGGGGCATGGTGGCGCTGAAGAACAGCGTCTGCCTTTTTGCGGGGATCTTGGCGATCACCTTCTTCACATCGTGGATGAAGCCCATATCCAGCATGCGGTCGGCTTCGTCCAGTACGAATACTTCAAGTCCGTTCAGGTGAACGAAACCCTGTTGCATAAGGTCCAGCAGACGGCCGGGCGTAGCTACCACCACATCCACACCGCGGTGCAGTGCATCGGTCTGTGGGCGTTGGCCCACACCTCCGAAGATCACCGTTTGGCGGAACTGAATGTTGCGACCGTAGCTGGCGAAGCTCTCCCCGATCTGGATGGCCAGTTCGCGAGTAGGGGTAAGGATCAAGGTGTGGATAGGACGCTTTGCCGCTGGTGGCTTGGAGCTCAGCTCCTGCAGGATCGGAATGGCGAATGCTGCTGTCTTTCCAGTACCGGTCTGGGCACAGCCAAGCAGGTCGCATCGGAGTAGGGTGAGTGTAGCCCTCGCTTTCGAGTGCTTTAAGAATGGGCTCTATGAGACCAAGGTCGTTGAACGTGGTACGTTCCATATTGGATAAAGCACAGGAAACCCTATGCGGTGTAATTTCGGAATGCCCAAGCCATTGACCTTGGAGCACACCTTGTAAGGTGTTGTGAAAACCCTGCAACCTGGCGCGGCCTGTTCACTTGTGATGAACGTGCAATGATCCGCTGAGGATGGCGCTTAACAGTTGCTGGGAAGCGAAAGCTGGGCGCTGGAGGTCCATTCCGCAAAGCGCGGAACGGCGCAAAGGTAGGTGAATGACAGTTCTTGGTAGTAGGGGCCCCGAATGATATCCAACAATACAGTGCCGAAGGCCACGAAAAAGGGGAGACCAACGGCCTCCCCTTTTGGAAATATCTGGTAGTGGATCACTTCGTTCCTGCCCACTTGCGGATCTCTGTGCGGAACCAGTCATCGGACTCTTCGGTCCACTTGAAGTTGTCCCGGATGTAGGCCATGGTCTCCTTCTCCACATCTGTATACTCGGCACCATCCTTCACGCCAGCAAGCAGTTGCTTGGCATCGTCCATGGATATGCGACCGTCACCTTTACCAGCTGTGAGTTTCTCAGCGAGCTCGATCAGTTCGCCATCGTATTTCTTTCCGTCTATGGTCTTGTAGTAGCTCATGATAGCTTGGGTATCGGTTGGTATGAATGAATTTCGATGATGGCATGGGGAAGGCAGGTACTGAACTATTTGCCGAACATCTTGCCTAGGCCACCGAGTTTTCCTGTAAGGCCGCCAACAACATCCTTCGCCTTGCCTCCCAATAAGGAACCAAGCATGTCCTTGTTACCGCCGATCTTCTCGCTGAGCATATTGGTGAGCAGCGGCATCACCATATCTTTCACTGAACCGGCTTTGGAAGCATCAAGACCGACCTGGCCTGTTAGCTTACCTAGGTAATTGCTGCCCAGAGTCTTCAGCAGGTCGCTACCACCTGCGTTGTTACCATCTTTGGAGAAGAGGTTGAGCACAGAAGAAATGTCGGCACCTCCGCCGATCACCTCTTGAACGCTGCTTCCTGCGGCCTTGATGGCGCCATCGGCTTGGCTTTGGTCGAGGCCGATCTTGTTGAGCAGGTCGCCGCCTACTTTGTCTTTCAGTGAACTGATGAGCTGGTCGATCATGGTGTTCGGGTGTTTTTACTTGGTTGTCGAATGCCGCAAAGCGAAGCGCTCACGGGTAGAACCCAAGGTACGAACACTACAGCCCGATAACCAACACAAAGGACCCCACACCTAGGACCCTAAAGGATCCACAGCGTGAAAGAGGAATTTCAAGAAAGAGGAATAAGGACCCAACGGTCCGGCCGGTAGTCGCCAATGGCGTGTATACCAGCAAGTGCTCCTAAAGGAGGCCGATCACTTCGTACTCAAGTGCTCGATCTCGGCCTTCAGGAAACGGAGGATATCGTCAGTATCCTCGATGCTGCTCCGAGACTTCTTCTGGGTAGCACGCTGTGCCTCCATCTCAACAAGGTAAGCTTCGCAAGCGCGCTTCTTTTCAGCCTTGTTCGTAATGGCTTTCAGCTTCAACTTGACGTAACCGGAAGATAGGATACGTACCGGTTTTGTGGACTTCGTCATACTCTTTATCAGTGTCGATCGGCGGGCAAAGTAAGCCCAATTAACAGAACAAGCGCCATCGTTGGCAGGATTTAACGATACTCCACCACTTTAAGGGGCAAGGACAGCCGATGCATTCGTCGCCCTGCAGGAGGCATTCATCTCTTATCCGACCCTTTTGGCCCTGACTATTCGCTTCGGAAAGCGCACCGGGATAGACCCGGACCATCATGCTTGGAAGGCCAAAGTACGGAACAGCTACATCAAGCGGGTAGGAGAGGAGGGAAGATCGAAGTCTAGTGGCCGTTCGAAATGTTGGACGGGTTCAGCATCGCGTCCAGTGCAGCCTCATTCGGGATCATCACGCGGCGGGCCTTGCTGCCTTCGAAACCGCCTAGGATGCCAGCTGCTTCCAGCTGGTCCACAATGCGGCCAGCCCTGTTGTAGCCGAGCTTCAACTTACGCTGGATCAGCGATGTGCTTCCTTGCTGGGTCATCACCACCAAACGGGCGGCATCCTCGAACAAGCTATCGCGGTCGCCGCTGTCCAGCTCCACGCTATCGCCATCCTCGGTCGGTACTTCAGGCAGGATCAGTGCTTCTGGGTATCCGCGCTGGTTGCCTATGAATGCGGTGATCTCGTCCACCTCTGGCGTATCCACGAATGCGCACTGGATGCGGATCAGCTCGTTGCCGGTGGAAAGGAGCATATCACCGCGACCGATAAGCTGCTCGGCTCCGCCACTATCAAGGATGGTGCGGCTGTCGATCTTGCTGGTCACACGGAAAGCGATACGTGCCGGGAAGTTGGCTTTGATGGTACCGGTGATGATGTTCACGCTCGGGCGCTGAGTGGCGATGATCAAGTGGATGCCGATGGCACGTGCCAGC
>CAJDVV010000080.1_pt1 | contig 14968 bp, 9 predicted proteins | sample 7391421 | NCBI WGS metagenome assembly CAJDVV01 (sample SAMEA7055708, study PRJEB34461) | soil metagenome | biome: terrestrial ecosystem; feature: Peninsula; material: soil | place: Antarctica | collected 2016 | reverse complement strand
TGCTTGTGCTGCTTAGCGGTTGCTACAAGGACAATGTCGATCCTGCCAAGCTGAACAACAATCCTTTCGACCGCGATTATGTAGGCGAGAACATCTTTATATACCAACAGACCTACACGCAGATCGTGAACATCGGCGGTAGCAACGTGGTGTACCAAGTGATCGAATTCCGCGTACGCGAGGAGCTATTCCTCGCACCCGCCGCCTATACCGTACAAGTGCGCGATCTGCAGAACGAAGACCCCAACGCGAGCGCTACACCGGAAGCTCCTGGTAGCAATGTGTTCCGCTACTTGCGAGCACCGGCACAGGGTCAGCAGATCTGTTTGGAATTGCGTCTGGCCAACAACGAGAACACAGCGGGCCCTCAGACTATTTGCGCAACATTGTGATGAGCGACGAGAACGAAGAGTTGCGCCCGGAGGGTAGCGACAGCGCAGGGGAGACCAACGCCAACGGCAAAGGAATACCCGGCGCGGGACAAGCAGGAGGCTTTTCAGTGAGCGGTATGTACCGCAGCTGGTTCCTTGACTATGCCAGTTATGTGATCCTGGAGCGTGCCGTACCTGCCCTGCAGGATGGTCTGAAGCCCGTGCAGCGACGTATCCTTCATAGCATGAAGGACCTTGATGATGGGCGCTACAACAAGGTGGCGAACATCATCGGTCACACCATGCAGTACCACCCGCACGGTGATGCGAGCATCGGTGATGCACTGGTACAGCTGGGTCAGAAGGACCTGTTGATCGATTGCCAGGGTAACTGGGGTAACACCCTTACCGGCGACAGCGCTGCTGCACCGCGATACATCGAAGCGCGCTTGAGCAAGTTCGCACACGATGTGGTCTTCAACCCGAAGACCACCGAATGGCAGCTGAGCTACGACGGCCGTAACAAGGAGCCGGTATTCCTGCCGGTGAAATTTCCCTTGCTGCTTGCCCAAGGCGGCGAAGGAATTGCCGTGGGACTGAGCTGTAAAGTGCTGCCCCACAATTTCATCGAACTGATCGATGCGAGCATTGCCGCGCTGCGTGGCAAGCGGTTCGACCTGGTTCCTGATTTTCCGACGGGCGGTACTGCTGATGTGAGCAACTACAGCGAAGGCGAACGTGGTGGCCGTGTCCGTGTAAGGGCTCGCATCCGCAAGGAGGACAACAAGACCCTTGTGATCCATGAGCTTCCCTTCGGCACTACCACATCGAGCCTGATCGAGAGCATCATCAAGGCCAACGACAAGGGCAAGATCAAGGTGCGTCACATCGAGGACAACACGGCTGCGAACGCCGAGATCCTTGTCCACTTGGCTGCAGGTGTTTCTCCGGATAATACCATCGACGCTCTCTACGCTTTCACCGATTGCGAACTGAGCATCGCGCCGAACGCCGTGGTCATCGAAACGAGCAAGGTGCAAGGCGAGAGTGACAAGCCACGCTTCGTGGGCGTGAACGATCTGCTGCGCCGAAGCACCGCGAACACCTTGCGTCTGCTTGAGCTTGAACTGGCGATCCGCAAGGCAGAGCTGGAAGAGCAGTGGCACTTCGCATCCTTGGAGCGCATCTTCATCGAGAAGAAAGTGTACCGCAAGATCGAGGAAGCCGTTACTTGGGAAGAGGTGCTGGAGTTCATCGACAAAGGCTTGAAGCCTTACGTCAAGGAACTGAAGCGCCCCGTGACCCAGGATGACATCATCCGTTTGACAGAGATCAGGATCAAGCGGATCTCCAAGTTCGACAGCTTCAAGGCTGATGAACACATCAAGCAGGTGGCCGAGAACATCACCGAAGTGCAGCACAAGCTGGACAATCTGGTGGACCACGCGGTCGATTATTTCAAGGAGTTGAAGCGCAAGTATGGCCCTGGCCGCGAGCGCAAGACCGAGGTGCGCGCCTTCGATACCATCGTGGCCACACAGGTGGCGGTGGCCAACCGGAAGCTCTACGTGGACCGTGCAGAAGGCTTTGCCGGATGGAGCCTGCGGAACTTCGAGTTCGTAGGAGAATGCTCCGACCTGGACGACATGATCGTGTTCCGTGGCGATGGCACCATGCTGGTGACCAAGGTCGCGGACAAGAAGTTCATCGGTAAGGACATCCTTCACGTGAGTGTGTGGAAGAAGGGCGACGAGCGCACGATCTACCACCTCGTGTATCAGGACGGTCCCAAGGGCGCGTATTACATGAAGCGCTTCTCCGTTACCGGCATTACGCGTGACAAGGACTACGACCTTACCGCGGGTGCCAAGGGTTCCAAGGTGGAGTACTTCACTGCGAACGCGGATGGAGCTGCCGAAGTGATCCACGTGGTTCTTCGTCCACGACCCAACCTGCGCAAGCCGAAGTTCGATGTGGATTTCGCATCACTGGCCGTGAAAGGCCGAGGAAGCAAAGGCAATCTGCTCACACGCTACATGGTGAGCAAGATCACACAGAAGGAACGTGGCGCAAGCACCTTGGGCGCCATACCGATCTGGTTCGATGATACCGTGCGTCGCCTGAACGAATCCGGTCACGGGCGTTACCTCGGCCGCTTCGGTGGTGAGGACCGCATATTGGCCATCATGCGCAACGGTACCTACCAGTTGTTCCCCTATGTGCTCAGCACGCACTTCCCGGATGATGCCATCACCTTGGTGAAGTTCGATCCCAAGCAAGCAGTGAGCGCTGTGTATTGGGAAGGGGAGAAGCAGCAGTACAACGTGAAGCGCTTCATTCCCGAAGCTGCCAAAGACGCGGTGTCCTTCATCACCGAGCACCCGGATAGCAAGCTGAGCATCCACAGTCTGGTGGGCAATCCTCGCGTGAAGCTTTCTTTCGATAAGCGCGCCAACCCTCGCGAAGAGGAAGAGCTTGATCTGGAGGCATTCATCGCGGTGAAAGGCGTGAAAGCATTGGGCAACCGTCTGACACCATTCAAGGTGAAGGAGCTGCAACTGCTCGATCCGGTCTTCGTTCCCATGACTCCGGAGATCGAAGAAGCCCAGCGCATGCTCATCACTGAAGATGAGATCGGCAATCTGGAAGCTCCCGAAGAGGAAGGACTTGAGGAAAGCCCGATGAAGCAATTCCGCAAGGAGAAGTCGAAGCAGGCGGTTGAACGTTCGCCCGATGATCCCTTGGGCGGCTACGAACCCGGCAAGCAGATCACCTTGGGTCTGGACTGATCCCGATCCTTGGAAAGTGCGACGCTTAGCGGGCCACCTTCACTACCCGAAGGCGTTCCAGTGCGGTGTCGCTCTGCAGTAACACCGTGTAGTTTCCGCTTGCCTTACCGGCAAGGTCCACGGTGATCCACGACTTTCCGTAGGTGCTGAACTCTGAGCTCTGCACTGTGCGGCCTAGAGCATCCACGATCTGCATGGTGAAGTTCCCTTGACGGTCCAACACGACCTGGAACTGATCCACGAACGGGTTGGGCGCTACAGTGGCGAATGAGGCTGCGGTGTTGTCCTCCATACCTGAACATCCGTCCACGATGATCGAGATGGTGGTCGAGCCAATGCATCCTGCATCCGGCGTTACGGTCAGAGTCACATCCCAAGTGCCAAGGCCCAAGGCCGATGGATCGAACATGACCGAACTGCCAACGCCATTCACGGCTCCGCTCCACACACCCGGGAGCGAACCGTTCAGGAACACTGCACCATCGTTCAGGCAATACGAAGGCAGCGCATCGATCTCCACATAGGTCGGCGCAGCCACTAGAAGCTGCTCTGGAATATTTTCCAAGGTGCAGCCGTTCGGTGCGGTGTAGGTGTAGCTCAAAGGGTGGCTGCCTACGCCGGCAAGGACAGGGGAGAAGCTACCCGAAGTGCTGAGAGGTGAACCCCAAGTGCCGCCAGCGGGCAAAGCAACGAATTGAATGTCCTCGTTCTCCAGGCAGAAGCTGCGTTCCGTATTCTGCACCACGGCATTGGTCGCCAGTTCCACGAAGACCACTTCACTGGCTGTGCAGCCAGCAGCATTCGTGAAGCTGTAGGTCACCGTCTGAGAGCCGGAGCCTACCAAGCTGGGATCCAATTCGCCGTTCACTACCCCAGCACCACTCCATTCTCCGCCTACTGGGAGTCCGCCGGAAAGTTCTACGAGAGGGCCAGCTGCGCAATACACAGGCAGTGAGGTAACGGATACCGTAGGAATGTCGTCCACCACGGTGATCAGCAAGGTGTCGCTATTGGCGCATTGCTGGGGGCTGCTTGGAACTCGGTCCAGTATCACGGTGTATTCACCCGCACCTTGCGAAGGATCGAAGATGGCTGAAGTGTTGGAAGAGGAAAGGATGTCTCCGCTCCAAGTGGTGCCAGGCAGGTTCACTACAGGCACAATGTTCTGTACACCTGAATTGGTGCAGAATGGTCCGGCTGGCTGAATGCTGGCCTGTACCGAAGACCATACGGCGATGGGACCCAAGAAGCTCACGCAAGAGCTGAGGGTGGGATCGGTATAGGCACACACGATGATGCCGCCGTTGAAGGTACTGGGATCCAAGATGCCGGTTTGAGGTATTCCGGACCATTCCACATTGGACGGTTGTGTCTCCAATGTCACAGGACCTTGGCCATTGCAGAACACAGGGCCGAGAGTGGTTGTCAAGGCAGGTCCGGAGATCAGGCTGAGCCTGGAGCGATCGCCCACTGGGCAGCCATTCTCTTCGTAGAGCGTATAATCCAATGGCACAACGATGCTGCTTGCCGCATTGGAGCGGTAAAGGAACCCGTTCTGTACCCAGTTCCCGGACCATGCGCCAGTGGTAGGCAGGACTTCTGGCAGTTCCACCGGCGGGCCCTGTATGCAAAGCGTGTCGAACTCGGGCACTACCACGACCGTGGTGGCGGGCGTGACGGCATTCGGATACCACTGCGTGCCATTGGGCCCCACCAGAAGGAGATCAGGTCGGCCATCGCCATCCAGATCGGCGAGCAAAGGGTACTGACCACGTGGCACATCGGGCAACACTACGCGTGGTGCGAAGCCTTCGATCTCCGGCAAGTGATGCGACCAGTTCACTGGCAGTCCGGGGTTGGAAGGCACGTATACCACACCCGCCGAATTGTTGCAGCCCAAGAGGCCGAACTTTCCCATTCCTCCGCTGGTGAAGGGAGCCAAGAGCTGGATCTTGAAATTTCCCGTTGTCGTGTTCAGGCGGTTCTCCACCCACTGCACGGAAGTAGCGTTCGCTTCGGCAAGGTCCAGATCACCATCGCCATCCACGTCGATCAGTTGCGGACAGCGGCCAGGTCGCTGGCCACAACGAAAATGTCCTGTCCACCGCTGCCATCCAGATCTCCGATGGCCATCACGGTAGGTGCGTCGCCAGGGAGTAGGTCCGCAATCCGGACTTCCGGAGAGAAGACGCCTTGTTGGTTAGGCCAGAAAGCGATGCCCGCCTGATCATCCTCGGAGAATGTGATGACCGGGTCGAGCCAACCATTGCCGGTGATATCACCCACCTGGAGTGCGCCGGGCGCGGAACTCAGCTGGGCGATCACAGAGGGCGCGCTCAAAGATCCAGAGCCGTTGTTCCATGCTGCTGCCAAACGGGTTCCGCTGGCGGTCACGAAGAGCAGATCGGCGGCACCATCACCGTTGAGGTCCCGAAAGAGATAGAGCCCCGGCGCATCGGAAAGTACCAGCACGGTATCCGCTTCACCGAAGGTTCCGTTGCCATCGGTATTGATCCAAGCCATTACAATAACGCCGTTGGCGATACCGATCAGGTCCAGATCACCGTCGCCATCCAGATCATGCGCTTCCAACGCTGGACCATACGGTATGGAATGGACCGGGAGGGCAGCACCGAATTGGGCATGACCGACCAAGTGGAGCAGTATTGCGATGAACGCGAGCGTGATGCGCATGAAAAAGCTTCTGGAGAAGCACAAAGGTAGGAGGGTGAAGGCTCTTGGTCACTTGATCGTAAAAAGGGCTCAAACGCAGAGCACCGGGATCTTGACCTCGTTGGTCAACATCCTTTCCTTTTCCGCATCGGCTATGTAGCGGTAGTCTTCGGAAGCGTGCGACATGATGGCTATGCAGCCGGCACCGACGCGCTGGGCGTACAGAGCGGTGGGCCCGGCGAAGCCCACGCTGAAGGTGCTACTCGGCTCGTTCGCCTCCACATAACGGATCCCTTCGGCCTGGAGCCGATGCAACATGCGTAGTTTGTTGTTCAGAAGCTCTTTTGAAGGCTCTTCTTTCGGGCGGATGAGCTGGTAGATGTGTACTTCTGCGCCGTACACCTTGGCCAGATAGCACACGGCATCCAGCAACGCATCGATCTCCGCATGGGCCGCCACAGGCAGCACGATCCGGTCGATGCCCGACACACAGTCGGTGCCTTCCTGCACCACGAGCACAGGTATCGCCATGGCTCGCACCAGCTTCAGGATGTCGGAACCGAAGAGGTTCTGGCGAAGGCCGCGCGGTCCATGGGTGCCCACCACAGCAAGTCTGTAGCCCTTGGTGCTCTCGTCGGCGATGGCCTTCATGAAATGACCTTCCACGAGCTTGATGCTCACCACTTCGGAGCCGCCGATCCGGTCCACCGAGCCTTGGATCCTGTTCCGGAGTTCGGTATGCTCCGATTCGGGTGATCCCGAACGTACCACATGGAGCATCTTCACTCTCGCTCCGATCCTGTCGGCCAAGGGAAGCGCGTAGGTCAAAGCAGCATCGGAGACGCTGGAGAGATCATGGGTACAAAGGAGGTCTTCCATGGTGAAGGGATATTGTGTGCAAGGTAACAGCAGCTGGGCATCGGATCAGCAGGTTCCCAGTGCTGAATTTCGGCTATTATTATTTCTGCTTCCGGAGCTTCGGCGCTCGCTCATCATGTTCTAAATTGCTGCCCCCAACCCGCACGCCCTCATCCATGAGAATTCTTTCGACCCTCGCTTTACTCGTCACGTTCTTTTCCTCCCAAGCCCAATTGAACATGTCCTTGGTGGGCCAGTTGGACTATCAATCCATACACGGCAGCGATATCAGCGATATCTGGGGTTACGTGGATGAGACAGGGATAGAATACGCGCTCATCGGAGTGAACCAAGCCGGCATTTCAGTGGTGAGCCTGGAAGATCCGGCCAACCCAGTGGAGGTCTTCTTCCACCCCGGAGGAAACTCGATCTGGCGTGACCTTAAAGTTTGGAACGACCACGTATACGTTACCAATGAAGGTGGCAGCGGATTGGCGATCCTTGACCTTTCTCCCTTGCCCCAGAGCACCGCACTTACAGGACAGAACTGGACCAGCGGGGGCTGGAGCTCCGCCCACAACCTCTACATCGACGAGAATGGCATCGCCTATATCTCTGGAGCCAACCGCGGTAATGGTGGCGTCATCTTCCTGGATCTCACCCAGAACCCATTCCAGCCAGTGGAGGTAGGTCAGTTCGACCCTTGGTATTCGCATGATTGCATGGTGCGCGGTGATACCATGTACGCAGCCCACGTTTATGAAGGCTTCTTCTCCATCGTTGACGTGAGCAACAAACAGGCTCCTGTCCTTCTGGGCACCAAGAACACAGGCAACAACTTCAGCCACAACTGCTGGGTCTCGGACAATGGACGCTACCTCTACACCACCGATGAAGTGAGCAATGGTTTTATGGGCAGCTACGATATCAGCGACCCCATGGACATCCAAGAACTTCAGATCTTCAAGAGCGACCCAGGTTCCCTTACCATCCCCCACAACGCGCACTTCATCAACGACTACCTGGTCACCAGCTACTACCGCTTGGGAACAGTGATACACGACGTTTCGCGACCATGGAATGTGGTGGAAGTCGGCAACTACGACCACTGCCCGTTGGCTGGAGATGGCTTCAATGGCGCATGGGGCACCTATCCCTACCTGCCAAGTGGCCTTGTCATCAGCTCCGATATCGAACGCGGACTCTTCGTGTTCGATGCGAACTATACCCGTGCATGCTGGCTTGAAGGCACTGTGCGTAACGCAGTTACCGCTGGGCCAGTGCAGAACGCAAGCGTACGGGCTACCACACGGGTGGCACCTACACCGTGTTCGCATCGGCGCCGGGCTATGTCAGCCAGACCATCACCGGTGTAGTTCTGGAGAATGGCGTTGTCACCGATCTGGATATCGACCTGCAACCCTTGGTCCCCTTCGATCTGGTCGGCATGGTCATCGATGCCACTTCAGGCGAACCGCTTCCTGGTGCGCAAGTGCTTTTGAGCAACGTCGACTTCACCTTGACGGCAGTGAGCGATGCTTCGGGCAACGTCACCTTTCCCGCATTCTTCGCTGGTGCTTACGATGTTACCGTGGGCAAGTGGGGTTGGATCACCAACTGTCAGGATGATCGCGCCTTGAGCGCGTCCGGTCCAGCACTGGTGGTGAGCTTGGAACCAACTTACTACGACGATTTCGCCTTCGACTTCGGTTGGACAGTGGCCTCAACAGCCGATGCAGGTCAGTGGGAGCGGGGCATTCCGGAAGGCACATTCTACAACAACGCGCCGAGCAATCCAGGTGCTGATGCTACGGGTGACTGTCGTGATCAGGCCTATGTCACTGGCAACGGGGGCGGTCAGGCAGGTTCCGATGATCTGGACAATGGCAACACGGTGCTCACCTCGCCGCTCTTCGATATCACCGGCATCTGGGGTGCCGAACTGCGTTACCACCGCTGGTTCTACAATGCCGGTGGCAGTGGTACACCGAACGACCGCATGCGCATCTCGTTGGACAATGGCACGAACACGGTTGTGATCGAAGAAGTCACCACATCGGCTTCGGCTTGGGTCGCACGCAGCTACCGTATCGAGGATTTCATCACGCCCACAAGCACCATGCGCCTCATCGTCTACATCACGGACGATAATCCCGGGCACTTGGTGGAAGGTGGATTCGATCTCTTCTCTGTCGTTTCCTCCAGCACCGTTGGGATGGATGAGGCAAGTGCTGAAGGAAGCTTCAGGCTTTGGCCGAACCCATCCACTGGCAGCTTCCGGATCGAACTTGAAGCAGGCCAAGAAGGATCGGTGGTACTGATGGATGCCGCCGGTCGTACCGTGGCAGGTCCGCTGCGTTCACAAGGTGGTGCTATCGAAATGGAGCTTGCACTTCCGGCAGGGATCTACGTGGCGCGTGTGACCACCGACAGTGGAGTGCGGTCAAGCCGTCGGGTGGTGATCACGCGCTGAGTGGGATCACTTGCTACGGGGGCTCGAACCGCCTTCGCAATGCTCCTTCAGCAACTGGTCCACCTCGGGAATATCGCCGAGCATTTTGGCCAGACTGAGGTCGTCGCAGGCTTTCACACGGTCTCCGTTCTTGAGGCGGAGCATGGCGCGGGTACGTAGCGCGTAGGGATTCTGGGGGAAGTTCTTCAAGCTGCGGCTCACGTCGGACATGGCCTCGTCGTTGCGACCCATCATCATGTTGATATAGGCCCGGTTGCTCAACGCGACAGGCTCGTCCTTATCCATCAGCAATGCGCGCTGCACCATGCTCATGGCATCGTCGTAGCGTCCAAGTTGGATCAGCTCGAAGCTGCGGTTGCTCCAATGCCCTATGTCGTCGGGCTCCATGGAACATAGGCGCTCCAAGACCGCCAATGCCGCTTCTGGACGACCAGCAGCATCGTAGAGCTGTGCCAAAGTGCTCATGCTCGTAGTGGCGTCCAGTATGGTGGCGGTGCCGATCTCAAGATCGGAGATCGCAGCATTCGTCAGCTTCTGCTCTGCCCGTGCTTCGCCGCGGATCAGGTGTGCATTCGCGCGCGTTGTACTGTCCCGCGCTGTAGCGATCACCTTCGTGCTGTGGTAGATCGCCGTGATCGGGTCTTTCCCGCGCTGAGCGTAAAGGGCCTTCTGGTAGTGGGCGGGGGCGTAGGTGCTGTCCAACTTCAATGCCTGGTCCACATCCAACAGGAAGCGGTCCATTCTACTGAGTGAGAAGTACGCATTCGCTCTGGCGGTGAAGGTGCGAGCACTACGCTCCATGTCCACGGCCTTATCGAACTGTTCAATGGCTTTGCTGCCACGGCCCTGTTCCAGAAGGGAGTTGCCTTCGGTGATGTACACCACCGCGTTCTGAGCGGAAACATCGCCAAGTATCGAAATGGCAGCGACGCAAAGTGCGCTGCGCAGTAGTGGGAGGAACTTGTAGTGGGACATGATAGCAAATGTAGCGGACGGCGTGTTGCAGAGTTCGTGCCGATCAGTAGCGCGGCATGGGTACGGTATCCAAACTGGCATGCACACCTGCCTCGTGGAGGTAGTGGCCTGCCATGGCGATCATGGCCGCATTGTCGGTACAGTATGCGAACGGCGGGATGAATGCTTCCCAACCTTCGCGCTCGGCCATGGCTGCCACACCGGCACGCAGCGATGAGTTCGCGCTAACACCGCCTGAGATGCCGATGCGCGTTACGCCATGCACATTGGCCGCTTTGGCAAGCTTGCGGAGCAATACGTCCACGATGCTCTTCTGCAGGCTGGCGCAGAGGTGCGCAAGTTCGCGTTCCACGAAGCCGGGATCCTTCTGCTCGCTGTAGAGCACCAAGTTCCTGAATGCTGTTTTGATACCGCTGAAGCTCATGTCCAGACCGCCCACCTGTGGAGTGGGCAGTTTGAAGCGCGTGGAGTCGCCATGTTCGGCGTGCAGGTCCACCAACGGACCGCCTGGGTACTCAAGACCTAGCACCTTGGCGCCTTTATCGAAAGCCTCGCCGGCAGCATCGTCCAAGGTGCCACCCAGTATCTCCATATCCAAGGGGCCTCGCACCAGGATCAGGAGTGTATGCCCACCGCTGACAGTAAGGTTCATGAAGGGGAATTCCGGCACAGGTCGCGGCGTGCCATCCTGTATGAAGTGTGCCAGCACGTGTGCTTTGATGTGGTCCACCGCTACCAAGGGCACATCCAGGGCCTGCGCGAAGGAGCGTGCGAAACAGGTGCCGACCAACAGGGCACCCATCAGCCCCGGTCCTTGGGTGAAGGCCACGGCCGAAATATCCTCCTTGCTCACGCCGGCAGCCTCCAGTGCGTCATGTACCACCGGCACTATGTGTTCCTGGTGGGCGCGACTGGCCAATTCCGGCACCACACCGCCCCAATGCCTGTGCACCTCTTGTCCGGCAATGCTGTTGCTGCGCACCACACCATTCACCAGCACAGCGGCAGCGGTCTCGTCACAACTGCTTTCGATTCCTAATATCACCAGAGGTTTGGCGGTCTCCATGGGGAGGAAGCTACTTTTGAGGGTTGGGCGCGGTACTTGCTCAGCAAGGCGTCAAAACTAAGGGCAAGCTGAAGGAAGCAGGCAAATACCGCTGGGTAAGGGGCATTTTACGCGCATTGGGTCGTGTGGTGCTCGTATTCCTCGTGGCGGTAGTGATCTTCCTGCTGCTCATGCTCATTCCCCGAGTACAACGTGTCGCAGCGCAGTGGGTGGCGGGTTGGGCCACCGAAAGGCTCGGTGCCGAAGTCCGGATCGGGAACATCGCCGTCAGCGTGTTCGGTCAGGTGCTTCTGGAGGATGTCTATGTGGGCGACCTGCGTGGCGATACGCTCTTCGCCGTAGGGCTTTTGAAGCTTGAAAGGGTCACGATCCATCCACGTGCAGAGGTCGTGAACGTCGGTGCTTTCGAAGTGCATACCGGCCGCTTCGCCTTGGCAAAGGCGGCTGGAGATGAACATAGCAACCTCACCAACCTGCTTGATCTACTGGCCAGCAGCGATAGCACTGCCAGTGATGCCCAGTGGCGTATCCATGTAAGGACGTTCTCGGTGGAAGGCATGCACTTCTCCTACATGGACGCAGGCAGGGATACGATCCCCTTCGGAGTGGATTTCGACCATGTGGACGTGCGTGATGTGAATGTCCACGGACACGCTTTCCAAGTGGCTGGTGATTCCATCAGCGCCCATGTGCAATCACTGTCCTTGCGGGAACGGAGCGGGCTGGTGTTAGAGCAGCTGGCCGGAGCCACCGTGGTAAGCGGAAGAGGGATAACCATCGACAACATGCTGCTGCGCACCCCGGCCTCCGATGTGCATGGTTCCTTACGCTTCATCACCGACTCGTGGTCCGATTACAGTGCTTTCAACGAACGGGTCCAGATGCGCTTGCAACTGGACAGTTCCCTATTGGACTTTTCCGACATCGCGTTCTTCGCGCCGGATCTGGAGGGTATCCAGCTACCCATCGGCATCCAAGGTCAAGTGCGTGGTACGGTCAGCGAGCTGAAGGGCCGTAACATGTACGTACGTTTCGGCGAAGGCTCCTACTTCAAAGGCAGCGCGGAGCTGAATGGTCTGCCTGACGTGGCGAACACCTTCATCCTGCTGGACATCGATGAGATGTACACTGGCTATCAGGATCTGGCCTCTATCCCTGTTCCTCCATTCACCAGTCCTGCGCATCTCGAACTTCCGCCGGAACTGCGATCCTTGGGCAAGCTCTACTTCAGTGGGAACTTCACCGGCTTCACCAGTTCGTTCACGGCCTATGGCCAAGCGCGTACCGATCTCGGCGCCTTGCGCACCGACCTTTCCTTCACGCGCGACCAGAAGAGCGGCATCTTCACCATGGCAGGGCGTTTGGCTACGGATGGTTTCCTGCTGGGTCCCTTGATACATTCTCCAGCCATCGGTCTGGTGGCAGCCAACATCCGCATCGACGGTACCGGTAAGAGCTTAGCTGGCATGAAGGCCGACCTGTCTGGAAGCATTCCGGTCTTCACCGTGAACGGGACGCGCCTTGTGGACATCACCGCCAACGGCAGGGTAGAGCGCGATCTATTCAATGGTAGTCTTAGCGCCAACGACGAGCATCTGGTCATGGATTTCACCGGCTTGGCCGACTTGCGTGGTCGCTGGCCTGTGGTGGACTTCCGGGCCAATGTGCAGCATATCGATCTGGCCGCATTGGGCTTCACCAAAGAGAAAGGCTACAACTCGCTCAGCGTGTTGATCATGGCGGATGGAAGGCTTTCGCCCGATAGCTTGGAAGGCCGAGTCGATGTGCGCGACATCTCGTATTGCAATGAGCGCGGTGAGCATTCCTTGGGCGATCTGCTGCTCACCAGCGGACGCAGTGGGGGAGAGAACGTCCTGGAGCTTACCTCGACCTTCGCGGATGCCGAGGTCTACGGAACCTTCCTGCCCACCCGTTTGCCGGAGGCATTCACCAGCATCGTGTACAGCGTGTTCCCTTCGCTGAGCGATGAGGTCGTGTACGCCCAAGTCAGATGAACAGCCGCACATTCGGTCTTGGCTTGGGTGCCGTTCTGCCACGCATCAGTTACGGCAAGTTCGTGGCCAATGATGTCGAGGTCATCCTGGACAAGGCATTGGACATCCTGGTATTCAGCGTGTCCAGCACCCGTCAGACCTATGGCGACAGCCTCTGGTTCGAAGGCGCATCGCTCACCGGCAAAGCCTATCAGGACGACCTGGAGTTCGCCTTGGGCTGGGACGGCAGCAGTGGCGGCACCAATGGTGAGCTCGATGTATTGGGTGAGGTGCGCGGGCTTCAGGCCTTCTCCTTCGACCTACAACCGTCGAACCTTTTCTTCGGGCGAGGTGAATGGCGCAACGAACGCACGGCCCACTTCGAGGTGGACAGCAGCACCGTGCGCATCGATTCCCTGGTGCTCTTCAACGATGGTCAGTACATCGCTCTGGGCGGTACCATCAGCCGCGATGCCACGCGGCCTTTATCCTTTGCACTGGACCGCGTTTCGCTGGAGAACCTATCGCCCTTCCTGAACGGTCCCGTGGTGAAAGGAACGCTCTTTGGCAGCGGTGATGTCTACGATATCTACCGGGAACCCTTCGTGGTGAGCAGCCTTCATATGGACAGTGTGTCGGTGAAGGACAGGCTCGTCGGCGACATCCGGTTGAACGCGGAATGGGCCGATGGCGAGCGTTCCATCACCTTGAACGGTGACCTCATGCGCAAGAAGGTGAAGGCCCTGGATTTCCGAGGCGGCATCTCCTTGGAAGAAGGCAATGCGCTCGATATCACCTTGGTGATGGACCGCTTCGATCTGCGCTTCATCGACCCATACCTGCCCGAGGGGATCAGCGATATCCAAGGTCAGGTCACGGGCACCTTGGAGCTTGGAGGCAGCCTTGTGGAACCGGCCATCCAAGGCGAGTTGGATCTAGTTGATGCCGGCCTGCGGATCGATTACCTGAACACGCTGTACCGCTTCTCGCACAAGGTGTTGGTGAGGCCGGACATGTTCGCCGTTGACCTTGTGACCATCCGTGACGAAGAAGGGAATACCGCGCGACTGAACGCCACCGTACTGCACAAAGGCCTTAGCGACTGGAACTATAACGTGTCCGGGACCATGGACCGTTTTCTGGCGATGAACACCACCATCAAGCAGAACTCCATGTACTACGGCAAGGCCTACGGCACTGGCGAAGTGGAGATCAGCGGACAGGCTGGAAGCTTGGATGTGGTGGTGGATGCGCGCACTGCGCCGGGCACCGACATCCACTTCCCGGTGGGAGGTAGCACCGAAGTATCGCCCATCGGTTTCGTGCGCTTCGCAGCAAGTGATTCACTGGAAACCGAAGGTGCCGTGGTGGACCTTTCCGGGGTAACTCTGGACATGAAGGTGGAGGTGACTCCGGATGCTCATTTCGAGCTCATCTTCGACCCCACAGTAGGTGATATCCTCAGCGGACGTGGGCGCGGGAACATGGAGATGACCGTGGGTAAGAGCGGTGAATTCGATATGCGTGGGCAGGTGGAGATCACCGACGGAGACTACCTCTTCACCCTTCGGAACGTGATCAACAAGCGATTCCAGATCCAACCCGGAGGACGTATCGTGTGGTACGGCGACCCCTTCGATGCAAACCTAGACCTGGCCGCCATCTACCGAGTTCGTGCTCCGCTGTACGACATCATGTTCGAGAAGAACGACGCTTATCGCCGCCGCGTTCCTGTGGATGTCGTGATGCACCTGCGCGACAAACTCCTC
>CAJDVV010000007.1_pt1 | contig 15334 bp, 15 predicted proteins | sample 7391421 | NCBI WGS metagenome assembly CAJDVV01 (sample SAMEA7055708, study PRJEB34461) | soil metagenome | biome: terrestrial ecosystem; feature: Peninsula; material: soil | place: Antarctica | collected 2016 | reverse complement strand
CCACGCTGGTGATCGATGGTCCGGGCGAGTCTGCAACGGAAACCGATTCTGTGGCAGTGCATGCACTGCTCAGAACAACCACATCATAACTTCCTCCAGCAAGGCCGGTGAAGCTGTTGGAGGTCTGGAACGTAGTGCCGCCATCTATGCTGTAGGTAAGGTCCGGACCGGTGGCGCTCACGGCTATGCTTCCATCATCAAGACCGCAGGTGGTAGCGCTCACGACGATGTCCAGGATCACAGGTCCCACCTCCTCGTTCACTGTAACGGCACCGCTGGTGGTGCAGCCTGCATCGTCCTGCACTACTATAGTGTAGGCACCTGAAGCCACTCCTGCGAATTCAGCATCCGGGACGTAGCTCAAACCTCCGTCGATGCTGTAGCTAAGGTCGGTTCCGGTAGCACTCACTGTGATGCTGCCATCGGCGGTGCCACAGCTGGCGTCCACGGAAACGAGATCGGTGATCTCGGGTCCATCGGCCGTGGCCAATACAACCTCTTGTGTGGTGGTGCAGCCTTGCAGATCGACCACCTGAATGGTGTAGCTGCCTTGAGCAAGATCGGTGAATGTTCCGGAGCTCTGGAGTGTGACGCCTCCATCCAAACTGAACTGCACGGTGCTCGGCGTTGCGCTCACCACAATGCTTCCGTCCGTAGCGCCGCATAGCGGATCGGTCAACTCTATATCTGTGATCTCTGGGAGTACAGCGTCCGCGAGAACGATCGTAGAAGTAACCGTGCAACCGCCCGCGTCGGCTACCTCGATGTCGTAGCTGCCTGCTGGCAGGTCAGGGAACAAGCCGGTGGTCTGTGTAGTGACACCACCATCTATGCTGAAGGAGACGGCATCTGCCGATGCGGTGATGGTGATGCTGCCATCCGTTCCGCCACAAAGTGGGTCAGTGCCCGCCACGTCGGTTAGGGTCGGTCCATCCGCAGAACTCAGGGTGATCAGCGAATCCACGGAGCATCCCGAGTCGTCTATCACGATCACTTCATAGTTGGCCGCGCTCAGGCCTGTCGCGCTAGCATCGCTCCCGAAAGTGAGCCCGCCATCGAAGCTGTACTCAAGTCCGGAACCGGTGGCAGTAACGCTCAGTTCTCCATCGTCGTTTCCGCAGGAAGGTGCAGTTGTGAGGATCCCAGTGATCACAGGACCATCGGCAGCTGCAATATCCACTTGCACCGAAACGGGGCAGTTGTTGTCGTCGTTCACGGTTACGACGTAGCTGCCGGGAGCAAGGTCGGAGAAGGTAGGAGAGGCCTGTGGGATGCCGCTGTCCAAGACATAGGTAACTGTGCCGAGTTCACCTAGCAGCTCGGTGACCGTGATCTCGCCATCGTCCGAGTTGCAAGATCGGTGGCAGCCAGTGTGTAGGTAGTGGTCACATCGGGGCACACGTTCGGGCTGAAGGTGTCTTCGCCGCTCATGTTCGTCGTTGGTGACCAAACGAAATCCACGGGTTCGGTGATCTCGGGATCATCGAACGAGATGCTCCAGCCATTCAACGTTCCTACGCCAAGGGAAACGCCACCCGGTCCTTCGAAGGTCAAAGTCCACACGCCGTTCGCGTCGCAGCCATTCAGGTCGTCGATGGATGTGGATGGTGACCAAGGTCCGCCACCGGGGAATCCACCTCCGATCGTGGTTCCGCCAATGGGCACGAAGCAGGTGTTGTTGTAAGCACCGGAACTCGCGCCAGACGGAACCAGTGTGATCTCACAGCCTCCAGGAGAGGTAAGGATCACTTCGAAGCTTCCGGTATTCACATCGCATGTTTCGCCAAAAGCGATCGTGCCGCCGTTGCAAGGACATCCGCCAAAGCTGAGGCAAGCCGACACTCCTCCGACGACGTTGAAGCCGGCGATGCAGACCTCGGTGATCGAGCCGCTCACCAACTGTTGGGTATTCAAACCTTGAATGTTGATGTTCACGCTTGCAGAGCCGCCTGCCACCAGATCGAATTCGTTGTTGGCGAACGTGGGCGTGCTTGCAGGGCTTACCAAGTGGTATGCATCGCCATCGATATCCACACAATCACCGGCACAGAGCTGCTGGTCAGTACCCGCTGTGAGTATGATCACAGGCTCTACCACGGTAATGGTTATGCTGCTGGTACAGGTGGTGACTCCGTCGCTTACGTTGGCAGTGTAAGTGGTGGTCTCTTGCGGACAAACGGGTGTTGGGTTGGTACCGCCCGGTACGCCCAGTCCATACTGATAGCCATCATGCTCCCAAGTGATCCCGAAGTTCGGGTCGTTCAGGGTGATCTCCACGTTATCGATACCCCAGTGGTCATACTCAGCACTGGTCACATTTTCTTGATGCCAGCGGATCATGGTGGAAGCGGTTACCGCAGCCGGTGGAAGCGTGAAGCACCAGTTGTTCCAGTTGGTCAACTGGTTGTCATTCCCTCCGTTGGGGTTGAAGTAGTTGATCGTCACCCAATTCGCACCATTGTCGATGGAGTACTGGATGTAGACCCCTTCGTTGGGTTCGTCCGGACCTTCACAAGGTGAGTTGCCACCTTGAGCGGCGAAGAGCATATCGAAGCAGATGTAACCACCCAAGGAAAGGTCCAAGGGCGTGGTGGCCATTGTCCTGGGATTGGGAGAGGCGGGTCCCATCCAAAGGTGGGGTGTGCCGTCCACTCCACCGGGCGAGCAGGGGTTATCGAACTGGGCACTTTGGGTGAATTGCCATCCCACAGGCGCACCACTATTGAAATCTTCCGCGAAAGCGATGTTGCCTGTTCCGTTACCGAACGCGAGCAAGGAAACACAAGTACCACAAGTGATCTCCGTCCTTGTTGCGTTGGTGCTGATCTGGCACTGCGGGAATACCGTGAAGGGGATCGAAAGGACGAAAGAAACAAGGAGGAGGCGAAGAAAGATCACGGTCGGGAGGCTTTGGGATCAACACCAGGCAATAGCTATACGGCTCTGGCTATGAAGGACTCAGTACAAAACGGGCTCAAGTTAGACGAAACCCAAAGAAGGAAAGGTGTATGGAGCGGATAAGAAAGCACAAGCAACTTCTACAGAATAGCTGCTCATGCGCTGTAAGGCTTGCGGTCCATGATGCTCCGGCCCAGGGTGATCTCGTCCGCTTGGTCCAGATCGCCGCCCACGCTGATGCCCCGAGCAATTGTGGAGACTTTGATGTTCAAGGGTTCCAAGCGTCGGTTCAGGAAGAAGGCCGTGGTGTCGCCCTCCAAGGTGGCACCCAAGGCCAACACCACTTCGCGCACGGTGTCATCCTTCATCCGATCCAGCAATTGACTGGTGTTCAGGTCCTCTGGTCCGATCCCGTCCATGGGGCGGGTGTTCTCAATGGCGATCACATCGCGGATATCCTCAACGACACAGACTGTGGATGTGTCCCGATTGGGATCATTGCAGATGGTGCAACGCGGCGAATCGCTGATGTTGCAGCACACCTCGCAGTAACGCACTTTGTCGCGCAGGGTGCGGATGGCATCCGTGAAACGGTGGACTTCCGCCGGATCACGGCGCAGCATGTCCAAGGCCAAGCGCATAGCAGTACGTCGACCAATTCCGGGCAGCGTGGCCAGTTGGTCCACGGCTTCTTCCAACAGGGTAGAGGAGAGGCTCACGGTGCTGAAGTATCGGGTGAAGGAATGATCGGTCTGCTTGGTCGTGGAGGATAGCTCAGGCGTTCACGCTCTTCGCCTTGGGCACCAGCTGAAAGATCCTCATCAAGGCATCCACTGTGCGGTGGACCTCTTCCTCCGTGTTGTAGCGGCTGAAAGAGAAACGGATGTTCGCACCTTTCACATCGGGATAAAGTTCCGAAAGTACATGGCTGCCCGAATTGCTTCCACTGCTGCACGCGCTGCCACCGCTGCATGCGATGCCCTCGATGTCCAGATTGTAGAGAAGCATTTCCGCCTTCCCGTCATCGGGGAAACGCACGTTCAATACGGTGTAGAGACTGTCGGATGAAATGTTGCCATTGAATGCCACTCCGGGGATATGCTCGCGGAGCTGCTCCATCATCAAGGCCTTCAATCCTCGAACATGGTCCTGGTGCTCTTCCATATTCTCATGGGCCACCTCCAAGGCCTTGGAAAGGCCGACTATACCCGGCAAGTTCTCGGTACCTCCGCGCATATTGCGCTCCTGTGCCCCTCCGGTGATCAAAGGCCTAAGTCCAGCGCCGTTGCGCATGTAGAGGAAACCCACGCCTTTCGGACCATGGAACTTGTGGGCTGCACAGGTCACAAAATCAACAGGAAGCTCTGCGAGGTCGAAGCGATAGTGTGCCATGGTCTGCACAGTGTCGCTGTGGAACAGGGCTCCATGGCTGTGGCTCATCTTGCCTACGGCCTCAAGGTCGATACGCGTGCCCAGTTCGTTGTTGGCGTGCATCAGCGAGACCAAGGTGCTGGCTCCCGGGTAGGTTTGGAGCAATTCTTCCAAATGTGCCATATCCGGACGGCCATCAGGCTGTAAGCGCAGCCAGTGTACTTGCACCGGGCTGCTCTTGGCAAGAATGGAGGCAGTGAGCTCCACGGCGTGATGCTCGATCTTGGAGGTGATGATGTGCTGCACGCCCAGATCGCGCACAGCACAGCTCAGTACCATGTTGTCCGCCTCGGTTCCACCACTGGTGAAGATGATCTCGCCAGGAGTGCAGTTCAGCAGTTTGGCCACCATGCGGCGGGCTCTTTCTATGGCTGCACGGGTCTCGCGACCGGCACTATGGATGGACGAGGGATTGCCATAGTGAGTAGTGAGATAAGGCACCATGGCCTCGAAGACCTCAGGAGCCACAGCCGTTGTGGCGGCATTGTCGAAATAGATCCGTTGCATCGGTCAGCGTTGCGCTATGGCGCGAAGGTAATTCCCGCTCCATGGGAAGGCAACGCACTCTGGCTTGTGGTAGCAGTCCTCAGGATGGAAGCGATGTTCAAATGTCCTTGCGGTCCAGGTCCTCGAAATTGAAATCGGTCAAAGGGTTCGGGTCTTCCTCTTGCTCAGCCTTCAGCGGCTCGTTCGCTACCACTTCCGTTGGCTCGCTGCTGCGCAGTCTATCGATCTCATCGAAAGCGTCGTGAAGTCCGTCCAGGAACTTATCGAAGTCTTCTTTGTAAAGGAAGATCTTGTGCTTCTCGTAGGTTGCTGGGCCCTCACCATTGCTATGCTTCTTGCTCTCGGTGATGGTGAGGAACAGATCGCGGCCCCGCGTGCTCTTCACATCGAAGAAATAGGTCCTTTTGCCCGCCCTTACGGCTTTCGAATAAACGTCTTCACGATCGTCGCTCATTGGCCTTTGGTATGTCCGTGATCTGTGCGGAACATTACCAAATATACCAGTAAGGTCCAGACATGCAAGGGCTTAGCGTTCAAGGATCAGGCATGGCAAGCGCTGCCCTGAACGCTCATGGATCGCAATGGACTTAGGAGCCTTCTGCCTCGTCAAGCAATTGCTCCTGGTACATTTCGGCATAGATCCCTTGCTCTGCAAGCAGCTCTTCATGCTTGCCCCGTTCCTTCACACCGCCGTTCTCCAGCACCAGGATCAGGTCGGCATCGCGCACCGCACTGATCCGGTGGCTTATGATCACGGTGGTTCCTGCGCCATTGTTGTTTGCCTTCGCGGATCGCAGACCACGTAGGATGGCTTCCTCAGTGGCGGTGTCCACGGCGCTCAGCGCATCGTCAAGGATCAGGATCCGCGGCTTGCGGATAAGGGCACGTGCGATGCTCACGCGTTGCTTCTGGCCTCCGCTCAGCGTTATGCCGCGCTCGCCGAGCATCGTATCGTATGCTTTGGGAAGGTCCATGATATTCTCATGGACCTGTGCTTCCATGGCCGCATGCACCACGCGTTCCTCCAATTCTTCATCGCGGTCCAGACTGAATGCGATGTTCGAGCGGATGCTCTCGCTGAACAAGAAGACCTCTTGGGGCACGAATCCGAAATTGCTGCGCAGGTGATCCAGTTCGATGCTCGGTAGGGGGTGTCCATCCACACTGATGGTGCCTGAGCTGGGGTCGTAAAGCCTTCCCACCAATTCAGCCAAGGTGCTCTTTCCGGATCCGGTATGCCCCACAATGGCCAAGGTCGACCCAGCAGGCACGTGGAAGGACACGTTCCGAAGTGCTTCCATTCCGGTATCGGGGTAGGTGAAGGAGACGTTCTCGAAGGTGAGTGCTCCTTTCAGCTCGGGAAGCTTCCCTGCATTGTTCTGGATGGCCGGCACGGTATCCAGGAATTCATTGATCCGCTCCATGCTGGCAGAAGCTTGCTGGATGAGCGAGGTGACCCAGCCCACCGATGCGAAGGGCCAGGTGAGCATGTTCACGTAGATCACGAACTCGGCGATGTTGCCTACGGTCACAGTAGGGTCTCCGGCAATCAGCTTCATGCCACCCACATAGATGGTGAGCACGGTGCTAAGGCCGATCAAGAGCATGATGGAGGGCATGAACAGAGCATCCACGCGCGCTTGGTCCAGACTGCGCTGACGGTATTCGTCCGTGGCCTTGTCGAAGCGCTCCATGGTCATGGGCTCCTTGGCATAGGCCTTCAGCACGCGTATGCCGCTGAAAGTCTCTTGTGCCAAGGTGCTCATGTGGCTCTGATGCTGCTGAACGGCCATGCTCCGCCGGTTGATCACATCGCTCACGTAGTAGATCACAATGCTCATCACGGGAAGTGGAGCAAGTGTCCAAAGGGTGAGTTCGGTATTCACGCTGAGCATGCGCCCGATGCAGAGAACGAAGAGCACCACCAGGTTTATCGTGTACATCACCGCCGGCCCCAGATACATCCGCACTTTGCCCACATCCTCGCTGATGCGGTTCATCAGGTCGCCGGTGCTGTTGCGCTTATAGAAGGCGCGGTCAAGCTGCTGGTAGTGGTCGAAGATCCTGTTCTTCAGGTCGTACTCGATCAGGCGGCTCACCACGATGATGGTCTGCCGCATCAGGAACATGAAGAAGCCCTTCAGCAGTGCGAATGCCAAGTAGAGCACTGCGAGCATGCCCGCCACCCAGATTATGGTGTCGCGAATGGCACTCTCGCTGCCGATATCGTTCAGTTTAGCTTTCAGATCCAGCCCTGTCCAGCCGACCCAGACCTGCAGTACTTCAGGTACTTCCAGTGAGCGCTGATCGGCCGGTAATGCGTCCTGCTCAAGGGCCAAGCCCACCAAGTTCACTGCTTCCCGTACCACCTGTGGGGCGTACACTGCGAACATGTTGCTGAGCACAATGAAGACAACCCCGAGCAGAATATGCCAAGGATACTTGGCGAAGTAGGGGTTGAGCTTGAGCAGCGGTCGCATGAACGGGACTGGATCTTCCTACTTTTGCGCCGCCTAATAGAGAAGGGGCTTTTGAGGAGCACCGCAAATGTAGGCTTCCGCGGAGTGGACGGTAACATGCGCACACCAGTATCGGTGGCCTATTGTGATCGCTACGAACGGCGTTGCCAACGAAGAAACGACCAAGCAAGCAAACCATGTCCACTAGCACAAAAGCATCCACAGAAGAACTCGTGATCGGAAGGATGGAGAAGCATGCACATGAACAAGTGCTCTTCTGCTTCGACCGTCCCACCGGCCTGCGGGCCATCATCGCCATACACGATACAACCCTGGGGCCTGCTCTGGGCGGTACGCGTATGTGGCCATACGAAAGCGAGGACGAGGCCTTGCGTGACGTGCTTCGTTTGAGCCGAGGCATGACCTACAAGAGCTCCCTCGCAGGACTCGATCTCGGCGGCGGCAAAGCTGTTATCATCGGCGATGCACGTACCCAGAAGACCGAGGCCATGTTCCGTCGCTTCGGCCAGTTCGTGGAGAGCCTCAATGGCAGGTACATCACTGCCGAGGACGTGGGAATGAGCACCACCGAGATGGTGAACATCCGCAAAGAGACCAGCTACGTTGCAGGCCTGCCCGAGCAAATGGGCGGTAGTGGAGACCCCAGTCCGGTGACCGCCTATGGCGTGTACATGGGTATGAAGGCAGCTGCCAAGAGCGCTTATGGTACCGATTCACTCTCTGGCCGCAAGGTCGCAGTGCAAGGTGCCGGCAACGTGGGCCATGCATTGGTAGGGCACTTGGTGAAGGAAGGCGCTATTGTGTTCCTCGCGGATATCCATGCGGAGAAGCTAGCATCCATCAAGGTGGAATTCCCTGCTGTGACCATCGTCGACCCGAAGGACATCTATGATGTTGACATGGACATCTACTCGCCCTGCGCCTTGGGTGCATCGGTGAATGATGAGTCCCTCGCGAAGCTGAAGTGCAGCGTGATCGCTGGTGCAGCGAACAACCAGCTTGCCAATGAGGAGATCCATGGCAAGAAGGTGATGGAGAAGGGCATCCTCTATGCTCCGGACTTCCTCATCAATGCAGGTGGCATCATCAACTGCGCATGGGAGCGTAAAGGCTACAACCGCGCTGCCGCATTGAGCCAGACGGAAGATATCTACAACACAACACTGCGTATCGTTAAGGCCAGTGCAGACCAGAAGATCCCCACTTATCTGGCAGCCAACCAAGCTGCGGAACACCGTATCGCCAGTATGCGCGCTGCGGGTATCCGCTTCTGATAGAACATGTTGAACAGGAGATATTTACGCATCAAGGTCTACCACGCGCTCTACGCGTACTGGCAGAGCGATGATGTGAGTGTGACCCGGGTGGAGAAGGAGATGGTCGGTAGCATCGAGCGGATGACCGGTCTGTATCTATCACTGTTGCAGGTATTCGCGCAACTTAGGCATGTGGCCTTGTTGCGCATCGAGGACAGACGCAAGAAGCATCTGCCCACGGAGGAGGATCTGGAGCCCAATCTGCGGTTCGTGGAACACCCTATACTGAAGGCCATTGCTGAGAGCGAGCGCTTATTGACCGAATGTGATAAGCGACGTGTGAGCTGGGTGGGGCATTCTGAACTCTTCGTGAAGATGCTTCGCGAAGTGCAAGCGGACGAAGCGTTCCAAGCTTTCCTGCTCGACAAGGATGCGCCATTCAAGAAGGATCTGACCTTCTTCATTTCGCTCTTCACCAAGCATATCGCCAATAGTGAGGACATCCAGGACCTGTTCGAGACCCGTAGCATCCACTGGATGGAGGATCTGGACCTGGCTGCTTCCATGGTGAAGAGGACCTTGGAGTCCATTCGCGAGGATGCGATCACTCTGAGTCTTGAGGATCTTGGTCGCGACAGCGAGGAGGATGTTGAATTCGCACGGAAGCTCTACCGCAAAAGCATCGAGTACGGTGTGGAGCACGAAGCTGCCATCGCGGAGCGCGCCAGTAACTGGGAGAGCGATCGCATCGCACTGAGCGATATGATCCTGATGAAGATGGCGCTTGCGGAAGCACGCTACTTCGAGCAGATCCCCGTGAAGGTGACCCTGAACGAATACATCGAGATCGCAAAGGCCTACAGTACACCGAAGAGCAAGAATTTCATCAACGGGGTGTTGGACAAGCTCTTTGCGGAAATGCGCGCCGATGAGCGTATCCGCAAGGTGGGTCGTGGCTTGCTTGAAAGTTGAGGATATGTCCATGGAACGCTATACCCTGCAACGGAACGGTAAATGGAGCATGGCCATTGCCGCTTTGGCACTGGTGCTCCTTGGTGGATGCCGGATCACCGACCATTCCGAGAATGATGGTGATATCGATCCGCAGCATATCTCTTTCCCCTCCTCGGGCTACGAGAATGTGGATCTGGACAAGATGCCGGTGCTCGCCATGGACCAGACCCATCTGGACATGGGACAGATCGTACAAGGCAGTAAGGTCGAACATCGTTTCACCTTCACCAATACCGGTGGAAGTGCCTTGGTGATCACCGATGTGCGCGGCTCTTGCGGTTGCACAGTAAGCAAGGATTGGCCGCGCGAACCGATCGCCCCTGGCGCAACGGGCGGAGTGACGGTGACCTTCGATAGCGAAGGCCGTGATGGAAAACAGACCAAGACGGTCACCATTGTGACCAATACCACACCGCCGAGCACCGTGCTCACATTGGTAGGTGAAGTGGTGGGAGTGAAGGGCTTGGAGCCTTTGGAACGATAACAGAAGAACACAACACGAATGATCAACGCAACTATCCTACTTCAGGCACAGGGTGAGAACCCCATGAGCTTCTGGATCATGATGGGCCTCCTTATGGTCGTATTCTATTTCTTCATGATCCGCCCTCAGCAAAAGAAGGCCAAGGATGCCCGCAAGTTCCGCGAGTCCTTGGAGAAAGGCAGTAAAGTTGTCACCATCGGTGGCATGCACGGCAAAGTGGTCGAAGTGAGCGATACCACTGTTGTGCTCGAAGTGAGCGACAATGTGAGGCTTCGCTTCGAGAAGTCGGCTGTTGCCATGGATACGTCCATGCAGCTGCCCGAGACTCCTGCGAAAGCCTAAGTGATCATCTCAAGGCAGGGTCTTCATAGGCCCAAGGCATGATCAAGGTAGCCGTTACCGGAGGTATTGGCAGCGGTAAGAGCACCGTGTGCCGCATGTTCGGGGTACTGGGTATTCCAGTGTTCGAAGCCGATGTGGTCGCGAAGCACTTGATGGTATCGGATCCCGAGCTTCGGGCTGCGTTGAAGGCCCGTTTCGGGCCGGAGATGCTTACCGAACAAGGGCTTGATCGCCAGCGTTTGGCAGCCTTGGTGTTCAATGATCCTGCTGCTCTGGCCGACCTGAACGGCATCGTGCATCCTGCGGTGCGCAAAGCATTCCTGAACTGGAGCGCCGAGCAGACCTCGGCCTATGTGATCATGGAGGCCGCCATACTCGCCGAAACAAGCGGGCATGGCGGCTTCGATCATGTGGTCCTGGTATCAGCGCCGGAAGATGTGCGGATCGATCGCGTGATGCAGCGGGACAGCGTGGGAGAGGAGGCGGTACGAGCCCGGATCCGCAACCAAGCCTCTGATGCCGAGCGGGAGAACATCGCGCACCATGTCATAGTAAATGATGGACGGCAATTGGTGATCCCGCAAGTGCTAGAACTTCACGAACGCCTGCTGGCATGACCGAAGCCAAAGAGACCATGCGGGCCATGCCCGGGTCAACTACCGCATTCGTTTTTGCAAATCTGGGACTGGTCGCTTCCTTTTTAGGGCATCTGGTCTCCTTGGCAGTAGTGCTTTCCGCACTTGCACTGCTTCTGGTGGCCTTCGGTCGCTTCATGCAAAAGCGTTCCGCAGTGCAGTATTCCGAGACTTCGCTACTGCGCGCTCGATGGGCCTTGCGCTTGGGCATAGTGGGTATGCTCCTGGGCATTGTGATCTGGCTGCTGTGGCGAACAGGTGTTCTGCCATTCATAGCCGCATAGGATCACGAGAGAGGAGCACTTTCTCTTTTCCCGCTTATTGATACGAATTCAAGGAAGGTTCTTTCAATTCAAGCGTCCAGAGCCTGCTTCCAAGTGGAAGCGCATTCCAGCACCGCTTCTTCGCCGAAATTGGCGATCAATTTCAGCAGAAGTGCTGCGGTAGCCTCAGCATCCAATCCTGCACGGTGCTTGCCAGTCATGGGGATACCGAAATAGCGGCAGAGACTGCCCAAGTTGTAATGGCTGAGATGAGGTAGGAAACGTCTGCTGGCCCGTTCGGTACACAACGTTCCGCGATCGAACAACAGGCCGGTGCGAGCGAATTCATGCTCAAGGGAGGTCATGTCGTAACGCACATTATGGGCCACCACGATACGGTCCTGGGTAAGCGTTTGCAAGGTGCGCACCAACATCGGGAAGGTGGGCGAGGTGTTGATCATTTCCTGCGTGATGCCAGTAAGCTTCACGATGAAGGGCGGGATCTTGGTACGTGGGTCGACCAAGCTCTCCCAGCGCAACCGCTCTTGATGACCATCATAAGCGAGCACCGCGACCTCCATCACCCGGCCAACGGTAGGGTCACCGCTGGTGGTCTCCACATCGAGTATCGCGAATTTCGGTACGCTCATGAAGGGCCGTCCTACGTTCGGGACAGGGTCAAGGTTGCTTTGTCCACTTGCGATCTGTGATGTCGGATGGTCCGGCATCAGCAGGGATCAGGCTGCCTTTGCCGTCCAGTGTGAGGAACGCTAGGGGACGGCCATCGAGCCCGATGAAGTATACTTGGACCGAGTTCCGAACAAGCAGACCCTTTCACGCAATGTTGCGCTGGAAGATGCGCTGTAAGATCGGCGCAAGGAGCAGTAGCAGGCATCGACCCATAGTAAAAGCATGAGGTGCATCTATCATTTCTTCTTCCACACCGTGGCTGGCTGGCGTATAGAGAGCGAGCTGCCCATGGACCTGAAGCGCTACATCGTGCTGGTGGCTCCGCACACCAGCAATTTCGATTTCTTCCTCGGTATAAGCTGCCGCAGCCTGATCCCGATGGGCGACGTGAAATTCCTTGCCAAGGAATCGCTCTTCAAACCACCCTTGGGCTGGTTCTTCCGCTACATGGGTGGCTATCCTGTGGTGCGTAGCAAGAGCATGAACCAGGTGGATACCGTTGTAGCCATGTTCGACCGCGGCGAGATCGACAAGACCACTATCACACCGGAAGGTACCCGCAAGTACCAGCCCAAGTGGAAGACGGGATTCCACTACATATCCCGCAAAGCCAACGTTCCCATCATCATTTGCGCGTTCGACTATCCCAATAAACGAGTTGTCGTTTCTGGTCCTTTTCCACTTACGGATGATCTGGAGGGTGATATCGTACGCATCAAGGAATATCTCAGGCCTTTCAAAGGGCGAAACCCGGAGGATGGCATTCGCTACTGATCGGCACGAACTTCGCTAAGCACGGCCATGCAAATGATGAAGCGTAAGCTGATCCCACTCGTCGCATTCCTGTTCTTGGTACTGAGCGCCAATGCCCAGGTCAAGAATTTCCCGCCCTTGTTGGGAGAGACCGCCAAAGGCGTTACTACCGAACTCCCGAATCCTGGTGGTGCGAAATTCACGCTGATCGGTATCGCTTACAGCCAAAAGGCGTCTCCGGTACTGGAGGAGTGGTATGAGCCGGCCTACTTGCGCTTTGTGGCTAAACACGGTCTCTTCGCCGGTGATTACGACGTGGATGTCTACTTCGTCCCGCTCTTCGCCGGATTGAACAAGGCTGCCTATGAACCCAGCATGAAGAAGTTCCGCAAGAGTGCTTCACCGGAGATCATCGACCATGTGCTGTTCTCCAAGGCAGACCTTGATCCGCTGAAGAATGCGCTGGAGATGAGCGATAAGGACACACCTTACTTCTTTCTCGTTGACCGTAGTGGCCGTATCGTGTATCGCACCGAGGGCCGTTTCACAGAAGATAAACTGGAGGCCATCGAGGATCTACTGATGGACTGATCACATCGCCGTATTTTTGCACACTTTCAACACGAACATGCACATGCTTTTCTCACTTCCTCTAACTGCCCTCATGGGCATCGCCTTGGCATCCTGCGGCACGGGTAATACATCCGATCCTGTGGGGACCATGGCAAGCACAGAACCTACTTCCATAGAGCAAACAACCCAGAAACCAGTGGAGAATACGAACGAAGGGCTATACGCCATCATCACTACCCCCAAAGGAGTGATCAAGATCAAGCTCGAATACGAGAAGGCACCAATGACGGTGGCCAACTTTGTGGGACTTGCAGAAGGAACCGTGAAGAACACCGCCAAGCCGGAAGGCACGCCGTATTACGATGGGCTGGTGTTCCACCGCGTGATAGCCGACTTCATGGTACAGGGCGGTGACCCCACCGGCTCTGGCATGGGCGGCCCAGGTTACGCTTTCGCTGATGAGATCCACCCGGATCTGAAGCACAGCAAGCCCGGTGTACTCAGCATGGCCAACTCAGGTCCTGCATCCAACGGAAGTCAGTTCTTCATCACCCACAAGGAAACGGGTTGGTTGGACGGCCGCCACACCGTGTTCGGTTATGTGGTGGAAGGACAGAACGTGGTGGATGCCATCGCGCAGGGAGACAAGATGACCACCGTGCGCATCGAGCGTATCGGTGATGCAGCAAAGAAGTGGGACAGCGGCAAAGTGCTCGCAGAGAGCGCTTCCAAGTTCCGGGCGAAGTAGATCCCAGGACTGTATCGAACCAAAAGGGGGAAGCTTGAAAGCTTCCCCCTTTTTAGTTCGAATGGGATCGGTGCTGTTCGGATCAGCCTCTGCGTTGGCCTCCGCCACCGCCGGACCTGCCGCCACCTCCGCCGCTTGGCCTTCCGCCACCGCTCGGCCTGCCGCCGCCACTTCCTCCACGCCTGCCACCGCCTTCGGATTGCACGCGTGCCTTCGGATCATAGCGAGGGCCTTTGCCGATATCATCGGGCATGGGCATCTTCTTCACTTCGTAGCCGATCAGGTCCTCGATGCGGCCGAATTCGCGCATCTGCTTTTCGTTCACGAAGGTGATGGCCTGGCCCTTGCGGGATGCGCGGGCAGTTCTGCCCACACGGTGTACGTAGTCCTCGGGATCGCGTGGAACGTCGTAGTTGATCACCAGGTCGATGTCGTCGATGTCGATACCGCGGCTTACCACGTCCGTGGCCACCAGGACCCGGAGCTTCCGGTTGCGGAAGTCGAGCATCACCTGCTCGCGCTCACCCTGTTCCAGATCACTGTGCATGCCGTTTGCATTGAAGCCTTTCTGGCGCAGGTGCCTGGTAAGGTTCCGTACTTCGATCTTGCGGCCGGCGAAGATCACGATGCTTGTGCCGGGATTGGTGTTCAGGATATGCTCCAGGATCCGCGCCTTCTGCATATCGAAGATCACGTAGGCCTGCTGATCAACGCCTTCGGCAGGTTTGCTCAGCGCGATGGAGATCTCTTCAGGGTCATGCAGGATGGCCTTGGTGAGTTCGCGGATCGGCGGAGCCATGGTGGCACTGAACATCAAGGTCTGTCGGTCACTGGGTAGGAATCCTATGATCTTCTTGATGTCGTCCACGAAGCCCATGTCCATCATGCGGTCGGCTTCATCCAGTACCAGGAATTCCAGACCTTCCAATTGCACGTAGCCCAGGTTGAGGTGGCTGATCAGCTTGCCGGGAGTGGCAACCACCACTTCCACACCACTTGTGAGTGCTTGCTTCTGCTGATCGAAGGTGGAACCGTCGCTACCACCATACACCGCCACCGAAGTAATGGGCGTGAAGTAAGCGATGGCCTGCATCTGCTGATCGATCTGCAGGGCCAATTCGCGAGTGGGCACAATGACCAATGCGCGGATGGAACCTTCCTTCTTGGGCTTGTAGCCAGTGATGATATCGATGATAGGAAGCAGGAATGCTGCTGTCTTTCCGGTGCCGGTCTGGGCGCAGGCGATAAGATCGCGCCCAT
>CAJDVV010000002.1_pt1 | contig 16727 bp, 18 predicted proteins | sample 7391421 | NCBI WGS metagenome assembly CAJDVV01 (sample SAMEA7055708, study PRJEB34461) | soil metagenome | biome: terrestrial ecosystem; feature: Peninsula; material: soil | place: Antarctica | collected 2016 | reverse complement strand
TGCTGCGCACAACAATGCCTTCAATGTCGTGCAGTGCTTCCAGAAGGGCCTCGCTGTCCAAGGCATCCAAGAACATACAGGAATGGCCTGCGCTCTCCAGACTTTCTGCGAGCAAGGAATGCACGTTATCGACAAAGGCTATACGCACGATCAGGGAGCAGGAAAGTGAGCGTTCAAGAGAACGCTTCGTACATGAAATGCGCTACCGTGAAGTAGGTCATCAAGCCGGTGATGTCGTTCAGCGTGGTAACGAATGGACCTGTGGCCATGGCCGGGTCGACATTCATACGGTTCAGGAACAAGGGGATCATGGTGCCGAACATGGCCGCAGTCAGGATCACCGTGAACAGAGCGATGCTCACCGTGTAGCTCAGCGCTTGACTCTGCTGCAGACCCAAGTTCACCAAGAACATCAAGAGGCCGCATACAACTGCGGAGAACATGGCAACGCGCAATTCCTTCCAAAGGCGGGCCAAGAGGTGCATGCCGTCCATGGTTCCTGCGGCAAGGCCTTGTACCACGATAGCGCTCGATTGCACACCGACGTTACCTGCCGTAGCGGCGATCAGCGGCATGAAGAAAGCCATCTTGGGGTCTATGCGCAGTTCATCTTCGAACTGTGCGATGATCTGCGAGGAAAGGATACCTCCTGCAAGACCGATCAGGATCCAGGGAAGACGAGCGCGCACTTGTACCAATGGGCTGTCGGTGGCATCCACGTCTTCACTGATACCGCTGGCCAGCTGGTAGTCCTCAGTGGCCTCCTCGGTCATCACGTCCATCACGTCGTCGAAGGTGATCCTGCCGATCAAATGCTCTTGATCGTCCACGACGGGAAGTACCACCACGTCGTACTTCTTCATCAGGTTCACCACCTCTTCCACGCCCGTGTTGGCCCTTACGCTTATCGCACCTTCTTCGCAGATGTGCTTGATCAATGTGCGTGTGCTTTCAGCAGAGAAGAGCAGTTCTTTCAGAGAGAGCACACCGGAGAGCTTTTCGTCCTTGTCCACCACGTAGATGGTGTAGACGTGGTGCACCTCCTTGGCCTGGTTGCGCATTTCAACGATGGCGCGGGCCACGGACCAATCGGTGCGGACCTTCACGAGTTCCTTGGCCATCAGTGCGCCTGCAGTGCCCTCGGGGTAGCTCAGCAGTTCCTCCAGATCCTCGTGAGATCACCTCGCGCTGTTTCTCTTCCGACAGCTCGGACATCACGTCGGCCGCGTCGTCGGAATCGATGTGTTCCAGTACGTCCTCGGCGATCTCGCGGCTGGTGAGGGAGCGCATCAGCTCCTCACGCGTGTCCTCCTCGAGGCTTAGCAGCACCTCTGCGGATTCCTCGCTATCGAGCAGTCGGAACACATACACGGAGTCCTCCTCGCTCAAGCGATCGATCACCTGTGCGATGTCCGCAGGGTGCAGTTCGCTCAGTACGGACTGTACTGCCGAGTCTCGGCCAGCTGCCACATCGCTGCGGATCTGGTCGATGAAGGATCTTGTGATCTCGAATGACATGCTTTAATGCAGGTGGAGCCGAGCGCCTGCTCGTGAGCCGTGCGAAGCTACGAAGACCGTCTTCTGCAGCTTGCGCTCAGGCTGATGCCGCTTGGGTAAGCGCAATGAAATCCTGCACGCTGAGCTGCTCTGCACGCTTTCCAGCGTAGGCCTCGGGCACTCTGCCGGCAAGCTCGGGTAGGGCTTTCAATGCGTTGTGCAAGGTCTTACGGCGCTGGTTGAAAGCGGTCTTCACCACGCGGAAGAAGAGCGCTTCATCGCAATCCAGGCTTTGCACATCGTTGCGCTGCATACGGATCACAGCACTGCGCACTTTGGGTGGTGGAATGAAGGAGCCGGGCTCCACGTTCATCACCTGTTTCACTTTGTAGAAGGCCTGCACCAATACACTGGTGATGCCGTAAGTCTTGCTTCCTGGCTCGGCCCTGATCCGATCGGCCACTTCCTTCTGGAACATGCCCACCATCTCCTTACAATGATCCTTGTTCTCCAAGACCTGGAAAATGATCTGGGTGCTGATGTTGTACGGGAAGTTCCCGATGATGGCGAAGGGCTCGGGAAAACGCTCTTTCAGGTCCAGTCGGAGCAGGTCGCCAATGATCAAGCGGTCGCCAAGAGTGGGGTAGTGTTCCTGGATATGGGCCGCGGCCTCATTGTCCAGCTCCACACACCAGAGGTCGATGTCCGTGCGATCGATCAAGTGCTTGGTAAGGGCGCCGGTGCCGGGGCCAACTTCGATCACCGTGCGGTAGCCACCGTGGTGGGTGAGTGCTTCGGTGATGCGCCTAGCGATGTCGTCCTCCTTCAGGAAGTGCTGCCCGAAGCGTTTCTTGGCCTTTACTCCAGTGATCATACTTTCCGCAATGTTCCATCGGGATGGATGATCCCGGTCTCGATGTGTTCCAACAATGTGCGGAAGGCCGCGAAGCGCCCACCGAATTCCTTGTGTGCGGCCTCTTGCAGGCGAGGCGAATGGTGTTCGCGATAGAGCTCGTACTGCACCATGTCCGGCGCGCTGTACTGTACAGCGTAGGTGATCCCGCCTTCGTCATCGGCCAGTACCCGGAACATCCTGCTCTCCACGAAATGCCCGGTGGCCATCACTTCCGGAATGTGTATCGTGCGCATCCAGATCACCCAAGCATCATGTGCATCCAGGTCTATGTTCACCGTTACGTTATAGATGATCATGGTGGGCCTTGCTGGAAGATCGGTTCGGCGGGGGCGGGGTCGCCGAGGTTATCGCCCCGCAACCTGCGGTACCGTTCCCGTGCTTCGGGCACGAAGATGCTGCCGGTCTGCTCGAAGAGCAATTTCTCGTAGAATGTGGTGGCCTTCGCACTGTCCTTCAAGCGGTCCTCGTACAGGCGACCAAGGTCGATCAGGGCATTGTCCACAAGGATGTCCAAAGGATACAGTTCCAGAAGTTTCTCTAGGAAGCTTGCTGCTTCGATGTACTGCTTGCGTGCGTAGGCTATCCGATAGCGTTCGTAGAGCACATCGTCGCCCAGACTGTGCATTGGGTACTCCGCGACCAAGGTGTCCAAAAGGGCCAAGGACTCGTCGTAGCGGTGCTGTATGCGCAGCAGTTCGGCATGCGCGAAAAGGCTTAGCGGCACGCTATTGCTGTCCAGCCCAAGGTTGTCCGTGATGCGCAGGGAAAGTTCCATGGCATCGTTCGCTATCAGCTTGCTGGTGCTGGCTTTCAGCACGCTCAACTGCGCTTGGGACCAGAGGAAATCGCCCGCATAGAAAGAGACCTTGGCATTGCGCAGGCGCGCTTCGTGCCCGAGCACATCGTACTTGAAATCGAGGTCCACCTGCGAGTAGTACAGGCTCGCCTCCCAGATGTCGCCTTGCAAGAGGTGTACATCACCGATGTCGAGCTTCAGTTGCGCTTTGGTACTGGGGTCCAATGCCGGCAAGGCGATGCCTTGTTCCAGCAATGCGATCGCTTCACTGTGCTTGTTCAGGTGGTAAGCGTTCAGGCGGGCCCTATCGCGAAGCAGGTCGATGGTGTTCTTGTTCAGGCCCAGTTCGCTCAGGGTGAGTTGGAAGCGCTGGTCCAGTTCCAGCAAGTCGGCTTCTGTAGGTTCTGCTTGCTCCAAGAGTTGAGCGAAACGTGTTCGCACAGCACCCAAGCGGGCTTGGATGTAATTGGCATCATTCCGGCTCAGGGAAAGCACGTATTCGTAGCACTTGAAGGCCGTGGCGTGGTCTCCATTGGCTTGAGCGATGCGGGCTAGTTCCATCAGCCGGTTACCGTTCTCATCGAAGCGCTTGTCCATGGCGCGGCTCTGCACGAAAGCAGCGTTCAGGTCCTTCTGCTGGATGTACATCCAGATCAGCAGTTCCTGGAAGATGGTGCGCTCTGGATCGCGCTGTATGCGGCGCAGAAGCTCGGTGCGCAGCAACTCCGTACGGGAGTCGCTCTGCTCGAAATCCATGTAGCGCGAAAGGCTGTTCTGCACCGCTTGGATGTACGCCTCGTTGGCCGAAAGCAGGTCCATGTAAGCGGTGATCATCTTGGGCACATCGCCTTTGATCGCGTAGAGATTGGCTACTTCATAGTGGAAGACCTGTCCGTCCTTCACCATCTTATGACCGCGCTCGTACGCCTGCAGCGCGAGGTCTATCTCGTTCACACGTTGGAATGCATTGGCCATGGCGCGTATGCTGCCCTGTTCGGGCTTCATCATCTTCAAGGCACGGTCGAATTCCTTGGTGGCCTTGTCGTTCTCGCCGATACCACGGTACAAACTGCCCAGGTCGATGAGGAAGCGTGGGTCGTCCGGGCGCTTCTTCTGATGGTCCTTCACCAGTTTCTCAGCAGCACTGATGTTCTGTAGTCCCGTGTAGCTCTTGAAGAGCTGCTCGTAATAGAAATCGTTGGGCTGCTTGCGGTAGAGCTTTTCGTAGTAGAGCACCGCGCGCTCGTAATCGCCTTGCTGGTAGTACTGCGCGGCCAGCTGTTCATCGGTGCCGGGCTGCGCCGATACCGCACGCGGCAGCATGATCAGCAACAGGAGTATGAGCGCAGCGTACGACCTCATGGCAATGGTATCGGACCAGGTGTGTTCACAAGCAGGGAATCCACGGCGGCAAGGTCGTCCCAAGCCTTCTGTACGGCCTTGTAGTTGGCTATTACCTGTGTGACCATCGTATCCAAGGTACTTACGTTCCGCTCTTCGGCCAGTATGGCATCTGTTGCGCCTTCTGAATCCATGGCTCCATGGGTCATATCGTTGCGCAAGGCTGTCAAGCGCGCGTAGGTGCGTATCACATCCTCCATCACGCGGTCATGGTCCTCGCCCATGGCGGAAGCTGCGCGTAGCACATTGAAATGGTTTGCCAAGGTCAGTGCGGTCTCCCGGTGCAAGGTGTCGTCGAAACGCTGCATGAAACGGCCTTGATCGGAGCGATACAGGGCTGCTGCACGGTCGTAGCGGATGCGGTCCAGTTCCTTAAGGGTGAGTTTCGCCGCTTTCGCGTTGGTGATCATACTGTCCACGGTCCTCATCTGTTCTGGGGTGGCCGGCGTATTGCAGGCTACGCCAAGTCCGCTGCTTGCGAACGCGATGATGGATGCGAACAGTATGCCACGGTTCATTTCACGATCATGGCCGACCCCATGTAGGGTTGAAGAGCTTTTGGTATGCGGATGCCTTCAGGGGTCTGGTTATTCTCCAACAATGCCGCTACTATGCGCGCCAAGGCCAATGCACTGCCGTTGAGGGTGTGCGCCAAGCGTGGCTTTCGATCCTCTCCGCGGTAGCGCAATTTCATGCGGTTACTCTGGAAGGTCTCGAAGTTGCTGATCGAGCTCACTTCCAACCAGCGCTCTTGGGCGGCGCTATAAACTTCCATATCGTAGGTGATGGCGCTTGCGAAGCCCATGTCGCCACCACAGAGCAGCAACTGGCGGTAGGGGAGTTCCAGAGCGCGCAGAAGGCCTCGCACGTGCTCCACCATCTCCTCAAGGGCGGCAGCGCTGTTCTCGGGCTTCTCCATGCGCACGATCTCCACCTTGTCGAACTGGTGGACGCGGTTCAAACCACGCACGTGTGCGCCATAGCTGCCAGCCTCGCGGCGGAAGCAGGGTGTGTAACCCACCATCTTCACGGGCAGTGCATCGCCTTCCAGAAGCTCGTCGCGATAGAGGTTGGTGATCGGCACCTCTGCAGTGGGGATCAGATAGAGGTCGTCCACAGTGGCGTGGTACATCTGACCTTCCTTGTCGGGAAGTTGTCCCGTTGCGAATGCGCTTGCTTCGTTCACCAAGAGCGGCGGGATGATCTCGCGATAGCCCGCTTCTATTGCTTTGTCCAGGAAAAAGCTGATGAGTGAGCGTTGCAGCTTCGCACCCACGCCGCTGTAGACCGGGAAACCGGCACCGGTCACCTTCACGCCGAGGTCCATGTGCAGGAATCCATATTCCTCGCCCAGTTCCCAGTGCGGCTTCGCGCCTTCGTGCAAGGTGGGGATGTCGCCCTCCTGCAGCACCACTACGTTCTCCTCCGGTGTGCTTCCTACGGGCACTTTGGCCTGCGGTGCGTTGGGAATGGTGCAGAGATGGTCATGCAATTCCTTTTCGGTGCTGTCCAACTTCTCCTTCAGCTGGCTGGTGGCCTGTTTCAGGTCGGTAGTGCGTGCCTTAGCGGCTTCGGCCTCGTCCTTCTTGCCCGTCTTCATCATTTCACCGATAGTGCGGCTAAGGCCGTTCAGTTCCGCCAAGCGGTTGTCGAGCTCTGTTTGAGTGCTGCGGCGTGTATCATCCAAGATCCGAGCCTTCTCCAGCATGGCCTTGGTATCGATGTTGCGTTTCGCAAGCCGGGTCTCGACTTCTTCTTGGTGATCGCGCAGGAACTGTAACTCAAGCATTGGGTCTTATGGATAGCGGAATTGTTGTGCGAAGATAAACGGCCCGCTCTCGGCCGGTGCGTAGGGGGCAAATGGAAAAGCCCTCTGTTGGGAGGGCTTTTCTTAGTGTGATGAGGATGGCTTACTTGCCGCCGTCCAGCTCGTCCTGCCAAGCCTTCAGCTCGTCCCATTTGCCAGCAGCAGCCATTTCGGCTTGCTTCGGCCAGGTGCCTGGGTTGTGGCTTGCGTAAGTGGAACCAGCGTCGGCGAGGATTCCCTGCAGGGTCTCCACGGAAGTGGCGGCCAGTTCTGCAAAGGTGTGGATGCCAGCTGCGTTGAACAGTTCAGCGATCTTCGGTCCGATGCCTTCCACCTTGGAGAGGTCGTCTCCTTTGGCGGCTGCCTTGGGAGCTGCCTTTGCCTTTGGAGCTGGGATGCTAACGGGTACGCCTACTGGCAGCACGCTAACGTAGCTGCGATCGCGGGTCTTGCGGAAGGTAACGATACCGTCCGCAGTAGCGAAGAGGGTATGGTCCACACCGATACCCACGTTCTTGCCGGGGTGGTGCTTGGTGCCGCGCTGACGTACGATGATGTTGCCTGCGATAGCGGTCTGTCCTCCGTAGAGTTTCACGCCCAGACGTTTGCTGTGCGATTCGCGTCCGTTGTCGGTACTACCCGCACCTTTCTTGTGTGCCATGGCTGATCGGTCTTTATCGTATTGGCCTCCGGTGCTATTGATCCTGCCTCAGGCAGATCACACCGGAAAGAGCCGGATGTTACTTCTTATCGTCTTTCTTAGGCGCAGCCTTCTTAGCAGCGGCCTTCTTAGGGGCAGCCTTTTTGGCGGCAGCTTTCTTAGGCGCCACCTCCTTGGCTGGTGCCTCGGCGGTTTCCGCCTTGACGACCTTGGCCTTCTTGGCTGGCTGGTGCACCTTCACCACTGGCTTGGGTGCGCTGCTCTTGCTGGCGTCGAACTTCTCGCCTTTGGCCAGGATCGCTTCGATCCAAAGCTCGGTGAGATACTGGCGGTGGCCGTTCAATGTCTGGTAACCCTTACGGCGCTTCTTCTTGAAGATGAGCACCTTATCACCCTTGGTATGGCTGATCACAGTGGCTGCGATACGGACACCCTCAACGGTGGGGGAACCCACAGTGATGGTCTTGCCGTCGCTCAACAGCAACACTTTATCAAGCTCAACTTGCTTTCCTTCCTCCGCGTCGAGGCGGTGGACTTTAAGCTTCTGGGCCTTGGTCACTTTGAACTGTTGGCCTGCGATGTCGACAATGGCATACATGGTATTCCGGGAAATGGGCTGCAAATGTAGGCGATCGTGTGGATCTGACAAATGATTGTGTAAAGTAGATGGAGACGTCTTCTTAAAGGGTGGTGTTCGGGAGTAGAGTCTCTAGTGGTCAGTGGCCAGTTTTGAGTAGCGAGTGGTGAGTAGCGAGTGGTGCTTCGATCTCCCGTATTGCGAAGCTGTACTTGCTTGGCGTTTCACTCGGAATCCCAGTGCTGTCAGCGGATATGACAATTATGTCGAGCCACCTGATACTCTCGGAAGCGCTTCAGATCGGAAAACTATTTTGCGATAAGGGGGTAGGTGAAGTGGGCCCAAAGGAGGAGTAGCCAGATCGCTCCGGGCACCTTACCCCAATTTCCGGTCTTTTTCTGGATATAGCTCCGGATGAGTCGTCCGGCTTCATCTTGAAGGCTGAGCATCTGTTCGAGATCCCTCTCCTGAAAGTAGCCCCGACGTTTTGCGAGGAGCAGCATGGAACACACTTCGTTGTTTGATCCTTTAGCTATCCAGAGATACTTGAGCTGGTGGGCCGTGGTCGGCATTTCGTAGCCTTCAGCCAGGTTGTTGCAAACCGAAAGGGCAGCACGGAACAACTGGTCCTTGAAGCCCCAGTTCCTGTTCTCGGCCAAGGCGATGTCCAACACCACATTCAGGTCCATGGCACGTTGCCAGGCCAGAGATTCCTCGAAACTGCGCATGATCGGAAAGGTTTTCGAAGGGAAGATAGGAATAGGCGTCAAGGGCCGGAACGCAAAGCGCCGAGTGACGAGAAAGGCGCTAGGCGCCAGCCTCGTCACTCGGCACTCCACTCGTTACTCGCTACTCGTTACTCGCTACTCGCCACTCTCTCAGATCTTGAACGCCTTCTTAACAGCATCCAAAGCATTGAGTTCCTCCCAAGGGAAGAGCTTCACCTTCACGGTCACCTTCTTGCCGGCGTTGTCGAACTTCTTGGTCACGGTAACACACTTGCGGCCCATGTGTCCGTAGGCTGCGGTCTCGCTGTAGATCGGAGTGCGCAGGGCGAAACGCTGCTCGATGAAGTAGGGACGCAGGTCGAACTCCTTCATGCCGAGGATAACCTGGGCGATCTGGCCATCGGTGATCTTCACCTTCGAAGTGCCATAGGTGTTCACATAGAGTCCCATTGGTTTCGCCACGCCGATGGCATAGGCCACCTGCACCAAGGCTTCGTCACAAATGCCGGAAGCCACTAGGTGCTTCGCGATGTGACGGGTTGCGTAGGCTGCGCTGCGGTCCACTTTGCTGGGGTCTTTTCCGCTGAAGGCGCCACCACCGTGTGCTCCTTTTCCGCCGTAGGTGTCCACAATGATCTTGCGACCGGTAAGACCGGTATCGCCGTGCGGGCCGCCAATGACGAAGGTGCCGGTCGGGTTGATGTGGTAGGTGATGTCCTTGCCGAAGAGGGCCTGGACGCGCTTACTGAGCTGCTTCTTCACCCGGGGGATGAGGATGCCGATGATGTCCTTCTGGATCCGGTCCAGCATCTCGTTGTCAGCACTGGCTTTGGCGCCTTTGCTGGTGCCTGCAGGCTTCACGAAATCGTCGTGCTGAGTGCTCACCACGATGGAATCGATACGAATGGGCTTGTTGTTGTCATCGTACTCGATGGTCACTTGGCTCTTCGCGTCGGGGCGCAGGTAGGGCATTTCCTTGCCTTCGTGCCGGATAGCGGCGAGTTCCTTCAGCAAGTTGTGGCTGAGGTCCAAGGCCAGTGGCATGTAGTTGTCCGTCTCGTTGGTGGCATAGCCGAACATCATGCCTTGGTCGCCGGCACCTTGCTCTTCGGGCTTCTTCCTCACCACACCCTGGTTGATGTCAGGGCTCTGCTCATGGATCGCGCTCAGCACGCCACAGCTGTGGGCCTCGAACATGTACTCGCTCTTGGTGTAGCCGATCTTGGCGATCACATCGCGGGCGATCTGCTGCACATCCAAGTATGCCTTGCTGTTAACCTCGCCAGCCAGTACCACCTGACCGGTGGTGACCAATGTCTCGCAGGCCACCTTGCTCTCTGGGTCGAAGGCCAGGAAGTGGTCGATCAGGGAATCGCTGATCTGATCAGCGATCTTATCAGGATGGCCTTCGCTAACGGATTCGGAGGTGAAGAGGTATGGCATGGTCTGGAGCTGGTGCTATTGAGGCAATGTATAGCCTGTCCGCAAAGGAATGATTTCCGCGTCGTATGGCAATGCTTCAATATGACCTTGAGGCCTTGTGTGTTATTCGTGGGATAACTACTGATCGTCCCGTATCGCGCGGCCTGGTGGCTGTGGCTAAATTTGCGACCATCAAAAAGCAGCAATTCCTTTCAACATGAAATTCGGGACTTTTCTTCTTGCCACCATTTCACTGGTCGCCCTTTCTGAGCAGCGCGCTGTAGCCCAAGGCTTCAACATTGGTGACAACGTGGCCAGTTTCAGCGTAGGCGTTGGAGGCAACTATGGCGCCTCTTCCTCCTATTCCTCACAGACACCGGCCCTGGGTCTGGGCTACGAGCGTGGCGTAATGGACCTCGGTCCGGGCGTGTTGGGCGTTGGCGGCTACTTGGGCTACAAGAGCTTGGCCTACAGATACGCCGGACCCGGCTACGAGTACGACTGGAGCTGGCGCTACCTGATCATGGGCGTGCGTGGCAATTGGCACTACAACGAGTGGCACGGCATTGATGAGCTGGACGTATACGGTGGTCTTCTGCTGAGCTATAACAGCGTGAAGTGGACCGATAACACACGTTATCCTGCGAACTCCATCCTCCTGAACCAAACGGCATCCAGCGGTATCGGCCTTAGCGCATTGCTCGGCGCACGCTACTACTTCACCGAGAGCCTTGCAGGGCAGTTGGAGCTTGGCTACGGTATTTCGTACGCAAGCATCGGGCTCGCCTACAAGTTCTAAGCAGGATCGACAGCAGGGGGCATTTTCGCTCCCTGCTATTTCTTGGTGAGTTCCTTGAAGACCTCTTCAAGTCCACGCTCTATCTTCTGCAGACCGAGCACCTGAAGCCCCTTCTCCACAGCGAACTGGAACACTGCCGGGCGGATGTCCTTGGCGGCATCGTGGGCCAGGATCCATTTGTTGCCCGTGCTGTTCTTGGCTTGGAGCACTCCTGAAATATTCAGGAGCAGATTCGCTTGTACGTCTTTGTCGAACTCCACTTCCAGAGCCGCGCGCTGGTTGGTATTGCCACTGCGCAGAGTGCTGGCCTTGTCGTCGGCGACCAATGTGCCACGGTCTATGATGATGACCCTGTCGCAGATGGCCTCCACCTCTTGCATGATGTGGGTGCTGAGCATCACGGTCTTGGTGCGACCGATCTCCTTGATCACGCCCCGGATCTCCACCAATTGGTTGGGGTCCAATCCGCTGGTGGGTTCGTCCAGGATCAATACCTGTGGATCGTGGATCATGGCCTGTGCCAAGCCTACGCGTTGGCGATAGCCTTTGCTCAACTGTCCGATGCGCTTGTGCTGCTCCCTGCCCAGGCCCACCAGTTCCACCATTTTGCGAACCCGGTTGGTACGGTCCTTCAGGCGGTGGATGCCAGCCACGAAGTCGAGGTACTCGCGCACATAGAGATCCAGGTAGAGCGGATTGTGCTCCGGCAGGTAGCCCACGTTACGCCGTACATCCATGCTCTGGGTGCGCGTATCGAAGCCGCATACGCTGGCCTGTCCCGTGGTGGGCGGCACAAAGCAGGTGAGGATCTTCATCATGGTGCTCTTGCCGGCACCGTTGGGTCCCAGAAAGCCGACCACCTCGTTCTCTCCTATGCTGAAGGAAACGTTGTCCAGTGCTTTCTGCTCTCCGTAGAGCTTGCTAACGTGTTGTGCGGTGATGGCCATGGGGTGTAAAGATCATATCCAGTCCATGAACAACATTCCATAGTCCGGAATACGGCCGGTTCCGAACGGCGAAATGCAGTGCTGACGGCCATTTTGAGCATTCGGAGTACTTGTAACGCTGGTGATATGATCTTTGGGCCATGCTCGAAGGCCTTGTCATGCGCAGTACCGGAAGCCGCTACGTGGTACGTGGCGACGATGGTGTCCTCCACGATTGTGTGGCCAAGGGCAAGCTGCGCATCAAAGGGTGGAAGAGCACGAACCCGCTCGCTGTGGGCGACCTGGTCAGCTTCAGCCCTCAGCTTGGGCCCGACGTGCCCGGTTCCATCATCGATCTGCACGATCGCCGGAACTACATGGTGCGCAAGAGCGTGAACCTCTCGCACCACCGCCATGTGATCGCCGCCAATATGGATCAAGCGATCCTGATGGTGACCGTGGCACGGCCTCGCACATCACTGGGCTTCATCGATCGCTTTCTGGTCACTGCGGATGCCTACTTGGTCCCCGTGGTGATCGTGTTCAACAAGTTGGACGATCTGGAGGAGAAGGACATGGACCGGCTCGCCGAGTATCAGGAGATCTACGAGAACATCGGCTACCACACATTGCTTACATCCGCGATCAAGAACGTGGGCGTGGATGCCGTGCGGGAACTGCTGCGTGGCAAGACCACCTTGGTGGCCGGGCACAGTGGTGTGGGCAAGAGCACCTTGGTGAATGCCTTGGATCCCGAACTCGATCTGCATACACTCGAGATCAGCGAATCCAGCGGGAAGGGACAGCACACCACCACCAACGCCGAGATGTACGAGATGCACCTCGATGGAGAAGAGCCCGACCCGGATGAAGTTCCCACCTTCCTCATAGACACTCCCGGCATCAAAGGCTTCGGGTTGGTGGACATGGATGAAGCGGAGATCGGCGATCAGTTCCCGGAGATGTTCAAGCTGAAGAGCTCCTGCCGCTTCAATAACTGCCTCCACAAGGAAGAGCCCGGCTGTGCCGTGCGTGCCGCTGTGGAAGACGGCAGCGTTGCCGGAAGTCGCTACAAAAGCTACTTGGACATGCTGGCCGGTATCGATGAAGACCTTCCCTACCGTGTTGATTGAGATCCATCTACCATGAAACAGAATTCCTCATCCTTTCTATTGACGGCCGCCGTCACCTTGCTTGTGGCCTGCAGCGGTCCTAAACACCTGAGCACGGGTGGACATTCCGATCCGGTGCTGCGTCTTTCCCAACAGAACGTGAATGCAGCGCTCTACCAGAACTCTTCAGCGGAAGTGGCCTGGTTGCAAGAGCAAGCCTATGCCCATGCCCGTTTGAAGCTGGATATCAACCTGCGCGATAGCTTGAACATGCCTCCTGCGGTGATCGTGGACGTGGACGAGACCGTGCTGGACAACAGCCCATACGAGCTGGAGAACCTCGCCGCAGGCCGTAGCTACACACCCGAGACCTGGAAAGGCTGGACCGCCCGTGCGAGTGCAAAGCCCATTCCTGGCGCGCTGGCCTTCGTGCATTACGCAGTATCGCGCGGTTGCGACGTGTACTACATCACCAACCGCGATTCGGACGAGAAAGGAGCGACCATCATCAACCTCGCTGCACAGGGCTTCCCCATGGCGGATAGTGCGCACGTGATGACCATGCAGGAAGGTAGCGATAAGACCCCGCGCCAGAAGATGGTGGAGCGCCAGCATAGCGTGGTGCTCTTGGTGGGCGATCAGCTTACGGATTACCGTCAAGTGCTGAAGGATCGGAGTTTCGAGCAGGGCTTGTCCACGATGTATTCCATGAACGAGGAACTGGCGCGCTTCTTCATACTTCTGCCCAATTCCACGTACGGCTATTGGCGCGATGGCATCACCGGAAAAGGAAGTGATGCCGAGAAGCTCCAGCGTGTGAAAGGCTACATCGAAGAACGAACGAAGTAGCATGCGGGCCGTGGTGCAACGCGTTCGTGAGGCCAGCGTGCATATCGCCGGTGAAGAGCACTCGCGTATCGGTCCCGGACTATTGGTGTTGTTGGGAGTGGAGATCGGCGATACCGATGCCGACCTGGAATGGCTCTGCGGAAAGCTTATTCGCATGCGCATCTTCCCGGATGCCGATGGAGTGATGAATCTGGACATCTGCCAAGCAGGAGGCGAACTTCTGCTGGTGAGCCAGTTCACCCTTCAAGCCAGCACTGCCAAGGGCAATCGACCCAGCTACATCCGCGCCGCGCGGCCCGAAGAGGCCATTCCGCTGTACCTCCGTGCCCAAGAGCGACTTGCAGAGCTGCTCGGTCGTGGTGTGAAGACCGGCGAGTTCGGCGCCGATATGCAGGTGGGCCTGGTGAACGATGGCCCGGTAACGATCGTGATCGACAGCAAACTCCGCGAATGATGGAAGAGCAACAAAGCATCACCCACTTGCAGCAGGAGGTGGATGTATGGATCAAGGAGGTGGGCGTACGCTACTTCGACCCGCTCACCAACATGGCCATGCTGGCCGAAGAAGTGGGGGAGGTGGCCCGCATCATGGCTCGACGCTATGGCCAACAGAGCGAGAAGGAAAGCGACAAGGCCAAGGACCTGGGAGAGGAGCTGGCTGATGTTCTTTTCGTAGTGCTGTGCTTGGCCAACCAGACCGGCACCGATCTACAGAAGGCCTGGAGCGAACGCATGGAAGCCAAGACCCAGCGCGATGCGGAAAGGCATAAGAAGAATCCCAAGCTGGGCTGAACTCGAACTGTTTTCATTGGAATGGCCCGGTCCTTGGAGGTCGGCGCGCAATCCTATCTTGGCACACTACACCGCGAAATGATCATGAAGAAGTTCACCCTGTCCGTCCTGCTACTCGCTTTTTCCTGCATCGCTTTTCCGGTACGCTCGCTGGCCCAGACCACAGCCGCCGATAAGGTGAAGGTGAAAGTGCGCATAAGCCCCGAGTCGGCAGTGAACGATAAGCGGGTTCCAACGAACATCCTGCCTGTAAGCGACAAGGCGGTGATGATCCTGCGCAACAAGGACAGCGGTGGTGGGATCCAGTCCTTCACCAAAACTCCGCCTACCATGGAGCTCTATGATCGCGCCAAGCTCATGCGCACCCGCGATCAGGAACCTGTACTGAAAGTGCCCTCCGGCCATCTTTTCCTGGAAGACCTCGTTTGGCTGGGTGGCAAGCCGGTGATGATCGCTGCCCGTAGAGATACCGTGGAAGGCATCGTCCAGCTCTTCTATCAATTCGCCGATGTGAATCTTACGAACGCCCATCGCCCCTTCGAACTGCTCTGTGCCTTTGATGCCAAGGTGTGGGGCACGGGCAAAATGATGTCCTCTGGAACAGCCTTCCGCGATGAATTCTTCACGACCCTTTCTCCGGACGGCAAGAAGCTGCTGATCCACAGTTCGGATGTGGTGGACAACGATGGAGATATCCGCCGTTTGATGGTGGTTGTTGACGAAGGGATGAAGGTGCTCTGGCAGCAGACCCTGGATGTGGATGGTGGTACGCGCAACTTGGATATACAGTTGAGCGATGCTGGCAACGCGATCGCCTTGGTGAAGCGCAGCTTCAAACCCAAAGAACCCAAGAAGGATACTACGAGCTACAGCCTACACCTGCAGCGCATCGACGATGATGGAGAGCACGACATCAACTTCGGCATACCTAAGGATCGCAGCGTGAAGAGCGCACTTTTGAAGACGCTACCCGACGGTCGCCTGATATGTGCGGCCATCATCAGCGGCGTCGACGGGAAGGGAAATACGGTGTATGCCGACTACCTCGGCCATCTGCCCAGCGGCGCACTCGAACTGAAGGCTATTTCCACCCGCAGCTTCAAGCACGATCCGGAGGATGCCATCTACACAAAGGGTAACATCCGAACGACCGACGTGCTGGTGCGCAAGGATGGCGGCTTCTTCGTGATCAAGGAGTACTTCCAGGCAACGGATGCGCCGGATCCGATGCTTGCCCTTACCGGAATGCGTTGGGTACACGGCCCATTGCTCATCAGCAGTATCGATGCCAAGGGCGTTGAACAGTGGACGAGCACCTATCGCAGGTTGATCTATGCCACCGACCCCACAGTTGGTGACGCGCTCGGGTTGGTGTACCAAGAGCAACTTTTCCTCTTCATGCTGGACTCCGATGAGATGATGGAGAAGCGCAAGAAGGACGCGAAGAAATACGTGCTTCAGGACGGCAAGTCGCTCTACTCGGTCTATGCGCAATTCGATCAGGGTGGCACTGCGAAAGCGAAAGCTGTAATGCGCAGCTCCGGTGCTAATGACTACATCCTCGGCTCGCGGATCTGGCAGGTGAACGAGCGCGAGTACTTGGTGCTGGGCTCCTCCAAGCTGGGCGGTTCGCGCCTGCAGCCCGTGAAGATCGAGATGGGCGAATAGACCTTTGGAGCGCCGCCTGTCGCGCTCTTATAGAACGCGCGACCGAAGGTGCTCCAGTACCTGCTTCGTAGCGCCGCAGTGTTCAGATACATAGTTCCTGGCCTGCTCTGACGCGTGCTTACGTCGTTCAGGGTCGTTCAGCAATACCTTGAGTACGTCATGCAGTTGCGCGGCATCGTTCACGGCGAAGCCACCACCGCTTGCGATAAGCCCATTGGCCTCTGTGAACTTCTCGTGCCGTGGCCCGAAGATCACCGGCAATCCCCACGCTGCGGGTTCAAGTAGGCTATGGATGCCCTCGCCGAAGCCGCCACCCACATAGGCCACATCGCCGTAGCGGTATAGGCGGGCCAGCAGGCCCATGCGGTCCACCAGCAAGGTGCCTTGCGATTCCGGCCCGATCACGCTGGCGATATTGGCCTCCGTGCTGCCCTCCAGCTCGCTCCAGCGTGCCAGTGGTCTCGGGAAGCGTTGCTCGCTTGCGGCCAAGCCATGTTCGCTCAATTCATGGGGTGCTACAATGCACTTCGGCGCATTGCCGAGCATGCGGAACGCTTCGTTCAGCAGGTCCTCGTCAGCTGTCCAAGTGCTGCCACAGACCAAGGTGCTGCCGCTGCCGCGAAAGCCTTTTGCGATCGGCAACTCTTCGCTGTTCCGCACGATCTCGGCGACACGATCGAAACGCGTATCACCACTTACGCTTGCACGTTCCACACCGATAGTGCGGAGCAGTTCCAGCGAAGCTTGATCCTGAACGAAAACATGATCCAGGCCAC
>CAJDVV010000003.1_pt1 | contig 17643 bp, 16 predicted proteins | sample 7391421 | NCBI WGS metagenome assembly CAJDVV01 (sample SAMEA7055708, study PRJEB34461) | soil metagenome | biome: terrestrial ecosystem; feature: Peninsula; material: soil | place: Antarctica | collected 2016 | reverse complement strand
GTTGAGGCACTGCCGATCGGCGGGTCTACAGAAATGGAGTAGGGCGCTATACCACCGAAGCTACATGGGGTAGCGACATAGTTCAGGTTCTCGCAGACCCCGTCGCATCCCTGAATGGTCTGAGAGCCCCAGGTCACATTCAGTCCCGGTACGCTTTGAACCGTGATGCCTGCAGTCCCTGAAATTCCGCTGCCATCTGTTATGGTCACTTCATAATATCCAGGAGCAAGGCCGGTGATGAACACCGCGGTTGAATCCAATTGGGTGCTTGTGACACCATTGCTCCATACTACCTCGAAGGGTGAAGTGCCGCCATAGAATTCAGCGCTTACAGCTCCGTTGTCAAGGCCACAGGATGCTTTGGTAGCAGTGAGGTAGATGTCAATGGACTGGCCATGCGCCGCTGAGAAGAACAGGACCAAAGGGAGAAGCCAATAGCGCATGTGCATGAAGGTAAGTTGAGTTCTGCGGATATAGGACGCGTCGGAACCGCAGATCGCTGCCTGCGTGCTGGGATCGCAGCAGAACGGACTGCAACCCACCCAACATCGTATGGCTTACCGTTACACGCATACCGCAATAGGCGCCCTATCCCAGCCTTCTCTTACTTTCACCGACCATGAAAGCGACGCTTCGCATTTGGCTTGTACTTCCCTTTGTATTGCTGTGCATTGCAGCGCAGGGCCAAGGGGGTATCCGGTTCATCTTCCTGAACAACGAGCCTGTGTCAACGGGTTTCAACGCCGACTTCCTGCATTATGGTCTGGGCTACGATGGTGACCTGAACGACCGGCTCTCCATGGGTGTGCAGATGCGTTATAGCCCGGGTGCTTCATCCTGGGTGGTGAATTACCAGAGCAGCTATCACTTCAGCGATAACGAGAGCACCTCGTTCTACATGGGTCCCAACATCGGTATCCGCTCCGTGGGTGGGTCGCATAAAGCAACCTTGGTTCCTCTCGGCATGCGCATGGGCGTTCGCGGCGGACTTCAAGGCTTCTATGCCGACCTCTATGTTGGCGGACATTACAACATTGGAGGTGGCGGCCGCACCGAATTGGAACAGGTGGGTATTGCCGATATACGCACCACCAGCTTCTGCGCTGGCCTCGATCTCGGGTTCGGTTGGGCAGGGAAGAAGCGCAAGTGGTAGGCGCTACCGATCGCATCAGTGATGCTATCATTTGATAGCATCAAACCAGCCCATCACTCGAACAAGCTTCCCGGCTTCGCTGCCGGCACACGGCCCAAGTGCCTGTATGCGCGCTCGGTGGCCTGCCTTCCGCGCGGAGTGCGTTGCAGGTAGCCTTCCATGATCAAGAAGGGTTCGTACACTTCTTCGATAGTACCCGCCTCTTCGCCAACGGCCGTTGCAATGGTGTTAAGGCCCACTGGTCCACCGGAGAACTTGTCGATGATCGCGCCAAGGATGCGGTTGTCCATTTCATCCAGTCCGTGTGCATCCACGTTCAGTGCTTTCAAAGCGTGCTGCGCGATGGGTAGCTCAATGGTGCCGTCGCTCTGGATCTGTGCGAAGTCCCGCACACGGCGCAACAGCGCGTTGGCGATACGGGGCGTTCCGCGACTGCGGCGCGAGATCTCATCGGCAGCTTCGTCAATGATGGGCACGTGCAAGAGGCTCGCGCTTCGCTTGATGATGCCCTTCAGTGTGTTGGAGTCGTAGTAGTCCAAGCGGCTGTTGATGCCGAAACGGGCGCGCAGAGGGGCGGTGAGCAAGCCACTGCGGGTGGTAGCACCCACCAAGGTGAAAGGGTTCAGCGCGATCTGCACGGTGCGGGCATTGGGGCCGGCATCGATCACCAGGTCGATCCGGTAATCCTCCATGGCGCTGTAGAGATACTCCTCGATGATGGGGCTCAGACGGTGGATCTCGTCGATGAACAGGTTGGTGAGCAGGCCTGCAAGGTCTGCAGGCTTGTCCAGTACAGGCCCGCTGGTGATGCGTATGCCCACACCCATCTCTTGGGCGATGATGTTGGCCAAGGTGGTCTTCCCGAGGCCGGGAGGGCCGTGCAGGAGCACATGGTCCAATGCCTCGCCGCGTTGCTTGGCGGCCTGCACGAACACTTTCAGGTTGTCCGTAACGGCCTTCTGCCCGGCGAACTCACCGAACTGCCGGGGCCGCAGTACCTGTTCCAATTCCTTGTCGGAAGTGGAGCGCTGTTCGTGACGTACGTCGAAGGACTCTGGCATGGTGTTCAAAGGTAACGGCGGGCAGGGTCTGCATCACTTCAGCTCCGGTCCCAGATCGCTCCACAGGTCACCGAAGAAGATCCGTAGGCCGAAGGAGTAGATGGGTGCGTTGAGGTTCTCGCCGATATGATCGCCGGTCTGCACCGCCAGACGGAATCCCCAGCCTCCGCTCAGGGCGAAGTACTTCCAGAACCGGTACTGCACGGTCATGGCGGGTTCGTAGATCAATAGCCCGGTGCGTTGGTAGCGCTGCTTCCGGCCTTGGGCATTGCGGTAGATGGTGGATGCACCGCCGATGCCGATCTGCACTGGAAGGCGGATCTCCCACGGACCGCGCTGATAGAAGGCATAGTCCACGTAAGGTGTCACGTAGCCCACGCGCAAGCGAAGGCATGCTCGAAGCCGACTTTAGCGCCCATGATCCGCACGTTCTGGTTCCGGATGAAACTGCCGCGGATATCCAGCTTGGCTACGAATTGCGCAGGCTGTGCCGTGAACAGGGCGATGCTGTCCAAGAGCTGCCCTTGGGCGCTTGAAAGGCCGATCAGCGATAGTACGAGGGCCAGGGTACGCATCTCTATGAATGCAGAATGTCCGCCACCAAAGGTGCGGACATTCCGGTTGTGATCGGCTGCCGAGCTTCGGCAGTTCGCTGTAGTTCTAGTGTTCCTCTTCGCCTTCTTCCAAGGGAACGATCTGGCTTACCCAGTCCTCCACCTTTCCAGGCTTGCCGTAGTCGTATGCCCAACGGTATACCACAGGCAGGGGTCCGGGCCAGTTGCCGTGGAGGTGCTCCACAGGAGTGGTCCACTCCAATGTGTTGCTCTTCCAAGGGTTCTGCACGGCCTTGGGGCCACGCCAGATGCTGTAGAAGAAGTTGTAGGTGAAAATGATCTGGGCCGTGGCACCGATGATCGCGAACACCGTCACAAGAACGTTCAGGTCCATCACACCATCGAACATGGTGAACTCGGTGTAGCTGTAGTAGCGACGTGGAGCTCCGGCCAAGCCGATGAAGTGCATCGGGAAGAACACACCGAAAGCACAGACGAAGGTGATCCAGAAGTGGGCATAACCCAGCTTCGTGTTCATCATACGGCCGTACATCTTGGGGAACCAGTGGTAGATACCCGCGAACATTCCGAAGATCGCGCTCATACCCATCACGATGTGGAAGTGGGCGATCACGAAGTAGGTGTCGTGTACCTGGATGTCCAGTGCACTATCGGCCAGGATGATACCTGTGAGACCGCCAGCGATGAAGGTTGCCACCAAGCCGATGCTGAACAGCATGGCAGGGGTGAAGATGATGTTACCACGCCACAGGGTAGTGATGTAGTTGAACACCTTCACCGCCGATGGAATTGCGATCAAGAGCGTTGTCGCCACGAACACACTTCCCAGGAATGGGTTCATGCCGGTGATGAACATGTGGTGACCCCACACGATGTGTGGTGGCCCCACACGATGAAGCTCAGGAAACCGATCGCCAGGAGTGAACCGATCATGGCCCGGTATCCGAAGATCGGCTTACGTGAGCTGGTGGAGATGATCTCAGAGGTCAGACCCAGCGCAGGAAGCAGTACGATGTATACTTCAGGGTGACCCAAGAACCAGAACAAGTGCTGGAAAAGGATCGGGCTACCACCCACTTGGTCCAGTGCCTCACCAGCAACGTAGATATCGCTGAGGTAGAAGCTGGTTCCCATAGCGCGGTCCATGAACAGCAGCAGGGCTGCGCTCAACAGAACCGGGAAGCTGAGGATACCCACCACTGCGGTCACCAGGATCGCCCACATGGTAAGTGGGAGACGGGTCATGCGCATACCGCGGGTACGCAGGTTGAGGATGGTGGCCACGTAGTTCAGGCCGCCCATCAACGAGCTTGCGATGAAGAAGATCATGCTGATCAACCACAGCGTCATACCGGTACCTGAGCCGGGAATGGCTTGGGGCAGTGCGCTGAGTGGCGGATAAACGGTCCAGCCACTGGAGGCCGGTCCACCTTCCACGAACAGCGAGGAAAGCATGATGATGCTGCTGATGAAGAAGAACCAGTAGCTCAACATGTTGATGAATCCGGAAGCCATGTCGCGAGCTCCGATCTGCAAGGGGATGAGCAGGTTGGCGAAAGTGCCGCTAAGGCCGCCGGTAAGCACGAAGAACACCATGATGGTGCCGTGGATGGTCACCAGAGCCAAGTACATGTTCGGGTCCAGAACTCCTCCAGGAGCCCACTTGTCGCCCAGGAAGAAGTTGGTGAATGCGAAGCCTTCGCCCGGCCATGCGAGCTGAAGACGGAAGATCAATGACATGATCACCGCGACCCAGGCCATGAAGATGGCTGTGACCAGGAATTGCTTCCCGATCATCTTGTGGTCCTGAGAGAAGATCCACTTCGAGACGAAGCTCTCCTCGTGATGGTGAGCCTGATGGCCAGCGTCGGCAGTAGTGTGGGCACCCATGGTGTTCACTTGGATTTCGTTCAATTCGTAACGACCACGGCCTCCGCTACAGCGGCCGGTGCCGTATTGTTATCGGTAGCGTTCTCCTCCTTGGCAGGGGTCGGCTCCTCTTGCTTGGGGGCAATGAAGGGCTTCTTCATCGCTTCGGCGTACCAGGCGTCGTACTCACCGCTTGTAACCACGGTAAGGGGCATCTGCATGTTGTAGTGTGAAGAACCGCAGATCTTGTTGCAAAGCAGGATGTAGTCGAAGTTCTCGTTCTTCACTATGTGCGTACGCATGCTGTCGGTGCTGATGGTAGGTACCATCTTCATCTGGGTGGTGAGGCCCGGTACAGCGTTCATCTGGATACGCATGTGCGGGATGTAGGCGCTGTGGATCACATCGCGTGAGCGGATCAGGATCTGTGCTTCCTGGCGCAGGGGCAGCACGAATTCCTTGATAACCACGTCGTCATTACCGGCCAGGTAGACACTGGCAGCACCATTGGCCTCGATGTCCAGCTCCATCACCGTGCGCAGGTTCAGGATACGGGACTTGTGGCGCTGCATACGCTCTTTCGACTCGCTCAACTCCTCACGCTTCATATCGGGCATGATGTCGTTGGTGAGGCTGGTCTGCATCTCATTGATCTCAGCATCCATCTCGGCCAGACGTTCTGCCACGCTCTCACGGGTAACGATACCCAGCGGGTTCGTGCCATTGATCAAGCGGAAGTCCGATGCTCCGAGTTGCCCATCAGCGCCTGGGTAGCGCGCCGTCCAGTCGAACTGCTTGGCGTAGAGCTCCACCACCACCGCATCGGGTGAAGGAGGGGAGGTGATGTGGTTCCAAGTGGTAAGACCGTAGATGATGATCACCGCGAGCACACCTGCGGGGATCACGGTCCAGATCAGCTCCAGCTTGTTGTTGTGTGGCAACCAGTAAGCGCGACGATCCTTGCTGTAGACATACTTCGCAGCGAAGATGAAGAGCAGCATGTTGGTGAGCACAAAAGCAAGACCCAACACCAACCAGTTGAAATTGAAGAGCCAATCGACCTCGGCACCATGCTGGCTGGCAGCCACCGGAAGCATCTTATCACCATAGGCGATCAGGAGCCAAGCGAAGAAGGCGAAGTACGCGATCAGGAACACCCACATCAGGCGGGCATTCATGCGGTTATCCGCAGGAGAGATATCCTCCTCACGCTTACCGCGCAAGCGGGAAGTAAGCTCGTATACCCGGGCCAATTGTGCGATCGCCAGGACACCCAGCACGATCACGAGCAATATCAAGAGCTTGGTCATCGGTCGTTCTATGGATCAACCCTTACAGGAGGGATGTTGTTCTTTTTTGCTTAACGAAAAGTCGTACTGCCTGCTGCACCCTTGCTCGGCTCACCAAGAGTTGCTCGGCCAAGGCCCAAGCTCCAAAGGTGATCACCAGTAGAAGGGTGGCGGTGTGCATGGTCAGATCTGGTGGTGTACGCTCTCTTCGAGGTATGGATGGTTCACCGGTGTGAGCGGAGCTTTGGTAAGCGTGCTCAACACTCGGATGATAAAGATACCCAAGAAGAGCACGAACATGCCGATCTCCAGCAGACCGATGCCGTGGAAATGATGTCCCAGAGTGCCTGGAAGCACCAGCAGAACAGTGTCCAACCAATGACCCACGAAGATCACCGCACCCACAGCGATCAGGAAACGAGGGCTACGCTTGGCATCACGGCTCATCAAGAACACCATCGGGACTGCGAAGTTGACCGCAAAAATAGTCCACAGCAGACCGGGATGGTTGTCGATGCGCTCCATGAAGTAGGTGACCTCCTCAGGAATGTTGCTGTACCAGATCAGCATGAACTGGCTGAACCAGAGGTATGACCACAGGAAGCTGATGGCGAACACCCACTTGCCCATGTCCTGGATGTGGCTGTTGTTCACCTGTGGAAGGTGGCCTTTGCGCTTCAGGTAGAGCACCAGCACCACTGAAACCACCATTGCCGTTACCCACATACCGCTGAACACGTACCAACCGTACATGGTGCTGAACCAGTGAGCATCGATGCTCATCAGCCAATCCCAGGAAAGGGTGCTGCTGAACACGGCGAAGAACACCAGGAACAAGGCACTGCGGCGGTAAGCGAGCAGGTGGGTCTTGAGCAGGCTATCACCGGTCAAGCGGTCCATTTCCAAGCTCTTCTTACGGAACCAGTTCGCGAAGAACACGAACACGGCCATGTACACCAAGGTCCGGATCCAGAAGAAAGGCACGTTCAGGTAGGCCTCCTTGCCTGCCATGAGCGAGTCGTAGTTCGGGTTCAGAACAGCTCCTGCATCGGTCTTCAGCGCTGGTAGGACCTTGTCGCCGTCCATCACCATGTACTCATGGTACAGCGTGCTGTCCATCCAATGGTAGATGTGGTTCATATCCAACGAAGCAGCGAGGAATACCACCAACATGGCGATGATACCGAGCGGCAATGCGCCGAAGATGCCTTCGTAAACGCGCTTCACCAGCACGCTCCAAGCGGTCTCGGTGGCGTTCTGCAGAGCGTAGAAGAACAGGGCTCCCATGGAGATCCCGAAGAAGAAGAAACCGTTGATGAGCAGGTTCGCCCAGGTACGTTGGTGGTGATCGGTATGGTCGCCAAGTATGCCGACCAGGGTGCCCACCGCGCCCAGGACGATAAGCACCAGGGTGAAGGTGCGAGCCCGTTTGCTGAAGGTGAAGTTCATCGCTGCTGTTGCGTTGTCGTCCGTGATCAATTGGCAGTTTCAACCACTGCGCTCGTGCGCAGGAGCTGACCGCCGTTCTGCAAGTACTGTACGTAGCGGGTCACTTCCCAGCGCTCTTCCTTGTTGAGCTGCGAGGCGTGTGAGCCCATGGCCACGTTCTTACCATAGACAAGGCTGTGGAAGATCTTTCCTTCAGGAAGGTCCTTCAGAGCTGCGAGGTAGCTGGGTGGAACAGGATAGTTCCCGTTCACCACTACACCACCATCGCCTTCGCCTTTCGCACCGTGGCAGTGCATGCAGAACTTATCGTAATGGATCTTACCCTGGTCCACCACGGCCTGGGTCATAGGCAATGGGCTTTTCAGCTCGATACCGGCTTGCTCATAACCTTCCAGAGTGCCTGGGTAAGGGTAGGGCATGTTGTATTGCACCTTGCTCGGATCCTTGGAGAAGGGAATGCTGCCTTTGGCGGGCTTGCGTGCGCTTTCGCGCATACGCTGCTCTTTGGCTGTTTCCTCGGTGAAGTAATAAGGGTCCTGACCGAAGTCCACATAAGCTTCCAGAGCCGGGCTGCGGTACATGTCGGGCATGTATTCCACTCCAGGGCTGTTGGGATCGCTCTTGCAGGAGGCCAGCATGGCCATGGCACCCAAGGATGCGATGGTCAGGCCTTTGAAGTTCGTGAGCTGGATCATATCGCGGTTCAATACTGGCGTTCGTTGATCTCGAACACGGAGGTTTCGCGCAACAGACCGGTGATCGCCTCGGCGCTGTGGCCAAGGTTCTCAGTGGTACGTACCTCGATGATGAACTTATCATCGGTGGTGCGCGGATCGGGGTTGCGTGCCGGCATACCGGGCAGGGTCTTGTTCCGGATCAGGTAGGTGATGGCCATTCCATGCGCTGCACAGAGCACGGTGAACTCGAAGGTCACCGGAATGAAAGCGGGCAGGTTCTTGTAGAACGCCTGGCTCGGCTTACCGCCGATGTTCATCGGCCAGTCGAAGATGTTGAAGTACCAGATACCCAACAGTCCCAAGCCCAGTCCGAACAAGCCGAACATGAAGCTCACGATGGCCAAGCGGGTGCGCTTGATGCCGATGATGGGGTCGATGCCGTGCACCGGGAAGGGCGAGTAGACGTCCTTCACACGAACTCCGTTGGACACCAACTTGCGGGCACCATCCTTCAGGAGTTCTGGATCCTCGTAGACCGCGTATATGACCTTGTTACCCATGGTCTGTTAGTGCTGATGGTGTTTAGCTGCTTCCTGCTTGTAGCTCTCGCCGCTTCCCTTAAGGATCGACTTCACCTCGTTGAGGGCCAGTACCGGGAAGTAACGTGCGAAGAGCAGGTAGAGCGTAGAGAAGATACCCATTGTGCCCACGAACACACCTACGTCGACCCAGGTAGGGTGGAACATGGTCCATGAGCTCGGCAGGTAGTCACGGTGCAAGCTGGTCGCGATGATCACGAAGCGCTCGAACCACATACCGATGTTCACGATGATGCTCATGAAGAAGGTGAAGATGAAGCTTGTGCGTAGCTTCTTGAACCAGAAGAGCTGTGGGCTGATCACGTTACAGGTCATCATGCTCCAATATGCCCACCAGTATGGTCCGGTAGCACGGTTGATGAATGCGTAGCTCTCGTACTCCACACCGCTGTACCAGCTGATGAACAACTCGGTGATGTAAGCGACACCCACGATGGAACCCGTGACGATGATCACGATGTTCATGTACTCCACGTGCTTCACGGTGATGTAGCTCTCCATGTGCATCACCTTACGCAGGATCAGCAGCAGGGTCTGTACCATGGCGAATCCGCTGAACACAGCACCGCTAACGAAGTAAGGTGGGAAGATGGTGGTGTGCCAACCCGGTACGATGGATGTGGCGAAGTCGAAGCTCACCACGGAGTGTACAGAGAACACCAGTGGAGTCGCGATACCTGCCAGCACCAAGCTCACTTCCTCGAAGCGGGTCCAGGCCTTGGCATTACCGGTCCAGCCGAAGCTGAGAAGGCCATATACCTTCTTCATACCGGGCCTGGTCACTTTATCGCGGATGGTGGCGAAGTCAGGGATGAGGCCGATGTACCAGAATACGAGTGATACGCTGAAGTAGGTGCTGATAGCGAACACGTCCCACAGGAGAGGGGAGTTGAAGTTCACCCAGAGGCTACCGAACTGGTTCGGCAAGGGGAGCACCCAGTAGCTCATCCAGATCCTTCCCATGTGGATACCGGGGAAGGTGGCGGCCATGATCACAGCGAAGATGGTCATCGCTTCCGCAGAGCGGTTGATGGCCATCCGCCACTTCTGGCGGAACAGCAGCAACACAGCGCTGATGAGGGTTCCGGCGTGGCCGATCCCTACCCACCATACGAAGTTGGTGATGTCCCAAGCCCAGTTCACGGTCTTGTTCAAACCCCACACACCGATGCCTTTGCTGATCAGGTAAAGGATACAGCCTGTACCATAGGCTGCGATGAGGGCGGAAATACCCAAGAGGATATACCAGCCTCTCGGTGCCTTGTTCTCGATCGGCGACACGATATCATTCGTGATATCGCCGTAGGTCTTATGACCAAGGATGAGCGGTTTTCGGATCGCTGCTTCTGAATGCATGGGCTCCTCTTTATCCTCCGTCGTTTATGCTGTAGCGTCTTCCTCAACGTTACGCACCTTCACCAGGTAGTTCACGTTGGGTTGTACACCGATCTCCTCAAGCATGTGGTAGCTGCGGATATCGTCTGCTTTGTTGCGGATGTTGCTTTGCTTATCGTTCAGGTCACCGAAGATGATGGCGCCGTATCCGCATGCAGCACTGCAAGCGGTCTCGATGTCACCATCCTTCACAGGGCGTCCGGCTTTCTTGGCCTCGAGCTTACCTGCCTGGATGCTCTGTACACACATGCTGCACTTCTCGATCACACCACGTGCACGCACCGTTACGTCAGGGTTCAGCACCATGCGACCTAGATCGTCCCAGGCGGGGTTCACTTCACCGAACTGCTCGGTAACATAGTTGAACCAGTTGAAGCGGCGCACCTTGTAAGGGCAGTTGTTGGCGCAGTAGCGGGTGCCGATGCAACGGTTGTAGGTCATCTGGTTGAGACCTTCGTTGCTGTGGGTGGTGGCTGCCACCGGGCATACCGTTTCGCAAGGTGCGTGGTTGCAATGCTGGCACATCACCGGCATGAACACCACTTTCGGACTTGCGCTCGGCTTTTCCATTGCCAAGTAGCGGTCGATCTTGCTCACACCAGCGGCCTTACCACTCTCGTGGGTCATGTCCGAGCTGAAGTAGCGGTCCACACGGAGCCAGTGCATCTCGCGGCTGCGACGCACTTCGTCCTTGCCTACCACGGAGATGTTGTTCTCGCTGTTGCAGGCAGTGATACAGGCGCCACATCCGATGCAGCTGTTCAGGTCGATGCTCAGGCCCCAACGGTGCCCCACACCTTCCACTGGATGTTCGGCCCAGAGGTCGAACTCACGCACTGGCTTCTTATCCAGCGAGTTGATCACGCCATCGCCGTTCACATCCTCGTGGACGTTCAGCAGGTGCGACTGGTTGAATGCTTCCTTGTCGCCTGTCTTGAACACCCCGATGCTGGTCTCGCGCACAACGCTGTGGCGGTCCATGTGGGTAAGGTGCGTCTGCGTGATGGCGATAGGGTAGGTGCCGCCGGTCTTCTCCACGCTGCATACTGCGCTGTAAGAGACGGATCCGTTGACCATGCTCGTCAATGGATAGGCGTTGGCGCCCACAGGTGAACCACCGGCCACTGCGGCCTTGCCCACTTGTTCGCCATTCGCACCACGGCCGTAGCCCAATGCGATGGCCACGCTGCCGGACTTCTGCCCGGGGCTTGCCACTACTGGCAAGGTCAAGCTGCGCTCACCAACGGTCACTGTGACCAAGCTGGCAGGTGATTGCTCGCCGAGGTACATGTTGAGGCCCATGGTCTCAACATCGGCTGGGCTCATGCACACGTAGTTGTCCCAGGTCACCTTGGTGAGCGGGTCAGGCATTTCCTGCAGCCACGGGTTGTTGGCATGCTGGCCATCACCGATAGCTTCAGTTGCGTAGATCGATACCTCGAAGTCGCCGCTTGGCACGGACTTCTTAGCTGCGGAAGCTGCTGCGCCGAGGTCGCCAGCGAAGGCGGTAGCATCACCAGAGATCACCGACGCGCTGTACACGCCGTTGTGCACGGCCATGTTCCAAGTGTCCTCGAACGAAGCGATCATGCCGCCACTGGCGGAAAGTTCCTTCTGCCAGGAGCTCTTCACGAAGCTGTGCCAGTCCTTGTAGGAACCGGTCCAACGCAGCAGGCTTTCGCCCCACTGGCGGGTGTCGAAAAGTTTGGTGATCGTAGGCTGTGCCAAAGCGTACTCGCCCACTTTGGGCATGAAGTCGTTCCAGCTCTCCAGGTAGTGGTTGTCCGGGCAGATGTAGCTGCACAGGGTGGCGGTCTCATCGGCGAAGCCGCTGAAGCTCACGCTGAGGGCCACTTTGGCCAGACCTGCCTTGAACTCCTCCGCATTCGGAAGGCTGTAGGCAGGGTTCACACCGGCCATCAACAGGGTGCCGATGGCGCCGCTGTTCATGTCCCTCACAAGCTGGGCCACGGCTGTATCGCTGCCTTGCTTCAGGTTGCTGTGTCGGGCCAGATCGATGGTGTTTCCGTAGTTACCCAGCATGCTGTTGATGCTGTTCACCAGCACTTGCGTGCCTTCGTCGTTGCTTCCGCAGAGAACCACGCTGAAACCACGGGCTGCCAACAGTGAGTCGGCGGCTGCCTTGGTGGCTGCGTCGAGGTCGGCATTGCTTCCGCCCACTGCTCTTCCTCCGGTACGTCCGGCGATCTGGTCGTGCAGGCTGATCACGGTCAATGGCACTTGGCTCGGCTTGATGGCCGTGCGCTCGTCCGCGTTGGCTCCGGTGAGGCTCATACGGCTCTCGAACTGGAAGTGACGGCTCATGGCGCCATCGGGGTTCCGGCGGCTGGTGTACTGCCAAGTATGCTCGGTAGTGTTACCCCAGGAGCTCAGGAAGTCTGCATCGACGGATACGATCACGTCGGCCTTCGCGAGGTTGTAGCTCGGCATCACGCGCTTACCGAAGCTCTTGGCGTTGGCTTCGGTGAGACCCGTGTAGCTGATGGTATCGTACTGAACGTGCTCCACTGCGCCGAACTTGGCACGAAGCTCATCCACAGCAGCACGAGTGCTTGGGCTGATGATGGTATTGGTGAGCAACACAACGCGCTTGCCGGCGCCGTTCGCAGCTGCCAGACCCTTCACGATCGCATCATCCACTGTGCCCCAATCGCTTGCGACTTGTCCTTCACCATCCTTGGCCGTTGGGCCTTTCAGGCGGGCATTGTCGTACAGGGAGAGAACCGAGCTGTTGATGCGGGCATTGATACTGCCTTTGTCGAACGCTGGGTTGCGGTTGATACCGAAGCGTGGGTTACCCTTGATGTGGATGGGACGGCCTTCGCGCGTCTTCACCAGGATGCTCGCGAAATCCTCACCATCATAGTAGGTGCTGGCGTACCAGTTGGCCACACCCGGTGTGATGTCTTCCGGTTTGTTGACGTAAGGGATGGACTTGATCACGGGGGTCTCGCAGGCCGCCAAAGTGGCTGCACCCACGGAGAATCCGAGGAATTTCAGGAAGTCCCGTCGCCCGGTGGACGCACCACCGAAAGCCGGGTCGCCCAGGACTTGCTCGATGGCGGTCTCTTGCGGGAACTCATGCTCCCTGCCCTTGATAGCCTCAGGCTCCTGGTGGAGATCACCGAGGTCTTTCCAGTATCGCTTCGTGCTCGACATGCGGCGCGTTGTTCGGTCTTAGTAGTGGCACTTGGCGCATTCCCAGCCACCAAGTTCCTTAACTGTGATCTTGTCGTCCTCCAAGTACTTCTTCAGCTCGGCGTGACCGAGGTCGGTCTCCATCAAGCGGACCATGGTCTCGTCGTAATAGCCGTTACCGGCCATGTTGACCTCACGTTGGCCGTGGCAATCCAGACACCAGCCCATGGTGAGCGGGGCCCACTGTTCGGCCACGTCCATTTCGGTATCGATAGGACCATGGCATTCTCTGCAGTCGATCTTGCCCACCGCCACGTGCTGTGCGTGGTTGAAGTAGGCGTGATCGGGTAGGTTATGCACCTTCACCCAACGGATCGCTTCCTCTTCGCCGGTGTACGCCAGCTTTTCGGGATCCCAGCCCACAGCCTTGTAGATCTTTGCGATCTCCAACGTTCCTTCCGGACTGCGGCCTTCGCCCACTGCCTGGTGACAGTTCATGCAGATGTTGGTGCTCGGGATGCCAGCGTGCTTGCTCTTTTCCACGCTGCTGTGACAATACTGGCAGTCGATCGCCAGATTCCCCGCCTCCACCTTACCTGCGTGCAGCGTGTGGTTGAAGAGGATGGGCTGTTCCGGCTTGTAGTGGGCAACTTCATCGCCACCGTACACGCCGATCGTCCACAGTGCATTCCAGCCCAGTAGCACCAGCCATACGAGAACGAAGAGGCTTACGATGGTGGCGGCGAGCTTGTTGTTCCATGCCCACTGACCGATGCGCTGCATGAAGGTGAGGTCCGGAGCAGGCGCTTTGCCTTCCGATTCCCGTACAGCATTGTCCAAGCTCTTCTTCACGCCGCTCAGCGAGAGGCCAACGACCAAGAAGAGCAGCGCGAGTACGATCAACCAAGGCCATGGTGAGCCAGCATCCGTAGGACCGCTCACGGGGCCATCAGCGATGGCACCTCCTCCTGTGGGCACTTTGGGTGCGGGTGGAGCATAGTTGTCCACATAGTAGAGAATGGCGTCGATCTCCTCGTCAGAGACAGCTTGCGCTGGCATCGGGCTCTTCTTCCACTCTTCGAAAAGCTTGTTGGCGTAGGCGTTACCCGTTTTCAGGTAAGCCGCACTGTTCTTGATCCAGGCGTGGATATCACCCTGCCCTTCCCAACGGGCGGTCGACCCGGCAAGTGCTGGGCCGGTAAGATTCTTATCGGGCTTGTGGCAGCTTCCGCAGTTACCCTTGAAGAGCTTTTCACCTTTGGTATACAGCTCAGCATCAGCTCCTTGCGCGGTGGCAGGGGAGAATGAGAAGAGCAGGAAGAGTGCGAGGGTAGCCTGTAAAAGCCCGGGCAAACGTTCTGTGATCCTTGCTGCAAGCGACATTCCGGACAATTTGGTAGGGACCACGAACCGGTGATCCGGGCGCAAAAATAGAAGCAACGTTGATCTGGGGGCCTTATTCCGGCCCGGTTGCCACGGGCATGTCACTATTTAGAGCCGTTCTAAATAAGGCGCTACCCAGAAAGCCTTACCCCCCGGACCGACTTCCACCATCGAACGGCATACTTTTGGCCCTGTCCGGACACCATGCGCGCCTCACTATCCGTAGCTTTCCAATTGGCCTTCTTTCTTGGCCTGTATGCCCAAGTTGATGGGCCTCCTCCAGTGCGCACGTTCGTGCCCTTCACGCAGAAGGAGGTGGTGCTCCACGTGGACTCTCCCCTCATTGAGACTCCGAACGGAGTTGTCATACCGGGTCAGGTGCAAGTGATGACCGACCCGCGTGTGGAACGCGCCATGGCGGACTATAGCGAACGGAAGCATGCACAGCAGGGTTTCCGGGTCCAGATCTTCCTGGGCGAGCGTCGCGTTGCCGAAGAAACCAAGCGGGCCTACTTGCTTAAGTACCCCGATAGCGCCGCCTACCTCAGTTGGTTGGCACCCAACTTCCGATTGCGGGTGGGTGATCTGCGCACACGCTTGGAGGCGGAAAGGCTTCTGCGCGACCTGAAGGACGTTTATCCGGGTAGCTACATCGTGCCGGACGAGATCGAGCCGCCCATGCTTCCCACGCCGAAGGAGCAGTGACCTAGTACCGAGAGGCATCGTCAAGGTCCGCCCTTCGGAATTATCTGCACCCTGTCACCCTGCGACCTGCTCCTGTCACCTGCTTTCTGCCCCCTGGCTACAGGTCTTCAGGCTTGTTCAAGTTGCGGAACAGATCCCGCTCTGGCCCATTTTCAGCATCGCTCACCTCTATCCAGGCAGTCCGTACGTGCTCGATCGCCTCGCTCATTTTCAAGCGGTCCTGTTCCAGTAGCATCTGGAAAGTGGTAGCGCAGCGACGGTGATAGGCTGCCGAGAGTGGTTCGCTCCGGCCTCCGTGTCGGGGGATCACCGCATCGGTGAAGTGGCCAAGTCCGTTGGTGAGGCGCATCAGTAACTCTTGATCCACGTTGGGCATATCCACAGCCAGTACCAACAGCCGGTCCTGTCCGGCATAGCGCATCGCAGTGACCAGCCCACCCAAGGGGCCTTTGCCCGGCAGGTCGTCCGCGATCACGAAGGGACCCACATGGCCGTGCTTTTCGGGGTTGCCCACTACCAGAAGGTCATCCACCAAGGGCGCCAGTCTGTCCAATGCATGGTCCAGCAGTGTAGGTCCGCCCGGGTACAGGGGCAACAGGGATTTGTCGCTACCCATTCGGCTGCTTTTGCCTCCGGCCAGCACTACACCGGTCCAGCCTTTCAGTCCCATGCTCATGTCGGTAGGTGATATGCTTGTATGGCTTCGCCGAGGCCGAAAGCGCCTCGACCTTCGGGCAGGTATGCCAAGGCATTGGCGCCGAGTAGGGAGGCCAGCATGTGCGAACCTTGGTCCTGCAGCAGTGCTACCTGCCCATTGGTGATCCTCGCTGCTCGGAATTCACCCCTGCCATCTTTCAGTACTACAGCATGGGATAAAGGGAGCAGCTCGCTACGCAGCATTGGGCTGCGAGCTCCCTGCATTGCCCGGATCGCAGGCAGTACGTATACCCAGAACAATACCATCACCGCACGCGGATTTCCGGGAAGGGCCAAGATCAAGGTGTTGTTCCAGCGGCTCAGCAGCATGGGTTTTCCCGGCTTCTGGGCCACTTTGTGGAAGATCGTCCGTGCTCCTATCCGCACCAACGTCGGAGGCACCAGATCATGGTCTCCTACGGAAACGCCACCGGTGGTGATCACCAGGTCGCTGGTCTCCAGTGCATTGCGGAGGCTTTTCTCCAATGCATCGTCTTCGTCCGGTGCGTAGACCATGGTGCAGGTCAGTCCTTCTTGCTGAAGCGCGGCTACCAGCATTTCGCCGTTGCTACTGAAGATGTGCCCCGGGTTCGATGCTGCAGTTTCGGCGAACTCGTTTCCGGTGATGACCACTGCGACTCTCGGCATCCTGCTCACGGCTATCTCGGCCACACCAACTGAACGCAGAAGTCCCACCGCTTCGGGGCCGATCCGTTCGCCCTTCTCCAGCACCAAGGAACCGGCCGCCATCTGTTCGCCTCGTAAGCGCACATTGGCACCTTTGCGGAGCTTCACGTCGCTGTGCTGCATCAGAGAACCTTCCCGCTGGGTATGTTCCTGCATCACCACTGTATCGGCACCCTGCGGCATCATCCCGCCTGTGAAGATCCGGACGCATTGGCCCTTGCTCAGCGTTCCTGACAAGGCTTTGCCGGCAGGAACCTGGCCAGCCAACTCCCATGTCGTCACAGACTCGTCCCAAGCAAAGGCGTAGCCGTCAACAGCACTTTGGTCGAAGAGCGGATGCTCGTAGGGAGCATGCACTGCCTTCGCACTGAAACGCAGGTTGGCTTCTGGAAAGCCCAAGGTTTCCTCCGTAAGGAGCGGGATCTCCCTGAAAAGTGCTTCCAAGGCCTCTTCAACACTGATCATAGCTCAGGTCCTAGGTTGTCTGGTTGGATGGGCCATCCTTGTCCGCACTAGCGATCAGCTCGTCGTGGTCCAGTCCCTGCGGTGCATGGAAGCTCATCCAAGAACCGTTCTCTGTGTCGATCAGATCCAAGGTCTGGGCATGCGAATGGTCGCCAGTGCATACGGCATGGATCCGTTGTGCCATGCGTGCGGCAGCAAGGGTGGTCACCCACGCGGGTACCCGGCGCATGTCGCATTCGCTCTGGCTGATGTGCAAGGCGCCCGGGAACCAGTCGCGCAGGGCATAGCCTTCTTCACGCTGGGACGTGGCCGTGTGCAGGGTAAGCACCTGTACCTGTCGGTCGTGTACGGAGCCGCTCACCAAGGGTATCCGCAGTGTTCCGCAGAGCTGGTCCAAGAGCATCCGTGCGTGGAGGTCGTCCGTGCAGTCCACTACAATGCTGCAATCCGCGAGCAGTTCGTGTGCGTTGCCCTGATGCAG
>CAJDVV010000001.1_pt1 | contig 20802 bp, 18 predicted proteins | sample 7391421 | NCBI WGS metagenome assembly CAJDVV01 (sample SAMEA7055708, study PRJEB34461) | soil metagenome | biome: terrestrial ecosystem; feature: Peninsula; material: soil | place: Antarctica | collected 2016 | reverse complement strand
CGTGGTGTTCTATATCCTTTGTCTGGCGCTCAACACGTTCATCCTTTCCAAGGGCTTGCGTGGAGTAGAACGGGCGGCACAGATCGGCATGCCGCTGCTCATCCTCTTCGGGATCTTCTTGGCCTACCGCGGACTCACCTTGGGTACCAGCGGTGCTAGCGCCGAAGTGCCTGGTGCCAGCGCATGGGACGGACTCAACTTCCTCTGGACTCCCCAGTTCGATAGTCTGAGCAATCCCAAAGTATGGCTCGCTGCGGCAGGTCAGATCTTCTTCACACTCAGTGTGGGTATGGGCACCATCCATTGCTATGCAGCCTACGTGCGCAGCAACGATGATATCGCTCTGAACGCAGTTACCAGTGGCTTCACGAACGAATTCGTGGAAGTGGTGCTCGGTAGCCTCATCGTCATCCCTATCGCCGCGGGTTACCTCGGAATGGATTGGGTGAAGGAGAACGCCGGTTTCGGTATGGCCTTCCAGACAATGCCCTTCCTGTTCCAGAAATGGGGCCCCATCCTTAGCACCATGGCAGGTGTGATGTGGTTCGGGCTCTTGTTCTTTGCCGGTATCACTTCTTCCCTGGCCATGGGCACACCTTGGATGGGCTTCATGCGCGACGAGTTCGGGTGGGGCAGGGGCAAAGGAGCCGTCACCTTCGGGCTTGTTGTGCTCGCCTTGGGCCTACCTACTGTACTCTTCTTCGAGTACGGCGTGTTCGACGAATACGATTACTGGGCAGGTACGGTGAGCTTGGTGGTCTTCGCTCTGGCAGAGACCATACTCTTCGCATGGATCTTCGGTATCCACAGAGGGTGGGAAGAACTGAAGAGCGGTTCGGACATCAAACTGCCTTCCATCTACCGCCCCATCATCAAATACGTTACGCCAGCGATGCTCACCATTGTGTTCATCGGCTCGCTATTCACTCCCGTGGGTAACGAATGGCAGGATGCCACAGCATCACTTTTCTCGGGAGACGGTTGGCCCTTGGACGACTCCTCCTTGGTGAGCATGGTGGCCAATACAGGCCTCCATAAGCAGATCGCCGCAGCTACCGATGCCGAACAATTGGAGAAGCTGAAGGACCGCCGTTTCTACACCAACATGGCCCGAGTGCTGCTCTCCCTCACTTTCCTCGGCCTCTGCGCCTTGGTATACATTGCAGGACGTCGTCGCGCCAAGAACGAACAGGAACCTGTGAAAGCATGAACACGAGCGCCATCATCCTAATGGTAACTGTGCAGCTCGCCGTTACCTGCTGTGTTGCATACTTCTACTACCGCGTGCTCACCACTCCACCAAAACCGGAGCCGGATAGCTACACGGACAACGACGACGTGCCTAGGTAGGGCAGTAACGATAGCTACACGGACAACGACGACGTGCCTAGGTAGGGCAGTAACGCGTTCGCACTATTCTCAACTGGGCTCAACGTGGGTCTGACTTCTGGCGCTAGCTCGAAGTAGTGCTGCTGCGCACTCTGCGCTGGACCACTACGTAACATTTGGGGTAAGGTCCCGAACCGGCTTCCCCGCCGAAGGTGAGTTGGGTCCTGACTTTGGTGTACTGTCGTATCGGACTTTTCCAAAGCCTTGTCGTGCAGGCCGCCGTGGCTCGCAGATCTTCGCATAGGCGGTCAAACTTTGGTTCGCTGACCATTTCGTTGGTCCGTCTCCGCTGAGCGTGATACGCTAACTGATCTCCGTAGTAGACTGCAGCTGATAGCCATGAGGAAAGGATCCTATTGAGCTTTTCTGTGCTTATCTTTTCCAACCATCATCCTTTCGGGGTTGAAAAGATCGGCCATGAAGCGCGCCCACAAGCCGGCCAAGGAACAGATCAAGGACCTGTTCTATCTGCACCGCGGTGAACGCCGCGGAAGCCTCTTTCTTATGGCCATTCTGCTGCTGCTGTTGGGATGGGTGATCTATGTACAATGGATACGCACACCTCCTGTTCCCGACCTTACTGCCATCCAAGCTGAAATGGAGGGTTGGGTGTTCGAGCGCAAGGCAGCCAACGATAAAAAGCTACTGGCCTATCAACCTTTCAACTTCGACCCTAACAATATGGACCGCGAGGCCTGGCTTGCGCTTGGTCTTAGCGAAAGGCAGGTTGATGGCATCTTACGCTACACTTCGAAAGGCGGGAGCTTCCGTATAAAGAGCGATGTGGCCAAGCTGTATGCGCTCAGTCCGGCCGATTACGAACGTCTTGAACCCTACATCCAACTACCTGAAAGCTTGCCACCGCGGCAGAGCAGGAAGAAGAGCAGCTTCAAGCCATGGCCGGACCGGAAGCCCTATGAGCCGCGGACCGCAGACACAGAGCGCAACTGGGAGAAGCGTACAGTAAGCAAGGTGGAGGTGAACACCGCAGATTCCGCATCGTTGGTAGCACTGCCCGGCATAGGCCCATCGTTCGCAAAGGGCATCATTGCCTACCGCGATCGTCTGGGAGGCTTCGCTTCGCACGCACAACTCGCCGAGGTGTACGTGCTGAAGGACAAACCCGATGCCTTGGAGCGCATGATGGAACTGCTCCTGATCGACACGCTCGCGATCACGCGGATCCCCATAAACACCTGCACCGTGGAGGAATTGGCAGAGCATCCATACGCTCGCTGGAAACTCGCGAAGCCCTTGATCGCCTATCGGACGCATCACGGACCTTTCAAGACCGTGGCCGATATACGCGGCTGTGTCCTCGTCGATGAGGAAGCGTTCCGTAAACTTGCGCCCTATCTAAGTGTACAGTGAGCGATCTGCAAGCCCGGCTGAAAGCGGCCATCCGCGACGTACCGGATTTTCCGAAACCAGGTATTCTCTTCAGGGACATCACGCCCGTGCTTGAGGATCCTGTGTTGTGCCATGCCACCGTTGATGCCTTTGCGGAAGCCTTGCGAGCAAAAGGTGTGGAAGCCATTGCCGGCATCGAAAGCAGGGGCTTCCTCTTCGGAATGCCCTTGGCCATGAAGCTCGGAGTACCCTTCATCACGGTGCGCAAGAAAGGCAAGCTGCCTTACCGCACAGTGAGCCATAAGTACGACCTGGAGTATGGCAGCGCGGAGATAGAGATGCATGCGGATGCTGTTCATCCCGGTATGCGCGTTCATGTACACGATGACCTCCTGGCAACAGGAGGCACTGCTGCAGCATCCGCCGAACTGATCCGCTCGCAAGGGGGCATTGTGGCAGGCTTCAGTTTCTTGATCGAACTTTCATTCTTGGACGGCGTTCGTCGTCTATCACCCTACAACACGGATATCATCCGCCTTGTGACCTACTAAGACCATGGAATTCACTACCACCGAAAGCCAGACCATGATCGCACAGGCCGTGCGCGACCTCTGCGAACGCGAACTGCGACCCAATCTGATGGAGTGGGACGAAGCGCAGCATATGCCGATCGACCTGTTCAAGAAACATTTCGGCCCGGCAGGAATGCTGGGTGTGCTGGTGCCTGAAGAATATGGAGGAGCTGGTCTGGGCTATTTCGAGTACGTGACCACCATTGTGGAAACCTCACGCATCTGCGGAAGCGTAGGTCTTAGCGTGGCAGCCCACAACAGCCTTTGCACAGGCCATATCAAGGAATTCGCCAATGCCGAGCAGAAGAAGAAGTGGTTGACCAAGCTCGCCACCGGTGAGTGGCTGGGTGCATGGGCACTTACGGAACCCAACACCGGTAGCGATGCCATGCGTATGCAGTGCACCGCCCGCAAAGAGGGTAACGAGTGGGTGCTAAACGGGACCAAGAGCTGGATCACACACGGCAGTAGCAGCGATGTGCTGGTGGCTATCGTACGTACCGGCGAGTTGCTGGACAGCAAGGGCATGACCGCCTTCGTGATAGAGCGTGGAAACCCCGGCCTCAAGGCTGGCAAGAAGGAGAACAAGTTGGGCATGCGCGCAAGCGAGACGGCCGAAGTGATCTTCGAAGATTGCCGCGTACCTGAGGAGAACATCCTAGGCGAGGTGGGAGAGGGCTTCCAACAGGCCATGAAGATCCTGGACGGAGGACGCATCAGCATCGCTGCCCTCAGCTTGGGCATTGCCAAAGGTGCTTTCGACGCCAGCGTGAAATATGCCAAGGAGCGCGAGCAGTTCGGCCAGCCGATCGCCAACTTCCAGGCCATCGCTTTCAAACTGGCCGATATGGCCACGCGCATCGAAGCAGCCGAGCTTCTGATCCTGCAGGCATCCGACCTGAAGAACCGTGGTAAGAAGATGACCAAGGAGAGCGCCATGGCGAAGTACTATGCCAGTGAGGTGGCCGTATGGGCCAGCAACGAGGCGGTACAGATCTTCGGGGGCTACGGCTACACCAAGGATTATCCGGTGGAGAAGTTCTACCGCGATAGCAAGCTCTGCACCATCGGCGAAGGCACCAGCGAGATCCAGAAGCTGGTGATCAGCCGCAGCGTTCTCAGAGACTGAATCATTTTTAGAACTAACAAGGTTTCCACCAAGGTGTACACCCCTTTTCAACAGAAGCGCTCTTTGGAGCTTGCATCATTGGAAAGTGCTACTATCTTTGCGGCCCCGAAAGAATAAAAGAGACCCATGCTGATCATCCCGGTCAAAGAAGGCGAAAGCATCGATAAGGTGCTTAAGAAGTTCAAGAAGAAATTCGAGCGCACGCAGACCATGCGCCAACTGCGCCGTCGCCAGGCGTTCATCAAGCCGTCAATTGTGACCCGCAAGCAGAACATCCGCGCGGCCTACAAATTGACCTTGCAGACTGAAGAGCAATAAACGACCTTCAACGGTCGTTCCAGAAGGCGGAGGATCCATACGGATCTTTCGCCTTCTTTGCGTTGTATGCTCACAGAACGCTATCTCGACCACCTTCTGCATGAGAAGCGCTGTAGCCCGCACACGGCTGCGGCCTACCGCAGGGACCTGGACCAGTTCACGGCCTATGCCTTGGATTTCGGTCTGAAGGAACCCGAACAGGCTCCGGACCGACTTGTGCGCGGTTGGATGATGCACCTGATGGAACAGGGCATCGGCGCCCGCAGCATCAACCGGAAGCTGAGTGCCCTGAGAGGTTTCTTCCGCTTTGCTCGCACCCTCGGCATCATTGATAACGAGCCCACTGCCCTTATCGATCCCCCCAAGACCCCCAAGCGCCTTCCCGAATTCGTGGAGGAGAAGAGCATGGGCCTTCTACTCGATGAGCTTCCATGGCCCGATGGCCATAAAGGCCGCACGCACCGCTTGGTCCTGGAACTGCTCTACGGTACCGGCATGCGCTTGGCCGAACTACTGGGCCTTACCATCGGTGATGCCGATACGCGCGCGCTTACCCTGAAGGTGTTGGGGAAGCGCAATAAGGAACGTATCATACCCATGAGCGATGCCTTGGCAGAACACATAGGGGCCTATCTCCAAGAGAGGGTAGAGCCCGTAGGAGTAGCCCGGGAATATGGTGGAAAGTTGTTGGTGGATGAGAAAGGGAAACCCCTGACAAGGCGCAGCGTACAACGAATGGTTGTACACTACCTTAGTGCGGTCACCTCACAACAGAAACGCAGCCCTCACGTGCTGCGCCACTCTTTCGCCACACATATGTTGGAACACGGTGCGGATCTGAATGCGGTAAAGGAGATACTGGGCCACGCGAGCCTGGCTGCCACGCAGGTCTATACCCACAACACAGTGGATAAACTCAGAAAAGTTCACGCCAAGGCCCACCCGAGAGGAGGGGAGTAGGCTGTCATCAAACCAACCAAACACGACTTGAGACCATGAATGTCAACGTGCACTCCATCCATTTCGACGCGGATACCAAATTGGTGACCTTCATCAAGGACAAACTGGGCAAGCTCACCCAGTTCCACGATAGCATCATTTCGGCCGAGGTTTTCCTCAGGCTTGAGCATGATGGCGACAATAGACAGAATAAAGTGGTGGATATCCGCCTCGCGGTACCCGGTCGCGAACATTTTGCCAAACGCCAGGGCAAGAGCTTCGAGGAGGCCACCGCTGGTACCGTGGAAGCCTTGCGCACGCAGGTGGAGCGCACGAAGGAGCGTCTTCGCAGCGTGTCCTGAGAAGCTGCTCGAGAGCGGTTATTTTCGGTTCCGTAACACTTTTTCAAAGGCCGCGATGAATATCGTGGCCTTTGATGTTTGGCGGTGTAAGGATTGTTACTACATTTGCAGGCCGAAATCCGGGCCGAAGGGTCTGGATGAGGTAAAGCAAAGCGTTCTTTTTCTTGCTGTACAGGCCAATGTAGCTCAGCTGGTAGAGCAGCTGATTTGTAATCAGCCGGTCGGGGGTTCGAGTCCCTTCATTGGCTCCGAGAGTCGATCAATGGGGAGATACCCAAGCGGCCAACGGGGGCAGACTGTAAATCTGCTGTCTTATGACTTCGTAGGTTCGAATCCTGCTCTCCCCACCACTCTTCGGAATTGGTCCTTGTCGCTTCCAGGCAAGGGCTTATGGATGAAGTGTGAAAACCAAAGATCGGCACATTTGCGGGAGTAGCTCAGTTGGTAGAGCATCAGCCTTCCAAGCTGAACGTCGCGGGTTCGAGTCTCGTCTCCCGCTCAACCAAAGCCAAGTGTTCCTTTCCAGTACGGAACACTCGGTAGTATTTTGATAAAAGCCTTTGTAGCTCAGGGGTAGAGCACTTCCTTGGTAAGGAAGAGGTCGCGGGTTCAATTCCCGCCAAAGGCTCCAGCAGCGCACAGCTAGAGTGGGTCGACCCAAGGTGGGAAGATCAGGCCAAGTACAGTAAGCAAGACCGCATAACTACAACGAAGAACCACTAACCGAACGACAATGGCAAAGGAGACTTTCGTACGTACCAAGCCGCACGTCAACATCGGCACCATCGGACACGTAGACCATGGTAAGACGACGTTGACCGCAGCGATCTCAAAGGTCCTTGCAGATAAGGGCTTCTCAGAGAGGCGCAGCTTCGAATCTATCGATAACGCACCCGAGGAAAAGGCACGCGGTATCACTATCAATACATCACACGTGGAGTACCAGACGGCCAACCGTCACTACGCCCACGTTGATTGCCCAGGCCACGCTGACTATGTGAAGAACATGGTCACGGGTGCTGCGCAGATGGACGGCGGCATCCTCGTATGCGCAGCTACCGACGGACCCATGCCACAGACCCGCGAGCACATCCTGCTCGGTCGTCAGGTGGGTGTGCCTAAGTTGGTGGTGTTCATGAACAAGGTGGACCTCGTTGATGATCCAGAACTCCTCGACCTCGTGGAGATGGAGATCCGTGAGCTCCTCAGCTTCTATGAGTACGACGGAGACAACACTCCTGTGATCCGCGGATCCGCTCTCGGTGGCCTCAATGGCGAAGAGAAGTGGGTTGACAGCATCATGGAGCTGATGAACGCTGTCGATACCTGGATCCCTGTTCCTCCCCGCGAAGTGGAAAAGCCTTTCCTCATGAGTGTTGAGGACGTGTTCTCCATCACCGGTCGTGGTACCGTGGCCACAGGCCGTATCGAGACCGGCGTAGTGAAGACCGGCGACAACGTCGAGATCATCGGTATGCAGGAGGAGAAGATGACCAGCACCTGCACAGGTGTGGAAATGTTCCGTAAGCTCCTCGATCGTGGCGAAGCTGGTGACAACGTTGGATTGCTCCTGCGTGGTGTCGATAAGGACCAGATCCGTCGTGGTATGGTGGTCGCTGCTCCTGGTAGCATCACCCCACACACCGACTTCAAGGCAGAGATCTACGTGTTGAAGAAAGAGGAAGGCGGACGCCACACTCCTTTCCACAACAAGTACCGTCCTCAGTTCTACTTCCGCACGACAGACGTTACGGGAGAGATCACCATGGAGGAAGGTCGCGAAATGATCATGCCAGGTGACAACGTGACCATCCACGTGAAACTGATCGTGCCGATCGCTATGACCAAGGGTCTGCGTTTCGCCATCCGCGAGGGTGGACGTACCGTGGGTGCTGGCCAGGTGACCGAAGTTATCAAGTAAGCATTCATTGCACAGGCTGGCAGGGCCGTCCCGCTCATTTGCGGGACGGCCTTCGCCGCCGAATAGTAGTAGGAGAACGAACGGGTGTAGCTCAATTGGTAGAGCGAAGGTCTCCAAAACCTTAGGCTGCGGGTTCGATTCCTGCCACCCGTGCAAAAGCGACGAACAAAGTGGCAAGCTTCAAGACATATCTGAGCGAGAGTTACAACGAACTCGTGCACAAGGTTTCCTGGCCGACTTGGAAGGAACTCCAAAGTAGTGCGATCGTGGTCCTCATTGCTGCTCTCATCGTTTCGATGATCATTTTCCTCATGGACTACATCTTCGGGGTGCAGAACATGGGGCCTGCTGACACCAACCCCTGGAAAGGAGTGCTTGGTTTCATCTATAAACTCCTTACATAAACCATGGCTGGTTCAACCAAGAAATGGTATGTGGTCCGCGCTATCAGCGGCAAGGAGAAGAAGGTGAAAGAGCTCATCGACATGGAAATGTCGCGCTCCAATCTTGGTGATCACATCGCACAGGTGTTGATCCCGATGGAGAAGTTCTTCCAGATCCGTGACGGTAAGAAGGTGAGCAAAGAGCGCAACTTCTTCCCGGGCTACGTGCTTATGGAAGCCGAGCTTACCGGAGAGGTTTCCCACACTATCAAACAAATGCCCAATGTGATCGGTTTCTTGGGTGGCGAGAAGGGCGGCGATGCCGTTCCATTGCGCCAGGCCGAAGTGAACCGCATCCTGGGTACCGTTGACGAACTGGCTGATGCCGATGCCACCAACCACAATCCTTACCATGTAGGGGAGGGAGTGAAGGTGATCGACGGTCCTTTCAATGGTTTCAATGGCGTGATCGAAGAGATCAACGAGGAGAAGAAGAAGCTGAAGGTGATGGTGAAGATCTTCGGGCGTAAGACCCCGCTGGAGCTCAGCTTCATGCAAGTGGAGAAGGAAGTGTGACGGTCCGCAGAACGGGACTGCTACTATCGAATAGAAAGAAAATCAGCCCAAGCCGACCAAGTGGAAGGCGTTAACAAGGGCATAAACCAAGAAGAATGGCAAAGGAGATCTCAGGCTTGATCAAGCTGCAAGTAAAGGGAGGCGCGGCCAACCCGTCGCCCCCCATCGGCCCCGCACTGGGCGCCAAGGGTGTCAACATCATGGAGTTCTGCAAGCAGTTCAACGCTCGCACGCAGGACAAAGCAGGCAAGGTATTGCCATGCGTGATCACGGTGTACGCCGACAAGTCGTTCGATTTCATCATCAAAACCCCTCCTGCAGCTGTTCAGATCATGGACGCTGCCAAGGTGAAAGCCGGGAGTGGTGTGCCACACAGCACCAAAGTGGGTGACATTACCTGGGACCAGGTGAAGGCCATCGCTGAGGACAAGATGGAGGACCTGAATTGTTTCACCCTCGATAGCGCCATGAGCATGGTGGCCGGTACGGCCCGTAGCCTTGGTGTTACCGTTTCAGGCAACAAACCTGCATAAGCCATGGCACTTACGAAGAAACGCAAAGAGGCCCTCGCCAAGTACGATGTCACCAAGGTGTACACGTTGGACGAGGCTACCAAGATCGTAAAGCAGGTAAGCAGCACCAAATTCGACGGTACTGTTGATATCGCTGTACGTCTGGGAGTGGATCCCCGCAAGAGCACCGAGATGGTGCGCGGTACGGTGAGCCTTCCACACGGCACAGGCCGCGATGTGAAGGTGTTGGTACTGGCCGATCCAGCCAAGTGCGAGGAGGCCCTGGCCGCCGGCGCTGACATGGCGGGCTTGGACGATTACATCGACAAGATCAAGAATGGTTGGACGGATGTGGATGTGATCATCTGCACCCCTGCTGTCATGGCCAAAGTGGGCGCTCTGGGCCGTGTGCTCGGTCCCCGCGGCCTTATGCCGAACCCTAAGACCGGTACCGTTACCATGGACGTGGCGAAAGCCACCCGTGAAGTGAAGGCCGGTAAGATTGACTTCAAAGTGGACAAGACCGGTATCATCCACGCTGTGATCGGTAAGTCTTCGTTCGATGCGGAGAAGCTCTCTGAGAACGCGACCGAACTACTTCTGACCTTGGTGAAGCTGAAGCCCAGCACCGCCAAGGGAGCGTATATCAAGAGCATCAGCATCAGTAGTACCATGAGTCCCGGCGTGCAGGTCGATACCCGCACAGTATCGGTCTAATCCATTACCACAATGGCTACCCGCAAAGAAAAGAACGAGCAGATCGATCTGCTCACCGAAGAGATCAAGGGCACCAACGTGCTGTACTTGGCCGATACTACCTCCATGGACGCTGACGCTACCAGTCGTTTGCGCCGTGCTTGCATGAAGAACGGCATCACCCTCAAGGTGGTGAAGAACAACTTGCTGCAGAAGGCAATGGAGCGTGTGGAAGGACGCGATTTCAGCGGACTTGTACCTACGCTGAAAGGCCAGACCGCCATGCTGATGGCCGAGAAGGGCAACGCTCCTGCGAAGCTCATCAAGGACTTCCGCAAGAAAGGAACCAAGCCCGCGCTGAAGAGCGCGTGGATCGATGAGGCCGTGTTCATCGGAGACGATCAGCTTGCCATGTTGGCCATGCTGAAAGGCAAAGAGGAACTCATCGGCGATATCATCGCAGCCCTCCAGAGCCCGATCAAGAACGTCATCAGCGGCCTTCAGGCCAGCAGTGGCCATACGATCGCGGGTCTGGTGAAGGCCCTCGAAGAAAGGGCCGCCTGAAAAAGACTGTAAGGGAGGTACATCCTTCCTTCAAAACGCGTTACGCACTTCCCGATAGCTTTTCAAAAAACAGTAACAACACCGTACAATGGCAGACATCAAAGCCCTGGGCGATCAGCTCGTAAGCCTCACCGTGAAAGAGGTTAGTGAATTGGCCCAGTACCTCAAGGAAGAATACTCTATCGAACCTGCAGCAGCAGCTGTGGCAATGGTTGCTGGCCCTGCGGCTGGTGGCGATGCCGCTGAAGCCAAGACCAGCTTCGACGTTATCCTCAAGTCCGGTGGACAGAGCAAGCTCGCCGTGGTGAAGCTTGTGAAGGAACTCACCGGTCTCGGACTGAAGGAGGCAAAGGACCTCGTTGACAGTGCTCCTAAGGCAGTGAAGGAAGGTGTGTCCAAAGAGGACGCCGAAAGCCTGAAGCAGCAACTTACGGAAGCAGGCGCAGAAGTTGAGGTCAAGTAAGACCCACCAAGCGCTAGCGACACAGCAGCACGGAGAGGCCCCAAAGCGGGCCTTTCCGTCTGCGCTGTGATCGAGCCCCCAGTGGGCACCAAGACCGATACGCCTGCGATCCGGGCGGCATGCGGTGGACAAGGCAGTAGTAGGATCAAGAGTTCACAGGTCGACATCGTTCTTCTATACTCGCACACATGGCCCAGGCGAAGAGCATCTCCAAAAGAAACAAGCGCATAGGTTACGGCGGTAATGCCGGAGCTAGCGACTACCCAGATTTCCTCGATATCCAGCTCAAGAGCTTCGAGGAGTTCTTCCAGATCGATACCCTACCGGAGGCACGCGTGAGCGAAGGCCTCTTCAAGGTATTCTCGGAGAACTTCCCGATCACGGATACAAGGAACCAATTCGTCCTGGAGTTCCTGGACTATTTCGTGGATCCACCCCGCTACAGCATCGATGAGTGCATCGAGCGCGGCCTTACCTACAGCGTTCCGCTGAAGGCCAAGCTGAAGCTGTACTGCACCGATCCCGAGCACGAGGATTTCGAGACGATCGTCCAGGACGTGTATCTCGGCCAGATCCCTTACATGACCCCCAAGGGATCGTTCGTGGTGAACGGTGCCCAGCGCGTGGTCGTGAGCCAGCTGCACCGCTCACCCGGCGTGTTCTTCGGCCAGAGCCGCCACGCCAACGGTACCAAGCTCTATAGCGCCCGTGTGATCCCGTTCAAAGGTTCGTGGATCGAATTCGCCACGGACATCAACGGTGTGATGTATGCCTACATCGACCGTAAGAAGAAGCTTCCTGTTACCACCCTTCTCCGTGCCATCGGTTACGAGAGCGATAAGGACATCCTTTCGATCTTCGACCTGGCCGATGAGGTGAAGGTGACCAAGTCCGCCATGAAGGAGTCCGTAGGCCGCAAGCTCGCAGCACGTGTGCTGAAGAGCTGGGTTGAGGACTTCGTGGACGAGGATACCGGCGAAGTGGTGTCCATCGAGCGTAACGAAGTGCTGATCGATCGCGAGACCGTGATCGAGGACCAGCACGTGGAGCAGATCGTGGACAGCGGTGCCAAGACCATCATCCTGCACAAGGAGAGCATCAACGCAGCCGACTATGCGCTGATCTACAATACCCTGCAGAAAGACACATCCAACTCCGAGAAGGAGGCCGTGGAAGTGATCTACCGCCAGCTGCGTAACGCAGAACCACCTGACCTGGAAACAGCTCGTGGTGTGATCGACAAGCTCTTCTTCAGCGAGCAGCGTTATGACCTCGGTGAGGTGGGACGTTATCGCATCAACAAGAAACTGGGCCTGGAGAGCGAATTGAGCGTGAGGGTGTTGACCAAAGAGGACATCATCTTCATCATCAAGTACCTCATCGAGCTGGTGAACTCCAAGGCCGATGTGGACGATATCGACCACTTGAGCAACCGTCGTGTACGTACCGTGGGCGAGCAGCTCCACAGCCAGTTCGGCGTGGGTCTGGCCCGTATGGCCCGTACCATCCGCGAGCGTATGAACGTTCGTGATAACGAGGTGTTCACGCCTACCGACCTGATCAATGCCAAGACCCTGAGCTCGGTGATCAACTCGTTCTTCGGAACGAACCAGTTGAGCCAGTTCATGGACCAGACCAACCCTCTCAGCGAGATAACCCACAAGCGCCGCATGTCGGCGCTTGGTCCCGGCGGTCTTAGCCGTGAGCGTGCTGGTTTCGAAGTTCGTGACGTTCACTACACGCACTACGGTCGTCTTTGCACCATTGAGACCCCTGAAGGACCGAACATCGGTCTGATCAGCTCACTCTGTGTGTACAGCAAGATCAACAACCTTGGCTTCATCGAAACTCCTTACCGCCCTGTACATGACGGTAAGGTGGACATGAAAGCCGAACTCATCTATCTCAGCGCCGAAGAGGAGGACGAGAAGATGATCGCACAGGCCAACGCCAAGATCAACGAGAAGGGTGAGTTCACCAGCAACCGTGTGAAAGCACGTCTGATGGGTGAATTCCCTGTGGTGGAGCCCAAGGAGCTCGCCCTCATGGACGTTGCCCCGAACCAGATCGCATCCATCGCAGCATCGTTGATCCCCTTCTTGGAGCACAACGACGCCAACCGTGCGCTGATGGGATCGAACATGATGCGTCAGGCCGTGCCATTGCTTCGTCCACAGGCACCTATCGTAGGTACCGGATTGGAAGAGCGCGTGGCTCGCGACAGCCGCGTGATGCTCACCGCCGAAGGTGAAGGTGTGGTGAAGTTCGTTGACAGCGACCGCATCGTGATCGAGTACAAGCGTACCGATGATGAGCGCGCAGTGAGCTTCGACGGTGACGAGAAGGAATACAAGATCACCAAGTTCCTGAAGACCAACCAGAGCACCTGTATGAACCTGCGCCCCATCGTGAAGAAGGGCGAGAAGGTGAGCTACGGACACGTGCTGGTGGAAGGATACGGAACCGAGGATGGCGAACTCGCCATCGGACGTAACCTCCAAGTGGCTTTCATGCCATGGAAGGGTTACAACTTCGAGGATGCCATCGTGATCAGCGAGCGTGTTGCAAGTGAGGACATCTTCACTTCCATCCACATCGATGAGTACAGCATGGAGGTGCGCGACACAAAGCGCGGCCTTGAGGAACTCACCGCTGACATCCCGAACGTGGCCGAAGAAGCCACAAAGGACCTGGACGAGAACGGCTTGATCCGCATTGGTGCGGAGATCAAGGAAGGAGACATCCTCATCGGTAAGATCACTCCGAAAGGGGAGACCGACCCGAGCCCTGAGGAGAAGCTGCTGCGTGCCATCTTCGGCGATAAGGCCGGTGATGTGAAGGACGCCAGCTTGAAGGTGCCACCAAGCATCCGCGGTGTGGTCATCGACAAGAAGCTCTTCAGCCGTGTGGTGAAGGACAAGAAGGCGAAGACCAGCGAGAAGACCGTGCTGGAGCAGCTGGACAAGGAGTACGACAAGGAACTCGGAGTACTGAAGAACACCCTCATCGACAAGATGATGGGTCTGCTCAGCGGTGTCGGTTCCGCTGGCGTCTTCAACAAGTACAAGGAGGAGCAGATCAAGAAGGGCGTGAAGTTCAGCGCCAAGGTGCTCCAGAACGTCGATTTCGTTACCGTGGACCCAACTGGTTGGACCTCGGACGAGCGGATCAGCGAACTGGTACGCCAGCTCATCCACAACTACAACATCCGCCACGGCGATGTCAGCGGTGTGTTCAAGCGCAAGAAGTTCCAAGTGAGCATCGGCGACGAACTCCCTGCCGGTATCATGAAGCTGGCCAAGGTGTATGTGGCCGCCAAGCGTAAGCTCACAGTGGGCGATAAGATGGCAGGTCGCCACGGTAACAAGGGTATCGTTGCCCGTATCGTGCGCGATGCCGATATGCCTTTCCTGGAGGATGGCACACCTGTGGACATCGTGCTGAACCCGCTCGGTGTACCAAGCCGAATGAACCTGGGACAGATCTACGAGACCGTTCTTGGTTGGGCAGGTAAGAAGTTGGGACGCAAGTATGCCACCCCGATCTTCGACGGAGCCTCACATGATGAGATCAATGCCGAGACGGACGAGGCAGGCATCCCACGCAACGGTCGTACATTCCTGTACGACGGTGGCACCGGTGATCGCTTCGACCAGCCTGCTACGGTAGGTGTGATGTACATGATCAAACTCGCCCACATGGTGGACGACAAGATGCACGCACGTTCGATCGGACCGTACAGCTTGATCACCCAGCAGCCGCTTGGTGGTAAGGCACAGTTCGGTGGACAGCGCTTTGGTGAGATGGAAGTGTGGGCCTTGGAGGCATTCGGTGCCGCCCATATCCTGCAGGAGATCCTTACCGTGAAGAGCGATGACGTGAACGGACGTGCCAAGGCCTACGAGGCCATCGTGAAAGGGGATCCGATGCCCGCGCCGGGTATTCCGGAGTCGTTCAATGTGTTGCTGCACGAACTGCGCGGCCTGGCACTGAACGTATCCTTGGAGTGAACCAGCGAAGTGATCGGAAGTCGAACGAAAAGGAACGTATGACATGAAGAAGGCAGTAACGCTTAACAGCAACTTCGAGAAGATCGTGGTAAGCCTGGCATCGCCAGAGCAGATCCTCGAACTCAGCTTCGGTGAGGTCATCAAGCCCGAGACGATCAACTACCGCACCTACAAGCCCGAACGTGATGGCTTGTTCTGCGAGAGGATCTTCGGGCCGGTGAAGGATTTCGAGTGCCACTGTGGCAAGTACAAGCGCATCCGCTATAAGGGGATCGTTTGCGACCGTTGCGGTGTGGAGGTGACCGAGAAGAAGGTGCGCCGCGAGCGCATGGGTCACATCCAATTGGTGGTGCCCGTGGCACACATCTGGTATTTCCGCAGCCTGCCCAACAAGATCGGGTATCTGCTGGGCCTGCCCACCAAGAAGCTCGATCAGATCATCTATTACGAGCGCTATGTGGTGATCCAAGCCGGTATCGCCATGAACAAGGAAGCAGTGCCTGTTCAGTACCTCGATTTCCTCACGGAAGAAGAGTACTTGGACATCCTGGAGACCTTGGGCAAGGAGAACCAGTACCTGGACGATAACGACCCCAACAAGTTCGTGGCCAAGATGGGCGCAGATGCCCTGCACGATCTGTTGAAGCGTCTGGATCTGGATAGCCTGAGCTACGACCTGCGTCACAAGGCGAATACCGAGACCAGCCAGCAGCGTAAGAACGAGGCCCTCAAGCGCCTCAACGTGGTGGAAGCATTCCGTGATGCCATCAGCCGCCGTCCGAACAATCCCGAGTGGATGATCGTGAAGGTGGTGCCGGTGATCCCACCCGAGTTGCGCCCATTGGTGCCCTTGGATGGTGGACGCTTTGCAACCAGTGACCTGAACGACCTGTACCGTCGTGTGATCATCCGCAACAACCGCCTCAAGCGTTTGATGGAGATCAAGGCTCCAGAAGTGATCCTCCGCAACGAGAAGCGTATGCTTCAAGAAGCAGTGGACAGTCTCTTCGACAACAGCCGCAAGAGCAGCGCCGTGAAGAGCGAGAGCAACCGCCCGCTGAAGTCCTTGAGCGATTCGCTCAAGGGTAAGCAGGGCCGCTTCCGTCAGAACCTGCTCGGTAAGCGTGTGGACTACAGCGCCCGTTCGGTGATCGTTGTAGGTCCTGAACTGAAGTTGCACGAGTGCGGTCTGCCGAAGGAAATGGCAGCCGAGCTCTTCAAGCCGTTCATCATCCGTAAGCTCATCGAGCGCGGTATCGTGAAGACGGTGAAGAGCGCCAAGAAGATCGTGGACAAGAAGGAACCAGTGGTGTGGGACATCCTGGAGAACGTGCTGAAGGGCCACCCTGTGCTCCTCAACCGTGCACCGACCCTTCACCGTCTCGGTATCCAGGCATTCCAGCCCAAGCTCATCGAGGGAAAGGCCATCCAGCTGCACCCCTTGGTCTGTACCGCTTTCAACGCTGACTTCGATGGTGACCAGATGGCTGTGCACTTGCCTTTGGGCAACGCCGCGATCCTGGAAGCCCAGCTGTTGATGCTTGCCAGCCACAACATCCTGAACCCTGCTAACGGTGCGCCTATCGCAGTGCCTAGCCAGGACATGGTGCTTGGCCTGTACTACATCACCAAAGGCCGCCGGACGGACGAAGAGCGCGCCATGAAGGGTGAAGGCATGACCTTCTACAGCCCTGAAGAGGTGATCATCGCTTACAACGAAGGCCGTCTTGATCTGCACACGTACATCAAGCTGCGTTGGATCGATACGGAAGGTGTGAAGCATATGCTCGACACCACTTGCGGTCGTACCCTCTTCAACGAGGTGGTGCCGAACGAAGTGGGCTTCATCAACGAGGTGCTTACCAAGAAAGCACTCCGCGACATCATCGGCCGCGTGGTGAAGGAAATGGGTATCGCACGCGCTGCTCAGTTCCTGGACGACATCAAGGATCTGGGCTTCATGAGCGCCTTCAAGGGCGGATTGAGCTTCAACCTGGATGACGTGGTCATTCCAGAGGCGAAGGAGAAGCTGGTGAAGGCCGCACAGGCTGAAGTGGACGAGGTGACCGGTAACTACAATATGGGTCTGATCACCAACAACGAACGCTACAACCAGACCATCGACATCTGGACACACACCAACAGCAAGGTGACCTACACCTTGATGGAGCACATCACCAAGGATAAGCAGGGCTTCAACTCCATCTACATGATGATGGATTCAGGTGCCCGTGGTTCCAAGGAGCAGATCCGTCAGCTTAGCGGTATGCGTGGTCTTATGGCCAAGCCGCACAAAGGCGCCGGTGGTGGAGGACAGGACATCATCGAGAACCCTATTCTCTCCAACTTCAAAGAGGGACTTTCAATTCTGGAGTACTTCATCTCCACACACGGTGCCCGTAAGGGTCTTGCTGATACCGCTCTTAAGACGGCTGACGCAGGTTACCTCACCCGCCGATTGGTGGACGTCGCACAGGACGTGGTGATCACCGCCGCTGATTGCGGAACCCTGCGTGGCTTGGTAGCAGTACCACTGCGCAAGAACGACGAAGTTGTCGAGTCCCTTTACGATCGTATCCTCGGACGCACCAGTGTCCATGATGTAAGGCATCCACGCACCGCCGAATTGATGGTGGCGAGCGGAGAGAACATCAACGAGGACATCGCATTGGCCATCGCCAACAGCCCGATCGAGGAAGTTGAGATCCGCAGCGTACTCACCTGCGAAATGAAGCAGGGTGCATGCACCTTGTGCTACGGTCGTAACCTGGCCACTGGCCGCATGGTGCAGATCGGAGAAGCGGTCGGTGTTATCGCTGCACAGTCCATCGGTGAGCCTGGAACACAGCTTACGCTGCGTACCTTCCACGTGGGTGGTGTTGCGGGTAAGATGACCGAGGAAAGCGAGATCCGCGCCAAGTACGACGGCGTTCTGGAGATCGACGAATTGCGCACAGTGAAGCGTAAGGACCGCAACGGTGAGGAAGCTGAAGTGGTACTGAGCCGCAGCGCCGAGATGCGCATCGTGGATGCCAACACTGGCATCGTGCTCACCACCAGCAACATCCCATACGGTGCTTACCTGTACGTTAGCGGCCAGGCCAAGCTCAACAAGGGCGACCTGATCTGTACTTGGGATGCATACAACGCTGTGATCCTCTCCGAATTCGCTGGTAAACTCGGATTCGAGTCCATCGAGGAGAACGCAACGTATCGCGAGGAGATCGACGAGCAGACCGGTTTCGCCGAGAAGGTGATCATCGAGAGCCGTGACAAGAAGAAGAACCCGACGATCAAGATCCTCGACCTCAAGGGCCAGGATGAGCTGAAGAACTACAGCCTGCCCGTAGGCGCACACATCATGGTCAAGAATGACCAGAAGGTGGAAGCCGGCGACGTGCTTGTGAAGATCCCCCGTAGCTCCGGCAAGGGTGGTGACATCACCGGTGGTCTGCCAAGGGTGACCGAACTGTTCGAAGCACGTAACCCTAGCAACCCTGCTGTGGTCACCGAGGTGGACGGTATCATCTCCTACGGTAAGATCAAGCGTGGTAACCGCGAGATCATTGTGGAAAGCCGCACTGGCGAACACAAGACCTACATGGTGCCATTGAGCAAGCACATCCTGGTACAGGAGAACGATTTCGTGAAAGCCGGTCAGCCCCTTAGTGATGGAGCGATCAGCCCAGCGGATATCCTCAACATCCAAGGCCCGACCCGCGTACAGGAATACCTGGTGGACGAGGTACAGGAAGTGTACCGTATGCAGGGTGTGAAGATCAACGACAAGCACTTCGAGGTCATCGTGCGCCAGATGATGCGCAAGGTGGAGATCGAGGATCCAGGAGATACCAAGTTCTTGGAGCGCCAAGGCGTGAACAAGATCGAGTTCATGGAAGAGAACGATCAGATCTACGACAAAGTGGTGATCACCGAAGTGGGTGACAGCACAACGTTGGCCGTGGGTCAGATGGTTTCCATGCGCAAGTTCCGTGACGAGAACAGTGGCCTGAAGCGTCGTGATGCCAGCTTGGCAGAATCGCGTGCGGCACAGCCCGCCACGGCGCGCACCATGCTGCAGGGTATCACCCGTGCATCGCTGCAGACCGAGAGCTTCATCAGTGCGGCCTCTTTCCAGGAGACCACCAAGGTGTTGAACGAAGCTGCTGTGAACGCCAAGGAGGACAACCTGAACGGATTGAAGGAGAACGTGATCGTGGGACACTTGATCCCTGCCGGTACCGGCGCACGTGCATACCGCAATATCGTGGTTGCCAACAAGGACGAGTACGACCAGATGCTTGCTCAGCGTGAGACCGCTGCGGAAGTGACCGAATGAATCTGAGCTGAAGTTTTCGATCGGCGAGCGGTGCCTATTGGTATCCGCTCGCCTTTCGGAGAGCTCAAGCCTCACCTCATAAAAACAGAACACCATGGCAGATCAAAATGACCAAGCCCGCCCCAACCAACTGAACATCGAGATCAGCGAAGAGGTGGCCGATGGCATCTACAGTAACCTCGCCATCATCACACACAGCAATTCGGAATTCGTTCTGGACTTCGTACGTGTGATGCCCGGTGTACCGAAGGCCAAGGTGCGCTCGCGCATCCTGCTGACCCCGCAGCACGCAAAGCGTTTGATGCGTGCGCTGGCCGACAACATCAGCAAGTTCGAGCAGGTGCACGGTGCCGTGCGCGAAACGGAGATGCCGGAAGTTCCAATGAACTTCGGCGGACCTACCGCACAGGCCTGATCCACTGACATAACCTGAATGCGAAAGCCCTCCGGATCCCGGAGGGCTTTTGTGTTGGTTATAGGATCGTCGGGCTTTGCCGGATGTGCGGCCGGCCTACAGCAAGTGCGATGGAGCTGTATGATGCTTCAAAGGCGCAGCGCTTTCATGCGTTCCACCACCGAAGCATCGGCGCACACCTTCTCCAGCTCGCGGTCCACGTGGCGCGCGTAGCCGTCTTCAGTATAGCCGTGGCGGATCAGGTGCAGGTCCAGCACCAACTCGTCCACGATCTCCCAGAGTTCAGGAGCTATGCCATGACCTTGCGGCAAGCCCTTCGGATCGCCAGCGGTGCGTTCATAGTGGTCCAAGATGCCGTGATCGATGGTCATTCCTGCGATTTTTGATTGAAGATCACATATCCGAAATTCAGGCTCCACACCCAAGGTTCACGCAGGCCATCGAAGTAGCTCAGGTTGAACCAGACCGGCCCGATGGGGCTCTGGTAGATCAAGGAGCCTGATCCGATGTAGTATCGCTGGGAGAAAGCTTCAGCCGTCTCTGTGGCATCGTCGTCGCCGCGCACGAAAGCCTCGTAGGGCTGGAAAACATAGGCTTCCAAACGCAGATCGAACTTGTTCTTGGCCAAGGCGATGATCGATCTCAGCCCTCCTGCGAAGTATTGTGTGGCATGGTAGTTCTCCATGAAATATGTGCGACTTTCGGGTGTAGGCTGGAAGGCGGGTGCGTGAAGCACGGTCGCGGTGTAGTTCTGAAAGAAAGGCTGTGTGCTATAAACGCCCTCCACCAACATGCCGAACTTGAAACTGCCCTTGGGAATGAAGTACTTGTCCAAGGTGGCTTTGGCAACGAACCAGTTGTGAT
>CAJDVV010000028.1_pt1 | contig 20975 bp, 16 predicted proteins | sample 7391421 | NCBI WGS metagenome assembly CAJDVV01 (sample SAMEA7055708, study PRJEB34461) | soil metagenome | biome: terrestrial ecosystem; feature: Peninsula; material: soil | place: Antarctica | collected 2016 | reverse complement strand
TATGCCGATGGAGAGCGTAAAGGAGAGCTGCAAGCGAACGATGGCCTGAGCATCACCATCGTCCCTGGTGGGCTTTCGGCAAAGTCCTTGGGTCTTTCATTCAAGGCCAGCAAGCGCATAGAAGTGGTTCCTCGCCTAGCGGACAGTGGTGTCCGAGTGCGTAGCGATGGACAGAAGCCCTTGGAGCGCACTTACGACGGAAGCCTCTTGGTGACAGCCACTGCCAGCAGCATCCAGTTGGTGAACACCGTCCCCATAGAATCTTACACTGCCGGTGTGGTGCAGTCCGAAGCCGGAAACTACCACCATGCGGAATACTACAAGCTCCAGAGCATAAGTTGCCGCACCTACGCATTGAGCAACCAGCGTAAGCACCTGCCTGATGGCTTCGAGCTCTGCGATGCCGTCCATTGCCAGGTCTACCACGGCCGGGCGCGCAACGATAGTATCCACATGGCCGTGGAGGCCACGAAGGGGCTGGTGCTTGTGGATGCCAACATCCGCCTGATCCACGCCACTTTCCACAGTAACTGTGGTGGCGAAACGGTGAATGCGGAAGATGTGTGGAGCAAGAGCGAACCGTACCTGCGGGCAACTGCGGATACCTTCTGCTTGGCCGCTCCGCAGGCTACTTGGGAGAAGACCATGACACGGGCCGAATGGCTGGGTTACCTGAAGCGCAAGCACAAAGTGGGTGAGCTGACTGGCAGCGATCTGGAGGCTGTCCTGAACTACCAGCCCATGTGCCGCGATCTTTATCTGGGAAACACTTCTGCCTTGATCCGCTTGAAGGAAGTCAGGGCCGATCTGAAGCTGCGCTCCACCTTCTTCTCGGTACAGACAGAAGGTGATGTCGTGAAACTACGGGGTCGAGGTTTTGGGCATGGTGTTGGCCTCTGTCAGGAAGGTTCCATGCGCATGGCCAAGGCCGGACGCAGCTACACGGATATCCTTCATCACTACTACACCGATGTCCATCTGGTGGATATCGCAACGCTCGATTTCTTCCGAGAGGAATCACCCGGACCGGGGCCCTCGGCACCCATCAGTCGGTGATCCCCGACAAGTCTTTCAGCATGGCACAAGCGCGCATCACGGTTAACGACACAAAGGACCGGATCCGCAAGGGCCACCCATGGGTCTTCGGCACACAGATCATTCGCGAGGAGGGTAGCTATGAGCCCGGCGATGTGGTCGCCGTATACGATGCACGCCAGCAGGCACTCGGTCAGGGCTACATCAATCCTGCATCGATGATCCGTGTGCGTTTGCTCACTACGCGGGTCCACGAAACTGTTGATGCGGCCTTCATCAAAGCCCGTATCCAGCGTGCATGGCGTTTCCGTCAGCGCATGGGCAGCCCTGCAAGTTGCCGGGTGGTATTCGGCGAGGCCGATGGACTTCCGGGCCTAGTGGTGGACCGCTTCGTGGATGTTACCCGTCCGGATCATGCCGGTGTGCTTTCCATCCAGTTCCTTACCCTTGGTATGGAACGCTGGCGCGAAGTGGTGCTGGACACCTTGGAAGAGACTCTTCAGCCTGAAGGCATGTACTTGCGCAACGACGTCCCCATCCGTGAGAAAGAAGGCTTGGAGCAAGAACGCGGTTTCATCGGACACACCTTTCCGACCGATCTCGTGATCTCCGAGAACGGCATACGCATGCATGTGAATGTGGCCGGAGGGCAGAAGACAGGGCACTTTCTGGATCAGAGCTTGAACCATGCTGCGATGCGCTCCATCAGTTCCGGTGCGAAAGTGCTGGACTGCTTCACGCACACAGGAGGCTTTGCGCTTCACGCCGCAACATATGGAGCCAGCTCCGTGGAAGGTCTGGATATCAGTGCGGATGCTGTTGACATGGCACGCCGCAATGCCGATCTGAACGGCCTTACCAACTGCACCTTCAATACCGCCAACGTATTCGATCACCTTACCGAAGCGAGCCGCTCGGGCAAGCAATGGGATGTGATCGTTCTTGACCCACCCGCTTTCGCGAAGAGCAAAGGGGCCATCACAAACGCATATCGCGGGTACAAGGAGATCAACCTGCGCGCCATGAAGTGCATTCCGGATGGCGGCTTCCTGGTCACTTGTTCCTGTTCGCAGCACATGACTCCCGAACGGTTCCGTGCCGTGGTTGCCGAAGCGGCGCTGGATGCTGGCCGCACCGTGCGCGAGGTGTACTATGGCACCCAGCCGCCCGATCATCCCATTCTCTGGGGCGTCCCGGAAACACACTATTTGAAAGCCCTGGTATTGGAGGTACATTCCGGAAACACACTATTTGAAAGCCCTGGTATTGGAGGTACATTAGTGCCACACCGATACTCCGGGGGCACATGGCCGGCATCGATCTAGAAGGACCTTGGCGAGCTATAGTCCGTGCGCCCATGTTGCGCTTGGCAACGCCTTTCATGTTGGGCATAGTCATCGGTGGCTGGCTCCTTCCTCCGGCTCTTCCCTTGCTGATCATCTTCCTGGGTCTGACCATTACGGTAGGCATCCTCTTGCTGGGCCGCTCCAACCGACAGAAGCAGTGGCAGCAGGGCTTCGTGCTCATGTGTTGGTTCCTGTGCTTCGGAATGCTCTGGCAGCAATTACGCGACCCGCGTTCTTCACCGGATCATGTGGAACGGATCGCGGATAAGGACGGCCCTTGGTTGATGCGTGTGGTGGCCATCAACAGCACTTCTTCGCGCACCGTTCGAGCCGATGCCGAGGTGGAGCATCAGCTTCGCGAAGGAGCCGCACTGACCCGCAAGGGATCGGTGATGCTTACCGTACTGCAAGGCGATGAGCCTCGGACTCTCAACGTTGGTGACCGGATCCGGGTGGATGCACCCTTGACATCCATCGCGCGCGTTCCCGATCCCGGTGGATTCGATCGGCAGAAGTGGGCCGCTTCACGCGGGATCACCTTGGAGGCATTCGCGCCCGGCGACCACTGGCATATCGTAGGCCACGAAGGACACTGGACCGATCCCTTCAGCGCAGCACGCAAGGCAGTTTCGGAATGGTTGAACGGAAGTGACCTGCCTTTGCGGGAAAGGGCCTTGGTCAAAGCACTGGTGTTAGGACAGCGCGATGAGCTTGACAGCGAACAGCGCACGGCTTTCGCGCGCAGCGGTACCATCCATGTGCTGGCCGTTTCTGGAATGCACGTTGGGCTCATCTTCGCCATCCTCACCTTCATGTTCGGCTGGTGGGGCAGTAGCGATCGTGCTCGGATCTTCCGCGGAGTGGTGATCCTGCTCGCGCTGTGGGGTTATGCGGGCCTGACAGGCGGAGCGCCCAGCGTGCTTCGCGCCACGATCATGTTCAGCCTTTTCACCTTGGCCAACATGTCTGCCCAGCGCACGGATCACCTCAACAGCCTCTTCGCAGCGGCGCTGGTCCTGCTAGTGTGGGACACGAGCATGCTTATGCGCATCGGGTTCCAGCTCTCCTTTCTGGCGGTGCTCGGCATCATCCTGTTCTACAAACCCGTGGAAGGATTGTGGTCACCCAAAAGCAAAGTGCTGCGCACGATCTGGTCCTTGGCCGTGGTCTCCATCTCCGCACAGATGCTCACCACACCCGTCTCACTCTTCCTGTTCAAGGCATTTCCGGTCTGGTTCCTTCCTGCCAACATCGTGGTGGTAACAGCCGTGGGCTTTGCGGTGTATGGCGCTGTGGCTCTGGTTTTCCTCTACAAGATCCCTTATCTGGGAGCAGCCATCACTTGGGCCATGACCCTGTTGCTGAAAGGCGTGGGCTTGGTAACGGACTTCTTCGCGGAACTACCGGGCGCGTATCCGGATATCCGCATCGGCGCGTGGGACGTGATCTTTCTCTACGTCTGCATACTCGCATTCGTGGCGTGGTGGCAATGGCGTTGGCGCAGCATGCGCTGGGTTACCATGCTTGGCGTTCTGCTCCTGTTCAGTAGTTGGGGGCTCCGCGCCGATCGCGCTCAGCAGCGCCATGCGTTCGTAGTGTACGATGAACGCGAAGGTGTGAAAGCTGCAATGACAGAAGGGCGCGAGTGGGTGATACTCTGCGACTCCACGGTGTATCAAGAAGACCCTTGGTTCCAGCGTAAAAGTCTTTCGCACCGCAAGGCGGAAGGGCTTTCGGATCCGTTATTGCTAGCCCCGACCGCTTTGCGATCGGAAGCTGTAAGTATCCACGGGAACACTTTTGCAGGCGCCCATCGCTGGAGATCGACAGCATTCGATATCGCTTTCGTTTCCGAAGAGACGGACTGGCCGGACTCACTGGCTATTGCGACGCTCGATGTGCTAGTCTTGCACGATCTGAAGTATGTGCGCGAAGAGCGTTTGGAGATGCTCGCTAAGCATTGTCGACATCTGGTGCTTGCCGGCGGCATCGGCTGGAAAGTGCGCGACATGGCCCGTGAAAGAAGCTCCACTTGGACAGCTCAACTCCACGACATCCGTTCCCACGGAGCCTTTGTGTTGGAACGGTAGCTCCTTAAGCACACTGCTCTAGGCGCTGACGTTTCCTTCACTGCACTCCTACGGTATCGATCGCAGCGCGGCGCATCCGTTCTGCGATCATATAATGGAACTCTCACGACCCTATGTCCAGCTCTGCGAACAAATGACAGAACTGCGCCCGATGAACCTTGCCTAGAATGCTGCGTAGAACGGTTCCGATTGCGATCACATCCATGGCGCAAGTGAACGGCTATGCACGGATCACAGCCATATCGGGAGCTACGCTTACAGTCGGATCTTCCAATGAAGCTGCTGCGCAATTCCTGGTCGGTAAAGAGGTGGTGCTGATGCAGATGCAGGATGATGTGATCGGTACGAATACCGCGAACAACATCAACTTCGGGAACCTCTCAGCCATCAAGGAGGCTGGCCGTTATGAGATCCGTACCATCACATCCGTGGCGCGTAACATGTTCGGTGCGCCTACCGGGCTCGTGCTCAACGCAGCGCCTTCCATCGCTTTCAACACAGGTGCGAACAGCCGTGTGCAGGCCATTACATTCGAACTTCTGGGCGGTGGTAGCAACTTCACCACCACATCGACACTATTTCCGGTGGCTTGGACCGGTGACATTGGAGGCGTGCTGGCTGTGCAGGTCAAGGGCACGCTCACCATGGCCCATTCAATACACGCCGATCAGCTGGGTTTCCGCGGTGGAGCTGGAGATCAGGCTACTTCGAACAGTTGCAACCTTACCACTTTCACATCCGCGAAGACGGATGCATTCGCCTTCAAAGGAGAGGGTATCTACCTCGCTACGAGCACCACGTTCAAAGCTGCCAAAGGGAAGATCATCAACGGCGGAGGTGGCGGTAATGAACACAACGGAGGTGGAGGAGGAGGTGGCAACTACAGCGGTGGAGGTCTCTCTGGTCCCGGCCACGGATGTGGTGCCGGTAGTGCGGGAGGTATCGGTGGGATCGGTCTTTCGTCACACATCGCCATCGATCGCGTGTTCATGGGTGGTGGCGGTGGAGGAGGAGAAGGCAACAACAACGTAGCTACCAGTGGTGTCAGGGGCGGTGGGATCGTGCTGATCAAGGCCGATAGGATCCGCACCACCGGAAGCTGTTCGTCACTTCGCATTTCTGCGAATGGCGAGAGCGCCGCTAACTCTGGGAACGATGGTGCCGGTGGTGGTGGTGCAGGAGGCTCTATCGTACTGGAGGTGGTCGATTTCGAGATCGCGAATTCATGCTCGCTCGCCATTCAGTCGAATGGTGGCAGGGGTGGTCGGGTGAATGATGCCAACCAGCACGGTGGCGGAGGCGGCGGAGGTCAAGGAGTGGTCATCTTTTCATCCAGCATTCCATTGGTGGGTGTGACCGTGGCAACGAGCAATGGTGTTGGCGGTTGTAACACCTCTGCCTCATCGTGTACCAGCCAAGCCGAGTCGGGCCAAGGAGCGAACGATCGTGGGATCCTGAATGGCGTTTCCGGTCCACTTCCGGTGGAACTGCTCAGCTTCCAAGCCACCCAAGCAGGACCAGCAGTACACGTTACTTGGAGTACCGCCACAGAGCGGAACAGTAGTCATTTCCTCGTCCAGCGCAGTATCGATGCCATCCAGTGGGAGAATGTCGGTATGGTGGAAGGTGCGGGCAACAGCACAACGGCACGGGTATATCGCTTGATCGATGAGCAACCGCTCCCGAGGCTCTCGTACTACAGGCTGGAGCAAGTGGACTACGATGGTGCTATCGAGCATTCGGGCATCGTGCCTATTTCCTTCGCTGGCGTAGGGCCAACACTGCGGCTCTTCCCCAATCCGGCGGATACAGAAGCGCAAGTGTTCATCGAAGCCATTGATGGACCGGCTGTGCTGAGCCTTATCGATGCCTCAGGTCGAAAGGTGGCAGAGCGGCAGATAAGCTCTGGCAATACGCAGATCCTGGAAGTGGGCGACCTGCCTTCAGGTGCGTACATGGTGGTCTTAGTATCAGGCGATCAAGTGGCCCACAAGCGTCTACTGGTGCAGCACTAAGTGGCTCCGAAAGCTTAGCCCAGCTCGCTCAGCGGGAAGGTCTCTTTCAGGCGCACTCCCTTCTCGGTCATCTGCACCGTCGCACACTCGTTCTTGCCGTCGTGCTCCAGAAAGAGCACGTAGTCGTTGGCAGCGGCCGTCTCCAGAAAGCTCGCCTTCTCATCTATGGTCAGCAAGGGCCTGGTGTCGTAGCCCATCACCCAAGGCAGCGGCAGGTGGTGTACGCTGGGCAGAAGGTCGGCCATGTACACTAGTGTGCGCCCCTTGTACCGGATGTGCGGGATCATCATCGCATCCGTATGGCCGTTGGCCATCAGTACATCGAAGTCCGGGAACACCTCTTTCACGTAGCTGTTCTCGGTACTGCTCTGGCGTTCATGCTGAACGAATTCCAGCTGTCCGCTCTCTTCGATCGGAAGGATATTCTCGCTCAGGAACGAAGCCTTTTCGCGTGCGTTGGGTTTTGTCGCCCAATCCCAGTGGTAGCGGTTGCTCCAGAAGCGTGCGTTCTTGAATGCGGGCTCGAAGCCCTCGCCAGAAGCGCTCCGTTTGATGCTGCCTCCGCAATGGTCGAAGTGCAGGTGGGTAAGGAAAACGTCGGTGATATCGTCGTGCGTGAAACCCGCCTTGTTCAAGGAACTCTCCAGAGTGGGACCGGATGGTTCATAGTGCCCGAAGAACTTGGCATCCTGCTTATCGCCCATCCCGTTGTCGATCAGGATCAGCTTTCCATCGTGCTCCACCAGAAGGCAGCGCATGGCCCAAGTGCAGAGGTTGTTCTCGTCCGGTGGTAGATTCTTGGCCCAGAGCTTCTTGGGCACCACGCCGAACATCGCCCCTCCGTCCAACTTGAAGTATCCGGTATCAATGGTATGCAACTTCATTTCGCTATGCAACGCGTGTTGTTCCAGCGTTGGCCGTACGAAGTTCGCCCTTGCCGGATGGCCTTCCAAACGCTTTCGACAGGCGGCCGTGCACGGAAAGGCCGGGACCCACGTTGGCTGAACCTTCAAGTGCCGCAATTTCGTCCTGCATCCGGTCGCAATGCACAACCTGGCCATTGCATTGCACCAGCAGGGCCACGAAGTGAGCGGCAGTGACGACGAGATCTTCGAGCCCAGCCGGAGCCGTCTGGACCGCCTAGGCCTTCTGCCAGCACGCTTGGGTTGGCACCCGGAGGACATTACCCGCGAACTCGATGCGGTGATCCTGGGCATGCATGCGCGTATCGATAACCCGGAACTACTGCGCGCTCAGGAACTGGGCATCCCGGTTTACAGCTACCCGGCCTATTTCTACGAGCGCACCAAGAACAAGACCCGTGTGGTGATCGGCGGAAGCCACGGTAAGACCACCATCACCAGCATGATCGTTCACGTGCTAAGGCACGCTGGCGTTGAGTTCGATTACCTCGTTGGCGCGCAGCTCGATGGATTCGATTGCATGGTGAAGCTGAGCGATCGCGCGCAGGTCGCCATCATCGAAGGCGATGAATACCTCGCTTCAGCCTTGGAGCCGGTGCCGAAGTTCCACCTCTACAGGCCGAATGTCGCACTCATCAGCGGCATCGCTTGGGACCATATCAACGTGTTCAAGACATTCGATAGCTACGTGGAGCAGTTCCGCATTTTCACAAAGTGCATCGAGCCCGGCGGCAAGTTGATCTACTGTGCCGATGACCCTGAAGTGGCGAAGGTGGCTGCGGATGCACCCGACGGTATCCAGGGTATTCCGTACAGCGTTCCGCCGTATCGCATCGAGAATGGACTCACTAAGCTGATCACAACTCAAGGTGATGTTGATCTCCTGATCTTCGGGAAACACAATCTCGAGAACCTTGAAGGGGCGAGGCATGTGTGTCAGCAGTTCGGGATCGGTGATCCGGAATTCTACGCCGCCATCAGCAGCTTCCACGGTGCGGCCAAGCGATTGGAACAGCTGGCTGAAGCTCCCGGCAAGGTGGTCTTCAAGGATTTTGCACACTCTCCCAGCAAGCTGAAAGCCACTGTTGACGCTGTGCGGGAGCAGTTCCCGGATCGTGAATTGGTGGCCTGCATGGAGCTGCACACCTACAGCAGCCTTAGCGAGGGATTCCTCGATCAGTACGCTGGTTGCATGGATGCAGCGGATAGAGCACTGGTCTTCTATGATCCGCACGCCGTGCAGTTGAAGCGCCTTCCGCCCATTCCCGTGGAGCGCATCAAAGCCGCATTCGGCAGAGCCGATCTACTGGTGATGAGCGATCCCATCGCAGTGATGGGTGCTGTGCGACCAACCAAGCATAATGCGGTGCTGTTGATGATGAGCAGCGGCAACTTCGGTGGCCTTGACCTTCAGGCGCTGAGCGAGACGTTCATCGCATAAAGCGCCTGAACACCTTGTGTTGCATTGCACTGAGTACCAAGGACAGTATCGCGGAGACTACCAAAAGCGCGAAGAAGGAGATGGTAGCCCAAGGACAGTATCGCGGAGACGACCAACAGCGCGAAGAAGGAGATGGTAGCGAGGTTGAAAGGAGTTACCAATTGCTCCAGACTAGGTCGGACTTCTTCTTCGGACTTACCAGAGCGCATATAACCTAGTACTAGATCGTCCAGTCGTGTTTGGACGGCCGTTGTATCGATGTAGGTGTAGAACAACCAGATGAACAATCCCAACAGGAGGGAGTAGACCGCTGCGTTCTTGAAACTCTCGCGCATGAGCTCGGGAAAGCCCACAGGCCGATGTGCTCTCATCAGTCGCAGACCGGTGAAGAAGATCACCGTTACCAAGGCCATGAAGTGGACGAACATGAAGTCCATGCCTTCTGGGGTGTTCCCCATAAGGTGCATTGCGAAGCGCATGGCCATCACGGCGAAGGCTGTCAGGAGAGCGAGTGTCATTGTTCGCGGTCTTGCTGATGGTCCGGTTCAGTGAACTATCCGGTTGATCCGAGTTGATCGTTCGTAGAACGATCAACTATTCATAGACACCAGGAACTCCTCGTTGCTCTTGGTTCCTTCCATGTGCTTCTTCACGAAGTCCATTGCCTCCACACTGTTCATGTCGGAGAGGTGTTTGCGAAGGATCCAGGTGCGCTGGAGAACATCCTTGTGGTGAAGGAGGTCATCGCGACGAGTTCCGCTTGACATGATGTCGATGGCAGGGAACACACGACGGTTGCTGATCTTACGATCAAGCTGCAGTTCCATGTTGCCCGTGCCTTTGAATTCTTCGAAGATCACTTCGTCCATCTTGCTGCCCGTGTCGGTAAGCGCAGTGGCCAGAATGGTAAGGCTGCCGCCATTCTCGATCTTCCGTGCTGCACCGAAGAAACGCTTGGGCTTCTGCAGAGCGTTGGCGTCCACACCACCGGAAAGGATCTTTCCGCTGGCGGGCTGTACGGTGTTGTAGGCGCGTGCCAAGCGCGTTATGGAGTCCAACAGGATCACTACATCATGCCCGCATTCCACCATGGCCTTGGCCTTTTCCAACACCAGACCTGCAACTTGCACGTGGCGTGATGCCGGCTCATCGAAGGTGCTGGCGATCACTTCCGCTTTCACGTTGCGGGCCATCTCGGTCACTTCTTCCGGACGTTCGTCGATCAATAATACGATCAAGTACACTTCCGGGTGGTTGGAGGCAATGGCATTGGCCACGTCCTGCATCAACACGGTCTTACCGGTCTTTGGCTGGGCCACGATCAATCCGCGCTGTCCTTTTCCGATAGGGGCGAAGAGGTCCAGCACGCGCATGCTCAGGCTGGGGTTCGGCCCACCGGCAAGGTTGAACTTCTCGTCAGGGAACAAGGGAGTAAGGAACTTGAAAGGCACGCGGTCGCGCACCCAATCAGGGTCGCGGCCATTGATGCTCTCCACCTTCACCAGTGGGAAGAACTTGTCGCTGTCGCGCGGCGGGCGCACGTAGCCGTGCACGGTATCGCCCAGCTTCATGCCGTACTGCTTGATCTGCTGCTGGGTCACGTACACATCATCCGGCGAGGCCAGGTAGTTGTAATCGCTGCTGCGCAGGAAACCGTAGCCTTCGGGCATCACTTCCAGCACACCATCGGTCTCCACGAAGGAGTCGAAGGTGATCTGCTCTTTCTCTTTCTGCTCGCGCTGTTGGCGATCACGCTGCTGCTGAGCTTCGCGCTGTTGCTCGCGCTGCTGGTCACGCTGCTGTTGATCCCTTGGCTGTTGATCACGCTGCTGCTGGTCCCTCGGCTGCTGATCGCGCTGCTGCTGGTCCCTTGGCTGCTGATCACGCTGTTGTTGATCGCGCGGCTGTTGGTCGCGGCCCTGATCGCGGCCTTGGCGCTGGTCGCGATCCTGTTGGTCGCGGTTCTGTGGTTCCTGACGGCTTCCTTGATCGCTGCCTCGTTCCTGGCCACCTTCATTGCGGCTCTGTTGGCGGTCGCGGTCGTTACGGTCACGGCGATCGTTGCGTTCTTGACGCGGTTGCTGTTGTGCTTGTTCCGGGCGCCCTTCTTGGCGGCCTTCGCTACGCGGCTCATTACGGTCCTTACGCTCGTCGTTGCGCTTGGCGGTCCTGCTTTTCAGCTTGAGGTTCGCGGCGGTCTTCTGGGCGTTGTCGGTCCCTGCGATCATTGCGTTCGCGACGCTCGCGCAGCACAGGTGCTTTGGCTGCGTCCTCTTCCGCGGACTTTTCGGGCTGCTGACTATCGTCTTTTGCTACAGACTTGGAACGACGGTCGTCGCGCTCCTGTGGTTTTGCGGGGCTTTCGTCCCGCTTATCCACGTTCACCTCGCCATCCTCCTCGTTGTCGTCGTCGTCATCATCATCGTCATCCTCCTCGTCGTCGTCGTCGTCGTCATCATCATCATCGTCGTCATCGCTGTCCCCGAAGCGCTCGCCTGTCTGCTCGTTCACTTCTGGATCTGGATCAACCACATCGGGAGTCTCCTCCTCGGTGGCCATAGCGGCGATATCCTGTTCGTTGCCCACGAAGGTGGGGCCGATGGCCTTCGGCTTTTCGGCTTTGGATGCTTGCTGTTCGAGGATCTTGGCGATCAGGTCCTGCTTCTTCAGTGTGTCAGCCTTCTTCAGCTTCAACTGTTTAGCGATCTCCTTCAGCTCGGTCAGCTTCATGCTGCTCAGCGCGCTCTGGTCGTACATATCAGAATAGGATGTTCTGTAAGGGGAGCCCTCTGTGGGCCGATGGTAGCCTGATCTGCATCAGGCAAGAGGACAATAGGAAGAGAAATTGGCGGCTCGGCGAATGAAGTTTGCCCAGAAGGGACGAATGCACCGGCCAGTGCTATTGCGTTGCAATGTTAAGGCCTCTTGGCTCAATCTCAAGCGCCTTTTACACTTTTTCCACACAGTGCTCCGGTGCTTGCCGAAGCTGCGGTGGCTCAATAAGGGGCTATTTTCGCGCTCTGGAACGCTTTCAGCCTCTCCTATAAGCCATGATCCAACGCAAACAGACGCTTTTCCTCGCCATTGCAGCACTCTTGTGCGCGGCCACTTGGCTTTTTCCGGTATCAAACTTCCAGCGTGGTGAGGAGAGCTACGTTTTCGCCACCCATGGCTTCATCGGGCCTGATGGCATCCTGCTCGATGATCCGGTGCCGATCGCTCCCTTGCATATCCTCAACAGCATACTGGCCGTAGCGTTCATGGTGACCATCTTCCTATACGGCAATAGGCAGCGACAGATGCGTGTGATAAGTGGCATGTACATTCTGATGCTGGCCGTAATCGGCGGCACCTTCATCATCGACAATTCGTTCAAGGCCTACTTGAGCTCGGATGGCGCGGTGGGTCACTCGCACGGTGCTTCCTACTTCCTACCTCTGCTGGCCTTGGTCTTCGCCGTACTCGCCCATCGCTCCATAAAAGCCGATGATGCTTTGGTGAAGAGCATGGACCGCTTGCGCTGATATTCTGCCTCAGTGCGCCACTTCCACCTTCAGCGTAGTGCTGCTTTCACCCACCTGAAGTACCAAGAGGTAAGTGCCGTTCGGTAGGTCCTTCACGGGTAGTTCGAACAGGCTGCGGTCGCTGGTAGGGTAGAGGTCACGGCCTGTGATCCTGGTCCCGCGCATATCGAAAAGGCGTGATGTGACGCGCTCTCCAGCGCAACCACCGAGTAGTATCGTCACTACCTCGTTGGAAGGGTTGGGGTACACCTCTGCTTTGCAAGGCAGTTCATGTACATGTTCCGGAGTGCCCACCAAATTGCTCAGTGCGTAAGTGGCTACTCCAGCGTTCAAGGGCTCGGCCAACACGGCTGCGGCAGCCAGTACTGCCTTGGTGCAGCGCGTTAGGAAGGGGATGTCCAAACTGGCCGGTGTATCGTCTGGCGTGTGATAATGAGGATTGCGGAATTCGCTGCCATCGGTGAGCATCAATGCGGGAATGCCTGCGTCCCAGAAACGGGAGTGATCGCTGCGGCGTAGGTCCGGGGTGATCTGGCCGTTACCCAACACCGAGAGCGGTATGCGGCGCAGATCGGGAACGTAGTTGTCCACCGCACCAACAAAGGCCGCGTTCAAAGGATCAGAAGCGGTGTTGCCCACTACCGTGAGGAAATTCCCTCGGTATTCATCGGCCTCCAGATCCGCTACGGCAGCAGGGAACAGCGTGCCGAAACCGTTCGGCATCACTTGGCTGTTGGGCTCATCGCTGTAGTACCCGATCATCTCCATGTTCAGTACGCCGGCAATGGTCTCCCACGCGGGAATGCCGCTTTGCACGTACTGTCCGCTGCCGATCAGCCCGAACTCCTCGAAGCTGAATCCGATGTAGCGCAATGAGTTCTTGAAGCGAGCCGTATTGCTCACCGCATCATAGTGCGCATCAACGATATAAGTGCGGGTCTCGTTCTCCAGACCGATCTGCCTGCCGATCACATTTGGCACGTTTCCGCCCGCGAAGCTCACGCTCTGGGCAGTTACCTCCAGACCCGCGTTCTCGAAGGCATCGATGAGCGTATCGCGAATGGCATTGATGCCAGCCAAAGCAGTATTGTGGTGGCGTGGGATGGCCACGTTGGTGATCAGCTCGCTCATTCGGGCCTCGGTCACCTGATCCACCATCGCCTGGATATCCGGAGTGTTGCCGTCGTCAGCGATCACGCGTACGGTGGCTTCGAAGATGTTGGCGATCGCGCCGAAGTTCCATGTGATGCTCTTGCCTGTTCCGGGCGAAACCACGGCTCCTACATCGCCGCTCACCTGCGATACATCGGCCGCGAAAGTGGAACCACCGTCCACGGATGCTTCGAAGCGAACGCTGCAGGCATCGTTCTCATTGTCGCTGAGGTCGTAGTGAACGCGAACCGTTCCGCCGCCCTCATCCACCTCCACCAAGGTGATGGATACCGAGGGAGCTTGGTTCTGCCCCAAGGCGAAGATCGTAGACATGAAAAGGAAGCTCAGGGTATGTAGAACGCGCATGATGGATGGCTTGAGCCACCAATATAGCGCTGCTCCGATACGCTCAACGCTTGGCGGCCTGCTCCTTGAACTTGGCGATGGCGCTTCGCGTGAATTCGGAAAGCACCAACCTTCCGCTGATGGCGGCACGCTCTGCGAGCAGCGTGTCCCAATCCTCGGTGCCTTTCCACATCACGCGCTTCAGTTCCAACATCGCTTCCGGGCTGTAGCCGGCAAGCTCACGGCTGTGTTGTGCAATGCGTTCGTCCAGTGCTTCCACGGTGGAGAATACCTCCGCGTACAAGCCATGTTGCTCGCACCATGCTGCGCTTCGGCGCAATGCAGGGGTAGCGCTTAACAGACCGAACATGCCGGAGCCAACTTTGCGTTCCACGGCAGGGCCTACTACGAATGGACCGATACCGATGGCGAGTTCGCTCAACCGCGCACTCGCATTCTCGTGTGCATAAGCGATGTCCACTGCGCAGGCCAAGCCTACACCTCCGCCTACAGTATGGCTGTGGATACGACCGATCACGAATACCGGTGCAGTGCGTATGGCGTTTATCACAAGTGCGAATCCGCTGAAGAATTCTAGGCCGTTCTCTGCGGAATCGATGGCCATGAGCTCATCGAAGCTGGCACCGGCACAGAAGGCTTTTTCACCTTCGCTCTGCAACACGATCACCCGTACCGAAGGGTCCTTACCCGCATCGGTGATGGCCTGTGCCATTCCGCGCAGGATGTGGCCCGGCAGGCTGTTGCTCTTGGGATGATGGAAAGTAACGATGGCTACACCATCGTTGGTGGCGGACTGTACGTGACCGTCGTTCATGTTGGTATCGATAAGGATCGACCCCAAAGGAAAGCAATGAAGCCCTTATCCCGAAGGATGGAGCGTGCCGGGTCTTAAGGCAGTGGGTCACCTACAGATACCGCGCAAACGTGGCCTGGTTCGCCATGCGCCGGATTCGCCGTACCCGAGGGGAGGGTTACGTCGCTGGAGCTCGCAGATGGGATGGTCATGGTCTGCGGTGCGAAGTCCGTACCGCCGCCCATCTGGATGTTCTGTCCATCGGCTGGAGCGGTAGTACCTCCGCTTCCGTCCAAGGGCTGTCCCACTGGGATCTCACAGACGTGACCGGGCTCGCCGTGCGGAGGATTCAATTGTGCACTGCTGCCGCTGCTCGCTGGTGCAGTTGTGCCTGCAGCTGGCATCGCCGGCATGGAGCTGGGGGCATCGCTGTTAGGTGTATCGGAACTGCAGGCGCTCAGCAGAATGACGCTTGAGAACAGCAGGGAGAAGGCGGTTGGGATTTTCATAGGTGTTGAAAGGCAAGGACCTTCTATAGCTCCCTGCGGTACGAAGGTACGAAGCTGTTGATCGAAGGATGTTGATCCACTCTCTCGAGCCTATTGCCGGGACTTGATCACTCGCACACTGCTGATGCCTTCAGGCCGTTGCGCTGTGAGCACGTAAACGCCGGGTGTTTGGCCGCTCAGGTCCATTTGGATCCTGTTCACACCCGCATGGAACACATGCGGAACCACTTGCACCAAGCGACCATGCATATCAGTAAGCCTCAGCTCGCCGTCGCCGGGGCCAGCACATTCGTAGCTCACGTAGAGCTCGTCCACGCAAGGCACAGGGAACGCGAAGAGCTCTTGACCTTCTTTCCGGAAGTGTGCGGTAATGGTGCCATCCGCGGCAAATTCCGATCGGAGGCTAGGCGATGTGCTGAATGTGCCGTCGTTATCGCTGTAGCGCCAATGGTCGAAAACGAAGCCTTCATTGGCATGGGCCGTTAGATCGATGGCGTTACCGTTGAAGTAGGTTCCCTGAAATGGCAGCTCCGGTTCCAAGGTGTTCAGTGTGAAGCTCCCCGCATCAGGTGGAAAGCTCTCGAAATCCAGTAGGACCTTGTTGGGTAGTGTGAAACGGTCCAGTATCTGCTCTTGCACATACCCGCTTCGCACGGCGAAGAACTCTGGGATCAATTGTCCAGCGTGCCATTCCCGTGCTCCCCAATCGCAGGACCAGCGTGCATAATGGTGCATGGCTTCCACATCTGTGGTGCTGGTGATCTTGTCCAGTTCCGCCAGCATTGCCGTGTTGGAGAATGTGGTGTTCATCAGGTCGGCAAGCCGATTGATGAAGTTTCGTTTGAACTCCTCATTCTCCAGAAGCTGCTGGAAGATCGCGCTATGCATCCAATCCGCTTCCTGGTCCTGGATGCGTTGGAACAGGTTCACGTCCATGCTGATCCAGCCGTACACGTTCATGGTCGCATCCAGATCGTGCATCACGTAGCGCCACTTCCCCGTGCTTACCGAAGGTTTCCAAGCGCGCACGTTGTTCGTGGGCCAGTCCACGTTTCCCGCGAAGATCTCAAGCGCGAGATAGTCCTTCAGGCTCTTCAGGTCCAGCGAGCTGTCCACATGGGCAAAGTGCGCTGCGTCGTTCATGTCATTGTCCACGATGTAGCTGTGCAGCTGGGCGAAATGGATGCTGTCGCCCTGTACGGGGATGTTCTCCTGATCCATGAACAGCACTCCATCGCGGTCCACGCCATGGTTCAGGGCCACGTCCTTCGGGCTCAATCGTTCCCGTAGGTTCATCAGGCCCCAGTAGGTTCCGTTGATGTAGACCCGCACCGGGCGGAAAGCCAGCACATCGATGTCCAGCTTAGCATGAAGCGCGGTCTGGTGCCACAGTCCATCGCGGAAATGGGCCAGACAGAAATCGCCTCCGGAATTACGCAGTACCAGGTGTTTGTATTGCTCGAAACGACCACGTTCGGGGAAGAAAGGGAACTCGATCAGCTCGTTGCCGTAGCGCTTGCGGCCGGTGAGGCGCAGTGAGCGCTGTGGCTTCGTACGGGCTTGCGTACCGCCGTGCATGCGTAGGTCCACTTGCTGCACATGGGCTTGCCTGCCTTGTTCATCGAAGAACTCCATTCGCACGGGTATGTCCCGGTTGGACCAGAAGTTGGCGCCATGGAATGGTGAGAGCGAGTCGGCATCCGGCCCCATCATGTAAAGTCCGAATTCCTCATCGAACATGCTGTCCGGGTCCACCGAAATGGAGATCACAGGTAGAGTAGAAGGTTCGTTCACGAAATAGGTGCCTGTGAACACTTGCGATGGCAGATGATCGGAAGTTCGTGCTTGCGCTTTCACCACCATGGTCGAGTTCAACCCCAATGAGCCTGCGTAGAGCGAACTTGTGGCATCAGGGTCCCTACCATTGAGTGTGGAGCGGATCACCGCGCCGGCACTTCCGTGAAGGAACAAAGTGGCGCCCGCCGGGACATGTCCGGGCACAATGCTCGCGATGGGCATTGCTGTATAGCCCGCGTAGCTCGTCGTGTTGTTAGGTGCACCAGGAGTTGGCTGGTCGAATATGCGCAGGCCTTGACCATCCGAGGATATGCCCACGCTATTATCGCTGCTCAGCCAAGGGATATCCATCCGGTCCACCAGCTCCAATACTTCGGAAAAGAGGAACACCGACTCTCCGTCCTGCGAGATCCCGAAAGGGAAATGATCAGCGCCGCTTTCGCTGTGTGCTGCGAAGAACAGTGCGTAGCCACCGGCTTCCAGCACGAGTTCCGGCAAGCGCCACATGGACGGTTCGTTCAAGCGATCGCTGAGATGGTAGTCGGCAAGTTGAAGCGCAGAGCTACCAGCATTGTGAAGCTCGATCCAATCCGGGTGGTGCCCGAAAGCATCTTCCACATTGAGATAGTTCTTGGAGCAGACCTCGTTGATCCGCAGCTGCGCATGGCTCTGCGTGCCCGACGCGATGCAGATGCAGAGCACCACACAATAACGAGCGGTATTTACGAGCGATGACAAAGGGAGCTGGGCTTTCGCAACGTGTAAAGTTACGTGGCTCCCAGTGCAAGGTTCGGCTCCGTCTCGAATGTGCCTCCTTAGATCCGAGCCTGGTAGGTGTACAGATCGAAGTACCGTCCTTCTTTGGCGATCAGTTCATCGTGCGTTCCACGTTCCGCGATGATGCCCTGTTCGATCACAAGGATCTCGGTGGCCTGCCGGATGGTGCTCAAACGGTGGGCGATCACGAAGGTGGTACGGTCCTTCACCAGCTCGTTCAAGCTGCGCTGGATCAATGCTTCGCTCTCGGTGTCCAGGTTACTGGTGGCCTCATCAAGGATCAGGATCCGCGGATCGGCTAGCATTGCCCGTGCAATGGCCACACGTTGCCGTTGGCCTCCGCTGAGCTTCACGCCCCGTTCGCCGATCACGGTTTCCAGACCGAGCTCCATACGGTCCGTGAATTCGCTCACGTATGCTGCCTTCACCGCACGCTGAAGTTGTTCTTCAGTAGCCTCGGGTCTAGGGAAAAGGATGTTCTCGCGGATGCTGCCCTCGAACAGGAAATCATCCTGCAACACCACTCCCAGATGCTGGCGATAGCTGCTCAAGCGCACCTTGCTCAGGTCCTCTCCATCCACAGTCACCTTGCCGGAAGTAGGTGTCAGGAAGGTGGCCGCCAGACTCGCGATGGTGGTCTTACCGCTACCGGAAGTGCCCACCAATGCGATCACGCTACCTGCTTCGGCCTTGAAACTGATGCCGTGAAGCACCTCTTTGTTCTCATCGTAGCCGAATCGCACGTCGTGGAATTCGATAGTGCCCTTCACGTCGCCGAGTATCACCGGTCGCTCCTCCGGAAGATCTTCTGGTTCCATGCTCATCAGCTCTTCGGTGCGGTCCAGCCCGGCGAATGCTTCGGTGAGCTGGCTACCGATGTTGCTCATCTGCACAATGGGTGCGATCATGAAACCGAGGTAGAGCGTGAAGGCCAGGAATTCGCCGATGGTGAGCTCGTCCTGGATGATCTGCCAACCGCCGATGCCCATGATCCCGGCGCTGGCCAGGCCAAGGAGAAGCGTACCGCTGCTGGTGATCAGTGCGGTCGCAGTAAGGCTCTGCTTCACATTCTGGAACAAGCGGTCCACACCGACCTCGAAATTCCTGTTCTCCTGTTCTTCCGCATTGAAGCCTTTGATCACTCGAACACCGTTGAGCGTTTCGGTAAGTCGGCCAGTCACCTCAGCATTGATCACACCCCTTTTGCGGAAAATAGGCCGGATGCCGGCGAAGGCCTTCATGGCAATGAAAGCGAAGATGCTTACAGGGACCAAGGTGTAGACGGTCATCACAGGGCTGATGCTTATCAGCAGGAAAAGCGAGATGATGGCCGTGATAGTGCCGCCCACCAGTTGCACCAGACCGGTGCCGATCAGGTTGCGCACGCCTTCCACATCACTCATGATCCGACTCACCAAGGCACCGCTCTTCGTGTTGTTGAAGAAGCTGATCGGCAGCGAGAGCACCTTGCGTTGCACATCTGCGCGCAGCTGACTGATCAGAAGTTGCGCTTCTACGCTGAGTATTTTGGTAAGCCAGAAGCTGGTTAGACTTTGTACCACGATCGCGGCGACCACAGCACCAAGAAGCCACCACAGCATGTCAATGTCCTTGTTCACTATGACATCGTCGATGAGGTATTTCGACGCGCCAGGTAGCACCAAGCTCGCCACCCGGCTGATGATGATCAGGCCAAGTCCCAGCAGCACATGCTTGCGGCGGGGCCAGATGAATTGCGTGAATGCCTTGCGCCAGCTTACGCTTGCTTTAGGCTTGGGTCGCTTTCCTGGAATTGAAGTATCGATCGTGCTGCTCAAGGGAATGAATTGGGCTGCGCGAATGGCAATAGTTGGGCCGATCCAATATCACCGTCTGATCGGCAGGTCTGGGAGCGCCCCTATTCTTAGGGTCGCTATCGTTCAGAAGGTCAGGAGTGCGTCTCTCGTGAAGGGCAATTCGCAAGGTCAAAGCCTTGTGGAGTGCAATTCTGCATCTGACCTATTGGCATGAGGTAGCGCCCATTTGCACGTTGGATACGATGCATTATCCTTCCCGGAATGGGGTCGAAGGGGACATAGTAGGACAGATGTGGAGTGTGGACAACTGCCTCATTCGGGTATTCTGTTCCACGATCACTTGGTGTCTCTGGTGCTCTGCAGTTCAGGTGTGAATCCCATTGCGGTAAGAGCGGCTTATCCGGGAAGCCTTACGTATCGGCACTTTCAAGCGTCATGCATGTGTAATGTTCGCCATTTCACATCGTTCGGAACGAACGAACGGCACGGAACATGTGTTTCGGGTATACCATGGAACGAGATACCACAGTACAACTCACTTTGCTGGTGGATGCTTCGCCCGATATCATCTGGACAGCACTCACCGAACCTCAATTGACCAAGCTTTTCCACGAAGGCTGGATGGCCCGCAGTACTTGGAAGCTGGGCGAATCGCTGTTGTGGGTAGAGAACGTGGACGGAACTGAGCACCTACGTGCCAAAGGCGTGATCATGGCCTGCATTCCAGGCAGACGATTGCGCTACACCCGTTTGATCACCAACGGCAAATTGCCTGACGAACCAGCCAGCTACACAACTGTGGACATATCACTTACGGTAGAGCGAGACGGTCGCACCCGCGTGGATCTGTACAACGGTGACTATGCCGGTCTACCACACGACGTTCGCACTTCACGCGCCGCAGGACGTGTATGGGTGGAGGCCTTGGTAGGGCTGAAGCGTGTGAGCGAGGAGGAGCAGGACGCCAAGGCCGCTTAGGCCATCGCCGAAGCATACTTCCTGAAGCATTAACGGCGCTTTCTGCCGACCTTGCGCCCGACAGCGATACGGTGCTGTCGACCCTTACCATGAAAATGCGTACCAATAAGTTGCTGGATAGAGCCTTTATCCCCGATGGGGGCGGAGAGCTGCTGTTCTATCAACGCGATGACGAATTCACGATCGAAGTGGTCGGGATCATGGGTGAGTTGATGACCACCGCCCACCACGGATCCGAGGATGCCTTGGCGGAAATGACCTTACAACGATTGCGTTATCCGGATACGGCTCATGTGGTGATCGGTGGCCTTGGTATGGGCTTCACGCTTGTCACAGTGCTCCGCTTGGTAGGCGACAAAGGCAAGGTGGTTGTGGCCGAACTGGTGCCTGAAGTAGTGAAGTGGAACCAAGGTCCCATGGGTGAGCGTTCCGG